>Ga0105239_10006644_pt1 | contig 13386 bp, 14 predicted proteins | sample KBSC44metaG_FD_92761 | JGI IMG/M metagenome (GOLD analysis project Ga0105239, IMG submission 92761) | Corn rhizosphere microbial communities from Kellogg Biological Station, Michigan, USA - KBS C4-4 metaG | ecosystem: Host-associated > Plants > Roots > Rhizosphere > Soil | place: Michigan, USA... | reverse complement strand
GAGCGCACGCAATTGATCGCGGAAATTTTATTTATCGCTACACGATGAGTGAAGGAAGCGATTCCTCGGCGCCGACCGTTATCTTTATTCCGGGTGGACCCGGCCAAACTTCCACCGACATTCCGCTGGGTATTCCCAGCGAGATGTCGCTGATTCGTACCGATCCGCGCGGAGTGGGTTGCAATCAAAGTGATGCGTTGACGGACGCGGATCTGACATCGGAAGAGATCGCTAAAGACATTTTGGCGATCGTTCGTGATCAACATCTCACTCATTATATTCTACACGGGATTTCGTTTGGAACAGTCGTTGCGACAATGGCGGCTGCACTCGCATCGAGAGAGAACACACCGCCGCCGATGGCCGTCGTGTTAGAAGGAACCATCGGCCGAGCGTTTCGAGCCGGCGAATACGACAAAGGTTTTATCTCTCGATGGCAAAAGCTACGTACACAAATACCTGAACGTCTTCGCTCTCAGTTGGATCGAAACGAATTACCGCTTGGAGTTTCATCGCGGGAAATGGCGAGCTGGATTTCTGCGCTCACAACCTTCGGCGAAATGCCAACAGGCCGGGACTTTGGATTATTTCAATTGCAACGTCTGGATGGCGTGCACGAAGAGCCCGACGATGCCGACAATCTTCGTCGCCAGATTCACAATCTGACTGCGAAGCCGAATGAAGGTCGCGTACGACTTCACAAAAATATCACCTGCCATGAACTCGTTCCTGATATGCGCGACGTCGTTTACGATTTCGATTTGAAAGACGGCGAACTGGTGGATTCAGGTTTGCATCTATGCGACGGCGCAACTCTCGATCGTCCGTTTAACTCGACAAATTTTCAAATCCCGGCACCGGTTTATTATTTCAGCGGTCTCGAAGATCCGGCAACGCCAGCATTTCAAGCGCGCTATCATTTTGAAAATCAAAAGACGAGTGCCCAACGAACATTCGTGACAATTAAAGACGGCGGCCATCAAGCTTTCTCAAACACGCTGGGCGATTGCACAACACCCATCTGGCGATCCATTGCGACTGGCAATTCAGATGAATTCAATTCGGCTCTACAAACTTGCACGCTTGGCCCGAAAGCCAACATCATTCGTAACTTATCTCAGGCCAATCGCTTCCAGTAAATGGTCGCACCATGTGCCGATACGAGTTCGGGCGACGGTTTTCTGCCAGTTCTCCAGTTTCGCTCTATCTTTGATTAATTTTTCCGGGATTTCTTTCGCAATGAACGCAATCAACTCTTCGTCGCTTGCATTCATTGAAAGCGTGAACTGATGTGTGGTCGTCGAGGAAATCCCTGAGCCGAAAACTTCGGCAGGGTTCATGTAATGCTCGAAATCCTGTTTGTACGCAGACGCTTCACCTTTTTCGAAAACGAGTCTTCGCATTTGCGAATATTCTCGTATCGCGGCGTCGCGAACCGGACGAAGCTTGTCGACTTCCTGAAGGATGTAGGTCAGGCGGACCACATCCATATTAGACCATTCGCCATTAAGTGAAATTCCTATGTCCTTTAAACCTTCAGATTTGAGATGCTTCTCTTTGAAGTAATTCTCTGAAACCGCGCGGTACTTCGGCATCGGCGAAGGCGGGCCGCCGCCATGATCGATGACTGCGAAAGCGGGAATTGAAAGCATTAAGCAAATGACATCCAAATAAATAAATTTCACGAAGACTCCAGGAGAGATTGATTCGCAGGTAGCATGCCTCAATGTGTGGAGTAAGTTGAAAGATCGGGATCTGGGGCAGAAGGCACGTGGTAAGGAATATAGTTTTTATATGTTTACCTCGGAGGGCAACAGTTCTTAAGCTTGCGATTCGCCAAAGCCTCGGTTTTCAGGGAAGCGTATTTCTGGATCATTACGATTGAGGAGTTCTCGATGAAAACTATTTTAGTTCTATTTTTATTTTTCGGCTTCGGAGCGAGTGCGACGGTAATGACTTGTTCCAAATCACCAATCGAGTATGAGCCAGCACAAGTGGACATCCGCGGAAATACCGCGATCTATCAAGGACTGAGGTGGACTGTCGCGCATCGCTCAAACGTAATGACAAATCCGAACAACGGCAAACGTTACTTCATAATGAAACTTTACCGGTCTGACGTTTTTTGGGGACCAGGCTTTTCATGTTACCTCGATCCGATTGAATAATAAGTGGCTATCCTGGGAGGATAAATGAAAAAGCTAATGATTGCGGCATCTCTAATTTTTGTGACTTCAGCGGCGCAGGCAGGAGTCTACGTCTGCCAAAGCGAAAATGGCGACGTCATTGTAATCAAAAAAGTGGGCGATACTGAGCAACTTGTCGTCCAAGTTGAAAACAACGTCTATCAGTGCACCATCACCGACGGCAGAAAGTGCGGCTATGGCACTCACGCTAAAAATATGTTTGGTACTTGTCCATACTAACTTTGAAGGAGTTCAGTTATGAAAGAAATAATCCTGACGGTTGCCTGCATGCTTTCGTCTGTAGCTGTGGCAGAGGCCAATCGAGTTACGGTTAACTGCGACGGTGCTCCGATTACGATGCCGCTGTATCAAGACGTAAAGATGGGTGATGATGTGTTTAATCTTTTGGTCGGCTATGAACCAGGCGCTTATTTGTTGGTGAATGTCGTCGACCTTTCCAGCCAAAAATGTTCGGGTCCCATTCACTTAGCAAGATTGAAACGAGAGCATTCGTCCACTGCAACAACGCGAAGTTGTCTACCCGCGGGCGGCGCATGCAAACTTGGTTACGAACACGAATGCTGCAGTCGTCGTTGCAGTGCTGACAATAGTCTCGCGTGGGGCTCGTGTTACTAGACTTCGCGAAGAATGTTTCGAACCTAAAGAGGAGATGTTAGCAATGAAATCGATATTGGTTTTCGCCAGTCTTTTACTCGGATTCGCATTCGCGAGTTTCGCTCAGGTCGATTCCGGGAAAAGAAGCTGTTCCTACGGACATCATTGGGTGAAATATGAGGGAGTTGACGGATTTTCGATCTGTGCCCCGATTTGCCCGGTTGGAACGACTTACATCTCAGGTAAATGTGTGGGCGTACCGGATTGCAATGGACCCTGTAGCCCATATCCTGGGAGCGAAAATAACTCTATGGTCCGGATGCGAGCTGAATCCACATCGTACACCTGCGTTCTTCGACAAGGTTCGTCTTCAATAAGCTCGTTTCACTTCGTTCTAACGGATCACGCTTACTATTTCGACGAAGCGCCACTGAGATCTTTGGGGAGAGGATATATGTCGAGTGCGAAATTTCCAGGTGCAAGAATTCGATTTGCGAGAACGGCAGATCCGCGTTCACCAGGCGCCGTCGTATGGCTCAATTATGCCTCCAACGAGAGCGTTGGATTCAATTGTCAGTAACGCAGCATTTCTGCAAAACGAAGAAGAGCTGCGTTATCTTTTTTCGACGGAATACCCGCGTTCCTTGAGAATCTCGATTATGGCTTCGTCAGGAACGTTTGAGAGAAGTTTTCTGCAATTGCCGATAAGTGGAGTTTTCATTTCCTCTTGATCACTTTTGTTGGCCATTTCTATTTGGTCTTGAAGGTAATAGAGCGCGATTCCATCAAGTGATTCTTTGTGCGAATGTCGATATTCATCAGGTTTAAAATTGGCTCTTAAAAATTCGTAAGCCATAAGCCAATCAGCTGGGACATTTAATTCTTCTGGCACGAATAAAGAAAAAGAAGAAAAATTAAGCATCGCCGAAAGCAAATCTTTAGTTCTTACGGTTCGGCGGTTCTCGCGTTGGATTTTTTCAAGTATCTCCAATTTTGCTTTGTCATCGTTCTCGGAAAGTCCCCTCAGGCGAAGCGCATAATTTAACCTCTCGGAAACGATTTGCTTCCATTGAATGATACGAGTGTCCGAAGATTCAGTCGCGAGGGAGCCAAATGAAAAAAGCAAAACCGCAGTGCAAGCGAGGCTAGTTTTGAATAAAAACATCACTTTTCGTAGCATCAAACGAAGAAGGCCAAAAGGAAGTGCGGTGTTATTTTGCCGCTAAATTACTTTTTCGCTCAGCACTTGCCAAATATGCGAATCGAGCCAATCGCCGCCGATGAGCATGACTTCGCCAAAGCCTTTGCTGGCTTTGGCGACGAGCTCTGATGGTACGGTTCCGGAGCCGCCGAATTTTTCTAACCATTGTTTGCGTACGTAAAGCGAGTTGCTAACGAGAGTTTTTTCGTTGGCAAGTCGTTTTGGTTTCGTGCGTAAGTTGAATTCAAAAGTAGAATAGAGCGTAAACGCTTTGCTCTTTTCAATCACGTCTAGTGATTGGTAGCCACATACATGCAAGTAACGTGGTTTCGCTTGGCTCGGAACTCGCGTATTTAAAATCAAATCCAAATCGCCGGCGAGAAATTTTGATTCCAGTTCGTTGCGATCAAACACATCGACAAAAACGAGTTCGAGTGCGGCTTCATCAAAGAGTTTTTTGCTGTAGGTGATGGCGGTGTCGGCCAAACCTTCGAGTGTTCCAATGTGCACTTGGCGCACGCGTTGATTGGACTGAAGTGCGCGCACCGAGTGCTCGAGGCGCCGCTGATTCTCTTGAAACAATTCAGCAAGTTTCATTGCCTGCGGTGTCCACGCGGATTTCCGTTTCACTTGGCGATCGAGCAATTCCATTCCCAATTCTTTTTCGAGTTTGGCGATCAAGCGGGAAAGTTGTGGCTGGCTCAATCCCACATGAAGAGAAGCGGAGCTCAGGTTCCGGTAGGCGACGGCGCGGGCTAAGACGGAGAGTGGATAGGACAATTGCTGCATCTATGGCCTCATTGGATATATGCATAGAATGCATAATAACCTGCGGAACATTCATTTTATTTATTTCGAACCTCGACTTAAGAATAGGGAGTCAACCACACATGAGTCTTAAACGACTCACCCTTAGGGAGGGGAAATCATGAAATCACTTATCGTAAAATCAGTATTGGCAGTATCAGCAATCGTTTCAATCGCGGCACATGCAGACGGCTTTCTCTGTGAAAACCTCGACGAAAACGTTCGCGTAAAAGTGTACAACAAAGTGAATGCAGATGAAGGCACTCGCAATGCGGCCATCATGGTGTTGTCAGACCCAAGCATTTCTTCAGGCAAAAAAACAACGGCACGTTTTGCTGCTGACAACGAACTCGTAAACAACAAAGGCGCTGTGTACACAGCTCAAGTTGATTTGCGCTTCAACGACGACAATTTGAAAGGCCGCAACTTCGCCGGCACAAAACTCGGCAATGTAAAATACATCACATTGGACGTGGATTTCTCTTTTGCACAGCCAGTTGAGAACGGAACACAAGTGGATGGTCAATTGATCGTCACTAAACGCAATGGCACTGCGGATATCCAGATCCCAGTATCATGCGTCCGCTATCTCAAAGGCGAGTAGAACCGGGGGAGGGAAGTCTGTTGACTCAACCCCAACAGATTTTCTGGGCTCGATCGCAAGATCGGGCCTTTTTTTTTCTCGCGCCAAAGGTGCGGCCAAACCAACCAGCCTATTCGCGAATCTCGATCGAACCCCAGTCTTCAGTCGATAAAACCGGAACCCGAAAATAACGAAGGCGTCGTAAAACTTCTGCATGCGGATGACCATATTTCGCATGTCGCGCACTCGCGATCGCGAGATGTAAATTCGGTAGCGACTGTAAAAGCGCATCCGACGTCGACGTGCGACTCCCGTGGTGACCAAGCACAAGCCAATGCACGCGCTTTAAATTTTCACTCGAGTTCACAAAAAGTAGCTCTTGATCTTTCGGCGCGTCGCCGGTGACCAGCATTTGTGTTTCTCTATATATCTGCGATTGTTCGTTCGAAGATTTCTTTTTCGCGCGAGCCGGTGGCGGTTGCCACAATCGGATCGCCGTTTCGGGCGCACAAGCACTCCATCCGGCAAAAATCTGTTGCTTACGTTTTGATGTTGCACCAATGGGCGCTTGTCCCAAACAGATTTTCGGCAAAACACTGCGCGCTCGGGCCGCAAAACCGACATGATCCATATCCCAATGAGAAAAGTAGGCGAAGTTCATCTTGTCGCCACAAACTTTGCCGATCGCTTTCTTTGGCCAACGCTCTCCTCCCATGTCGAAGTGATGACAACGATCTGGCAAGACGTGCGTGACCCATTCACCTTGACCCACATTCCAAATGATCCAACTTGAATAAGATGGCTCCGCCACTTCACGCGGCAATAGCGCGAGCAAAAGCAAAACTACGATCTTGTCCAAAGTTTCCGCCTAAGAAAAATCACAGAGCCAAAGCTCGCGAATTGAACGAGGACCAAATAAATGATCAGCCAAAGACTCGAAAATAAAATTCCGTTCGCAGCTTCGGGCAGAGGAATCTGCGAAAATAAAAAGAACAAGAGTCTCCAGGCTGCGTCGCTCACTGCCGCCAGCCACGGATGAAAAAAACCAATTAAGCTCATCGGAAACAAAACGAAACCCAAAACGGGAGCGAGCATCACGTTAAATAAAATTCCGGCCGGGTGGGGAGTTTGAATGTTGAGCATCGCAGGGATGAGCAAAAGATAAATCAAAGCCGCCTGCCAGAGCGGATGTTTCGACGGCATTGGCAAACTCAAAGCCAAAACGCAAAGCCAACTCATTAAAAAAGACAGCGACGTCCACCAGCTCGGAAAAAGTGCGAGCGTCGTCACTCCCGCGAGCAATTGCAAATGCAGTGATCGCATCACAATTTGTTGGCGCTGAAAGAACGCGTTCCAAACGCGCTGGATCAATGCACGTGTGATGGGTGGTTGAAGATTCGAAGCGAGCGAGAAAAACAAAAGCACCGACCAACGCAACCAATTCGGGAGTTTAAGAAAACGTAAAATGTCTTCGAGAAAAACCAAATGCGAACCCGACACCACGATCACGTGGATAAGTCCGGTTTGCTGAAACCAATTCTTCTCCATCGATGGGGATAAGTTTTCGCCGCAAACGATGGCGTGATACCAAACGCGGTAGTCAGACGCCGGCGCAAAGTTTAAGCAGAGCTGGTGGACCGGTTTGACCCAAGGCATTACTAGAGTGGATAAATCGAAGGGTTGAAAGATTAAGAGAAGAATGTGAAACGCGATGAGCCATTGCATGATCGTGGAGTCTGCAAAGCTCGGGAAATCCGCTCCAGTGGCGAAAACTAATCCTGACAAAAGCAAAATCCGGGCAGCGGATTTAAGAAACTCGCTCTGCCGCTGACAGAAATCTTACGTTTTTCGTAATTCATAGATATTTCATGTGTTTAGTTGAGCTTACATTTTAAGCAATTAGCTGAAACCCTTGTCCGTACACAAGTCTAAGGTCCAATGTGGGGGGGAAGTCCACATTCAATGTGGATAATTCTGTAAGATCCTAAAATTCCAAAATTTCTTCGGGGAGGACTCGAACAATCTATTGCAAAAACCACACAGTTTTTTATGATTAAACGCATGCGTACATGGCTCATTTTTATTTTCAGCTGCTTTCTTTCAAATCCTGTCTGGGCGGCCATTCCGAAGAATCAAGCTCCGTCATTCCCAGAGGGAGAGAAACTGATTTACAGCAAATTCCTGGCGTCATTTCGAAAAGGCGACGTCACGGATATGACTAAACAAAAGAAGTTGTTGCAGGAAAATTATCCACAGAGCATTCATCTGGATAACGCTTACTACTTAATGGGTGCTGCCGAATACCAGCAAGACCATCTTGGTGAAGCGCTTCGCGCCTTCGACATGGTCGTGAATCACTTTCCGCAAAGTAGCAAACGATCCACCGCGTTGTTTGGGATGGGGATGACCTATCGCAAGCTCAATCTCACCAATCAAGCGGAAGCCGTGTTCAAACGAGTGATTGAACTCTACCCGGGAAGCCCGGAATCACAGCGCGCGAAACTAGAGCTTCAGCTGACGGCGAATCAAAAAACGCAAACTAACAAAAAGTCCGAATAGTCGAACGCCCAGTTTCGCGAGCAGGACCATCGACGAACGCCTTTGTTCAGAGCGAAAATAGACTCTGAAACGAAGGAAGTTCATCATGATGCATCGTTTGGCTCTTCCGTTAATTTTATCTTTGGTCTCGACGGCCTACGCGTCCTCGACGGTGCCGCAAGCGCCTGAGAAATATCCGATTCAGAGCGATGACAATCTCTCTTCGATTTCAAAAACGGTGTTTGGCGATGCGAACTATTGGCCTCGGTTGTGGGGACATCGTCGTCAGATTTTAAATCCTGGCAACTCGATTCAATTTTTGCTCGGCAATGAAGACTCGGCGCCATCTTTTGCGATCACGGAAGGCGATGAAGATTTTGCGCCGCAATCCTATCAGCCAGCACTGCGGCCAGCGGCGGCGAAAAGCAATTCAGAAATTGAAATTCCACCGCCCACCGTTCGCCCTAAACCGGTGTTGAATTTGGGTTCGACGTTTCCAAAATGGCAAGCTGTAGGGAGCCGTAAATCTTCGTTTAAAGATGCCGATATGGCAGTGGAAGTCGTTCCACGCAAACCACAGATCGCGATCGATCGCGAATTTATTCCGGTTTATGTGCAAGATGGCCCGGTTGTTTCAGTTGGTGAGTATGTGCAGACGGCATCTGACGCTGGCCTTGTGTACGAAAACGAAGAAGTTTTGGTGCGGATGAAGAGGTCCAATGGCCAAATCGGCAATCACTATCTTTTACTCCGCGACGGCGGGCGCTTAAAAGAAGGCTGGAATGCTAAGAGTGGCGATCATCCAGGTCATGTTGTTGAAGTGTTAGGTGAGATCATTTTAACTTCGCAAGAGCCAGGCGAGAGCGAAGGTGGTTATGAACATTTTCGTGCGCGCGTCGCTCATGCGATCAGCGTCAGCGTTCGCGGTGCTTTGATTGTTCCAGGCCAAGTGACGTGGATGAACACATCGCCCTCGGGTTCGGTTTCAACCGTGCAAGCTGAGATCATCGGTGGGAATTTCGATCAACGCGGAATGCTGTTTGGCGAAGGCGACTGGGTTTTTCTCAATCGCGGCGCAAAGGACGGTTTGCAAGAAGGTCAGTTGATTTGGACCAACACTTTGCCAAGGAACTACGAAACGGGCTCGCCATTTAAAATCGGCGTCCACAACGCTTCGCTGATTAAAATCGCGAAAGTCGCAAGCGAAGTCGCGACAGGAATTGTTCTCAGCTCGAAACAGGGATTGATGCAACACGATTTCTCGAATGGTTCGCAAGCGTCGGCCGCCTCATTTGGCGATGCACCGTCAACTCCGATCGAAGGTGGCGGTGACGATCTCTCGAACGATCTAAACAATTTAGGTGATGAGACTGGAATGGATCCAGGCGCCGAGACCGGCGATGGTGTTGGCGGCCTCTAGCTTTAATTCAGAAATTCAAGCGGCATTGATGGAGATCTGTATGACGTCAGCCGTACGGACAGCATTTCGCCCGCCCGTTTTTGCGACATATAACGCAGCATCAGCCGTTTTGATCAAAGTTTCATAATTGTCGGAGCATCGAGGGTATTCGCTGACGCCAATACTACATGTAACACGTCCCAATGGTTGCCGTTCGCCGTAGGGCCAATTGGTTGAAGCCATCTCTTGACGAATTTTTTCTGCCAACTGAGCGGCCGCTTCAAGCGAAGAGCCAGGGCAAATGACGCCAAATTCTTCGCCGCCCAATCGTGCGACTGTCAATGGAGCTGCGCCATGCTTCTGTAGCATTTTCGTAAACGACTTGATCAACTCGTCCCCTTCGGGGTGCCCGTTTTTATCATTGTAATTTTTGAAGTGATCAATGTCGCAGTAGAGAAGTGAAGTGGGAATTGATTTCGCTTTGCTCTCGTCTAATGCTTTTTTCAATTCATCAACAAAATGTCGGCGGTTGTAAGCGCCAGTCATTGGATCGCGAATCGCCATTTCTGCCAACTCTTTCGTTCGATCCTGCACTTTAGCTTCGAGATTCTGATTGAGCTGTTCCAGGACACTCATCGTGGTCTTAATTTGCGCAATCATTTTGTTGTAAATCGAAGACAGAACTTCCACTTCGTCACCTGTGTGAGGGGCGCGAAATTCTTCATGCTTGCCTTCGGTCACTTTTTTCATCGAGACCATCAAAAGAGAGAGGGGCTTTGTAATTGAAGCGGAGAAAAGAATGGAGATAATAACAACAAGACAAAACAGAACTGATGAAAGCAGCAGAGTTCGGTCGCGCAATTTTTGAAGAACTTTGAAGGCCGCTTGCTTTGCCACCACTGAGAATACTCCCAGTTGACCGGTCGTTGTGCGGCTGTATGCACCAACAAATTCAGAATCGCCGAGTTTATATTCCATCACACGGTTTCGCAGTGGCGATTGCTTTTGAATCGCATCGAAATATTCTCCAACCAGCGGAATTTCACGCAATTCGGATGATGTTTCGAGAGGATCATTTTTAAGTTGATAGATGAGTTGGCCATCCGGCGAAAGGACGAAGATTTCTCGCAGCGGATTTTCTGGCACGTCCATCAAAGCCGCCTTGGGAGTTTGGGCGACGGCAACAGCAGGCAAAACGTTGCCCGCTTGATCTTTGATTTGAACAGCACACGCAATCGCCACGGAGTCTCGCTGCGTTTCTGTCGATGTGTTCCAAATACGAAGCTTCGCATTGACGATCTCATCGAGCGGAAGCCGATCAGGAGAAAAGGCTTTCGCGACTTCTAAGCCGTTGTTGAAATATTTAATATTGACCCAGCCACTTGCGCCCTTTGCATAAACGGAAATGTTGTAGAACCCATATTGGGCAAAGCTGTGTTGAAGAACATTTTGTGTCATGTATTCGGCGCCGGGAATGTTCGATATGGTCGCAATCATGCTTAGGTCGAGCGTCATTCCTTGCAGATGCAATTCGAGTTCATGCGCGACAGATTCAACGTAGCTGCTATCGAAATTGAAGACGAGGGCCGAAGTTTCATCTCGAATGGTCTGGTTTGCGACATAATAAAAGGCCGTGAGCGCACCAAGCACTAGAATTACGATGACCGAAAAAATTTTAAGTCGAAGCGGAAATCGAATTTTCATCGTTGCCCTGTCTCAGGACACTTTTCGTTGCATCAGAACTAAATCTAAAGAGAAATTTGAGCTCGACTCGACCAAAGAGCGTTCATCAATCTTAAAATTGGCCGAAAAGTATGTAATGAAATCGCAGGCCGGTTTGTCAAAAATTGAAAAAGCCATTTTGGGCGCTGCGGTTTTGTTGGGCCTCATTGGCGTCGCCGTTCTCAATAAAGACTTTTTTTCGCATGATGAATCGCGATCGAAAGCTCCGGTGGTCGGCGATCTTACCTATTTTGAAAACGACACACGCTTTAAGGAATCGGTGAGTTTTGATTGGTCAAAAGTGAAACGCCAACGATCGGTTCGCGTTGGCGATTCCCTTTTTACTGGGGGTTCCTCTGTCGCGCACGTTCAGTTAAAAAAAGGTGGCGTTGTCGATCTTGGAGAAAACTCGCTCGTCGTTTTCAAAGATTTCAATGGATTGAAAATTCCAAGTCTTGATAATGGAAACTTCCGTGTTCGCTTTGCTGGCACAATGACTTTGGCCATCGGAGATCGCTTGACGACGTTGCGATCCGATGCGGATACAGGCTCTGAGGTGCAGGTGTTTTTAGAGAAAGACACCAACAAGCCGGTTTTGAAAATATTAAAAGGGAAAGCTTCGTTTCAATTGGCGAATTCTCAGTCTTCCCAGTGGCGTGACATTTCTCTGAATGCGATGCCAAGCGAAAATGAGCCAATTGCGCCAGCGCAACCGGCACGTGTTGTAGCGCAAGAGAATCCTGCGATCGTTCCAGCTCAACCCGAGCCGCAACCTGTCGTGCAAGCGGCCGAGCCCGGACCGACACCGCCAGCTCAGCCCATTGTACAAAAACAATCGATAGGTGCGCCAGTCAAAGTGGCACGTCATCTGAAGCGACAAACGATCGTTCAGCCCGTCCAACAAAACAAAACGCATTTACCTCCAACGCATTCAACACCTCCGGCTCGAAAGATGGCGTCAGCGGAGCCAAGTTTGCCTGCGTCTACGATCCAAGCAAAGCTGGATGGGCCTACCGGTCGCAATCGCCATTTCAATTCGTCACGTTTGGAGTTTGAAGGCCTGTTGACGAATCAACAATCAAGTCAGCAAATCAATCAAGGGACATCAGGCCCTGTGCTTGCGGGAGCCGGCGTTCGATTGCACCATTGGGTGAATCGAAACGGTGTTGAGGCTGCGATCAAAGCATCGATCTTAGGGCTGAATAGCACCGCCAGCCAATCACAACCATTCGATGCTGAGGCTCGCTACCACCGTCGAATTATTTTTGGGCCATCAGATCGCTACGACTTGTCTCTGTTTGGTGGTTACGAAACCTATCACAACAAATCTTCGACATCGTTTTCAAACGGATACGACGTTTTAAAAGTCGGTAGCCAAATTCAATTTCTCTATCATAACAACTGGGATTTGGGCGGCGAGGTTTCAGCTGGTGCAGCCGTTGCCGGCGGTCAGAAATACGAAATCTCAGGCAACTTCCACTACTACATCACAGAAGTTTGGTCGCTTGGTTTCGGATATCGAATCAATGCCTTCTATGCCACTTCGCAAAAGTACTCACCTGTCGGCCTGCCTTATCGTGAGGGCTACACTGAGGGATTTACGACGCTTCGATATCACTATTAACAGAGTGATCGCTCGCTCGTATTAAAGACTCTAAGACTTCGGAAAACCGTCTCATAGTGAGACGTTCCAGGTAAACAAATCTTGAGAAGAAGCCGAAAAGTGTAATGAATATGGTGCGTTTCCTCTTCATGCTTTTTACGACGCTTTTGTTGACAGCGTGCAGTGCGCAGCTCACCGATATTTTGCGATTGGGAAATTCCTCTTCAGGCGGCGGCACCGCTGTAATACCAAAGTTTTCATGGATCGGTGGTAGCTACTCGCAACTGTCGGGCTTCTTAACGGGAACAACCGTTGGCACATATTATAATTCACCGCTTCTAATGCCCTATGCGAGCAATGTTGCCGTTGATTCTTCCAACGGTTATTTTTTTGTCACGGATGGAAATGGTAGGATTGCTAAATATGATTTGTTGACTGGAGATATGATCGGAATGATTGGCTCCATGATGGGCAGTTTCGGAACCTGTTCACAGTTCGGTAATGCCACCGGCTGGTGCACCGGAGGGCTTCCGAACTACTGGTCATTCCCGATGACTGATGGTGGATTCAATACCCCGACTGGCATCGCCGTCGATTCCATTCACGATCGGTTATATGTTGTGGACTCAGGCAATCATCGCGTTCAGCAATTTATTGCATCGACTGGCGTTTTCGTTGGCGCGATTGGAAAAGTGAGTGGATCGACGGGCACATGCCCTTCAAGCGGAACCG
>Ga0105239_10006642_pt1 | contig 13387 bp, 10 predicted proteins | sample KBSC44metaG_FD_92761 | JGI IMG/M metagenome (GOLD analysis project Ga0105239, IMG submission 92761) | Corn rhizosphere microbial communities from Kellogg Biological Station, Michigan, USA - KBS C4-4 metaG | ecosystem: Host-associated > Plants > Roots > Rhizosphere > Soil | place: Michigan, USA... | reverse complement strand
TCAACCTCCCATCACGTTTTCCAACTGCCCATGAGCGAAGGCGCACCGTGGCAGTACGGATTTCCGCTTCTCGTGACGGCAGCGGGCAGTAAAACCATCTTGAATCTTAAGAATGCAACCGGGTTAACAGATGAACGGATTGGATACCGTCGCGGCGAGCCTAGAACGCTTGCAACGCCCGCCTAGAGTAATTACATTCTAATGCCTGCAAAACGAGAAGGATTTTTCTGTGGCTAAATCGTTGAATTTTGATGTCTTAAATAACATTGCCCGCCGAGCTCACTATCTAGCGAACAAAATGATCATGATCGCCAACAATCGCGAGGATGTTGAGAAAGGTGACCCAAAAGTCGGTGGTCACTCTTCTGCAAGCTCGAGTGCTTTACATATTTTGGGCGCACTTCACTTTGTTGAAAAAACTGGTTTTGATTTTATCTGTAATAAACCGCACGCTTCGCCTGCGGATCACTCGTATAACTATTTGCTCAATTTGTTTTTGAAAGAGGATCACTCGCGCTTTTCATTGGAAGAAATGAACGTGGCGATGCATGGCCTTCGTAAATTTCCAACTGAAGGGCAGCCGGTATTTCAGTCGTATCACTCGGCTTATGATCCGGATTATCACAACTTTATTCCGACAGGCACGGTTGGTATTCCGCCCGTCAATATTGGTTATCTTGCTCTCGCTTATCGTTATGCCGAACGCCATGGCTATGATGTTCCTAAGAATGCTCATTTCTGGGCTCTTATGGGAGACTCAGAATTCCGCGAAGGCTCTTTGCATGAAGCGGTGCCTGATTTTGCGGAGCGCGAATTAGGAAACCTTACTTGGATTGTCGATTACAACCGTCAGTCTCTCGATGGTCACCGCATCACCAACAAAGGTGCGTTGCATGGAACAGATGCTGAGCGTATTCACCGCTCGATGGAAGCCAACGGCTGGCATGTCGTGCAGGTTCGCCACGGCCAAAAACGTTTGGAACTTTTCAAACGCAAAGGCGGCGATGTTTTTCAACGCTTGCTTGAACAAGATCTGCAAGATTACGAAATTCAAGTTTTGCTTCTCATTAAAGATCCAAAAGAAATTCGCACTTACCTGAAATCGAAAACGAAAGATATCGAAACGTTCTTAAAGAATGTTGATGATGAAGAATTGGTTTTGGCCGTTAGAGATTTCGGTGGCCACGATTTTAAATCATTGCTCGATGCTTTTGCTGAAACAAAATCGGAAACAAAACGTCCGTCGATCATCATCGCTCACACGATTAAAGGTTGGGGCCTTGATATGGCCGCCACTCCAGGCAACCACTCGGCTTTGCCGGAGGATGCAGAGATCGATGCGCTCGCGAAAAAAGCCGGCATTCCTGCTGGCGAAGATTTCGCTCGCTTTGACGACGGCACACCTGAAGGTAAATATTTAAAAGCGCGTGGCGAAGAACTCTATAAAGAGATGATCGCGCAATACGATCTGAAAAAGAAAAACCAAGCCTACTTCACAAAAATCGCCGATGAGTTGGGTGAGTTGCCAGAGAGCCTCGACATCAATTTCAAAATGGCCAACTACCCGCATACGCAGTGGATGCTCGGTCAGTTGACAGCAAAGCTCACTCGTATCGCCAACACTTCGCTCGATACGAAGAAACTCAAAGACAAACAAAAACCTTTGGGCGAGCGAGAAATTCCATTCCACTTACCGGCTGAGATGATTGTGTCGATGGCGCCCGATGTCGGCACGAGCACGAACCTCAATCCGTCAATGGATGGTAAGATTTTTGGTCACGAAGTTGAAGATTTTGAAACTGAATTCCATGTGAAAGATTCAAAAACTCCGGACTTGATTCCAGGCCAAGATGCGACCGATCGTTTCTTGCGTTTTGAAATCGCCGAAGCCAACGTCATGTCGTGCATGGGTTCATTCGGAAAAATGCGCGATGTTTTGGGAATTCCGCTTTACCCGTTGATGACGGTCTATGATTTCTTTATCAAACGTGCGCACGATCAGTATTTCTACAACTTGTACTGGAAATCTTCTTTCGTTTTGGTGGGAACTCCTTCGGGCGTCACACTTTCACCAGAAGGTGCTCAACACGGCTGGAAATCCGATTTCCAAATTCCAAATCAGATCACTTGGGAACCTGCGTTTTGCCAAGAGCTCGATTGGATTTTTGTTGAATCGATTCGTCGTCACATGAGCTCGAACGATGAAGGCCGTAATGGCGTCCTGATTCGTGGCGTGACTCGTGGCTTGGATCAGAAATTATTCTTGCAGAACTTGAAACGCCAACAACGCTTCAAAGTCGGTCAGCCAGATTCATTGATGCTCGCTGAGTATCCTGTCGCCGGCGGCACTGATGAAGCTTCAGTAGAAGCAATGTCAGACGCCGAGATTTTGGCAGCCGTTCGTAACGACGTTTTGAGTGGTGCCTACTACTTGATCGATTATCGCGGCTACAAAGGCTACGAAGCGGGCGATAACGTCGTGAACATTTTTGCAATGGGATCGCTTGTTTCAGAGGCGATCAAAGCGTCTGAAGAATTACTCAAAAAAGGTATTTACGCGAACGTCATCGTCGTCACTTGTACTGATCTGTTGATTGGCAACTTGGCGCACGAAAACAATTACCAATATTTGCGCGAAGGTTTGGGCATCAATGCGAATTTGTATCTGCAACCGTCTTTGAACGGTCACATGCAAAACCCAGAGCTCAAAACGGTTGCGGGCCGTCGTATTCCAATCGTCAGTGTGCACGACGGTGAACCGGGTTTGCTCGACAATATCGGTTCGATTGTTGGTGTTCGTCATGAATCGATGGCAGTTCGCAAACACTCGCGTTGCGGTCGTCCCTCTGACATCTATCGCTACCACCACATCGATGGCGATTCGGTTGCCGAAGCATGTGGACAGGTTCTTGCTGAAACGGCGCTTGAGACCGTGCAAATTTCAACCCGCGTGTTGAGCGATGTGAGTCAGTCTGAACAAACACATGACAACGTCACGGATCTTTGGCCGCAACAAAGCAAATGATCGAATATCCCAAACCTCGGTTGAGCCGTGCTGAAACACGATTGTTTAAAGAAACGATCGTGTTCATCCATCACTTCGGTGGCCACGGTGCGAGCACCAAGCGCCACCAGGATTTTGTGAATGAAATAGGATTTGATTGCATCAGCTTCACTCTCGATTGCGAGTGGAAGCCTGAGATGGATATGACTTTAAGAGAAGTTTGGTGCGAGCAACTCACTTCTGTTTTGGATCAAACTCCGGGCGATAAGATTATTTATTCTTTCTCGTCACTCTCAATGATTGTACCGCAAGTATTGGTGGAAGATGGTCGCAAAGACATTCGTGCTTGGGTTTGCGACGGCGGTCCATTCTTGGAGCTGTTTCATTGTTTTCAGAACTATTATACTTATCAAATGAATGTGACGGGATTTAAGAACGTCGTTTTAACCGCAATCGGTTATATCTTGATGGGCGCGGTTGGCCTGAACCAAAAAGTGCGCCGCTGGATGAGAGCATTTCCTACTGATGTGCCCGTCCTCAGTATTCGCGCCGGCCACGACAAACTTGTCCCCGCGCGCGCCATCGAAAAGTTCTTTGCGACTGGGACAAAGATGAATCTACAGAAATTCGAAATCCTCGAAGCCGAACATCTCGAAGGCCTTAAATCTTTTCCAGACATTTATAAACCCGTTGTGAGAGATTTTCTGACTCTCGAATGCGCGAACCAAATCTGAAGCTTGGAACCCTTTGTGCAATTGTCCCGGTGGGACGTGCATCGTCACCGTTTTATTGGAATTGAAGTGCCAATTTTTGGAGGCTTTATGAAATGTCTACTTTTTATCGCGCTTTCCCTCGGTTTGAACTCTTCTGCCTATGCTGGAAATATGAGTTGCGGCGGTGGTCCTCACGTCAGCCATGACACCGTTCGTGGGGATTTAGCAATTGAGCTTTGGAACCAGGCTGACAAAGACAATTCGGTTCACTATGAAGACCGCGAAGACGGTTCGCACTTAAAACAAACCGGATCAGTCAAATATAAGGGACGTTCGCGATACATCGAATGCTCCTTCAATCGCGTAGGCGACCAGCTTGAAAAATGCGATGTCGAATTCGTCCTCCCGGGCTGTTAAGTAACTGCATAGGGTGCGGACCACCCTATGCAGAAACCTATCGTCCCCCTATGGAACGCGAACGAAATCGAGCGACTGCCCACCCAATGTTAGAGTCAGCTTGTTGCCGTTCACCAAGTAGTTGAAGGTGTAAGGCTGAATATCCACATTGCATGTGAGATTACCTGCCGACGCAGAATTCTGTGCCGCACTCTTGATGATGACTTGGCTATCGGTCACCTGCTCAGGAGCTGACGCCTTCGCCACTGCCGACTGCCCTTGATATGAACAGGTGTTCGTTACTTCGAGCACTGTCGGCTGAAAATCGAATACGATATTAAAAACATATCCATTATCAGTCTGCGTGCCTTGCCATTTGCCATAAATTTCGGCTGGATTTGCGTGTGCCGATGCAGCTGCCACCAGCAAAAGAACAGATGAAACAAATTTAAACATGAGATCCCCCCTTTATTTGTTTAGTGATTAACTCAGCCGAAACTCCAACCGGTCAAATCAAAAGGGGGCAGTAAAAATTTTCCAAACGCCTATGCGCCGAGGGAGTTCTGCATAAGGTGCGGACCACCCTATGCAGCATTGAAACGTAAGATCAGTTCGGGCCTTCGACGTAACCGGTTGCCGGCCAATAATTGTAAATCGGAAGTGAATTCAAAATATCTGGTCCTTGTACCCAATTGATCTGAACTCCGCCACGAGAAAGCGAGAACACCTGCGTGCCTGGAGAAGATGTCCCGGTGACGAAGCTTAATCCTGCAGGGATCGCTTGATACGAATGAATACTACCAGAATTCCAAGTGACGAAGCCCGGAGCGGTCATTGCCGCCGTGATATAAACATTATCAGTTGAGTCACCAAACAATCCATATGGCCAACAAGAACCGCCTGAGCAAACCTGTCCAACGGCTCCGTAAGGATCCGTCGTCGTGATCGTTGCCGTCGACATCTGCGGAACGTAAGAGTAAAACACAGCATCTTTTACGATTGTCGGCTGCACACCTGTTTTAAACCACTGAATGTAATAACGGATGAGTTCCGCCATACCTCGATGATCTTGATACCAGCCGGCTGGGATGCAATTGCCTGCCGAATTTTGCATGCAATATCCCCAGGTAAAATATTTGGTAAAATCGTCGATTGGCATCATGTAGGACTCTGCCCAATCGTTCCATGTGACAATTTCGATCCAGTCAGGGTTCGCTGCTTGAATCGCCGTGAACTGCTCATTCATTCCCTGTCCACCGCGTTCATTAAAATTTCGGCGTCCAGCAGACGTTTGATAAGTGCCCCAATAATATGGCGAGAAGCTTGCCATAAAAGTCTTACCCGCTGTCGAAAGTGCCGCCCCATAGTCGCTCGTATTTTGCGTTAAACTGGGAGCGCTTCCGTACGACAATTGCGCCGTCGCGAAGTTGAACATTCCATCGATGATGCTCGCCGAACTACTCGAACGAGTTTGCGCTGACCAATACGAAACGTTGCTTTGAATCGCCGTCGTCGTTGGTGGATCCACCATTGGATCTGGAAAAAAGTAAGGCACAAAGTAAACGTTGTATCCAGCTGTCGCGAGAGGCGCTAACACTTGATCACGCCAAAACGATAAGTTGGCGTGCTGCCCGCCATCGTAAGTTGAAAGTACTGGCCGACCGCTTTTGGTGAAATAATTTGGATGGCTTCCATACGTCGTGATCATATTGACGATGTCAGAGGCTGGAAGTCCACAGCACATGTCGGCTGAAAAGAACAATTGAAATCCCGTGCCGAGGTCTTGTGCCGCCTGAAACATTGCTGCTGCACGAGTCGAATAATAATTCGGCGACGACCACCCGCCTAAGTTCAACGCGAAACCATCGATCCCCATCGCTTGCGCCATCAAAATATCTTGTTTAGCCGCATCTTCGAGAGTCGCCATATGTTGGTCATTGAAAAAGGCGCCACAACAAACCATGTAGTGTGCGAATACTTTTTTATTCGGCAAGAAACTCGTCGAAATCTGAAAGAATGGTGACGATGGTAAAATGAGTTGCGGATAGACGGGAGTCGTTCTGGGCGAAGACTTGGCAAATCCGGATGTGCTGGCCGAAATAATTCCGAGCGCAGTAAAAAGTGCTAATACCAAATATCGAAACTGACGCATATCGCTCCCTTCTAGGATGTTGAGTGTCCAGGTTGAGATCACCGTCCTTTATTGTTAAGGTTTTTGCGAAGAAAAAGACCAAAGCCTAGGAAACGCCATGCCCATCCAACTCGTCATGTTCGACTTCGACGGAACGCTCGTCGACACTGCACCTGATCTGATTCGATCCACGAACATCTTCTTAGAATCCAGAGGTCAACAACCGCTGCCGGAAGAAACAATTCGGAGTCACATCGGGTTTGGCTTAAAGAACCTCATGCTCGAGAGTTTTCCGGAAGCGCTTGAACACCCAGCAAAAGTGGCGGAGATCGAAAAAGAATTTCTCGCTATCTATGATCAGCAATTCTTAAAAACTCCCGAGCTCTATCCGAACGCGCGTGAATTCCTCGAGACGTGGGATGGCGACATCGCGATCGTCTCGAACAAGCGGGCGCGTTACATTCACCCGATCTTAAAACACCTCGGAATCGACAAACTCCCATGGAAGGCGATCATCGGTGGCGACACGTTTGCGCAGATGAAACCGCACCCGACACCTTTTCTCGAAGCGATGAAAAATGCTGGCACTGATCGTGCAACGACCGTGATGGTCGGCGATGGGGAACCCGACGTTGAAGGCGCTTTAGCAGTGGGGATTCATTCGATTGCGGTGTCATTTGGATACTCTTCGATCGAAAGACTGGTGCATTTAGGGGCCAACGACACCATCGACAACTTCTCAGAGCTGACGAAAAAATTGAATGCACTAACGTAGCGTCACGGACGAGGCTCCATTTGACATGGCAGCATCATAACGCTACACAACAAATTCGCTGCCACAGCTCGTTTCGCGGGTAGCCAATTCGACCAACTCCAGGAGGGTCAGCATGTTGAAACAGCGAACGCTTTTCGCCGTTCTCGCTTTTTTATCCATCACCTTTATCGCGTCATGCACGCACAAGGTGCAAATCGACAATTCAGTGAACGTTGAGTTGAAAGGCAATGTGAAGGGACTCGATCCGGTGGGTGCGAGTGATCTTTACTCATCGTTTGCGATGTCCGTCGTTTACGAAAGTCTTTACCAATACAACTATCTCAAACGCCCTCTTCAACTCGAACCGTTGTTGGCTGACGGAATGCCAAGCGTTTCAAAAGATGGTCTGACCTACACGATCAAAATTAAACAAGGTGTGAAGTTTGCCGACGACGCGGCCTTCCCGAATGGCAAAGGTCGCGAACTCGTCGCGCAAGATTTTGTTTACTCCTGGAGACGACTTGCCGATCCGGCCACTCAAAGCGAAGGCTTTTGGGTTTTCGATGGTCGCATTAAAGGATTGAACGAATGGCGCGAGGAAGCGGCCAAAGGCCAAGCGAAATACGATGCGCCAATTGAAGGTCTTGAAACACCAGACAACTACACTCTCATCATCAAATTGAAAAAGCCTTACTACCAACTCATGTATCAGTTGGCTTCAACTTACACCTCGGTTGTCGCTCACGAAGTCGTCGAAAAATATGGCAAAGAATTTTTGAACCATTCTGTCGGCACGGGCCCTTACATCTTGAAAGAATGGATTCGTAACAGCCGCCTCTCGTTTGAGAGAAATCCAAACTGGCGCGGCGAAAAATACCCAAGCGAAGGCTCACCTGGCGACAAAGAAGCGGGTTTGCTTGAGGACGCTGGCAAAGCGATTCCGTTTGCTGACAAAGTCGTGTTCTACGAATTGCCAGAAGATCAACCGCGTTGGTTGAAATTCATGAAGGGCGACACCGATTTCGTCGAAATTCCAAAAGATAACTACGATGGCGCAGTGAAAGACAAAAAAGTCATTCCTGAACTCGCAGCAAAAGGTGTTGGCCTGCGTGCCGATCCAGATCCTGATTTGGTTTACATCGGCATCAACATGATGGATCCAGTTCTTGGCAAAAACACAGCGCTTCGCCAAGCGATGGCAATGGCTTACGACTCTGACACTTATATTCAGAAATTCTACAACGGTCGCGCGATCAACGCTCAAAGCATTATCCCGCCAGGCGTCGACGGTTATGATCCCGAATATAAAAATCCGTACAAAGCGAACAACGTTGAAAAAGCAAAAGAGCTTTTGAAGAAAGCCGGCTTCCCAGACGGAAAAGGTCTGCCAGCGTTTGAATACAACTGCTCAAGCAGCGCAACCGATCGTCAAATTGGCGAATTCTTCCAACAGAAGATGGCTGCTATCGGGATTAAGATCACGATTCAGCAAAACTCTTGGTCGCAATTCATTGAGCGCCAAAAATCAAAGAAAGTTCAGATCTTTGGCGTTGCATGGGGTGCCGATTACCCAGACGCAGAAAACTTCTTACAGTTGCTTTACGGTCCAAATGAAAGCCCGGGCAGCAACGCTTCTAACTATCACAACAAAGAATATGACAAATTGTATGACGACGCTTCGAAGCTGCCACCAGGCCCGGCACGTACTGCGATTTACAAAAAGATGCGTGACATCTCGGCTACCGAATTGCCGATCATTCCGGATGCGAACCGCGTTCGCTTTCAGCTCTTTCACGGCTGGATTAAAAACTTCAAACCGCACTTAACGATTCTCAACTCGTACAAATACATGCGAGTCGACATGGATAAGAAAAAAGAACTTAAAGGCAAAATGTAATGTTGAAGTACGCACTGAGACGTCTTGTCTACATGATCCCGATTTTATTCGGGATCACACTCGTCACATTCCTGCTGTTTAACGTCGCCGGAGGCAATCCGGCGATCGTAGCGGCCGGTCGTTACGCAACGCCTGAGCAAATTGCGATGATCAAAGCGCAATTGGGTTTGGATAAACCGCTCTTCATGCAGTACTTAGATTTCTTACGCCAAATCTTCACGCTCGACTTTGGCTATTCATGGTTCACCAAGCAAAAGATCTCGACGCTCTTCATGGATGGCGTTGGTCCCTCTCTGAGCATCACGGTGCCGGCGTTTTTGATTTCGCTTGCGATCACGATTCCACTCGGACTCTTGCTGGCATTTTTTCGCAAGTCGACTTTGGATCGAACCATTTTGGTGATTGCACTCGCGGGCATTAGCATCAGCTCGGTCGTGTACGTCATTGCGGGCCAGTATGTTTTCTCTTACAAGCTTGGGCTTTTCCCGATCTCGGGTTGGGAAACTGGTTGGGATACACGCTGGGAGTTTGCCGTTCTTCCGATCATCATCTTAGTTGTGTTGACCGTCGGAACTGATCTGTTGTTTTACCGCACCGTTTTTCTCGAGGAGATTCATCAAGACTACGTGCGCACGGCCCGCTCGAAGGGTCTTTCGAATCGCACGATTCTCTGGAAGCACGTTTTGAGTAACTCACTCGTCCCAATCATCACGCTTGTGATCTTAGAGATTCCAACGCTTTTGACTGGCACCCTGCTAATTGAATCGTTCTTCGGAATTCCAGGTTTGGGCGGTTTGATTTATCAGTCGATCGAAAATTCAGATTTTCCGGTCATCAAAGCGGTCACGGTCATGACTGCGATTCTTTACATGGTCTTTCAACTTCTCTCCGACCTTCTTTATGCTTGGGTCGATCCGAAAATTAGATTGGGTTAATCATGGCAATTAATGAAGCAATGACTCAAACTCTAACAATGATCGAACCGCAAACTATCAAAAAAGGCAAAAGTCTATGGACCGATGCTTTTCAGCGCTTGCGTAAAGACAAAGTCGCGATGGTTTCGTTTGTAGTGATTGTCTTTTACTTAGCACTGGCTTTTCTCTGCGCGCTAAATATCGCGTTTCCAAATTATGCGCTTGTCGACAACACGATTGCTTACCAAGCACCGTCGGCGGATCACTGGATGGGAACTGACATCTTTGGTCGTGATGTGCTTGCACGGGCTGCACACGGTACAGTCACTTCGCTGATCATTGGTTTTTTTGGCGCCGCACTTTCCATTTTGGTGGGAACTCTGCTCGGCTCGCTGGCTGGTTACTTCGGCGGTAAAGTCGATGATTGCGTCGTTTGGTTTTACACCACCGTCGATACAATTCCTTATATCTTGTTGGTCGTCGCTTTCTCGTTCGTTGCCGGTCACGGCCTAAAAACACTTTGCTTGGCGATTGGACTCACCTCTTGGGTCAGTCACTGTCGCGTGATTCGAAGTGAATTTATGAAGCAAAGAGGTCGCGAGTACGTGCAAGGTGCGCAAGCATTGGGTGCAGGCCATCTCCGTCGCGTTTTCTTTCACATTCTTCCTAACACTTTTCATTTGGCGCTGATCAACTTCAGTTTGCTATTCGTTTCGGCAGTAAAGAGCGAAGTGATCCTAAGTTATTTAGGCCTTGGCGTTGAAGCTGGAACTCCTAGTTGGGGAATGATGATCAGTGATGCTAAGCTTGAACTAGCTCGTGGCGTTTGGTGGGGACTAACCGCTGCAACGGCCTTTATGTTTTTTATGGTGTTGGCCGTCACCTTGTTTAATGACGCTTTAAGGGACGCTTTAGACCCTAAGCTTCGGGGAAAATAAATGTCGGATTCGCTCATTCAAATTAAGAATCTTTCTGTTGAATTCCAAACCGATGACGGCGCCGTAAGAGCCGTCAAAAATATTTCGTTTGATATTCCTCGCGGCAAAACGGTTGGCCTCGTCGGCGAATCAGGATCCGGGAAGAGCGTAAGCTCGCTTGCGATCATGCGCTTGATTCCAAATCCGCCTGGCAAAGTCACTTCGGGTGAGATTATTTACGAAGGCAAAGATCTGTTGAAGCTGCCAGAAGCGCAAATGCGCAAAGTTCGTGGTGACCGGATTTCAATGATCTTTCAGGAGCCAATGACGTCATTGAATCCAGTGTTCACCGTTGGCGATCAAATCGCTGAAACGCTGATGCTGCATCAAAAACTCAGCAAAGCGCAGGCGATGGCGAAGGCTGAAGACTTGCTGACCCAAGTTGGTATTCCTAATCCTAAAGAGCGTATTAAGAGCTATCCGCACGAAATGAGCGGTGGTCAACGTCAACGGGTGATGATTGCGATGGCGATCGCGTGCGAGCCTGATTTGTTGATTGCGGATGAACCAACAACGGCGTTGGACGTCACGATTCAAAAGCAAATTTTAGACTTGCTCGCTGATCTTCAGAAGAAATACGGCATGAGCATCTTGTTCATCACGCACGATCTTGGTGTCATTGCCGACATCGCGGATGAAGTTGTTGTCATGTATCGTGGTGATATCGTTGAACGCGGCCACACCGAAAACATTTTCACGAAGCCACAGCATCCCTACACAAAAGGATTGCTCGCTTGTCGTCCAAGTCTTGAGCAGAACGCCCGCCGCTTGCCGGTGGTCAGTGACTTCATGACTCCGGATGGAAAAGAAAGAGCTCCGAATACGGCTTCGACTAAGAACAAAAAAGAAACGCGCGTGATTTCAGAACAGCAACCGGTGCTGCTTGAAATTAAAGGCGTTAAAAAATACTTTCCATTGCAGACTTCATTTTTCGGTAACGTGAAGAGCTGGGTGAAAGCCGTCGATGACGTGAACCTCACCGTTCGCCGCGGACGCACACTCGGACTCGTGGGTGAATCTGGCTGCGGTAAGACGACGCTGGGTCGCACGCTGCTTCGCTTGGTTGAGCCGACCGATGGACAAATCGTTTACAACGGCACGGACATCACGAAACTTGATCGCGAAAAAATGCGAGCGATGCGAAGAAAGATGCAGATCATCTTTCAAGATCCGTACGCTTCGCTCAATCCTCGTATGACGATTGGTGCGGCTCTTATGGAGCCAATGGTGATTCATAATCTCGGTCACTCTCGTAGCGAACGCCTCGATATGGCGGCTGATCTCATGAAACGTGTTGGCCTCGAGCCGGCAATGCTCGGCCGTTACCCGCACGAATTTTCGGGCGGCCAACGTCAGCGTATTTGTATCGCGCGCGCGCTTGCAGTGAAGCCGGAGTTCATCATCTGCGACGAATCGGTTTCCGCTCTCGACGTTTCGATTCAAGCTCAGATCTTGAATCTGCTTCTCGACTTACAAGAAGAGTTCCATCTCACTTACGTTTTTATCTCGCATGATCTCGCGGTTGTGAAATTCATCGCCGATGAAGTGGCTGTGATGTACGGCGGTCGAGTTGTTGAGATGAACGATGCTGTCGGCATCTACGAAAATCCACAGCACGACTACACAAAAAAACTTTTGGGAGCCATTCCCAAAGGCATGCCTAAACATCTTCTCTAGACGAAGATCCAAAACAAATTTTCTACCTGCCATCAAATCCGCTGCTAAAGCGTATTTGATGAGCAGAATCTTAACAGACAATTTAAGAACCGCAGAACCTAGGTCCAGATCTGTTTCGAAAGTTCCCCCGACTGTCAAAAGGTGTGGCTGACTTAAGTTTAGACAAATTCCTTTATGGGGGGACGATATGAAGGGTTTCATCTTGAGCGCACTGATGTGCCTCGCGATTACGGAAGTAGCACACGCGAGCGATTGTAAGGGTATTTTTCCTAAAAACTCGCGCTGGATCGGCGTCGGCTTTTTGGACGACGGTATCAGCCAAGCAACTTTCAACGGCGTACTTGATAAAATTGAAGCCGTTTATATGCCACTCACAGCTGCACAAGGTATCACTTTGCAGTTCAACCGTTTGTGGGACGACGGAACTGTAAACTCAGACACATATACTGATGGCACTTCATGGATCATCAATTCATATGGTGGTTTGGCTCGCTACAAAGGCATGACTGCTGATGGTTACGCTGCGGTTGCATGTCACGAACTTGGTCACCATTTAGGTGGCGCGCCTCTTTATCAAGATGGCAGCGAAATGTCGGACGAAGGTGAAGCGGATTACCACGTTGGAACAAAATGTATGCGCAAAGTTTTCGGCGCTGATGACAACATCCAATTGATGTCGACTGCGACAATCGATCCGATGGTTTTGTCAAAATGCTCGGCGACTTTCGTAGGTAACGCGGCAGAGATCGCTCTTTGCGAACGTTCTGCGATCGCTGGTTTCGTTGTTGCTGATATCTTGCGCGATCTCGAAGGCGCTTCAACTATCGCTTACAACACTCCAGACCCTTCGCAAGTCAGCACGACATTTGACGAACACCCGCACGCACAATGCCGCCTCGACACTTATTTTGCGAGCAGCTTGTG
>Ga0105239_10006641_pt1 | contig 13387 bp, 13 predicted proteins | sample KBSC44metaG_FD_92761 | JGI IMG/M metagenome (GOLD analysis project Ga0105239, IMG submission 92761) | Corn rhizosphere microbial communities from Kellogg Biological Station, Michigan, USA - KBS C4-4 metaG | ecosystem: Host-associated > Plants > Roots > Rhizosphere > Soil | place: Michigan, USA... | reverse complement strand
GGGAGCGTCAGACCGTCTGTGTAAGTGATCGCGGCGGTCATGGTGTGGGGATGCGTCCCTCGAAGTAGATCGTGAACGCTTGTAGCGCTTGTTTCCAGCCTGAACTTCGGATCCCGACCGTGGCCCCGCGGTAGTCCTCGAGATTGCGCACGGCGAGGTAGAGCACTTTCAGTGCGGCCTGCTCGGTCGGGAACTGACCGCGGTTGCGCGTGACCTTGCGGAGCCGGGCGTTCATCGATTCGATCAGATTCGTCGTATAGACGACCCGGCGCACCTCCGGCGGGAACGCCAGGAACGGTATGAACTCGGCCCAATGTGAGCGCCAGAGCCGCACGATCGTCGGGTAGCGCTGGACCCAGATCTGCTCGAAGGCTTCCAGCGCCGCCTCGGCCGCGGTCTGATCGACGGCGGTATAGATGCCCCGCAGATCTTTCGTCAGCGCGCCCCAGTCCTTCTTCGAGGCGTAGCGCAGTGATGCCCGGATCAGGTGGACCACACACAGCTGAACCGTGGCCTGCGGCCAGATAACGCCGATCGCGTCGGGCAGCCCGGTCAATCCATCGCAGCAGACGATGCAGACGTCGGCGACACCCCGCGACTTCAGCTCTGCTAGCACGGTGAGCCAGAACTTGCTTGACTCCCCGGTGCTCGGCCCGACCCACAACCCGAGCACGTTCTTCGCGCCCTCGCAGTCGATCCCGATGGCCAGATAGACCGGCCGGTTCGCCACGACACCGTCACGGATCTTGACCATCAGCGCGTCGATGAACACCACCGGATAGACGCGGTCCAGCGGCCGAGACTGCCATTCCTGCAGCTCGTCGAGCACCGCGTCGGTGACCCGGCTGATCAGGTCAGGCGAGACGTCGACGTCATACATCTCCCGCAAGTGCGCCCGGATGTCGCGCGTCGTCAGCCCACGCGCATACAAGGCGATGATGCGGTCATTGAACCCGTCCAGACGGGTCTGACCCTTGCGTACGATCTGCGGGCTGAAGCTGCCGGCCCGGTCGCGAGGCACCTCAAGGTCGATGCCGCCGATCTCGGTCAACAGCCGCTTGGCGGTCACGCCGTTGCGGCTGTTACCCGATCCACGCCCGGCCGGGTCATGTTTCTCATAGCCCAGGTGCTCGGTCATCTCCTCGGCCAGCGCCCGCTCGAGCACCGCCTTGGTCACTTGGCTGAGCAGACCATCGGGACCGAGCAGCTCGACCCCTTCGGTCTGCGCCCGAGCCAGCAGCTCGTCAGCCAGCTCAGCGTCGACCAGCGGCGCACGATCGGCCGGCTCATGGTCACGCTTACGGGGCACGATCTCAGTGTCAGTCATTACGTGGTCCCTTTCCGAGTGCTATGACTCAGAGTCAGGCCACGTCACTTACACACCCGATCTGACACGCCCCCGCCCGCGTTTTCGCGGCTCCCAGGTCGACCCGCGGGGCCGGGCCCCCACACCTAGTTCGTGACCCCATCCGATACGGGGTCGCGATTGTGGAGCAGCTGGGAGCGCGGGGACGTCTAGGTGGCTTGGCGTAGCGGCGCGCCGAGTTCGTGCAGGTGCCGTAGCGCGATCGCGTAGGAGGAGAAGAGCCCGGTTTCGGTGTAGGTGATGTTCTGCTGCGCGCAGTAGGTGCGTGCGAGGCGCCGGGCGCGGCGCAGGTTGGGTCGTGGCATGTTCGGGAACAGGTGGTGTTCGATCTGGTAGTTCAGTCCGCCGAGTAGTTGGTCGATGAACCAGCCGCCGCGCACGTTGCGGGACGTCAGGACTTGCTTGCGGAGGTAGTCGAGCTTCTGGTGCGCGGCAATGAGGGGCATTCCTTTGTGGTTCGGCGCGAACGAGCAGCCCATGTAGAGGCCGAACACCGCCTGGTGGACGGCGACGAACGCCAGCGCGGGCAGCGGATTCAGGACCAGCAGCAGAGCCCCGGCGTAGAGGACGAGGTGGGCGGCGAGCAGCGAGATTTCCAGGCGTCGGTGCTTCGCGGCTGGCGTGCGCCGCAGCCAGGTGACGCTCGAGACGTGCAGGTGCAGACCTTCAAGTGTCAGCAGCGGGAAGAACAACAGGGCCTGGTTCTTGGTAATGGCGCGTGCGAGGCGGCCGCGGCGGTTGGCGACGTGTTCGGCGGTGAAGACAAGGACCCCTTCGCCGATGTCAGGGTCATGATCTTGCTTGTTGGGGTTGGCGTGGTGGCGGTTGTGTTTGTCGATCCACCAGCCGATGCTCAGTCCGGTCAGCAGGTTGCCGGCCAGCAGCCCGACCCAGGTGTTGCCGCGGCGTGTGGCGGCGATTTGCTGGTGCGCGCCGTCGTGTCCGAGGAAGGCGATCTGCGTGGTGACCAGCCCCAGGGCGGCGGCAGTGAGCAGTTCGAACCAGGATCCGGACAGCAGGACGATCCCGGTCCATGCCGCCGCGCCGGCGAGCAGGGTGACTGTGATGCGCACCGTGTAGTGCCAGTAGCGGCGGTCGAGGAGTCGGGCTGCGCGGACCTGGTTTGACAGGACCGAGAAGTCGCTGCCCCGCCGGCCTGGTCCGGTTGGCGGGGCAGCCGTGGCGGCGGGTCTGCCGGTAAGAGCGTCGCCGGACTTGGCGGTGTCGGGAGTGGTGACACTGGTCATGGGCTGCCTTTCCGGTGCTCGGGTGTCCACTGGGCGGTTGTCGAGGTGGCGGCGCGTGGCCTGCCGAGTGGCCGGCCCTGGATCTCAGCGATCGGGTCAGGTCGCGGGCGAAGGGACGGGCAGCAGCCCGCGGAGGGTGGGCACGCCGTGGACCGAGACCATCGCGGGCGCGGCTTGGCCGTTGTCGACCAGTCTGCGTGCGGCGTCGAGGACCACGGCGGGGTTCGCGCCGAGTTGCCGGGCCAGGTCGCCGATCGTGACCGGGCGGTCGCCGGCGGGCCGGGTTCGCAAGGCTTCGAGGATGTGGTTGTCGAGGTTCACTGCTGTGTGGCTCCGTTCGTTCTTGGCCACGGGTCCGGCGGACGCCGGTCTGGCGTGACTCGTGCAGGTCCAGCCGGCGGTTGGACGCCGGCGTCGGTTGTCTCCTCGTGCACCCGCGGCGGGGAGCTGAGCCTGGCAAGTAGCGGCGCGGCGTGCGTCGAACCTGCCTTGACGCCGGACCGGTGAGCCGAAGGAACCTGGTCGAGGGGGCTCGGGCAGATGCAGGCGCGGCTGTGGGCCCGGTCCTGGGTAGCGTGGCAGTAACGCAGACTGATGCGGTCGTGCGCGGCGAGCTGGTGGTCGCACACCGTGCAGCGTTCGCCGCTGAGGCCATCGGGCGCATCCGCCGTGGCCGGAGGCGGTGTCATCGGCGGGCCGGCCTGGCGGGAGGCGTTTCGGCGGCGCGCTCGAGGATCTCGTCGGCGCGGTAGCCGCCGTCGCTCTCGCCGGCCAGCTCCAAGATCCGTTGCGCCCGGGCGGGTTCGGTGTCCGGCGGGATGACGAGGATGTCGACGCGTTCGCGTCCCCACGCGTCGGAGAGGGTGATGGTGTTCGGGTCGCCGACGGTGAAGCCGCCGAGTCGCACGCTGCGACCGTCGATCTGCAGGCGGCGGGGCGCGGGATCCCAGGCGTGCAGGTAGTAGGTGACGCGGTTGATGTCGCGGCCCGCGGTCCACAGCACGTCCATCAGCGGAGGTATTTCGACGGTGAGGTCGTGGGTGTGGGGCCACCAGGCGGCGTCGATGAATCCGGCGGTGGAGACCGGCTGGCGGAAGCGGATCCGGGCTCGCTGGCTTATGTCTTGCGACGAGCTGGCCGATGGTTGGCGGGAGCCGGCGGCCGGTGGTGCGTGCAGGATCGTCATTTCGCGCGCCTCATGGCTGACCCCTAACGGGTCTGGCTACTGGTTCGCCGAGGGCGAGGCCAGCAATGGCGGCTGGCGTGCGAGATAGCCTCAGTACTTTCCAGTCTACGCTGCGTGTGAGTGCGGGTAGGGTCGCGCGCACATGAAGATCGCGATGTTGGCGCCGGTGGCGTGGCGTACGCCGCCGCGCCATTACGGCCCGTGGGAACAGGTCACCAGCGTGCTGACTGAGGGCCTGGTCGCTCGCGGGGCCGAGGTGACGCTGTTCGCGACGCTGGATTCGCTGACCTCGGCGGCGCTGGCCGGCGTGTGCCCGCATGGCTACGCGGAGGACCCGGCCATGGATGGGCGGGTGTGGGAGGCCTTGCACGTCGCGCATGTGCTGGCCCGATCGGGTGAGTTCGATGTGGTGCACAACCAGATGGATTGGCTGCCGCTAGCCTTTGACCGTTACGCCGAGGCGCCCATGGTCACGACGATCCACGGGTTCTCTGGAGCGGGGATCGTGCCGGCCTATGCCCGATCCGGGTCGGCGTTCGTGGCGATCTCGGACTCGGACCGGTCACCGCAACTTGAGTACGCGGCGACGATCCATCATGGCGTTGATGTGACATTGCTGCCCTTCCGCTCGGATCCCGGCGAGGAGCTGGTGGTGTTCGGTCGGGTTCATCCCGACAAGGGCACTGCCGAGGCGATCGCGATCGCCTCGGCGCTCGGGCGGCGCTTGCTGATCGGCGGCATCGTGCAGGACGAGCGGTACTTCGCTGAGCAGGTTCAGCCGCATGTCGACGGTGACCGGGTGGTGTTCCTGGGTTCGGTGGGGCCGGCGCAGCGGGCGGACGTCCTGGGTGGCGCCGCGGTGTTGCTGCACCCGGTCGCGTTCGACGAGCCGTTCGGGCTGTCGGTGGTCGAGGCGATGGTGTGTGGTACTCCGGTCGTGGCCTACCGCCGTGGTTCGATGCCGGAGGTGGTGGATGAGGGCGTCACCGGCTACACGGTTGAAGGCGTCGAGGCGGCGATTGGCGCGGTGCCGGCGGCGGCTCGTTTGGATCGCGGGCTGGTGGCGGCGCGGGCGCGGGAACGGTTCGCGGCCGAGCGGATGGTGGATGACTACCTGCGTGTCTATGAGCGCGTGCTCGCCCGCTGAGGGAACTAGACAGGCGCGGTCAGTTGTGTAAGCAGGCGCTCGAGAGGGGCCCAGGCGACTCCGACGCGGCAGTCGTCGATGCCGTAGGGCAGCCACAGCCGCTGGTCGTGGATGAGTCCGCCGCAGGTGTAGACGACGTTGGGGACGTAGCCGTCGCGCTCGTCTGGGTCGGGTTCGAGCAGCGGTTGGGTGAGCCGGCCGATGACGCGGCTGGGGTCGTCGAGGTCGAGCAGGATGGCGCTGATTGCGTAGCTGCGCATCGGGCCGACGCCGTGGGTCAGGACAAGCCACCCGCGGTCGGTTTCGATGGGCGGGCCGCAGTTGCCGACCTGCAGCATTTCCCAGACTTGCGTCGGTCCGTGGACCAGGTGTGGCTGAGACCAGGTGTAGCCGTCGAGCGAGGCGGTCAGGCTGATGTTCTCCCCGTCGGTGCGGCATAGCGCGAGGTGTCGACCGCGGACCAGCCGTGGGAACAACGCCATCCCCTTGTTGCCAGCGGCCGGGCCGGCCAGGCGGTGGGTGCGGAACCGGCGAAGGTCGGCGCTGAGCAGCAGGCGCGGGGCGACCTGGCGCCCGTCGTAGGCGGTGTAGGTGGCCCGGTACTCGACAGCGCCGTCGCTGCCGATGAAGCGAGTGAAGCGGGCGTCTTCCATGCCGTCGCTCTCCTCGGCGGCTGCCGGGCGCAAGACGCGCTGGGCCAGCGTCGTGTCGGGCGGAAACTCCACCTGGTAGGCGGAGGACACGGTGCGGCGCAGGAGCTCCGTCGTGGCCGATGCGCCGGGTCGGCTCAGCAGGCCGACAGGCGCCGCGGCGAGCACGCGCTCCAGGTCGGTCGAGTCGAAGTGATCTGGCAGAGCGAGGAGCAGGGCGTTGCTGAGCTCGTCAACCCCGCCGCGGGCCGTCGCCTCGGTGTGGTCGTTGAGGACCGAGCGCAGCTGGCTGTTGCTCCACCGGGCCGGCGAGATCTCGCCCATGACTATGGGCCGGTCCCGATCGATGAACGTCCAGGTTGTGTCGGGCCCGATGATGGCCGTGGCGAAGCCGATAGAGGAGACGTGTCCTTCACCGATCGCGCGCAGGCTGACGGCCACCCTGAGCTGCCCCGGTTCAAGGTCGCTCTGGTCGGGGTGCACTACTGCGCTCGGATTACACAAGCCGGCCGATTCGGTGGCATATTCGGCCGTGAATCCAGCTCCGAGGACAAGGGTCCGGGCCGGCGAGAGGCGAGCCGGGTCATCCAAATGCGCCGCGGCGATCGCCGCATGCCGGGTCAGCAGGCCCACGTAGTCGTGGTGGCGATCCCTGAAGTCGTTGACAAGCCGGGCCGCCCGCTGCTCGACGTCGGCCTCGTCGAGGGCCATGACGCGATCGACGATCGCGGCGACCCGAGACCGGGTCTGGTGGGGTTGCTCACCGGGAATGAACAGCTGCGCGACGACGCGGGCAGGGTCGGCCCGCAGTTCGACCGGTAGGCGGCGGGCTAGTGGCTCGCTCACCGAAGTTGTTGTACGTGGCGGGCGTGTTGTGCGCTCGAGAGCATCGCCAGCGTCGATTCCGCCCCTTGGTTGAGGTTCGGTCCGTGGACGCCGAGCCCGTCGTAGCCGCCGCCGGTGACGGAATCGAACATCGGCGTCCCGGCGTCGTTGTCACCGAGGAACCACCGCCAGGCCAGATTGATGCCGGTCAGCCAGCGGGGATCACCCGTGATCCGATAGGCGCTCGCGCAGGCGTCCGCGATCGCGGCAACCTCGATCGGTTGCTGGTCGAAGCTCGGGCCGGACTCGTTCGGGCCGCGCCCGGCGACTGGGGTGACCGACAAGCGCCTGTCGCAGATCTCGATCCGGAGGAGAAACGCCAACAACTGCAAGCCACGCGTCCGGACGGCTTTGTCTGCAAGGACGTCGCCGGCGACCAGCACGGCCTCGGCCAGCACGGCGTTGGCATAGCGAAGCCGGGACTCCGGCCACGGCCAGCCCGAATCGGTTGCGCGGCGCGGGCCCGGTGGATCCACTGCCCGGACCGCGTCACCGATCAGCTCACGTGCGGCAAGCTCGCCTGAGCGAGCCCGCAGCACTTCGCCGGCGCCCAGCGCGGCGAATGCCATCGACCGGCCGTGCGCTGAGCGCTGCTGGGCCACGACCCGGAAACCGGCCAGGGCACGGGCTCGCTGGCCGCCGGTGGAAGCGTGGGCCGCGGCGACGCCGAGGCCCCACACCGCTCGTCCCCACCAGTCACCGGTGCCCGCTTCGTCTTGCCAGGTCCCATCCGGGCCCATTCGGTTGTGGCAGGCCCCGCCGGGACGCACTGCGTCGAGCACGAACTGCAGGTAGCGCTCCTGCAGCGCGGCGACGAGAGGGCCGGGCTGGGGTTCTCGGGTCGTGACCACCAGCCCGCGTGCGGCATCGTCGAGACAGTAGCCGTGCTCGGGCCGCGGAGCGTCGAACAGCGCGTGCTCAAACAGGCCCCGCTGGTCAGTCAGCGCTGCGAGGTGATCGAACACCGGCCGCACCCGCTTGCCGGTTTCGGTCACATCGACCGCGCTCACTCGGCGGGGACTCACGCCGCCACGGTGTCGGCGGCGGCGATCAGGCGCGCAGCCAACTGCCGGTACTGCTCGGCCACGGCCGACCAGCGCAGTCCCGGCGCCGCCGCGGTGGCCGCCCGTGACATCGCCGCCGCTACGGCGGGGCGGGTGAGCACGACACGCAGCGCCTCGGCGATCGCGCCGGGATCTCGGTGGGCTACCACGACACCAGCCCCACCGGAAAGCAGTTCAACGGCATGCGGGAACCTCGTCGCGACGACGGGCTTGCCGGCGGCAACCGCCTCGATCAAGACACCGGAGGTGACCTGGTCGGTCGAGTCGTAGGGCAACAAGACGACGTCGGCCGAGGCCACCAGCGTGCTCAGCGACGCGGTATCCCGGTAGCGCCCGTCTAGGACGACCGAACCGGCCAGACCATGCCGGTGAGTGAGGTCGACTAGACCCTCGCGGTACGCCTCGCCCTGCCGCTCAAGGACCTTGGGATGCGTCTGCCCCGCGATGACATAGCGCGGCGCAGGCCGCACGTCGTCTAAGAGGGCGAGCGCCTGGATGCCCCACTCGACTCCTTTGCCGGGGCCGAGCAGTCCCCAGGTCAACACGGTGGGCTGTCCCGTGCGGAACACCGCGCCGAGGTTTGCCGACGGGTCGGGCGCTTCAGGTGCGCCATGCGCGATGATGCTGACCTTGCTCATGTCGACCCGGTAGCTGGCGGCGAGCCGTTCGCGTGCCGTCACCGACATCGTCACCACTGCGCCGGCGGCCGCGACAAGCGACTCGAGCACCTCCCGCTGATGCCGGCTTGGATCGGTGAGAACCGTGTGCAGGACGACGATCGTCGGGACGGTGAGTTCGGCGAGCAGTTGCAGGACGTCCTCGCCGTCGCGGCCGCCATACACACCGAACTCGTGCTGCACGATCACCACGTCGCACTCGTTCAATCGCCCAATCGGGCCGATCGAACGGGACAAGTCGGCGGCGTAGATGTCGGCCACCACCTCGGCGCCGCCCCGGCGCTGGGGCACGTCGAGCAGACGGGCCACCCGGGCCTCCTGCGCGCCCGAAGCGACCAACGCCCCCAGCAGCGCAGCCGTGAAGGTCGCCAACCCACACTGTGTCGGTGGATAGGTGCTGAGAAAACCAAACCGAGCGGTCATGACGCGACGCCTTCCAGACGATCTCGCCGCGCACAGCGGCGACCTCACGCGAGGGATGCAGACCGCGGGCAGCGTGGGCACCCAACAGCCATCGACACGACCGTCAGGTCGTCGCAGGAAGCCACCGACCGGTGACCGTCGCTCACAATCAGAGGCCGACCTGACACAGGCCCCGATAGCGCTACCAGGGAGCCTACGCCCTCGTTCCGCGACCGCGGCGCGAAACGGGCAGCGAGTGGCTGCGCGGTTCAGCGGGCGGGTCGGTGCTACGGTCAGGTCGGTTAGGCATTGGTCCTTCACGTCGCAGCGCGCGGGATTTCTGCAGCGCGCGACAATGCTTCTCTCATCCGAGCTTCTCTCATCCGAATCGGATCGGCCGGCGGCGTCTCACGTCACACCTCGAGGATGCGCGCAGTGCGCCCCTCGGACGGAATCCGAAAGGAAACGCAACATGGCACAGGGCACCGTGAAATGGTTCAACAGCGAAAAGGGCTTCGGGTTCATCTCCCCGGACGACGGCAGCAAAGACGTCTTCGTCCACTACTCGAACCTCGCCGGAGACGGCTACAAGAGCCTCGATGACAACCAGCGCGTCGAGTTCGACGTCGTCGCGGGTCAGAAGGGCCCGCAGGCCGAGAATGTCCAGCCGGTCTGAACGATCCACCGCGCGTGGCACTGAGAGGTGCCGCGCGCGGGCACTCATGCGGCCTCTGTGCCGGGGCGGTCTCGTCGCGGACCTGGCCAAGTCAGGAGACTCATGGACGCAGCCGAGCCGACGCCTGATCTGACGCCTGATCTGATCGGTCACGACGTCCTCGACGCCGCTGGCCAGCGCCTGGGTCGCCTGGACAGTCTCTACCGCGACGTCGACACCCCGACGGTGGCGTTCGCGGCGGTCGCGATGATCCGCCGCGGTCGGCGGCGGCTCGTGTTCGTGCCACTCACCGGCGCGGCTATCAGCCCGGAGTCGGTTTCACTGCGATGCGGGGCGCTGCTAGCCCGCCGAGCACCGCAGGTACGGCCCGGGCAGGGGTTACCGGTGGAGCTCGAAGCCGATCTGTACCGCCACTACGACATCACCTACCGGCGCCGCGAGCACGGCGAAGCGAGGCTGCTGGCGGTGGGGCAGGCAAAGCATCGTCGCTAAGTTCCTGCCCTGAGTCGGTGAGGTGTTTGCTCCGGACACCCGTTGGAGCGGCGGCGACGGTGTAGCGTCAGGACGGTCGCGAGTATCCCGCACGCCGGCCACTCGACGCCGACCTCGACTTTCGACGAACCACCACCAGGCCGCTTTCCACGGCCGGATCGGGGCCTTCGATGGCCATCACTCTCATTGCCACACCGGACCCGTCACCGTCGACACGAGTGATCATTCGCCGGGTCCAGACACCCCGCGACACCCGCAGGGCCGCGTCTTCACTTCGGCCGACCCTGCCCCGCGCTCGATCGCCTCGCCTTCCTGACGCCCCGGATCGGACGCCGTCGGCGCCCACATTGACCACGGCGCAAGGGATGTCGTCATGAGCAAGAACAAGGGCGGTCGCGAAACCCGCAAACCCAAGTAGCCGGTCAAGGTCAAGTCCGGCCAAGGTCAAGCCGGTCAAGTCCGGTACTGACGCCTTGCGCGTCGAACGCCAAGCCAAGGTGTCACCCAGGCGCTGACGAGCCCGATCGCCTCACATTGCCCCGCACCATGTCGCCGGGCCGGGCCGAGTTGCCGTCGTCGCCGGCGTTCGCCGCGGTGTTGCTGACTAGCTGATGCTGATCAACTCGGTGACGTCGTCGGCCGGCAGCGTCCCGTCCGTGGTGGCGGTGACCGTGGACTCGATCAGGGTGGCCTGGGCGCCGTAGCTGCTCAAGAAGGCGGTGTCGGCGGCGTCTCGGCCAGTGGCGATGCGGATCAGGCTGGACCGCGGTGCCAGCAGGGTGGCGTCGACGACGCGCCACAGATCTCCGACCGCCGCCTCGGCGACCGCGTGGAAGTCCATCGGCTGCAGGCCCGGAGCGTAGACGGCGGCCAGCCGCGCGGGAACGTCCATCCCGCGCAGCAGCGCGATGACCAGATGTGCGTAGTCACGGCACACTCCCTGGCGTTGCAGCATCGTGTCCACGGCGCCGTCGCTCGGGCCGCTGCTGCCAGGGACATACCGCAACCGGTCTCCCACCCACGACGAAACGGCGGCCAGCAGATCCTCGGGTTGAGTGATCCCGGCGAACTCCGCTTGCGCCATCGCCGCAAGCCGGTCCGATTCGGCATAGCGACTCGGGCGCCGGTACACGATGCGATCCGCAGCGTTCACGCCCGCAACCGGCGCGGTCCCGCGGATCTGAGCGTCGTAGGCGATCTCCAGACGACCCAACGGCGGATGGCAGGTATGGACGCGGCCCCCGTCGGGCAGCCGCACTTCGCTCATCGTCACCGGCCGCCCGCCGCTTACCGCCTCGAGCGATTCGGCAACTGCCGTCGAGGAGAACCCGGATACCGAGACCTGAACCTCCAGCCGCACCGGGCCGTCGACCTCGATCGCCAAACGAGTGCTCACGCGCCGCGTCGCCGATTCCATCTACCCAGTATCCCGCCGACCAGAGCGACCCGCGGATGAGCTACGTGAAGTCGACACCGGCAAGCGAGTCGAGGTCGGCGCGAAGCGCGCCCGCCTCGGCGCGGGTTCGGCACCGGCCTGACGGCGCGGAAGCGCCGCCGTGGCTCGTCGTCCTTGCCGGGCTTTGCTTCGAGCAGGCCGAGGATTCCGAATCGAACTGTCCTTGTTTGCTCCCTGTTCTGGTTGCTCCCCGTCCTGGTTGCCGATACCACGTCGCGGGTTGAGGGATCAGATGGCGAGGCGTCCACCGTCGACGGGCAGCACGATTCCGTGGATGAAGCTGGCCTGATCGGTGGCGAGGAAGGCGATGCCGGCGGCGATCTCTTCTGGCTGCCCGACGCGCCCGGCCGGTCCGACTGAGGCCAGCTGGTCGAGGGAGTCGCCCATCGGGATTGTGCCTTCGGTGCGGGTGGGGCCGGGGCTGACCGCGTTGACGCGGACGCCGGCCGGGCCGAACTCGGCGGCCCACGACTTGGTCAGCAGCACGAGGGCCGCCTTGCTGGAGCCGTAAAGTCCCATTCCGTTCATGCCGAAGTCCGCGACCATGGTCGTGACGTTGACGATCGCGCCGTGGCCGCGTTCGGCCATCGCTGGGGCGAGCGCCGCCACGAGCAGGTAGGGCGCTTTCACGTTGACCGCGAAGACCTCATCGATCGTCTCGGCCGTGGTGTCGGCGGTGGCGCCGAAGGGGAAGATGCCACCGCTGTTGACGAGGACGTCGACGTGGCCGCCGCCCACCTCGGCGGCGCGGGCGGCCAGCGCCCGCACGCTGTTCTCATCACCCAGTTCGGCGGCGACGAAGTCAGCCGTCCCACCGGCGGTGCGGATGTCGGCCACGACGGCGTCACCGCGAGCCTTGTCCCGTCCGGAGACGATGACGTGGGCGCCGAGCGCGGCCAGGTGGTGTGCGGTGGCTTTGCCGATGCCGCTGGTGGCGCCGGTGATCAGGGCGGTGGAGCCGGTCAGATCGGTGGTCATGAGAGCCTCTCAAGTAGTGGAGCGTACGTTCCAAAGAGTGCTCCGATAATTCTGGAGTGTCAACTCCAAAATCCGAGGTAGACTGGGCGCATGACGAAGGGAACAGTCAGCCGTCGCACCGACCGGACAGGTGAGGTCGCCGAGTCGGGGCCGGCATCCGTCGCGGGCCGCACGTTCACGGCGAAGGGCCAGGCGACCCGGGCTCGCATCATCTCGGCGGCGGCCGAGTTGGTCTTCGCGCACGGTGTGGCTCGCACCGGCGTGGAGGACATCCAGCAGCGGGCGGGTGTCAGCGCGTCGCAGCTGTACCACTACTTCACCGACAAGGACGACCTCGTCCGGGCCGTGATCGCTCACCAGACCGACGGCATTCTGGCCGCTCAGCGGCCCGTGCTCGATGAGCTCGACAGCTTCGCCGCCCTCGAACACTGGCGGGATCTGCTTGTCGAGCTGCAGGAGCAGCGACATTGCGCCGGTGGCTGCCCGATCGGATCCATCGCCGCGGAAATCGCCGAAGACGATCCCCAGGCCCGGGCCGATCTCGTCGCGAGTTTCGAGCGGTGGGAGGCGCCGATCCGGGCCGGCCTGACTCGCATGCGACAGCGCGGGGAGCTGCGCCCGGACGCCGACGTCGACACCCTCGCCGCCGCGCTGCTCGCCGCGCTGCAAGGAGGGCTCTTGCTCACCCAAACGCGCCGCAATACGGCCTCCCTGCGCGCCGGCCTCGACACCGTACTCGCCCACATCCGGACCTACGCAGCCGCGTAACACGTAACCAAGGCTGTCGCGCTCCGCCCGCGATGTCGTCGACGATCTGCCGGCAGACGTGGTCGGGAATGCGCGCATGGCGCCAGCGACCTCGATGCGGAACAGGTCGAAGGGCTTCCTGGGGGTAGTGTCAACGGTGCTGAGGCTTTGTCGTACGCCAGCCATCATGTTGGCCTCGCCCTCGGCGATCTAGCATCCAGGCCGTTGCGGGCCCATGAAGAGGCGACATGGCCGTTGGTCACGTTCAGTCCGCGGGTACATCGATCGAGGTGCCGGTCGAGGCCAGGAGCGCGCGGTGCGCGGTGTGCGATCACGATCTCGACGCGCATGACGCGATCGGTCGCCGCTATTGCGAGGCGACCCAGGCGCGAGCGCTCACCAGAGCCTGCATCT
>Ga0105239_10006638_pt1 | contig 13391 bp, 12 predicted proteins | sample KBSC44metaG_FD_92761 | JGI IMG/M metagenome (GOLD analysis project Ga0105239, IMG submission 92761) | Corn rhizosphere microbial communities from Kellogg Biological Station, Michigan, USA - KBS C4-4 metaG | ecosystem: Host-associated > Plants > Roots > Rhizosphere > Soil | place: Michigan, USA... | reverse complement strand
GCAGGCTGGCGGATACCAGACTCTTGCCGACACCGGTATCGGTACCGGTGACGAAGATGCTCATGCGCCGCGCGCCGCCGCGGAATCCTTGCTCGTCGGTTTGCACCAATGGGTTCATCGGATGACTTGGCCGATGTGGAATGTCGCGAGAGGGTACAATAGAACCCCGTCCATGGAATGCCGCAATGTTCGCTGCCGCATCGATCCAGGCTACCGACAAAGCCGGCCAATACGCCGAACTCGCCGAACAGGCGCGTGGCCTGTTGCATGGCGAGCGCGACCGCATAGCGAACGCAGCGAACTTTGCCGCGCTCGTGTATCAGGCGCTACCGGATCTGAACTGGGCCGGATTCTATTTTTTTGACGGCAACGAACTCGTGGTCGGTCCGTTCCAGGGCAAGCCGGCTTGCGTGCGCATCGCGCTCGGCAAGGGCGTGTGCGGAACCGCCGCGCAGACGCGGCAGACGCAAGTCGTGCGCGACGTGCATGCTTTCCCCGGCCATATCGCCTGCGACGCCGCGTCGCGCGCGGAGATCGTCGTGCCGCTGTACGATGGCGATCAGTTGATCGGCGTGTGGGATGTCGACAGTCCGCGGCTGGCTCGATTCGACGACGAGGATCGCGTCGGCATGGAGCGGCTGGCGGGTATATTTGTGGATTCTTTGCGGGGGGCGCCCTGATGGCCGGCAAGGACGACAACAAGATCCGCAATGTCGGACCCAAGTCGGCCGCCTGGCTGCGCCAGGTCGGCGTGCGCACACAGGAAGATCTCGTGCGGCTCGGCCCGGTCGACGCATTCATGAAGGTCAAGCGCGCCGGGTTCCGGCCCAGCCTGAACCTGCTGTATGCGCTGGCCGGTGCGATCGAGAACTGTCACTGGGCCGATCTGCCCGATGGCACCAAGGCCGCGCTCGTGCTCGCCGCCGAATCCGCCGAAGCGGCGAATCCGATCAAGACGCGCTGGCAGAAGCAGGTCGAGCGCAGCGAGCGCGGCAGCCCGCCTGCGCCCGCCGCCGAGGAAGAGCCGGCCGCGGCGACGACGGGATTTCTCGACGATCCGGATGCCGGTCACGACAGCACGTCCGGAGATCACGACTAGAAATCGCTGATGTCCTCGCCGACAGCATCGGCAAAGATGCGATCGGTGCAATCGAACACCTGGCGCGGGTCGATCAGCACGTGGAATTGTTCGCCCGGGTTGATCGCGGCAGCCTGACCTGAGACATACCACTTGGCGCCAAGATAGAAAATGTCGAAGTTGTCGGCGCCGGGCAGCGTGCTGCCGAGCAGCCGCGTCACCTGCGGCCGCGCGCACGGCGTGTTGTCGAGCAGCGGATGATCCAGCCGCACCGCGCCGGACGGATCGTTCGCCGGCGAAGCGGTCAGGCGGAACGCGTTGGGGCTCGCCTGCTGCGCGTAGACATTGAAACCGAGATTCTGCGGCATCGCCGCGCCGTCGAGGTTCGCCACGTGCCACTTCGAGTCGCTGCCGTAGTACACGCCGACCGGATGCGGGTTGTAGACGGCGCTGCCGCCGGCGCTCCAGTTCTGGGTGACGAACACGATGTTGTCAGGCAGATTGTCGGTACTGGAATTGCTGATCGTGCTGCTGTAACTGCTGATGCTGCCCAAACTCGTCACATGCGTGAACGAGCCGTCACCGGGCGCCGGTGAAAACACGTCGAAGCCGGCGTTCACCGGCATCGCCGCGAAGTCCTCGTTGAACAGCGCCCAGCCCGAAACGTTGTAAAACGCGCCGAATGGGTGATTGTCGGCGACGTTGCCGACACTGAAGTTCGGCGTGGCAAGCAACAGCGCGCCGGGGTTGCCGTCGAGCGTGCTGTCCATCGTGCTGACATGGCCGCTGATCGTGCCGGCGCGCGCGCTGTGCGTGAAGGTATCGTCGCCGAACTCGTAAGCGCCGATGTCGGCCTTGGCTGCCGCGCCCTTGAAACGGCGCATGCCATCCGCGTCGGTGGTCGGCAGGGTGTTGAACAGCAGGCCGAAGCCGAGCGTGGCGTTGTCGGCGGCATCGATCGCCGGCGAATCGGGGCGCAGGCGCGGCTGCGTGTCGAGCACCAGACTCGCCGGCGCGGTGCTGTCGTGCGAGCTGTAGCCGATGCTGCTGGTCGTCGCGTTGATCAGGTTGTAGTCCTCGCTCGGCAAACTGAGCAGCGACGCCACGAATTCCAGCCCGCGATAGGCGACGATCACGTTGTTCTTCACCGATCCGCTGATCGATGGCGTGGTGCTGCCGTCCCATCGCGATGCGACGATGCCGTCGTAGCAGCGCGAGACGGTATTGTTGATCGCCTGCACATCGATGTTGCCGTTGTTGGCGACGAAGCCCAGGCCGGCGCCGCCGGTACCCGCGTTGCTGGCATCGGCACAGATCGCCGCATTGTTGTAGATCCGCGCAGTAATGCTGCTGGCCGTGCTCGAGAACAGGCCTTCGGAAACGAAGATGCCACCGCGATAGAAGCCGCCGCGCACGGTGTTGCCGTGCAGCTTCAGCGTGCCCGTGGCGCCGAAATGCAGGTCGGCGAAAATGCCCGCGCCTGCCACGCCGGTGGACGCCGTGCTGGTGACCTGGTTGTAGTACGCATTCGCGTTCAACGTCGCGCCGGAGCTGACCAGATGGATCAGCCCGCGATTGAGCGACGAGGGCAGGCCGCTGATGCGATTGTTGATCAGCGTGACGTTGGTGGTCCCGCCGTTGCCCTGGACTTCGATGTAGTTGTTGTCGCTGCCCACGCGGGTGAGCGCGAGATCCTCGAAATCGTAGCTCGCCGTGCCGCCGCCATTGTAATTCGCAAACACATAACCGTCGGCGAAGCCCAGTTTGCTCACGGCGATGTGCAGATCGCCGGCAATCGCGCTGCTGGTTACCGACAGCCAATGGGTGGCGCTCAGCGCAGGAACGTAACCGTCCGCGGCGGTCAGCGTCAGGCTGCGGTCGTAGACGCTGAGGTTTTCGCCGATCGGCGTATTCGTGGCGATTTCGATGCGCGAGCCGTCGGCAACAGCGTCGATGCAGGACTGCAGGGTGCTTGCGCATGGCGCTGGACCGGGCCAGGTGTAAGTCGTACCCCAGGCGGCGGGAGCGAGCAGTCCCAGGCACCAGGCCCAGATACGCAAACGGCGGACTTGCATGTCGTTCCCCCACGCAGACGCAGATAGCGAGAGCGTAGTCCTGCAGGTTCGCCCGATCACGCCGCGATTGCTTTGCGACTAACCGGAAATTTCGGTTACTGTTCGGCGATGCCGCGCACCCTGCCGTCGCTGTCCACCGAACAGATCGCCGCATTCGTCGAACTGGCGCGCCTGGGCAGCCTGCACCGCGCGGCGCAGAGCATGCATCTTTCCGACGAAGGCCTGCGCGCACGCATCCTCGGTCTCGAAAGCGCGCTCGGCGCCGCGCTGTATGAGAAAGCACGCGGTCGCCGCGGCGACGTGAATCTGACGGCCGCCGGGCGCAAATTCCTGCAGAAAGGCGTGCGTTTTCTCGAGCAGGCCAACGAATTGACGCGCTTGTTCGAGCCGCGTCCGGCCACGCGCGAAATCCAGCTGATCGGCAGCCACTACCTGATGGCTTACGTGCTGCTGGATGCCGTGCGCGGATTTCGTGCGCAACATCCGGAGTATCTGCTGCGGCTGTCCACGCGCGCGGAATCGCAGATTTTCGGCTTGCTGCTCAGCGAAGCGCATTGCGCGATCGGCGCGTGCACGCCGACGGATTTCCCGGGCGGACTGACGTTTCACCCATGGCGCAACGTGGGCTGGAGCGTCGCCCTGCCGCGCGCGCACCCGCGCGCCCGCGCAAAGTCGATCGGGCTCGCGGAAATTGCCGGCGAACCGCTGATCGCGTTCGAACGCAATTCCGCCGGCCGCCTGCACGTGCTGGAAACCTTCTTTGCGCTCGGCATCGAGCCGAATATCGCGCTGGAAGCGACGTCAACGCCGCTGATGCTCAGCATGGTCGATGCCGGCCTCGGCATTGCAATCGTGCCGACGCCGTCGACGCCGACACCACTGCGCGGCCTGGATGTCGTAACCATTCCGATCAGCGATCCGATCCGGCCGATCGAAACCGGGCTCTATCTGCGCAGCGAATGGGATGGCGATCCGGCGGTTCAGGCCTTGCTGGCGTGCCTGCTCAAAAGCAGCGCCTAGCCGCGCGGTTCACCGCACTACGGCGTATTCGCGCGCATCCTCGCGCCACTTCGGCGTGGCGCGAATCCGCGGCAGCACTTCCTCAGGCGCATTCACGAGCGACCACATCCGCTCGTGTTCGGGATTCATGAAGCGCTCGCCAATCACCTGTTGCATGAAAGTCTGCAGCGGCGTGAAAAAATCCCTGGTGTTGAGCAGGACGATCGGACTGAAGTAAAGGCCGAGGCGCTTGAGCGTGATCGCTTCGAACAGTTCCTCCAGCGTACCGCAGCCGCCGGGCAGCGCGACCACGGCATCGGAATCCGTGAGCAGGCGATGCTTGCGCTCGCGCATGTCCTCGACCACCTCCAGATCGGCAAGGCCGGGATGCTGCCACTCCACTTCAGTCATGAAGCGCGGGATCACGCCGATCACCTTGCCGCCGCGGGCGAGCGCGCCGTTCGCCAGAGAACCCATGAGTCCGACCGCGCCGCCGCCGTAGACGATCGTGCAGCCGGCGTCGGCGAGCAATTCGCCCAGCCGCCGGGCCGCCTCGTGATAGGCGCGATCGCACTTTTCGCTGGAAGCACAGTAGACACAGACACGCATGCGGCCATCCTCGTAGCGGACGGATTTTACGCCGCCCCACGACCCATTAACGAGATTCCAACGATTCCTCTGTTACGTTCCTGCGCTGTCGTGCTGCGGCGCTCGCCCGGTACGGGAAGTCGGACCCCGGGGAGTTACAAGGATGCTAGCGCCGCGATCTTTCTGCGCCACACTTCTGTTTGTCGCATTTTCAGGCCAGGCCATGGCCTCGGTGCCATTGCCGCAGTCGATCTGTCCGGTCGAGGCGCTGGATACGCTGTTCGCGCCATCGATGATCGACGAACTCGCCGCGATCGTGCCGGCCGTGCAGGACGCGACGACAGTATCCGCGAACCGGGATTCGCACCACGCGCTCGTCGATTTTGCCATGCAACTGCGCGATATCCGCTACCGTCGCGGCGGTCGCGTTCCGGCCACCGGTTTCGATTGCAGCGGCTTCGTGCATTACGTGTTCGCGAATGTGTTCGGCGTGGATCTGCCGTCGGATTCGGCCAGTCAGTTCACGAGTGGCGAAAAAGTCGCGCGCGCCGAAATGCAGGCCGGCGACCTCGTGTTCTTCCGCATGCACGGCAAACGCGTTTCGCACGTCGGCATTTACCTCGGCGATGGCCAATTCATACACGCGCCGACCACCGGCCAGCGCGTGAAGGTCAACAACCTCGACGAGAGCTATTGGTCCCGGCGTTTCGCTGGTGCCCGCCGCGCCCAGACCGCGGTTTGACGCAACAACAGAATTGGCGGCGATCAAAGCTAAGAAAATTGGCGAGCGTTTCAATAGTCGCAGATCGACGGGCCAGGCAGGCCCTTGTAAGTCGTCATGCCGGCTTCGATCAAATGGCTCAGGTCGATCAACATCTGTTATCTCAGGACCGGTAAGGGTGCCCAACGACGCGACGTTGCGCCGAGGCGCGCATCTTTTGATGATGCTATCCCGCTGGAGATCACAAACACGCGTCCCGAACGGAAGCCGTGCACGGCACTCCATCCTGAAGTGATCAGAAAGTCTGTTGTGCCGTCGCCGTCGACGTCGCCCAGTGCGATAGCATCGAAACCGAACGTGTCACCCGGCGTGCGACAGGTATACGTTTTCAGCAATTGACCAAACTTGCCCGAATACAGATAGGCGCGCCCGCCCGAGATGGCGGCTTCCGAGTATTGCCAGGAACCGACGATCAGGTCCGCATGCCCGTCATGATCAACATCGCCGGCGACGGATTGCGTCGTGCCGAAACCCTCGCCTGCCGTATCGCCAGTGAACATATGAAGCCGTTTTCCGGTCTTTCCCGAATAGACATATACGCGGCCGGTTGATGGCCCTTTAGCCGCATTGCTCCAGTCGGAAGCGTACACGTCGGGTACGCCATCACCATCGACATCGCCGAGCACCGCAAGGAACATGTATCCGAGCATGTTGCCAGTGCTGTCCGAGTCGAATGTGAATTGTGGTTTGTGAGTCAGCGCGTTGTAGACGTAGACCCGTCCGGTTTTTCTTGGGCCCCCGCCGGGGGCGCCGACAACCAGAAAAGCGTGTTCCGCATCCGAGTAACCCGTGACTGCGCTGCCGAATCCGTCGCCTGCGCGCTCTCCTGTGAGGGTCAAGAGCAGATGTCCATCCTTGCCCGAGTAAACGTAGGCGCGACCCGCCGCCTTGCCGCCTGCATTATTCGCGGGTGCGCCAATGATCACATCCGCATGACCGTTGTGCTCGATGTCGCCGACAGTGGAGACGTGATTGCCGAAATTGTCCCCTTTGGCTTCGCCGTGAAAGGTAAGCAACAGGTGGCCGTCTTTGCCCGAGTAGACATAGGCCGTATCGCTTCCGGGTGCACTTGCGATTACGTCCTGCACACCGTCAGCGTCAGTGTCGCCCGCAGATTCGAGACCCGTTCCAAGCTGATCGCCGGGCTTGCCGTCGACGGACCAGAGCAGCTTGCCGGTTCGCGTTGAATAGACATAAACCCTGCCAGCCTCGTCGCCGCCGATATTTTTGGTGGGCGCCGACGTAACGAAGTCGGGTACTCCATCGCCGTCCACGTCACCAAGACTCCGGGCAATCCAACCGAACTGATCGTTGCTGTCTTCCCCGTCCCATTCGTGGATAACCCTTATATTCTCGACAAAAGGATTGGCGAAATCCTCCGGTTTTGGGAGCAGGGATGCGAAACGTGGATCAGTATGCAAATAGGCAAGACTGGCGTCGGCCTGGATCATCGTCATGTCCAGTCTTCGCGAAGCTTTTGCCTTGTTGAACCAGTCGAACGCCGCGTCGGTCTCGTGTTTCCGAGCATAGATTAGGCCGATGCTGTACATCTCTTGCGGTGAATTCGGTTCTTTCTCCAGCACTTTGCGCAAAACCGGCAATGCCAAGTCCGTTTGTTTGTTGCGCAAATACGCACGCGCCAGCATGCGCAATGCCGGGATATTCGACGGTTCGCGCTTGCTGATGCCTTCGAGAATCCTGATGGCTTCGGCAAACTTGCCGCCCTGCATGAAGTTTGCCGCTCCGGTCAACTGTGTCGCATCGGACGGTTGAATCGCTGCGCGCGCGGAACTCATGAGGGTCGTCATGATCACGACGGAAACGGCGAAAGCAATCAAACAATTTGTCGTTCGCTGAGTCGGGCCGCTATACCAGGCAAATCTGCGCATGATTGTCTTTTCGGCTGCAACTGGGATGCGATATCAGCGGTCCAAATGATCGGCAGCCGCAGGGCGATAGGCTGCGTCGTAGGATTTCATCCAGGTACTGCCGCCGTCCTTCGAGTACTCGATTACCTGGCTCAAAGTACCGTCGTCGAGCTTGCGCAAGGTGGTACGGTCGATGACCATGCGATCGGGCGCCACCCAGACCGTGCCCTGAAACCTGACGAGATCGGCGGTCGAAAACACCAAAGCCTTTTCCTTCAATCCGCCCGGGGACAAAGCATGATCGGTTACCCACACCTGCTTCCACTGATGAATATGCGGTTCGAAGTAGAACAGGCTCATACCCTTGAAGCCCGATACGTCATCCCAGTGCTCCACGACGGCGCAACCCTGAAGCGTGCTCTCGATAAAACTGTGGCCGTCGAGTTTTCCATCGGCATACACGTCCCATCGCCCAAGCCAAAACGCGAGCGGTTGCTCGCCGGTCGTCGGGCACGCGCCGGCTTTCTTGTCTGCGGAAGTCGTGGCGGAACATGCCAGGCTACTCGCGAGCGCGATGAGCACAAGGAAATACGCACGGACAATCGATTGCGTCTTCACACACGACTCCCGACTGGTGGGCTTTGATGAACATGCGCAGCTTCCCGCCGTAGCGAGCAATCGCGGCCGGTCAGCAATCAATTCCAGCACGAGACCCTCGTGCTGGAACCGTTGCCGCAAATCCTATGCCCGAGCCGGCGCGCGGACTGTCAAAAAGCTGACCTGATGACGGTCGATTGCCCTGACTGAAGGCACAGGCGCAGACAGATAACATCTGGTGAGATGGGATGGATGCGGCGCGAAGCGTTGCAGGATCCGTACGATGACTGGGCCCCGATTGAGACAAGCGCGACGCATGGCTTGCGTGTCCTCGTTGTCAAACACCCGGCCGGACCAAGGCCGAACTCCGCCCGCGTTCGACATCAACGTCACCGCGGTCGAATCGGTGCTGCATCGCTCGACGCTCTTCGCGCTCGGCGAGTACCGTTGTCCGGTGAACCATCCGCAATTTTCCGGTGGCGGCCCGCAGCTCTGTCCGTTCATCGTATTTCCACGCAGCAGCGCGAAAATTACCCGGCTCGGCGGCAAACCATTGCTGCACACGCCCAATAGCATCAGTCTGTACGACATCGGCGACATCTATTGCCGCGACGTCGTCAGTCGAGAAGGGGATCGCAGCGATTGGATCGCCGTGGCACCCTCCCTGCTGCGTGAAATCGGCGCGCGCCAAGGCTTGTCGGCTGCCGCCGGCGAACGGATATTCGATCGACCAATCGCGCGATCGACACCGACGATCTACGCGGCGCAGCGCGCATTGTTCATGGCACTGCGCACCAATCAGTGCTCGTCCCTACTGGAAGTGGAAGAACGGGTCATTGAACTTGTCGAATGGGTTTGCGGCGAAGTCGCGCGCGGCGACGGCATCGCACCAGCACACCAAATCGAGGCCGACCAGCGTTTTTGGGGCAGGTCCGAAACAATTGTCGACGCGACACTGAAGGTGCTCGCGACGGAATTCTGTTCTGCGCTGGGCATAGCGGACATAAGCGCACGCGTGCATTGCTCGCCAGGCCATTTGTCACGGCTATTTCGGCGCAGCACAGGGTTCACGCTGCACGAGTACCAGCAGCAATTGCGTCTGCGCGCGTCGCTGGAATTGCTGCTTGATTCGAGGGACGGACTTTCGGAAGTCGCCATGCGACTTGGCTTCTCCAACCACAGTCATTTCACCAGCGCGTTTCGCCGTCAATTCGGAATGACCCCGCGTGAGTTTCGCGGCAAAAGGCTCGGCCGTCCGCATAACGAACCGTCACAAGCCATGGGTTGTCGTACTCCTTGATTGAGCTGCCGTCCGTCGCCGGCCGTGAATCGTCCAGATAGACGCCAAGGCTCAACCTCAACCCGGTGTGCAGTTTTGGGGTACGCTCTGTGTGGTCCTACTCACTCACTCCAACCGTCGGCCTGCCTTACTCGACCGTCACGCTTTTCGCGAGATTCCGCGGCTGATCCACGTCCGTGCCGCGCAGTACGGCGACGTGATACGCGAGCAACTGCAATGGCACGGTGAACACGATCGGCGCGATCATCTCGCCGCACGCCGGCAGCGCGAGCAGATGGTCGTCGCGCTGCGGCATGTGCCGGGCCACTTCGGCGTCAGCGAGCACGTAGAGTTCGCCGCCGCGCGCGCGAACTTCCTCCAGATTGGATTTGAGCTTCTCGAGCAGATGATCGTTCGGCGCGACGGCGATCACCGGCATGTCCTCATCGACGAGCGCGAGCGGCCCATGTTTGAGTTCTCCGGCCGGATACGCCTCGGCATGGATGTAGGAGATTTCCTTGAGCTTGAGCGCGCCTTCCATCGCAATCGGGAACTGCGTGCCGCGGCCGAGGAACAGCGTATGGTTCTTGGCCACGAAGCGCTCCGCCATCAGGCGGATGCGCGCATCGAGCGCGAGCGCGTCACGCACCGCGCCGGGCAGCGTTTCCAGCTGCTGCACGAGTTGCTCGTAGCGCGCGACGTCGAGGCCGTGATGGCGCGCCAGTTCCAGCGCCAGCAACGCGAGCGCGGCCAGTTGCGTCGTGAATGCTTTGGTCGAGGCGACACCGATCTCCGGACCCGCGCGCGTCATCAGCGTCAGCGCCGATTCGCGCACGATCGAGGATTCCGGGACGTTGCAGATCGCCAGCGTCGTCAGATATCCGCGCGTTTTTGCCAGCTTCAGCGCGGCCAGCGTGTCCGCGGTTTCGCCGGACTGGCTGATCGTGACGAACAGCGTGTCAGCGGGAACCACCGCGTCGCGATAACGATATTCGGAGGCGATTTCGACATTGCACGGAATGCCGGCGAACGCTTCGATCCAGTAGCGCGCGACGAGCGCGGCGTGATAGCTCGAGCCGCACGCGATCAAATGCACGCTACGCGTTGTTGTCAGCAGCGCGCGCGCGCCGACGCCGAAAATCTCCGTCAGCACGCGGCCGCCGCTGATGCGGCCTTCCAGGGTATCGGCGATCGCCTGCGGCTGCTCGTGGATTTCCTTGAGCATGTAGTGGCGGTATTCGCCGCGTTCGACCGCATCGGCGCCGAAGTGGGCCTGCTTGACCGGGCGCTGCACGCGCGCGCCGTGCTCGTCGTATATCTGTATACCGTCGATCGTGGCGTCGGCGACGTCGCCTTCGGCGAGGTAGATGAATTGCCGGGTTACCGGCAAAAGTGCGTGAATGTCGGAGGCAATGAACTGCTCGCCGTCGGCCAGGCCAGCGACCATCGGGCTGCCGCGGCGCGCGCCGATCACGCGGCCGGGTTCGCGCTTGCTGATCACCGCAATCGCATACGCGCCGCGCAGGCGCGGTAGCGTCTGCTGTACCGCCGCGAGCAAGTCGGCACCTTCGCACTGATAGCGCTCGATCAGGTGCGCGATGACTTCCGTGTCGGTTTCGCTCGCGAACGTGAAACCGAGCGCCTTGAGTTCCGCGCGCAGCTCTTCGTGGTTCTCGATGATGCCGTTGTGCACTACCGCGACATTGCCGCGCGAATCGATCGGATGCGCATTCATCGTGTTCGGGGCACCGTGCGTGGCCCAGCGCGTGTGCGCGATGCCGGTGAATCCGGCGATCGGCTGCGCCGCGTGCAGCGCTTCCAGCTCGTTGACCTTGCCTTTCGTGCGCACGCGCTGCAGACCGCTTGCGGTCAGCAGCGCAATACCGGCCGAATCATAGCCGCGATACTCGAGTGCCTTCAGACCCGCAATCAGCGTGCCGACCACATCGCGTCGCGCGGCGGCACCGACGATTCCACACATGGGCTTGCCCTCGGTTGAAGCGCGTATTTTAGCGGTTCAGCGGCGACCGCGCCGGCTATTTCGGGGCTTTTTGCGGGCGCTTCCAGCCGCTGATCGTCGCCTGCCTGACGCGCGCAACCGTCAGTTTGTCCGCCGGCGCGTCAGTCGTGATCGTCGAGCCGGCACCTATGGTTGCGCCTTTGCCGATCGTGACCGGCGCAACGAGTGCGCTGTTCGAACCGATGAACGCGCCGTCCTCGATCGTCGTGCGGTGCTTGTTGACGCCGTCGTAGTTGCACGTGATCGTGCCGGCGCCGACGTTGACGTTGGCGCCGACGGTCGCATCGCCGAGATAAGTCAGGTGATTGGCCTTGGAGTTTGCGCCGATCAGCGCATTCTTTGTCTCGACAAAATTGCCGACATGCGCGCCGCCGGCAAGCTCGGTGCCGGGGCGCAGGCGCGCGAACGGGCCGATCACGCACGCGCCATGCGTAATGACACCGTCGAGATCGCAATGCGCGTGCACGCGCGTCCCGGCGGCGAGCTGCGAATCCCGGATCCGGCAGAACGGCCCGATACAAACACCGTCGCCCAGGGTCACCCGACCTTCGATCAGGACGTCAGCATCAATTTCCACGTCGCTGCCGCAGACGAGATCGCCGCGCAGATCAAAACGCGCCGGATCGGCAAAACGCACACCCTGCGTGCTCAGCGCCTGTGCGGCGCGCAGCTGGAACTGTCGTTCGAGTTGCGCGAGTTGCCAGGCGTCGTTTGCACCGGCGATTTCGTCGACATCTGCGCACGGCACGGCGAGCGCCGGTGCGCCGGTGTCGGCGGCAAAGCCGAACACGTCGGTCAGATAGAACTCGCCTTGCGCATTGCGGTTGTGCAGGCGCGCGAGCCAGCCGCGCAGCGCCTTGGCGTCGGCGGCAATCACGCCACTGTTGATCGTGCGGATCGCGCGTTGTTCCGCACTGCAATCCTTGTCCTCGACGATGCCGCGCACACGGCCGGAATCGAGCACGATGCGACCATAGCCGCGCGGATCGGGCACGTCGGCCGTGAGCACGGCCAGCGCGGCCTGGGTCTCGAGCAGTGGCCGCAGCGTTGCGTTGCGCAACAGCGGCACGTCGCTATAGAGCACGAGCACACGCGCGGCATCGGGAACGCCCGGCATCGCCAGTTGCAGCGCGTGGCCGGTGCCATGCTGTTCGCCCTGATGTACCCAGATCAGGTCTGCCTCATCGGCGAACGCCGCCAGCACCTGTTCGCCGCGATGGCCATAGACAACATGGATTTGCGCGGCGCCGAGCGTGCGTGCGGTTGTGATGACATGTGCCAGCAACGGCTTGCCGGCCAGCGGCAGCAGCACTTTCGGCAACGCGGACTTCATGCGCTTGCCGGCGCCGGCGGCAAGGATGACGACGTGGAGTGGCTGTGCGGTCATGTGTCTACGATAGCGCACCGCGCGGGCGTTTTCTCTGGCGCGATGCGGGCAAACAAAAACGCCGGCTTGCGGCCGGCGTTTGATCGATAGCAACGAATCGCGTCAGTGCTTGAGGTTGCGGCGCAGACGCTCGATCGCCTGCAACTGCGCGACCGCCTGCGCAAGCTCCGCCTGCGCCTGCGCGATTTCCAGCGCATCGGCGCGATTGGCCAGCGCCCGCTCGGCTTCTTCCTTCGCCTTGCGCGCGGCCGCTTCGTCGAGATCCTTGGCGCGGATCGCGGTATCGGCGAGCACGGTCACGACCTGCGGCTGCACTTCGAGAATGCCGCTCGACACATAGAAAAACTGCTCATCGCCGTTCTCCATGATCACGCGCACCTGGCCGGGTTTCAGGCGCGTGATCAGCGGCGCGTGGCGCGGCGCGATGCCAAGCTCGCCGGCCTCGCCGCTGGCAATGACCATTTTCGCCTCGCCGTGGAAGATCTCGGCTTCGGCGCTGACGATGTCGCATCGAATTGTGGTGGTCATGTTTGTTCTCTAATGGGTGAGCCGTGAACCGTGAGCCGCAAAAGCGCTACGTGCTTCAGCTCCGTCGGCTGACGGCTGACGGCTGACGGCTCACGCCTTTTTCAAGCCGCCTTCTTTTCCGTCATCGCCTTGGCTTTCTCGAACGCCTCTTCGATGCCGCCGACCATGTAGAACGCCTGCTCCGGCAGGTG
>Ga0105239_10006637_pt1 | contig 13391 bp, 9 predicted proteins | sample KBSC44metaG_FD_92761 | JGI IMG/M metagenome (GOLD analysis project Ga0105239, IMG submission 92761) | Corn rhizosphere microbial communities from Kellogg Biological Station, Michigan, USA - KBS C4-4 metaG | ecosystem: Host-associated > Plants > Roots > Rhizosphere > Soil | place: Michigan, USA... | reverse complement strand
TGACCTCACGCAGGAGCCGACTGCCCTCGAGGTCAGCTTCTCGGACCAACCCATCATGTACGTCAACATCAGTGGCGACTACGACCAGCAGCGGCTCAAGAAGTTCGCGGATGACATGAAAGACCGGTTGGAAGACCTTCCCGAGCTGAACCGCGTAGACCTCGTCGGCGCGCCCGAACGCGAGTTCCAGATAAACGTCGACAATTATAAGATGCGCGCCGCCAACATTACGTTCGACGATATCGACAACGCCGTAAAGGGCGAGAACCTCGATATCTCCGGCGGCTTGCTGGACGTTGGCAATATGAAGCGGAACCTGCAGCTGAAGGGCCAGTTCCATACGGCGCAGGATATCGAAAAGATCATCGTCCGCAGTCCCAATGGCGGGGGAGCGGTCTATCTGAAAGATATTGCCGTCATCAAGGATACGATCAAGGACCGGGAGAGCTATGCCCGTCTCGACGGCAAGAACGTCGTAACGCTGAATATCATCAAACGCTCGGGCGAAAATCTGATCAAGACCTCAGAGGATGTCAATGCGGCCGTGACCGAAATGCGCGCCAGTCTGCCCAGGGACCTCAACGTAACCATTACCGGCGACCTGAGTACCAAGACCCGGACCTCCTTCGACGACCTGGTCAACTCCATTATTATAGGCTTTGTCCTGGTGCTGATCATTTTAATGTTCTTTATGGGAGTGGTCAACGCCTTCTTCGTGGCCCTATCGGTGCCATTGAGTATGTTCGTGGCCTTCGTTTTCCTGCCGGCGGCGGATGTCATTATCGGGACGCACGTCACGCTGAACTTTATCGTGCTGTTTGCGCTGCTCTTCGGGCTTGGGATCATCGTGGACGACGCCATCGTGGTGATCGAGAACACCCACCGCATCTTCACGCAGGGCAAGGGCAGGATAGACGTGTCCAGATCGGCCATGATGGCTGCGGGGGAGGTGTTTGTGCCTGTATTTGCGGGTACGATCACGACACTGGCGCCATTCTTTCCGCTGCTGTTCTGGCCCGGCATTATCGGTAAGTTCATGGTCTATCTCCCGGCGATGCTGATCTTTACGCTGACAGCGTCGCTGATAGTGGCGTTTATCATGAACCCCGTCTTCGCAGTGGATTTCATGAACCATCCGGAAGACGGAAAGACTTCGCGATTCTCTATATTCAGGAAGCCTGGTTTCTGGATCGCCATTGGATTTGGTATCATGCTGGACCTGGTGCACCAGACTTTCCTGGGTAACCTGCTTCTTTTTATCGTCATCCTGATCATACTCAACAAGTTCATATTTGACAGGATGATCCATGCATTCCAGAACAGGGTGCTGCCCTGGATCATGGGCCATTACGAGAGCCTGCTGCGCTGGGCACTGAAGGGCTGGCGTCCGGCCTGGCTGCTGTTGGGCACTTTCGGCCTGCTCATCTTCTCTTTTGTTCTTTTTGGCCTGCGCAACGTCCAGGTCGTCTTCTTCCCGAAAGGGGACCCCAACCAGATATACGTGTACCTGAAGCTCCCGGTCGGGACAGCGGTCGACTATACCGATAGTGTTACCAAACAGCTGGAAGAAAAGGTCTATCGCGTGCTTGGCATGGAAGACGGAAAGAAGAATCCCGTAGTGGAGAGCGTCATCACCAATATCGCGATCGGCGCCAATGACCCCTCCAGCGGAGACCAGAGCACGCATCCCGAACTGGGACGTATCCAGGTGTCGTTTGTCGAATATGCCAAACGCAACGGTGTCAAGACGTCCATTTATCTGGATTCGATACGGCACGTCATGAAAGGCATACCTGGGGCGGAGATATCGGTAGACCAGGAGCAGAATGGTCCGCCAACTGACCCCCCCGTCAATATCGAAGTAGCCAGCGAAGACTTCGACAACCTGATAAAGACGGCAGTGGCTCTCAAGAACTACCTCGACTCTATCCAGACCCCAGGTGTGGAAGAGCTGAAGATGGACATCGACCTTACCAACCCGGAAATAACCCTGACGGTTGACCGCCAGCGGGCGATGATCGAAGGGGTAAGTTCGGGGCAGATCGGTCAGCAATTGCGGACGGCGCTGTTTGGCAAAGAGGCATCGAAGATCAAAGAAGGAAAAGACGAATATAAGATACAGATCCGGAACCTGGCAGTTCAGCGCAAGAGTCTCAGCGACCTTCTTAATATGAACGTCACCTTCCGGGACATCGCCTCCGGCGGCGCTATCAAGAATGTGCCGATCAGCTCGCTCGTCAGGATAGACTATACCAGCACCCTCGGCAGCGTGAAGAGGAAGAACCAGAAAAGGGTCATCACCCTGAAATCAAACGTACTCAGCGGCTATACGCCGACGGCAGTCAACGTCCAGCTGGCAGGGTCGATCGCAGCGTTCAAGCAAAAGGCCGATGGGGTCACGATCAAACAGACCGGTGAAGGTGAACAGCAGCAGGAGACGGGCCAGTTCCTCTTCTCGGCCCTGTGTATCGCCCTGGCGATGATCCTGCTTGTGCTAGTGATACAGTTCAACTCGGTCAGCAAGGCGGTGATCATCCTGAATGAGATACTATTCAGCGTCATCGGTGTTATTCTTGGCTTTGCCATTACCAGGATGGAAGTGTCGGTCATCATGACCGGTCTGGGTATCGTCGGACTGGCGGGTATAGTGGTCAAGAACGGTATCCTGGTCATAGAATTTGCCGACGAGCTGAGAGGCCGTGGCATGAAGACCCGCGATGCCGTCATCGAAGCAGGCAAGACCCGTATCATCCCCGTGCTGCTGACGGCGATGGCTGCCATCCTTGCTCTGATACCGCTGGCCGTGGGCTTCAACATCAATTTCGTTACGCTGTTCTCCGACCTGAACCCGCATATTTATTTCGGCGGCGACAACGCGGTCTTCTGGAAGCCCCTGTCCTGGACCATCATCTTTGGTCTGGCCTTCGCCTTCTTCATGACCTTGTTCATGGTGCCGAGCATGTACCTGCTCGCGGAAAGGCTCAGACGACCGATGCGCAGGCATTGGTTTGGGAAATGGATATCCTTCTTAGGCATACCGCCGTTCACCATCCTGTTCCTGCTGCTGATGTTCATCACCATGATCCGTCACCACGGAGAAGTGGCGCGGCGGAGAAGAAGGCTGCTGGGAAAGCCCGGAGCAGATGAGACCTGGGTCCGCAGCTGGTTCTAATGCGGGTCGGACAATGCGGCTGGCCCGACAATGTCGGCGGCCAGCACTCAACTCTTTATAAGCAAGGCAACTATCACTGGTAGGAATTGACTGAAAGACCGGAAAAAACCAACGCCGTCCCCGAGTGATCGGGGACGGTTTTTTTCCACTCATAACGTCCCGACGGGGGGTAAAAAAAATCCGGGCAGCGGATCAAAACATAAACTTTAACTTGTAAAAAAATCAAACCATGCGCAACAATCATGAAATAGACTATAAGGTATTCGGCGAAGAGCTGCAGTTCGTCGAGATAGAGCTCGACCCGGGCGAGACGGTCATCGGCGAGCCGGGCGGCTTTATGATGATGGACGACGGCATCGAGATGCAGACCCTTTTCGGCGACGGTTCGTCGACCTCGCAGCAGGGCGGATTGCTCGGCAAGCTGATGAATGCCGGCCGGCGTGTGCTGGTAGGGGAGAACCTGTTCATGACCGCTTTTACTAATATAGGTCAGGGCAAGAAAAGGGTCAGCTTTGCGGCGCCCTATACGGGTAAGATCATTCCGCTGGACCTGCAGCAGCTGGGCGGCACCATCATCGCACAGAAGGACGCCTTCCTCTGTGCGGCCAAGGGCGTGAGCATCGGCATTGCGATGCAGCGCCGTCTGGGGACGGGGATCTTCGGCGGAGAGGGCTTTATCATGGAGAAGCTTGAGGGAGACGGTCTGGCTTTTGTTCATGCCGGCGGCTATATCATCGAGAAGGATCTTCAGCAAGGAGAGGTGCTGAAGGTCGATACCGGATGTGTGGTGGCCTTCCAGCCTTCCGTGGACTTTGATATCGAGTTCATACGCGGCATCCGCAACTGGATGTTTGGGGGAGAGGGGCTGTTCTTCGCGCTGATGAGGGGGCCGGGGAAGGTATGGTTGCAGTCGCTCCCCATCAGCCGGCTCGCCAGCCGGATCGTACAATATGGCAGTGGATGGGGTAAACGCCGTGAAGAGGGGAGTATACTCGGGGGACTTGGGAATTTGTTGGACGGAGACGGATTTTAGGACAATGTCCCGCGGCGCTGGCCGCTCGCACCGCGCGGTTCACGAGCCGCGCGTCAAAACGAGCCGCGCCTCAAAATATAAAAGGGACCAAAATGGTCCCTTTTACTTATATATTCATTCCGCGGCGGATGTTTAGCTGCGGTTGCTGTTTGCAAAGCGGCTCAGCAGCTTGAGTATCTCGATATACAGCCAGATCAGCGTCACCAGCAGGCCGTAAGCGCCATACCATTCCATGCGTTTGGGTGCGCCCATTCTTTCACCGGTCTCGATCATGTCGAAGTCAAGCACGAGGCTGAGCGCCGCAATGACAACTACGAAGAGATTAAATATGATCCCGATCGTGCTGTTATTGCCCCATTGAAGGAAGGCAATATTGACGTGAAAGAGGCTCAGTATAAAGTTAATGACATAGAAGATCATGATGCCGACGATCGAGCTGACGATAACGGCCTTGAATTTCTCCGTCGCGCGGATGACCCGGAAATTGTACAGCAGGAATACAGCGAAGGCCACCCCGAAAGTGAGCAATATCGCCGTAAAAACGATATTTGGATAGCTTTTCTTGAACATGTCATTGACTAACGCAGAAAGGCCGCCCAGGACAAAACCTTCCAGCACCGCATAGGCGGGCGAAAGATAGCGGGCCAGATCTGGTTTGAATGCAATGACCAGCGCGCAGACGAGGCCGCCGATCATGCCGGCTATGAAGAAGCCCATCATCGTCGGGACCGCCAGCGAAAAATATAGCTTCCACGTAAAGGCAGCGCCTGCCAGTACGAGCAGCATCAGGAAACCGAATTTCTGGATGGTACCCCTTACGGTCATCACGCCCTGGTTCGCGCGGTCGATCGATCTGCTGAAAATCTTTTCCGAAAGGGTTGGATTACTGGATTGAAAAAGTGCCATAATCTTAGAGTTTTAGAGTACTATTCTTATTACGAAAAACAAGCCATTCTATTTTATAGTTGGACTTGAATATCAATTTAACAATTTTCAGCGGTTGTACCGCCAATTTGCGCTGCAAGGCGCCAATTTGTGCGTTGGTGCCGCCGATTTGACAATGACTTATCTCCTTCTGCCACCGCCTTTTCCCTGCTGGGGAGGGGTTCCGGTTTTGGACTGCTGAGATGGCGGATTGCCGCCTTTTTTCTCGCCGCCGCCCTGTTGACCGCCACCGGAGGACTGACCGCCGCCGGAGGATTGGCCCCCACCGGCTTGTTGACCGGGAGCACCTGAACCGCCCGGAGCGCCCTTGCCGCCCCGACCGCTAGTCGATTCCGCCTTGTGCTGTGGATGGTGTTTGTGGTGCCCGTGTTTTTTCTTCCGGTCTGCCTTCTCGAGGGTCCGGAGACTGATCTGGCCGACCAGGTCGACATAGGGACTGTCTTCCGATGACTCTTTTGGCTTGCTGGTGGTGACGTCGACCGGCTCCAGCGCGTCGGGAACGATATTCTGCATGTTCTGCTTCTTTATGTTCCTCACCCTTTCGATCGTCAGCGGGTATTGTTTGTTGCTATCGGGCAGGACATACCACATCAGGCTCTTGAAGATATCTTTCTTGATCAGGATGGCCGTTCCCTTGGCTACCTGCAGGGTCTCCGCATTGTCCGGGAAGTTCTGAAGGGCATCCAGATAGGTGTCCAGCTCGTAATTGAGACAGCATTTCAGACGACCACACTGGCCGCTGAGCTTGCTTTGGTTGATCGACAGGTTCTGGTAGCGCGCCGCCGTCGTATTTACAGATTTGAAGTCACTGAGCCAGGTGGAACAGCAGAGCTCACGGCCACAGCTGCCGATTCCACCGACCTTGGCGGCTTCCTGCCGCGCCCCGATCTGCCGCATCTCGACCTTCAGCCTGAACTCGCTGGCATAGATCTTTATGAGCTCGCGGAAGTCGACACGGTCGTCCGCGATGTAAAAAAAGGTGGCCTTCCTTCCGTCTGCCTGTATCTCCACCTCGCTCATCTTCATTTCCAGCTTGAGCTGGCGGGCTATTGCCCGCGACCGGATGAGCGCTTCCCGCTCCCGAGCCTTGTTCTGCTGCATGATCTCCAGGTCTTTATCGCTGGCCTTGCGCAGGACTTTCCGGATCTCCGGGTTTTTTTCGTCGACGCCCTTTTTCTTCATCTGCAAACGGACCATCTCGCCGGTCATGGTCACTTCCCCCACATCAAAGCCGCTGATGCCCTCCACGCTGATGAGGTCGCCCTTGTCAAACAGCTGTGTAGTGGCATTCCGGTAAAAATCTTTTCTGCTGCCCCTGTTAAAGCTTACTTCGATGATCCTGCAACCGCTCTCGGGGTCGCTAAAGGGTAGATTCGCCAGCCAGTCGTGAACATTCAGCCTGTTACATCCTCCGGTACTGCACCCGCCATTGCTCTTACAGCCGGTAGGTTTACCTCCCTTGGATGTTCCACAATTGCTACATCCCATATCCCAAATAAATTAATAAACGGTGAAAAAATGATCAAAAAGAGTGAGATACCGTACAGGCAGGAAAAAGCCACTGCTCTCAGGAGCCATTATGCGAAATATATAGAATGCAAAATACGCTCTTTCTGCCAGGCCCGGTCCTATCTGCTTATTCAAACTCTATCTCCGGCCTGTTCGGATACACTTTTTTCGATGGCCTATATGGGCCAGTCCAAATATACACAGAAACAGGCATTTCTTTGCCATCCAGCTCAATTTTCCCGTTCCCCAAAAAAGTTGGTGGTGTAGGAACGTCCCGCGGCGGTTCACACAGTTCACGCGATCCCGGGAGTAGACGCATCCGGCGATCAGTTCATCTGCACCACTGTCCTTTCCCTCAGAATATGCAGCAGCTTGATCGTCAGGGCGTGGAAGAGCATTTTCGCGTGGGCGTTCCGCTCGATATAGTAGGCCGCGCGATCCAGCTCCTCAATGATGGCCTTCTGTTGGGCCACATCGGCTATTTTATTCAATCTCAAAGCAATATCCTTTTCACCCTCGGGAATGGCCAGCAGGGCGGCGTCGATATAGCGCAGCCGTATGGCCTGCTCGAGGAGGTGGTTGAAATACCGGAGGAATTGCTTTTGGCGCTCACGGCCCAGCTTGGAGACCTCGTCGATCCATTTCACCTGGGCGATGGGACCGTTCTTCAGGATGGCGTTCAGCCATTCCCGCAGGACGCCCTGCCAGTCGTCGTCGGCATTGCGGATCAGCTGCAGGGCCTCGTGATAGTTGCCTTCGCTGAGCACGGCGATCCGGCGCGCCTGTTCGGGTTCCAGCCTGGACCGGACCACGAGGGCGGCCTCAACGTCGCTGATCTCCGGCAGCGGGATCTTTACCAGCTGGGTCCGGGACAGTATAGTCTGGAGGATCAGGGACTCGTTCTCCGCCACCAACAGGAAGAGCGTATCGGGCGGAGGTTCCTCGATGAGTTTCAGCAGCTTGTTACCCTCGTTGCCCAGGTACTCGGGCATCCAGAGGATGAGGACCTTATAGCCGCTCTCAAAACTTTTCAGGCTCAGCTTGTGATTGATGTCATTGCATTCCTGTGCGGTGATATTCCCCTGTTTGTTCTCCGCGCCGATGAACTGCAGCCAGTCATAGGCATTGCCATAGGGGTATTGTTCCATGAACTCCCGCCATTCCGGGACGTAGTCGGTGCTTACCGGCTTGTCTCCCGGCTTCCTCGGGATCACAGGGTAGGAGTAGTGGATATCCGGATGAACCAGCTGGCTGGCCTTCAGGCATGCCGGACATATCCCACAGGCATCCATCATGGGAGTTGGCGCGCCGCCTTTTGGCGACGTCCCGCCATTTGCCGGCGCCGGCTCTTCCCCAAAAAGCGACGGACCTGCGGCGACGGGCTCCTGCCTGCCATTCACCTTCTCGCAAACCACGTACTGCGCAAAGGCCAGCGCCAGCGGCAAAGCGCCGCTGCCCTCGGGGCCTAAAAAAAGAAGTGCGTGGCTAAGACGATTTTGCTGGACCAGTTCGGCCAGGTTCTGTTTCACCTGCGCCTGGCCAATGACTTTGGAAAATGCCATAGGTACAAAAATAAAAAAAAGGGAAGCCTTCGGCCCCCCTTTTTTTACAGAAACCAATTATTAGTTGAGGTATTTCGTGATCTGCTCGTCCATCGGCTTGACCTTGCTTGGGAATACCGCGACAAGCTTGCCATTTTCATCCAGCAGGAACTTTGTGAAATTCCACTTGATCACCGGATCGGCGACACCGATCTTCTTTGCTTCGTCTGTCAGGTATTTGAACAGCGGGTGAATATTATCGCCCACTACGTCCACTTTCTCCGCCATTGGGAAAGTGACGCCGTAGTTCTTTGTACAGAACTCGCTGATCTCCTTGGCCGTGCCGGGCTCCTGCTGGCCGAAGTTGTTCGCAGGGAAACCGACGATCACAAGCTTGCTCTGATAGGTCGTGTATAATTTTTCCAGATCGGCATATTGGGGAGTGAACCCGCATTTGCTCGCAGTATTGACGATCAGTATTTTTTTGCCTTTGTATTTGGCAAGGTCGATCGTGTTTCCGTCCAGACTGGGCACCTTAAAATCGTATACGCTGCTGGCGCCGCCAGTGACCAAAAGAAGTGAAAGAAGAAGTAGGCGTACCATAAAAATTTATTTTGATGTAAGGTATCGATTATCTATTAACAATAACAAGAGGCAGGCACTAAAGTTTCGAGTAGTGACTATTGTTTCTCATAGCCCCCGAGGTCCGGACCAGCGCCAACCACCCTCGCCTTTCCGTCGAGGTCAACCGTCAGTCCCGTCGGCGCCCCCTTGTCTATCGCCGGCGAACCCGTTCTTAAATGAAAATCATAATAGTTGCGGGAGACATTCACGCTGTCGAACATCGGATCGGCGCCAGCGATCATCCCCGTAACGGTCACGCCCGTAGGCGCAGTTTTTACCTTCCAGAGGCAGTTGGTAAAACCGACATTGAAACTAACTGTACTCTGTTTGCTGACGGTCACTTCGTTATCGACGGTACCGTTGTTGCCCCAGAAGATGCAATTATAAAACTGCGCATTCACGCTGCCCGTCACCGCGCCACCACCCTGCAGTGCGGTATAAACATCTGCAACAGACAGCACCGGCTGCGTATGGGAGATATAGTTATTGGAGTAAGAGACGACCGTACACTCTTCCAGCAGATAGCTGCCGCCTCCTGCGAGCTCTACGTTCTTACCGCAGTTGCTGATCAGGCAATTGTTGGCGTGCACGCTGCCCTGTATCCCCAGCAAGCCCGCGTCGTAGCTGTTGTCGATGATGCACTGGTCGAGGATCAGCCCAGCCTGCCCGCCAATGGGCTTCGCCTGTGTGACGATGGCCTGGTTGGCGTTTCGGATAACCGCATAGCTGAGATGACTGCCCACGCTGGACTCACGGAAATATATACCCGGCCAGCTGCCCGGGAAATTGCGGTAGGGATCGTCAAGCCGGTCTCCGAGGAAATAGACCCTCGTGCTGTCGGCGTGATCACCGGCAACCAACAACGTGCCATCCACCAGCATGGGAGCGTCAGCATGAAAATAGACATGGCATCCTGCGGGAATGGTCAGCGTGGCACCGGTATCCACCTGCAGCGAGCCCAATATGACATAGGGTAGGGTCTTATTCCAGACAGTATTGGTGGTGATCACCTGGTTGCGAAGGAAATGTGCGTTCTGTCCGTATGCCTGCAGCTGGATATACTGTTGCCTGCCATTGAAGGAGACGGCGATGCTGTCCTGTACCACGAAGGGAAGCGTCGCGTTCCCGGGATCGATCTTTACTGCGACGAAGATATAAAGGCTATCGCCCGCGGCGAGGTCTATATTGCTTCGTTCGGCGCCCGCCACGCCGTCTATGTTGATGCTGTACGGAGACTTTGCTCCACCCATGAGCTTTATATCTGACAGCTTCAGCCGTTGGTTGTTGACATTGACTATCCGGACGGCCTGTGTGATAGAGCCGGTAGACGTAAACACCGTGTCGAAGAACAGCGTATCCGAAGACAGACGGATGAGGGCATCCTTGCCTGTTATAAAGGAGTCTTTCCGGCAGGCCACAGTTAGCAGGATAATGGATGAGACCAATAAAAGCGGCAGTTTTTTCATTACGTTGTTAAAATAAGTACTGATACACTTCCTCCACTCTTCCTACCGGCACGACCTCGATGTCGAACCTGGCTCCGCTGAGACCTTTCTGATTGTATTTAGAGACAAATATCCTTTCGAAGCCCAGCTTCTCAGCCTCGGCTATGCGTTGTTCGATGCGGTTGACGGCGCGTATCTCTCCGCTAAGCCCTACTTCCCCGGCAAAACATATCCGCGAAGACTGCGGCACGTCCTCATAGCTGCTGAGCAGGGCGCAGAGTACGGCCAGATCGATGGAGGGATCCTCTATTTTCAGACCGCCGGCAATGTTCAAAAAGACGTCCTTCACCCCAAAATGAAAACCGCCTCTTTTTTCCAGCACTGCCAGCAACAGCTGGAGACGACGCAGGTCCATCCCGCTGACCGTCCGCTGGGGAGTCCCGTATACCGACTGCGTCACCAGGGCCTGCACCTCGATGAGCAGGGGCCTCATGCCCTCTATCGTAGCCGCGATGGCGATGCCGCTGAGCTGTTCTTCCTTCTGCGTGATCAGGAGTTCGCTCGGATTGTTGACACCCCGCATCCCCTGTTCGGTCATCTCATAGATGCCCAGCTCTGCCGTACTGCCAAAACGGTTTTTCAGCGTGCGAAGTATGCGATAAGCGTAGTGTCTGTCGCCTTCGAACTGTAACACAGTGTCCACCATGTGCTCAAGCATCTTGGGACCGGCGATGCTCCCGTCCTTGGTGATATGTCCGATGAGGAACACGGGCGTATGCGTCTCTTTTGCAAAGCGCTGAAACTCTGAAGTGCACTCCCGTATCTGGGAGACGCTGCCCGCTGATGATTCAATGTAAGGAGATTGCAGGGTCTGAATGGAGTCGATGATCACCAGCTGAGGACGAAGCTTTTTTATCTCCTGGAAGATGGTCTGTGTCGAGGTCTCTGTCAGCAGATAGAAATCTTCGTTGTCGATGCCGAGTCTGTCGGCGCGCATCTTTATCTGTTGTTCGCTTTCTTCTCCGCTGATATACAATGTTCTTACATTTTTCAGGCGCAGACCATTCTGAAGGAACAGCGTACTTTTACCTATACCGGGCTCGCCTGCGACGAGCACGATGCTTCCCAGAACAATGCCGCCTCCCAATACCCGGTTCAATTCCACGTCATCGCTGATGATGCGTTTCTCTTCGGCGCTTATTACTTCACTGAGGGATATTGTCCGAACCTCTTTTTTATCGGAAGAGAATTTCTTCCACTCAGTCTCTGCCAGCTTGTTATCTTTTGTGATGACTTCTTCGACAAACGTATTCCATTGTTCACAGGAGGGACACTTACCTAACCACTTCGCGCTTTCATAACCACAGTTACTACAGAAATAGGCGGTCTTTATTTTACTCATGCGGTAAAGTTAGCAGCTTATTCCTGTGTTAATCGTTTATTCCTGTCGGCGGTGTTCCCTATTTTGGAAAATTTAAGTGTAAGATCAAAGGAAGAAACCTGAATTATTTGCAGAAGTATCTAAATAGTAAAAGGGCCAGCTAAACCGCCAGCCCCTTACTTACTAACCCATTAAATTCTTGCACTAAATTACAAATTAGCGCCACATTGCAAAATAAATTTTTGGCGGTGTGAATAACTTTAGAGCGCTTTCGGGCTCTGTCGAAAGGGGGCAAAAAGGCATCGTAAAATGTTGTTATACAACAAATTATAAATTCAAATCGCCAAATCGGTTTTAGGTAAAAGATTGAAAATTAACCCGCCGCAAACACGAGAAATCAACAGAAATTTTTTTTGGTGGGCCGATGGTCGAAGACCGAAAATTTCGACCTGAAATGGGGTCGAAAAGCCAGTTCCGAATAGATATTAATAAATAAAATATTTAATATATCTCACGAAATATGACAAATTATATTATTTTGTTAACGGGTATTAACATTATTTTTATCGAATATATTATCTTCGAAATTCGCGCCATCGGTCGGACCGCATGGGCCGGGGATTAGGCATTGTGGATGAGTCCGGGAATTGGAAGCTGGGACGAAGCTCGTGACCATGGTGGTGAACCCCGGATTGGGACCTGGGATAAGCTCGGACCGTGGTGTGAATCCCGGATTTGGGGGTGGAATAAGGCTCGGGACCATGGTAGTGATCCCCGGATTTGCGACCTTAAATGAGCTCGTGACCACGGTAGTGATCCCCGGATTTGCGACCCGGGATGAGCAGGGACCGTTGGTGATCCCCGGATTTGCGACCTTAAATGAGCTTGTGACCATGGTGGTGAACCCCGGATTTGGGACCTGGGACGGGCTCGGACCGCAGCGTCGTCCCCGGACTTGGGACCCGGGAGGATTCTGGGTTGAGACCATGGCACGATCCTTCGGCTGCCGGATGAGCCGGTTGAGTAGTTTGAGTGATCAGGCTGATTTTGGGGGATTACCCGGATAGGGCAATCTGATTGAGTAGGTGATCGCGAAAAACAGATCGCCATAGGCATTAATTCGTCCGCAGCGGTCGAAAAAAATGTTAATTAGGATAATTTTCTAATTAAAAAATTTGTAATTTAAACGACCGGAACTAACGCTCCTAATAGCTACACATGAGAAAACTTGACGGCTTGCTGAAGGTCCTCTCCTGCCCTTCAGCAGAGGAATACTCGCTCAAACTACCTATGTCTCCTCTTCCTACGGGGATGTGGTTCTCGTTGATAATACCTTCCTGCTCAAGCGCTCTCGTGTACCGGGACCAAATTCCTTACTCCTTCTCTGCTATCCCTTATCCCTCTGAATGGACAATGCGGCTACTACTACACATGATAAAATTTCAAATCTATTTGTAAGAATGTGTGACTCAATGTTGACAGTGAAAGACGGCCCCGGTGTCTACCGGGGCCAAGTTTTTTTGCGGTCGGCCGTGGCCGTCCCTGTTCAGGTCAGAGCTGAGAGTCTTTGGGAGCCTTAAAGTTTAATTTCGTCTTCCTGCTTATCGAAAAAATGGAATTCGGTCAGGTGATAGTTGGTATTCGCGCGAATACGGATCTTCTGTTTGTACTTCCATCTCCAGGCCCACTGGCGCGAGCCTATCCCAAGAAAACCGCCCTTGGTGAGATAGGCATGCATGAT
>Ga0105239_10006636_pt1 | contig 13392 bp, 7 predicted proteins | sample KBSC44metaG_FD_92761 | JGI IMG/M metagenome (GOLD analysis project Ga0105239, IMG submission 92761) | Corn rhizosphere microbial communities from Kellogg Biological Station, Michigan, USA - KBS C4-4 metaG | ecosystem: Host-associated > Plants > Roots > Rhizosphere > Soil | place: Michigan, USA... | reverse complement strand
TTTCCCAATCGGGCAACTACCTGCGCGGCTGGCTTCACCTCGGATTCAACCAGGCCGAGAACCGCGCCCAAGTGCACGACGGCCTGTGGCCCATCATCGCCGGACGGCGCATCGCATTGAACTTCCGGTGGGCGCAGCCCGACGGGGTGCTCGAGCTGTACCAGGCCGGCAGCGAGGGCCCGCAATGGTGGGCGAAGTTCCCCGACACCGTGCGCGGCCTGCCACCGGCCGGCATCCTCGACCGCTGCGACGCCAGCAAGACCTGTCCCAAGGTGATCGAGCATTTCGGCTCGGCCGAGGTCTGGGCGCTCAAGCTCACGCCGGAGTGGGTCGGCACCGACGCCAGGACCGACATCCCGTTGCCGAAGAACGTGCGCCGCTACTACATCGCGAGCAGCTCGCATGGCGGCGGGGCCGGTGGCTTCAACACCAGCCTGCCCGGGGCTGAGCTGCCGAGCGCCGGACCCAGCTGTCCGGGCAACAACTTCGGCACCGGCGTGCTGCCGGCGAACCCTGTGCCGCATACGCAGACCGTGAATGCGTTGCGCGTGCATTTCCGCAATTGGGTGATGAAGGGCACGCTGCCGCCTGAGAGCGTGTACCCCACGCTCAATGGCAAGAAGGGCGACGGAACGAAGAACAGCAGCGGCGCCAACGTGCCCGAGCTGGTGGCGGCGAACAAGGCGGCGATGGGCTTCCCCACCATTCCGGGCCTGCGGCCCACGCTGCCCGAGGCCGACTTCATCATGCCGGTGCTCGACTACGACTGGGGAGCCGATTTCAACTACACCGACGCCTCCGGCGTGCCGACGAAGGCGCCCCCGCCGGTGAGACAGGTCATCAAGATGCTGGTCCCGCGGGTCGATGCCGATGGCAACGAGATGGGCGGAGTGCCCAACGTGCTGACCGACGCACCGCTGGGAACCTACCTGGGCTGGAACGTCACCGCCGGCGGTGCGCGCCCCTTCCACCAGGGGCAGATCTGCAACTACGTGGGCGGCATGGTTCCCTTCGCGAGAACGAGGGCCGAGCGCCTGGCCAACGGCGACCCGCGTGCGAGCCTGCAGGAGCGCTACGCCGATCACGCCGGCTACGTCGCCGCGGTCAGGCGCGCCGCAGCCAACGCCGTCGCACGCGGCTTCCTGCTGCCGGCCGATGCCGACGGGCTCGTCAGTGCGGCCGAGGCGAGCCTTGTGCTGAAGTGAGGGCGCGATCGCAAGCGGCGATCAGGCGCGAGCCTGTCGCGCGGCGTTCGCCAACGCCGGCCCGAACGCGCGCATCAGCACCTGGATTCGCGCCGCATCCTTGAGTTCGGGGTGCGTGACCAGCCACAGCGGCGTCACGAGTTCGGGGATCGACGCGGTCAACGGCTGCAGGTCGGTGATGCTCGACTCGACGAAGGTCGGCAGCAGCGCCACGCCGATGCCCGCACGCGCCATGGTCGCGGCGTGGCTGAAGCTGTCGACGCGCAGGACGATGTGTTCGGCGGGCACTCGCTCGGCGAACCAGCGGTCGAACTTCAGGTCGTACGAATCGCGTTCGAAGCCGATCCAGCGCCTTTGGCCGACGAGCGTGTCCACGCTTTGCAATGGCATCTTGCCGCGCGTGCTGCGCCGACCGTAGACCTTGAAATGCAAGTCGGCCAGGCGGCGTGCCACCAGCCAGTCCGGGACCGTGTCCGAGATCCGGATCGCGATGTCCGCTTCGCGCCTGCGAAGGTTGACGTGTTCGCGGGTCCCGATCAGCTCGATCTGCACGTCCGGAAACGCAGACCCGAACTGTGCGATCACGGCCGGCAGCAGATGATCGATGACGATCGACGAGACGCTGACGCGAACCTCGCCGCTCGGGCGCAGGTCTGCGCCGCTCGCACGCGTTTCGGCGCCCAGCGCCATCGGCTCGAACGCACGCGCGGCGCGTTCGATCTCATGTCCGGCGGCGGTCAGCGTGTATCGGGGCCGCCCGCGATTGAACAGCTTGGTCTTCAATCGCGTCTCGATCAGATCGAGCTTGCGCAGAAGGGTCGAGTGCGTCATGCCGAGCGGCGCGAACGCTCGGGCGACGCTGCCGTGGCGCGTGATCGCGAGCACCGTCTGGAAGTCGGACCAGGTCAGCCGCAGGCGCTGCGGATCGGAGAGATCGGCCTCGGCAGGCGTCGCCTCACTGGCGTGGGCACTGATGCGCGAAGTTTGCATGTATGAAAGTCGAGTCTTTCATATTTGGGTTTTACTTCGCGCCGATCATAAGTTAGCTTTCATCTTCATCCGTGGAGATTCCAATGAGGCGGCGATCGGCGGCAGACCCGAAGCGGCACCTGGCGGTCAATCCGCAGGCGGTGCCGGAGCAGGTGCTTGCCGAAGTGATTCGCCGGGTCCGCGAAATCGAGGCGACCTATCGCGACGTCGCCCAGAAGATGGGGCAGCTCTACATGTATGCCGACCAGCACGAACTCGGCTCCCTCACGCGCAACCTCGACCGCCCGATGCGCAATGCGTCCGACAACGAGCGCGTGATGGTGTCCATCCTCGACGAGCTGCAGCTCAGCGCGGGTCGCCGACAGTCCGGAGGCCATTGAATGACTCGACATTCCGCCGTGGCAACACGCGTCGCGGCCCCCGGCCCGGCGCAAGGCGTCCTGCTCGGCGAGCAGGACATTCACCTGTTTCGCGAAGGCACGCACTCGCAGCTCTATCGCAAGTTCGGCTGCCACCTCAACGCAACGGGCGCGCGCTTCGTGCTCTGGGCGCCGAGCGCGCGCTCGGTCTCGGTGATCGGCGACTTCAACAACTGGAACGCCCAGACCGATCGTGCCTACGTGCGCAGCGACGGCTCGGGCATCTGGGAGCTCGACGTGCGCGGCGTCGTTGCCGGGCAGCGCTACAAGTTCGCCGTGTTCACGCACGGCGGCGCGCAGCTGGACAAGGCCGATCCCTTCGCGGTTCGCGCCGAGCTGCCGCCGGCCACCGGCTCGATCGCCTGGCAGATCGACGACTACGCCTGGTCCGATGCGCCGTGGATGGAACGCCGGGCAGCGGCCAACGCGCTGAACGCGCCGATGTCGGTCTACGAGGTTCATCTCGGTTCGTGGCGTCGCGGCGAGGGCGGTGCGATGCTCGACTACCGCAGCGCGGCGCAGCTGCTTGCGCAGTACGTGACCCAGCTCGGCTTCACGCATGTCGAACTGATGCCGGTCACCGAGCATCCGTTCTATGGGTCGTGGGGCTACCAGACGACGAGCTACTTCGCGCCGACCTCGCGCTACGGCACGCCGCAGGACTTCAAGTTCCTGGTCGACACGCTGCACCAGGCCGGCATCGGCGTGATCCTCGACTGGGTGCCGTCGCACTTCCCGGCCGACGCGCACGGCCTGGCCCAGTTCGACGGCACCTATCTGTACGAGCATGCCGACCCGCGCCAGGGCTTTCACCCTGAATGGAACTCGTCGATCTTCAACTACGGGCGCAACGAGGTGCGCGCGTTCCTATTGTCCAGTGCGATGTTCTGGCTCGACGAATACCACATCGATGCGCTGCGCGTCGACGCGGTGGCGTCGATGCTGTACCTCGACTACGCGCGCAAGGACGGCGAGTGGATTCCGAACGTGCACGGCGGCCGCGAGAACCTGGAGGCGATCTCCTTCCTGCGCATGCTCAACGAGTCGGCGTACCGCGACCATCCCGGCGTGCAGGTCATCGCCGAGGAGTCGACCGCGTGGCCGATGGTCTCGCGGCCCACCTACCTCGGCGGCCTGGGCTTCGGCATGAAGTGGAACATGGGCTGGATGCACGACACGCTGAGCTACATGCACGAAGACCCGGTCCACCGGCGCTGGCACCATGGCAAGCTGACCTTCTCGCTCATCTACGCGTTCAACGAGAACTTCATGCTGCCGCTCTCGCACGACGAGGTCGTGCACGGCAAGCGCTCGCTGATCGGCAAGATGCCGGGCGACGCGTGGCAGCAGTTCGCGAACCTGCGCCTGCTGTACGGCCACATGTGGGGCCATCCGGGCAAGAAGTTGCTGTTCATGGGCGGCGAGTTCGGCCAGCGCCACGAATGGAATCACGATGCCGAGCTCGAGTGGTGGCTGCTCGGCAGCGACGATCGGCATGGCGGGCTGCAGCGCTGGGTCGAAGACCTGAACCGCCTGTATCGCGCCGAGCCCGCGCTGCACTCGATCGACTTCGACCCCGCGGGCTTCGAGTGGGTCGACGGCGCCGATTCGCAGGCCAGCGTGCTCAGCTACCTGCGCAAGGCGGGCGACAAGGGGACGCTGCTGGTGGTGGCGAACTTCACGCCCGTGCCGCGCGACGACTACCTCGTCGGCGTGCCGAAGGCGGGCCGCTGGCGCGAGCTGTTGAACAGCGATGCCACGCTGTACGGCGGCAGCGGCGTCGGCAATCAAGGCGGGGTCCACACCGTGCCGGTTGCTGCGCACGGCCGCTTCCACTCGCTCAACCTGAAGTTGCCGCCGTTCGGCGTTCTGGTCCTCAAGCACGAAGGAGCCTTAGCATGAGCCCCCGCCCGGCCGCCCCGAAGGGGGCTCGCACCGCAGTGCGAAGCACGAAGGTTACCCAATGAGCCGGGACAGCAGCGTTCAGCCGGTCGCGCTGGTCGACGGCCGGGTCAGGGCCGTCATCGAGAACATCCAGCCGGCGGTCGACGGCGGGCGCTTCGCGATCAAGCGCGTCGTCGGCGACCGCGTCGTCGTCGAAGCGGACTGCTTCGCCGATGGCCACGACGTCGTCGCCTGCATGCTGAAGTGGCGCCGCGCCGGCGCGGCGTGGCAAAGCGTGCCGATGGAGCCGCTCGTCAACGACCGCTGGCGCGCGGGTTTCGTGGTCGACGCACTCGGCACCTGGGAATACGCGGTGTGCGCGTGGGTCGACCCGTTCCAGTCATGGCTGCACGACTTCGCTCGGCGCGTCGACGCCGACGACGTGCGCGTCGCGGCCGCGACCGGCGCCGCGCTGATCGACCAGGCCGCCGGGCGCGCCGGGCGTGCGGGCGACGCGACGCTGCTGCGCGAGTGGTCGCGCGAGCTCGCGCGCGCCGCCAAGGATGCGGCGCTCGATGTCGACGAGCTCAAGCGCATCGGCGCCGACGAGCCGCGGGCAGCGCTGGCGCAGCGCTATCCGGACACCGGTCTTGCGTTCACCCATCCGCAGATCCATCCGATCGTGGTCGAGCGCGAACGCGCACGCTTCTCGGCCTGGTACGAGTTCTTTCCGCGCTCGGCATCGAGCAATCCGGATCGCCACGGCACGTTCGCCGACTGCGAAGCCTGGTTGCCGTACGTCAAGCGCATGGGCTTCGACGTGCTGTACTTTCCGCCGATCCATCCGATCGGCCGCGCGCGGCGCAAGGGGCGCAACAACACGCTGGACCCCGCGCCCGGCGACGTGGGCAGCCCGTGGGCGATCGGCTCCACCGAGGGAGGGCACGAGGCGATCCTGCCGGAGCTGGGCACGCTTGCCGACTTCAAGCGCCTCGTGCAGCGCGCCGCCGAGCTCGACATCGACATCGCGCTGGACATCGCGTTCCAGTGCGCGCCCGATCACCCGTGGGTGAGCGAGCATCCGCAGTGGTTCAGGAAGCGCGCCGACGGCAGCATCCAGTACGCCGAGAACCCGCCCAAGAAATACCAGGACATCTACCCCTTCGACTTCGAGAGTGCCGACTGGCGCGCGATGTGGCTGGCGCTGGCCGGCGTGTTCGAGTACTGGATCGGGCAGGGCGTGCGCGTGTTCCGGGTCGACAACCCGCACACCAAGGCCTACCCGTTCTGGGAGTGGGTCATCGCGCGGCTGCGCGCGCAGCAGCCCGACGTGCTGTTGTTGTCCGAGGCATTCACGCGGCCGCGCGTGATGCATCGTCTGGCGAAGCTCGGCTTCAGCCAGTCGTACACGTACTTCACCTGGCGCAACACGAAGCAGGAGCTCACCGCGTACTTCACCGAGCTGAGCCAGGGGCCGGGCCGCGAATACTTCCGGCCCAATGCCTGGCCGAACACGCCCGACATCCTTCCCGCTGCGCTGCAGTACGGAGGCCGCCCTGTGTTCATCGCACGGGTCGCGATGGCCGCAACGCTGTGCGCGAACTACGGCATCTACGGGCCGGCGTTCGAGCTGCTGGAGGCGCGCGCGCTGCGCGCCGGCGGCGAGGAGTACCTCGACTCCGAGAAGTTCGAACGCCGCGTCTGGGAGCTGGAACGTGCCGAATCGCTCGCCGACTTCATCGCGGTGCTCAACCGCGCGCGGCATGCGAACCCGGCGCTGCAAAGCGACGCCGGACTGCGCTTCCTGCCGATCGACAACGAACAGCTGCTTGCCTATGCCAAGACCTCGGCCGACGGGGACAACACCGTGGTGTGCGTGGTCAACCTCGACCCGCACCACACGCAAAGCGGGTGGATCGAGATCGACCCCGCCGTGTTCGGCCTGCAGCCTGGCCAGGCCTATCAGCTGCACGATCTGATCAGCGGCGCCCACTACCTCTGGCACGGCGCGCGCAACTATGTCAGTCTCGACCCCCAGCGCACGCCGGTTCACGTGATGGAGCTGCGGGCCCGGATGAAGCGCGAAAACGACTTCGACTATTTCCTCTGAGGAGTGCCAGTGAGCGCTGAAGCGACGTTCACCGAAACCGATATCGCGCTCGCGCCGGACGCCGCCTGGCCCGCGATCGCCAGCGACCCGCAGTGGTACCAGGACGCGGTCATCTACGAACTGCACATCAAGGCCTACGCCGATGCCAACGGCGACGGCGTGGGCGACTTCCGCGGCCTGACCCAGCGGCTCGACCATGTGCAGTCGCTCGGCGTCAACACGATCTGGCTGCTGCCGTTCTACCCGTCGCCGCAGCGCGACGACGGCTACGACGTCGCGAACTACGAGGACGTGCACCCGAACTACGGCACGCTGGACGACTTCCGGGCGTTCGTCGTCGAGGCGCATCGGCGCGGACTGCGTGTGATCACCGAGCTGATCGTCAACCACACCTCCGACCAGCACCCGTGGTTCCAGGCCGCCCGGCGCGCGCCCAAGGGCTCGCCGGAGCGCAACTTCTACGTCTGGAGCGACGACAACACGCTGTACTCCGGCACGCGCATCATCTTCACCGACACGGAGAAGTCGAACTGGACCTGGGACGAAGTCGCGCAACAGTACTTCTGGCACCGCTTCTTCAGCCACCAGCCCGACCTGAACTTCGACAACCCGGCCGTGCTCGACGCCGTGCTCAAGACGATGGAGTTCTGGCTCGAGATGGGCGTCGACGGTTTCAGGCTGGACGCGATTCCCTACCTGATCGAGCGCGACGGCACCAGCAACGAGAACCTGCGCGAGACGCACGAGGTCATCAAGGCGATCCGGGCTCACATCGAGGCCAGGTATCCGGGTCGGCTGCTGCTGGCCGAGGCCAACATGTGGCCCGAGGACGTGCGCGAGTACTTCGGCGACGGCGACGAGTGCCACATGGCCTATCACTTCCCGCTGATGCCGCGCATGTACATGGCGATCGCGCAGGAAGACCGCCACCCGGTGGTCGAGATCCTCGCGCAGACGCCGGAACTCCCGCCGAACTGCCAATGGGCGATCTTCCTGCGCAACCACGACGAGCTGACGCTCGAGATGGTGACCAGCAAGGAGCGCGACTACATGTACCGCATGTACGCCTCCGATGCGCGCGCACGCATCAACCTGGGCATCCGCCGGCGCCTGGCACCGCTGCTCGAGAACGACCGCGCGCGCATCGAGCTGATGAACGGGCTGCTGCTGTCGATGCCGGGCACGCCGGTGCTGTACTACGGCGACGAGATCGGCATGGGCGACAACATCTTTCTCGGCGACCGCGACGGCGTGCGCACGCCGATGCAGTGGACGAGCGACCGCAACGGCGGCTTCTCGCGCGCCGACCCGCAGCGCCTGTACCTGCCGCCGATCCAGGATCCGATCTACGGCTTCGAGGCGCTCAACGTCGAGGCCCAGGCACGCGAGCCTTCGTCGCTGATGAACTGGACCAAGCGCCTGCTGGCCGTGCGCAGCGGCACGCAGGCGTTCGGGCGCGGGCGCTTCACGATGCTGCATCCCGGCAACCGCAAGGTGCTGGCCTACGTGCGCGAGCATGGCGAAGACGTGCTGCTGTGCGTGTTCAACGTCAGCCGCGTCGCGCAGCCGGTCGAGCTCGCGCTGGAGGCCTACAAGGGCCGCGTTCCGGTCGAGATGATGGGGCGCAGCCCGTTCCCGCCGATCGGCGACCTGCCGTACCTGCTCACGCTGCCGGCCTATGGATTCTTCTGGTTCCGCCTGGCCACCGATGCGGCGCCGCCGCAGTGGCACGCCGAGCGCCTCGCCGTCGAGGACCTGCCCGTGCTGGTGCTGTTCGACGACTGGAACAGTTTCTTCCGCGGCAAGGTCGTGCCGTGGCGCATGGGCATGGCCGAGAAGACGCGCAACCAGTTCGAGCGCGAGCTGATGCCGCGCTTCATGCTGCGCCAGCGCTGGTACGCCGCCAAGGGCGAGCCGCTCGAGCGTGCAACGTTGTCGGCGCACGCGATGCTCGAGGACGGCGACTCGCAGTGGATGCTGGCGCTGTTCGACACCCAGGGAGCCGCGGAACCTGCGCGCTATTTCGCGCCGCTCGTGATCGGCTTCGAAGACCACGACGAGGAACGCGTGCGGGCGCTGCAGCCCCTGGCCGTCACCAAGGTGCGGCAGCAGGCGACGATGGGCGTGCTGGCCGACGCGATGGGCGACGAGCCCTTCTGCCGTGCGCTCGTCGCGGCGATCGGCTCGGGCCGCGAGATTGCGGCCGAAGGCGGCACGCTGCGCTTCGTGCCGACGGACGCGTTCGATGCCATCGTCGGCAACGCGCTGGGCGGCGCCACGCCGTTGCAGCGGCTCACGACCAGCAGCAACTCGATCAGCCTGCTCGGCGACCGGCTGTTCCTGAAGTGCTACCGGCGGCTCCAGGCCGGCGCCAGCCCGGAACTCGAGATGGGCCGCTACCTGACCGACGTGGCGCACTACGAGCACTGCGTGCCGGTGGCCGGCAGCGTCGAGTTCCATGCGAAGGACGGGTCGGTCTGGGTGCTCGCGCTGCTGCAGGCGCAGGTCGTCAACCAGGGCGACGCGTGGAACTTCATGGTCGACCAGCTCGCGCGGCTGCTCGAGTCGCAGCGCAACGTCGACACCGATCCGCAGACCGGCATCGATGCGATGTCCGAGCGAATGCAGGTGCTGGCACGCCGCCTCGGCGAGCTCCACCTGGCGCTGGCTCGGCCCAGCAGACTGCCGGCCTTCGCGCCCGAGGCGATCGCCGCGACCGACCTGGCGCGCTGGGCCGCGGCGGTGCGCGGCGAATGCGAGCTGACGCTCGATCTGCTGGCACGCCGTCATGCCGACCTGAGCGAGCCGCTCGCGGTGCTTGCCTCGCGCATCGCCGCTGCCCGCGGCGAACTCGATGCGCGCATCGCGAATACGGCGAAGACGCCGGCCGGCGGGCTCAAGACACGGCTGCACGGCGACCTTCACCTGCAGCAAGTGCTGCTCGCCCGCGACGACTTCCTGATCATCGATTTCGAAGGCGAACCGCAGCGCACGCTCGAAGAGCGGCACGCCAAGCACAGCGCACTGCGCGACCTGGCCGGCATGCTGCGCTCGTTCGACTATGCGCGCCACACCGCGCTGCACCAGACTGCCCAGGGCACCGCGGAACTGGAGCGATTCGGCCCGATCGCGCGGCGCTGGGAGAGAGGATTGCGCGAGGCCTTCGTGCGCACGTACCGCGAGGTCACGGTGTCCGGCGGGCTCTATGCGAGCGCTGCCGCCTTCGACACGGCCCGGCCGCTGCTCGAGCTGTTCGAGCTCGAGAAGGCGTTCTACGAGCTGCGCTACGAACTCGACAACCGGCCCGACTGGGTCGGCGTCCCGCTGGCGGGCATCGCCGCGCTGGCCGGCATCGCCGAATGAGTCACAGGAGCTGAGATGGAAAAACTCGACGTGATGCTCGTGCCGCTGCGCGGCTTGCTGACCGAGATCGGCAACTTCCTGCCGCGCCTGGGCGTGGCCCTCGCGGTGCTGGTCGTCGGCTGGTTGCTGGCGAAGGCGTTCCGGTTCAGCGTCGTGAAGGCGCTGCGTGCGCTGAACTTCCACATCCTGACCGAGCGCGCCGGCATCGACGGTTTCCTCAAGGCCGGGGGCGAGAAGGACACGACCGACTGGATCGGCACGATCGGCTATCTGCTCGTGCTGCTGGCCTCGCTGATCATCGCCTTCAACAGCCTCGGCCTGACGCAGGTCACCGACCTGCTCGGCAGGGTGCTGCTGTTCGTTCCGCGCGTGCTCGTGGCCTTGCTGGTCGTGGTGTTCGGCGGCTACTTCGCGCGCTTCGTCGCCCTTGCCGTGCAGCGCTACTTTCGCGCCGCCGGCATCAGCGACGCCGACATCCTCGGGCGCATCGCGCGCTACGCCGTGATGACCTTCGTGCTGCTGCTGGCGATCGATCACCTGGACATCGGCGGCGGCCTGATCCAGAAGACCTTCCTGATCCTGCTGGCCGGCGTGGTGTTCGCGCTGGCGCTGGCGTTCGGGCTCGGCGGGCGTGCGCGTGCCGCCGAGCTGCTCGAGCGCTGGTTCCCGCGCGACCGCGTCGATCGGGCCGGCTGATGCGCCCGCAGCCCGCCATAGACGCGCTGTGGCCGGGCAATCCATACCCGCGCGGCGCCACCTGGGACGGGATGGGCGTGAACTTCGCGCTGTTCTCCGAGCACGCCGAGCGGGTCGAGCTGTGCCTGTTCGACGCGAGCGGCCGCAACGAGATCTCGCGCCTGGTGTTTCGCGAGCAGACCGACCAGGTCTTCCACGGCTACCTGCCGCAGGCCCGCCCCGGGCAGCTGTACGGCTACCGGGTGTACGGCCCCTATCGGCCGAACGACGGGCATCGCTTCAACGGCAACAAGCTGCTGCTGGACCCCTATGCACGCAACATCGTCGGCTCGATACGCTGGCACGACGCGCTGTTCGGCTACCGCGTCGGCAGCGCGCAGGGTGATCTCTCGTTCGACCGGCGCGACAGCTCGCCCTACCTGCCGCGCTGCAAGGTGATCGAGCCGGCGTTCTCGTGGGGCGACGACCGCCGGCCCGCCGTTCCGTGGCACGAGACCGTGATCTACGAGCTGCACGTCGGCGGCTTCACCCGCACGCACCCCGACGTGCCGCCGGCGCTGCGCGGCACCTACGCCGGGCTGACCTGTGCGCCGGTGATCGAGTACTTCAAGCGCCTGGGGGTGACGACGGTCGAGCTGATGCCGGTGCATTCGTTTCTCGACGATCGCCATCTCGTCGAACGCGGGCTGCGCAACTACTGGGGCTACAACACCATCGGCTACTTCGCGGCCGAGCACCGCTACAGCGCCAGCGGCAAGGTCGCGGAGTTCAAGACCATGGTGCGCGCCTTGCACGAGGCCGGCATCGAGGTGCTGCTCGACGTCGTCTACAACCACACCGCCGAGGGCAACGAGCTCGGGCCGACGCTCGCATTCCGCGGCATCGACAACGCGGCCTACTACCGCCTCGCGCCCGACGCCCCGCGCCACTACCAGGACTTCACCGGCTGCGGCAACACGCTGAACATGCAGCACCCGCGCGTGCTGCAGCTGCTGATGGACTCGCTGCGCTACTGGGTCACCGAGATGCATGTCGACGGCTTTCGCTTCGACCTGGCCTCGGCGCTGGCGCGCGAGCTGCACGCGGTCGACCGGCTCAGCGCGTTCTTCGACGTGCTCGGCCAGGACCCGGTGCTGTCGCGCGTGAAGCTCATCGCCGAACCGTGGGACCTCGGCTCCGGCGGCTACCAGGTCGGCAACTTCCCGGTCGGCTGGGCCGAATGGAACGACAAGTACCGCGACACGATGCGCGCGTACTGGAAGGGCGAGGGCGGCGTGATCGGCGAATTCGCGCAACGCCTCACCGGCTCGAGCGACCTGTACAACCGCAGCAGCCGGCGCCCCTACGCGAGCATCAACTTCGTCGCCGCGCACGACGGCTTCACGCTGGCCGACCTCGTCTCGTACAACGACAAGCACAACGAGGCGAACGGCGAGGACAACCGCGACGGCCACAACCACAACCTGTCGTGGAACTGCGGCGCCGAAGGACCGACCGACGACCTGGCGGTGCATGCGCTGCGTGCGCGCCAGCAGCGCAACCTCATCGCCACGCTGCTGCTGTCGCAGGGCGTGCCGATGCTGCTGGCCGGCGACGAAGCCGGCCGCACCCAGCGCGGCAACAACAACGCGTACTGCCAGGACAACCCGATCAGCTGGTTCGACTGGTCGCCGGGCCACGAGAAGCAGGCGCTGCTCGCCTTCACCCGACGCCTGCTGGCGCTGCGCGCGGCGCACCCGGTGTTTCGGCGCCGTGACTTCTTCCAGGGCCGCCCGCTGCACGGCAGCAGCGTGCGCGACATCGTCTGGCTGCAGCCCGACGGCACCGAGATGACCGAGCAGGAGTGGGGCCAGGACAATGCGCGCGCGCTCGCCGTCTACCTGTCGGGCGACGGGCTGAACGACGTCGACGGGCGCGGCCGGCCGATCCTGGACGACGGCTTCCTGGTGTTGTTCAACGCCGATGCGAACGAAGTCCGATTCGCCTTCCCGCCCGGCCTGGCCACCGGGCCGGGAACCCTGCTGTTCGACACGGCGCGGGAGGAAGCCCCGCAGCGCAGCGCATTCGACAGCGCCCAGCCCTACGTGCTCGCGGGACGGGCGCTCGCGCTCGTGCAGTTCGAGCGAAAGAGGGCGGGCGCATGAAGCGCATGCACCCGATGCCGTTCGGTGCGCAGGCGTCCGCCGCGGGCGGGGTGCGCATGCGGCTGTGGGCGCCGGGTGCCCGCCATGTCACGCTGATGCGCAGCGCGGGCGGCGTCGGCCAGGGCGACACGCCGATGCGCGCCGATGCCGGCGGCTGGTTCGAGCTGGAACTGCCAACCGCGCAGGCGCGAGACGACTACGCGTTCGACGTCGACGGTCGGATCGTCGCGCCCGACCCGGCCTCGCGCGCCAACCGTCTCGACGTGCACGGGCCGAGCGTCGTCGTCGACCCGCGCGCGTTCGACTGGCCCGACGGCGCCTGGCGCGGGCGCCCCTGGCACGAGGCCGTGATCTACGAGCTGCACGTCGGCTGCTTCACGGCCGAGGGGACATTCCTTGCGGCGATCGAGCGGCTCGACGAGCTCGTCGCGCTCGGCATCACCGCGATCGAGCTGATGCCGGTCGCGGATTTTCCCGGGCGGCGCGGCTGGGGCTACGACGGCGTGCTGCCCTTCGCGCCGAAGGCTGCCTACGGGCCGCCGGATGCGATGAAGCGCCTCGTCGCCGCGCCGCTGTCGCGC
>Ga0105239_10006634_pt1 | contig 13395 bp, 14 predicted proteins | sample KBSC44metaG_FD_92761 | JGI IMG/M metagenome (GOLD analysis project Ga0105239, IMG submission 92761) | Corn rhizosphere microbial communities from Kellogg Biological Station, Michigan, USA - KBS C4-4 metaG | ecosystem: Host-associated > Plants > Roots > Rhizosphere > Soil | place: Michigan, USA... | reverse complement strand
GTACCGCGTTTCTTGATCGGCAGCCTTGCCGGCGCGCTCGCCGCGCCGATCGTCCTGCTGGCCGCGTGCGGCGGCGACGACGCGTCGATCGCCGACCCGCCGGTCTCGCCGCACCCCACCTCGTCGTCGCCCACCGGGACGCCGCCACAAGAGAGCCCGGAGGCGTTCATCCGGCGTTGGGCTGCGGCCGAGAAGCGCATGGAGAACACGGGGAGGACCCGGCACTATCGGGTGCTTAGCCAAGGGTGTGGCCCCTGTGAGAAGTTGGCTGCCCAAGTGCACGGCTACTACGACGTTGGCGGCTTCGTGCATTGGAAAGGATGGAAGATCCTCTCCATCAAGCGGTATCCAGGTCGGCCGACACCGCTGTTCGAGGTCCACTCGGATTCGCGCCCGACGGTGTACAAGACAGCGGCCAGCGCACCCCGACAACATTTCTCGGGTGGGCCAATCACATATGTCCTCGCCCTCAAGCGAACCGCCAACTCCTGGATTGTCACAGACAAGTCGGAGTTGAGCTCCTGATGCGCCGTCTGCCTCTCGCATTCGCCCTTGTCGTGCTGGGTGGATTCGTCTTCATGGCGACGCCTCCCGCCGCCGCCGGATGCGGCACTGGTGTCGAAATGGGTGAAGCCTCGGCTCACTGTGTGAAGTCCGGGTCCGAGACCAACGAGTACATCGCCGGGCACGCCGACCACACCTACTCCATCCGCCCGGCCTGCGAGATCGGTGGCACCGCCCTCTGTGCCGAGCCGGCGACCTGCACCATCGGGGGCCATGACGGGTTCCTCTTCAACGTCTACCGGGACGCGAACCCCACGCCGCTCGACTGGCAGGCCTGCCTCAGCAAGCAGGAGTCGCGGCGCCTGGGCGGACTGACGCCGGCGATGGTCCAGCACGCGTTCGCACGCCTGGCCTGGCCGGCGTCCCCGCTGGTCGTCCAGCCGCCCGGGGGCCGGACCCTGGTCAACTTCGACACGAACTTCTACACGACCAACACCCGTCCCACGACCCGGACCGTGACCCTGATCGGGCAGCGGGTGACGATCGAGGCCACCCCGACCGGGTACGCCTGGCACTTCGGGAGCGAGGGCGGCGACGTCACCACCACCGACCCCGGGGCGCCGTACCCCGACCTCCGGGTCACCCACCGCTACACCCGCGTGGGCAGCGTGCGGCCGAGCGTGGACACGACGTACGCCGGCCGGTACCGCGTCGGCAACGGCGGCTGGCAGACGATCCCGGACACGCTCACCGTCCCCGGGCCCGCGGTCGACCTCCACGTGGTCAGCGCGACCCCGCACCTCGTCGGCTACTGAGCTGCACCGGGCGGTTCGGCGGCCGGTCGGGCGTCGATCCAGACGCTCGGAAAGCCGCGCTCCCGACCGCCGCGGGTCGGCTGGCGGGTGCGGCCCGCGACGGTGAAGCCGGCTCGGGTCACCTGAGCCTCGGCGGAACGGGCGGACGGCGGATCGCCGTACTCGCTCAGCACGAGCCGACCGCCTGGTGCCACGACGTGGTCGAGCTGGTGCCGGATCAGCTCGGGATGCCGTGCGGCCGGTACGACGTCGAGCAGCAGGTGGACGACGTCGAAGCGCTCGCCGTCGGGGTGCACCCAGGTCAGCGCGTCGCCCACGAAGAAGTGCCCGGCGAGGGACGGGTGATCGCCACCGGCGCGGGAGACGAGCTCCGGCGCGATGTCGACGCCGTACGGATCCACCTCGATCCCGCGCTCGGCGGCCCACGCCGCCATCGAGACCGCGAGGTGGCCGTTCGCACAGGCGTGGTCGAGGAACCGCAGCCGGGGCCGCGAGAGTTCGAGGGCGTCGACCAGCACTCCGCGCGCCTCCCGCCACTCCTCCCCCGACCCACCGAAGCCCGACCCGCCCTGCGGCGTGCCCGAGGACAGGTAGGCGCCGACCAGCGTCCGGTGCACGTCGGCGGTACGCCGCGCGTAGGACATGGTCCGCCGCGACTCGTCCGCGGCCTCGACCAGTGCCGCCAGTGCTCCATCACCCTGCGACCGCAGGAGCGACACCCCTGCTGCCACGGAGCCGGTCCACCACGCGACCTGTGCCGCGTCCAGACGGGTGCCGGCGTACGCGCCCCCGAAGACCCAGAACACGACATGCCTCCGGTCGTGGTCCAGCGCGAACGGGTGCGTCTCCTGCCGCCGGAAGCCCATCGTCTCGAGCGGGATCCTCAGGACGGAGTCGTCCCAGACGTCCTCGCCGGGCTGCCGCGGGCCGCTCGGGACCACCCATCGCCCGTCGCGCTGGTGCAGCACGAGCACCGCACCGCCCGTCGCATCGGGGTCCTCGACCAGACAGACGACGCTCACGCGGCGGATGCGTCCCCACGCGACCGCATCCGGATCCGCGGCCGGGCGGAAGCGCTCGGTGTCGCGCACCAGCGCCGGCCAGCCGACGTAACCGAGGTCGCGTGCGACCTCGTGCTGGACGGTGGTGAGCTTCAGGGCGGGCGAGGTGCGCCGCTCCTCGCGGAGCCGCTCCTTCGCGCGTCGCCGGGCTTGCTCGAGATCGACCATGACGGTTCCTCCATCGTGCCGACGTCCGCTGATCGGCGGAGAGACCGTTGTCTGATCATCTCGGTGGTGCTCGGGTGGGCTCGGCCCTTTCCGCGGACGGGTGGCACCCCTTCGGTGCGCGCGCCGAATCTACCCAGGCCAGGGCCGGAGGCTCAACCGGAGATCGCGATGACAGACTCGCGGCATGCCGCTCGACATCCGCCGCCACGCGTGGCCGATCGCCGTCGTCGCGGATGCGGTGGCGGTCCTGCTGTTCACCCTCATCGGCCGGGCCAACCACCACGAGTCGACCGGCGTCCACGGCGTCTGGCACACCGCCTGGCCGTTCCTGCTCGGAGCCGGGCTCGGCCTGGCCCTCACGGCGTACTCCCGGCTGCGGCCGACCGCGATCCGGGCGGGCGTGCGCGTCTGGGTGTGGACCGTCGTGATCGGCCTGGTCGTGCGCTCTGCGAGCGGCGGCGGCACGGCGCTCGCGTTCATCGTCGTGGCCGCGATCGTGCTGGGTGTCTTCCTGGTCGGCTGGCGGGTCGCCCTGAGCTGGCGCTCCTGGCGGTCGCGGTGGCGGCGGCTCAGCCCCTGAGCGCCGAGGACACAATCCACCCTTGGGGATGGTCCCGACCCCCTGCTCCGCGACCTACCGTGGCGACCTCTCGCTGCGGCTTCGACGGAGGACACGCTCGGTTCGTGAGGAGCTGCGGCGACGAGAAGAGGGCCCGGGCACCACGGGGGTGGCCGGGCCCTCGCTCTCCGGTGACGCGGGCGGTCAGCCCTCCTGCTCGCCGGTCTCGTCGGCGACCAGCTCGGGGGTGCCCGTGCGGATCTCGATCCGGTGACCGTCGGCGTCGGCGTAGGCGCCGGTCACCCGCACGGTCAGCACGCCGGCGTCGTACGACGCGGACACGGCCTCGGCCGTCACGTTCGGGGCGAGCCGGAACGAGCGCGTGAAGCTGCCGTAGCGGAACTCGCTGAACCGCCGGCCCGACTGCTCGGACCGCTCCTCGCGCTGGTCGCGACGGCTGCCCCTGATCACGAGGTGCCGACCCTTCACCTCCACGGTGACGTTGTCGGTGGAGACGCCCGGCAGCTCGACCCGGATCACCGCGTCGTCGCCGTCGCGGTGCACCTCGGCGGCGGGGCTGAAGCTCGTGCTGCCGGACCGGCTGCGGGCGAGGCCGGCGGACGCCGACGGCCCGAACGCGGAGCGGACCAGGGTGTCGAACTCGGCGAAGAACGGGTCGCGCGGGCGACGGGACAGGGTGTTGCTCATGGTGTTGCTCCTGGGATGCGGGCCCGTGGGCACGGGCCGTTCACCCGGTGAAACTTGAGTCCGGTCGACTCAATTCCCGATTCGCCCCCGCGTTCGCCGTCGGCGAAACGGCAGCACCACCGGCCACACGCACCGGCCACACGCGCGGGCCACACGCAGGGGCCCGGACATGGCACCTCCCCCGGCCGTCGCCGGGGGAGGAGTCCGGAGAACCCGGAAGGACCGGTCGGCTCAGCGGAGCGCGCCCGCGAGGGTGCGCACCGAGAGGTTCTGCGGATAGTTGATCGTGGTCGCGTCGTGCGAGATCTCGGGGTGCAGCGGCGAGTGCGTCCGCACCCAGCGGCGATACCCGATCGCGGTCATCGACTGGTAGTGGAACCGTCGTTCACGAAGCCCGCGCTCCACCTCGAGGCTCAGCCCGTCCGCGATCAGCATCCCGTGTACGGCGCCCGGGCGCGACTCGGCGCGCAGCCAGTCGACGGACAGCGCGAGCTGGTCGAGTGCGCCGATGCCGACCGCGGTCGTCTTGCTCTCCACGACCAGCCAGTCGTCGGCCGCACCCTTCTCGCAGTCGTGCGTGAAGCGCAGCAGCAGGTCGGCACGCCGACCGTCCACGAACATGTGCTGCTGGCCGCGGATCCCGTCCATCTCGTCGTTCGCGAGCCGGACCGCGAAGCCCAGCTTGTGCAGGATGTCGAGCCGCGCGAGCAGCCAGCCCTCGAACGCGTCGCGGTTGGGCAGCGCCCACACCGGATACGGGCTGGGCCGCCCCTCGGCGTCCGGACCGAAGCTCGCGAGCCACGCGTCGAGGATCGTCAGGTAGCCCTCCGCGTCGGCGTCCTCGATCGACAGCCGGTCCATGCAACGGGCCAGCAGCCCGAACCGGCCGATCATCGGATATCGGGCCACCGTCTCGATCGGCAGCATCAACGTGTCCGCGAGCTCGGCCTCGGTGACGTCGACGCTCTCGGGCAGCTGCCACCGTCCGTCGCCCAGCCGCAGGAGCAGCCGGTCGAGGACCGGGCACCCGAGCCGGCCGATCACCAGCGGTGGCGCCACCACCGAGATGTCGTCGGTCACGCACTCGTCGACTGTCTCGTGCGCCGCCGACGCGAAGGTCGACACCCTTTCGTACGACTCCCCCGTCGCCTTCATCACGGCGTTGATCACCTTGTCGGCCTCAGCCATACGCCACACCCCCCCAGATGTCGAGGGTCAGCGTAATGAACACCCGCAGGAAAACACCTGACCCACCGAGGCCACGGGCATTTCTTTACCTGGCGCGTCAGCGTGCCGACCACGGCCCTCTCACAGGCTCAGCCGTGGTAGGTCCGGCAGGGTTGCGACCGCAGCGACCGGCACGGCGGCTCGGTCCTCGGTACGGCGATCCCCGGCACCACCGACAGCACGAGCGACGAGGTGTGCCGCCGCCCGGTACCGACCTTCACCCGCTGACCGTGGTCGATGGTCCGGAACGCCCAGAGCGGCTTGGCGCCCCCGGGCGCGTCGAGCGTGACCCGGAGCCGGTCGCCGACCCGGAACGGCTGGGCGAAGGCCGGGATCTCGATCCGCAGCCTCTGGTAGGTCCCCCGCGGCATGTCGCGAGCGTCGCGGCGCAGGTCTGTGTGCACCGGGCGGAGCACCGTCGAGGCGGAGGCGTCGAGCCGGCGGTGGCTGGCGCGCAGCCAGCCGCTCTGCACGTACACCTCGCGCCCGTGGGGCCGGACGTCGGTGATCGTGGCCTCCAGGTCGACATCACGGGCGACCGTCTTCACCCAGACGTCCAGCGAACCGCCACCGATGACGACCATGTCCTTCCTCATCGGCCGGGTGACCCAGCCGAGACCGGTGCCCTTCGGGATCTGCCGCCAGTGGTACTTCGGATGAGCTCTCCAGATGCCGCTGCTGGAGCCGGAGTAGTCGGTGGCCGGCAGCGCCGACGGGTCGGCCGAGAACGACCTCGGCGCACCGCCGTGCCTCGGCTCGCCGTGCGTCAGCCTGCCGTCGGTGCGCAGGAAGAAGCGGGTCGGCGTGCGCCCCGGCACCGGCCACGAGGCGAACCGGCGGACGAAGCGTGGCAGCGGCGCACCGGACGGCTGCCCCTTGGCGGCACCCTCCTCGAACAGCACCCGGATGTGCTTCTGGGACTGGAACAGGTGCTTGGCCTGGGCGTAGTCCATCCCCTGGTAGTTGTTCTGCCTCGGCAGCGACAGGCCGGTGACCCCCGTCAGCGACGCGGCCAGCGTCGGCGCGACGAGCGCCTTCACGTTGTTCGGCACCCGGCGGCCGACGTAGAGGTTCAGGAAGTCGGCGTACCGGCCGAACTCGCCGAGGCTCAGCGACTCGGTGTGAGAGCCGTTGGTCATCGTCGCGTAGAAGTGCGGCGAGCTCCGGAACCGGTGCAGGAACGCCGGGAAGTGGCCACCGGTCTGCTCGTCCTGCCAGGCCCCCGCGAGGTACACGGGCACGTTGATGCGATGGACGAACCGGCTCGGGTCGATCTTCTGGTAGTAGGCCGTGTTGTAGAACGGGTGGTTCTCGATCAGCGCGACCGGGTCGGGGTTCTGCAGCCGGACCAGCTGGTTCGCGTCGCACTGGGCGCTGTGCATCCCGTGCTCCCAGCCCTCGCCGAACGGCTTGGCGTCCTCGGCCCGTTGGGAGGCCCACGGCTCGGCGAAGCCGGTGTTGAGGATGCCGCCCGGCCACAGCGTGCCGCGGTAGCTGTCGTCGATGATCGACAACGGGGTGATCGCCGACAGATGCGGCGGCCGGGTCCGGGCGACGTACAGCTGCTCGATGCCGGGGTAGGAGATGCCGACCATGCCCACCTTGTGGAACTTCGCCCACGGCTGCGCGGCGATGGTCTCGATCGCGTCGTACCCGTCGAGGCTCTGCACCGGCTCGAACGGCAGGAACGAGCCCCCGGAGCAGCCGGTGCCGCGGATGTTCACACCGACGTAGGCGAAGCCCAGGGTGTTGAAGAGCCGGGCGAACGTCGTGTCGCCGGGGTTGCTCGGGTCGTAGCCGCTGTACTCCACGACGGTCGGGTACGGCGGGGAGCCGAAGGCCGGGAACGACACGTCGGCCGACAGTGTCGTGCCGTCACGGGTCGTGATGAAGCCGAAGCCGTTGTCGAGAGTCTGTGCCCGGTAGAACGACTCCGGGGGCGGCGCTGCGTGCATGCCGGTCACGTGCACCGGCCCCGAGGTCACCCCCTGGTTGGTGGTCTGCACGGAGTAGCTGCCGGGGCGCAGCCGGCGCCACATCAGGCTGCCCTGGGCGTCGACCGTCCCGTGGGCGACCGGCGTGGCCCCGTGCAACAGGCGCAGGCGGAGCCCGGGAGTCGCATCGAGCACCTCGACCTGGTTGGTGCCCGGTCGCACCACCCACGAGGGCGGCGCGGTCGCGGAGGCCGTCTGGCCGAGCGTGACGGTGGTCAGAGCCAGGGCGAGCGCCGCGAGGATCGCGAGCAGGGCACGCACGACCGGCGTACGAGGGGGCATGCTCCGGATCGTGCCACGGGGTGACGACGTCCGCACCCGACGTTCGCCGCGCTCAAGGATCTCCGGGCGCTGTGCGGGAATCGTCCGCCACCTGCTCCCGTTGCCGAGACATGACCGAGAAGCAGGTCCTCATCCCGGGTCCGGACCACCCGATCACCGTGACGCCCTCGGGCCAGACCGTCACGGTCAGGTTCGGCGATCGGATCATCGCCAAGACCGACCAGGCGCTGGTGCTGCAGGAGTCGACGTACCGGCCCGTCCACTACCTCCCCCTCGACGCGGTCGATGCCGACGTGCTGGAGCCGACCTCGCACGCGACCTACTGCCCCTACAAGGGCGACGCCTCCTACTACTCGCTGGCCGACGGCGAGACCGTCGCCGAGAACGCGGTGTGGTGCTACGTCTCGCCGTACGACGCGGTGTCCGAGATCGCGGGCCGCGTTGCCTTCTACCCGCACCTCGTGGAGATCACGATCGGCTGACCGGCTCGCCCGAGGACGTCGGTCTCGTGCGGTTGCCCCGTGCTCCGGCACGTGCAGAATGCGGGAGTGAGCGAGCACGCGCGTCGACGCACGTGGTGGTGGGCCTACCTCGCGGCCGTCCTGATGGTGGGCTACGTGTGGGCGGGCTACGCCGAGGGATGGACGTGGACAGGGCTGTCCCCGCAGGTGACGCTCTGGGACTGGCTGGAGGGCTTGGCTCTTCCGGTCACGGTGGCTCTCGTGCCGCTCCTGCTCCGTCACCGTGAGCATCTCGGCCGCACCCACCGGGTGACGGGAGTGACGTTGCTGGTCGCGTTCGCGGGCCTGGTGATGGCCGGCTATCTCGTGCCTTGGGACTGGACCGGCTTCACCGGCAACACGTTGTGGGACTGGCTGAGCCTCGCTCTGCTCCCGCTGGTGCTCGCCACCGCCACCCTGTGGCGCCCGCCGCCGCGCTGGACCCCGCGGCACTCGGTGCTCGTCACCATGAGCGGGACGGTCGCGCTCGTGCTGGTGTTCGCCGGCTACCTGGTGCCCTGGGCGTGGACCGGCTTCACCGGCAACACCGCGTGGGACTGGTTCAAGCTGCTGCTGCTGCCGGTGCTGCTGCCCACCCTCGTCCTGCCGCGGCTGCTCGACGCGGCCGAGGAGTGGATGTCGGCCGGCCACCCGCCGGAGTCCGGGGCCCAGGTGCCCGCGCCGAACCCCTCCACGCCCCGGCGCTGAGGGCGAGCACGGCGCTCTTCGCCGGTCGAGGTCTTCCGCGTCACGGCACTCGGGTCTATGTTCGGTTCGCCGCGCGCCCCTCTCGGCGGAGGCGGGCGGGGCTCAGTCGGGGCTGGGCCAGGACTGATGTGCCGCGTGCCGGGTGGCCGCGGCCCGACCTCCGGAGCGTCCCGTGAGCCCTGCTGCCCACAATCCCGAGACCGACACCGACGACGCCAGGCTCGCGAGCCTCGGCTACCAGCCCCAGCTCCACCGGGTCCTGGGACTGTTCGCCAACTTCTCGGTCGCGTTCACCTACCTCTCCCCGATGGTGGGGATCTACTCCCTGTTCGTGCTCGGCCTCGGCACGGGCGGTCCGGCCTACATCTGGCTGAACTTCATCCCGATCATCGGAATGCTGTTCGTCGCGCTGGTCTTCGGCGAGCTCGCCAGCCACTATCCCGTCGCGGGTGCGCTCTACCAGTACTCGAAGTTCTCCGTGGGTCCCGGCTACGGCTGGTTCGTCGGCTGGTTCTACGGTTTCGCGCTGCTGATCACCGTCGCCGCGGTGGACACCGGGGTCGTCGGCTACTTCGCCGCACTGACGCACAACTGGTTCGGGTGGAACCTCGACCCGACCGATCACTTCACGATCTTGTGGATCACGGTGCTGCTCCTGCTGATCCAGACCATCCTCAACATCACCGGTGCCCAGGTGATGGGGCGCGTCGCCCAGTTCGGCGTGTACGTCGAGATCGTCGGCACCTTCGGCATCGCGCTCATCCTGGCGATCCACGGCTTCCACCACGGACTCGGCTACCTCTTCACCACGCAGGGCGCGCAGCACGCTGCGTCCAACCCGCTCGGCCTGGACTTCCACGGCAGCTGGCTGGCAGCCGCGCTGATCGCGGTGCTGGCGCCGGTCTACATCTACTACGGCTTCGAGTCGGCCGGTGACATCTCGGAGGAGACCAAGGACGCCGGCCGCCAGGTCCCGCGGGCCATGCGCCTGGCCGTGATCTGGGGCGGGATCGGCTCGATCGTGCTGACCGGGGCACTCCTGCTGGCCGTGCCTGGCGACGGTGCCGAGGGCGTCAGCGACGCCGTCGGAGGCGGCGTCCCGTTCATCCTCGGGCAGCTGCCCTCGGGCGTGCAGGACTTCCTGCTGCTGATGATCATCTTCGCCTTCTTCTCGTGCGGGACCTCCATCCAGGGCGCCGGCAGCCGACTGGCGTTCTCCTACGCGCGCGACGAGGCACTGCCGGGTTCGTCGTGGATCGCCCGGATCCACGACCGCTTCGGTACGCCGGTCAACGCGCTGGTGGGCGGCGCCCTCGTCACGGTCCTGTTCGTGCTGCTGGTGTTCGCCTCACCCGCCCAGGACAAGCACTTCCTGTTCATCACCTACCCCGGCGGTGTCAACGCGCTGGTGGCCCTGGTGTCCTTCGGCGTCAGCGGCATCTACCTGTCCTTCCTGCTGACGGTGATCGGCGCCTGGGTGGCTCGGGCACGCGGCTGGGTCCCCGAGGGCCGGTTCCAGCTCGGGCGCTGGGGCATGGCCGTGACCGTGGTCGCCACCCTCTACCTCGGGCTGATGCTCATCAACGTGGTGCTGCCGACCGGCCTGTCATCGCCGCGGGCGTACTTCAACCTGGACTGGATCACCCTGGTGGTCATGTTCGTGATCGCGGTCGTCGGGGCGGCGTACTTCTTCCTCGCTCGACCCGACCGCGGCGTCCGCCATCACGTGCACGACGACCTCGAGCCCACCGGCTCCGAGCGGGCACATCGGCCCGACACCTCGGCGCCCGACACGGCACCCGACACACCGGCGCCCGACACACCGGCGTAGGGACGCGCTCGTGTCCGGGCCCGTCGAGACCGTCGTCCGCAGCATGCAGGCACGGCTCGACGGGCTCGCGCCCGAGCAGGCCCATCTCCGCGAGTTCCTCGGCACCTACCAGCGCACGACGCTCGCGGTCGGCAAGGCGGTCGACGCCGGCGAGTTCGAGGACCCGGAGTGGGTCGAGCGATGGGACGTCGCGTTCGCGGAGCTGTACGTCGTGGCGCTCGACGCCCACCTCTCGGGTGGCACACCGACCCGTCCGTGGCGGCTCGCCTTCGACGCGCCGCCCGACCTGCCGGCGCTGCGGCACGTCCTCCTCGGCATCAACGCCCACGTCAACTACGACCTGCCGCAGGCACTGCTGGCCGTCATCTCGGACGACGACTTCGCCGACGCGTCCCTGATGGCGTCGCGTCGTCGCGACCACGAGCGGATCGACGGCGTGCTCTCGTCCCGGGTGGCCGCCGAGGACGCCGAGCTGGCCGTGCACGGCCGGTCGTTCACCGACCGGGTGCTGCAGCCGCTGAACCGGATCTCGTCCAAGCGGTTCCTGCGCGAGTCGCGGATGAAGGTCTGGCACAACACGACCGAGCTGCAGGCCGCCCGCCTCGCCGGCGCCGCGTCGTACGACGTACGGCTGGGCGAGCTGGAGGTGCTGAGCGCCGCCCGGATCGCCGACCTCCTCGCGCCGGGGCAGGTGCTGCTGCGTCTGGCCGTCGCGGGGTTCGGGGTGACCCTGCCTCCAGCCGGCTAGGCGTCCCTAGGCCGCGCGCCGGCCGAGCTCGTCGAGACCGCGCGGGCCGCGGACGGGTCGCGGATGGTGCTCGTAGGTCAGCCAGAGGTACGCCGACCCGGCCAGCATCAGCAGGCTGCCGAGGAGCAGGGGCCAGGCCAGAGCGTGACTCCTGATCAGCTCGTCCCGGGCGCGCACGGCGGCGATCAGCATGAGCACCAGCATCAGGATCTCGACCTGGAGCATGACCCGCATCGAGGTCCAGCGCGGGTCGAACCAGACGCCGACACCCGCCCCGCCGAGGCAGAACGTCGCCCCGATGACGCGGGCCGTCAGCGGCGTCAGCGGCCACGGCCAGAGGTCGTTCATCGTGCCCGGCGCCAGGAAGAGGGCGAGGCCGGTGGCCAGGGCGAGGAGCCCGACCGCGACGACGAGCCGACGTTCCAGCGGGCGCAGCACGACGTCTCCTGCGGTCGGGGGCGCGGCGTACCGGCGGTTGGCCAGCCAGGCGCCGATGACCAGGAACGGCGCGGTGAAGTACAGGCCCGCCCAGAGCCAGAACGCCACGTGGTCGTGGAGGAACGTGTCCCAGTGCAGGAGCGTGGCGACCCCGAGCAGGCTTGCGAACGCGGTGACCGCCAGGAAGCCTGTGCCGACCTCGTGCCAGTGCCGGGAGCGGGCGACGCGGAGGAAGAAGTACGCGCCGCCGAGGTACGCCGACGCCAGCACCATCGACGTCATCGAGATCGCGACGTGCCAGGACCACAGCCGCGCCGTGTGCCCCGGGAAGAGGTAGAGGATGACGAAGGCGACCAGGAGGAAGGGCACGATGAACAGCGAGAGTCCGCGGGAGTAGGCCAGAACCCGGTCGTCCCGCTCCCCGTCGACTGTGCCCATCACGACCTCCCAGGCGCGCCCGAGTCGTTCGAAGGCAGTGTCCTCCGGCGAGGCGATCCTCGGCAACGAGTGATCGGCGCAGAGGTGGGTACCGCACCGGTATGGCTGTGACGACCTTCCAGGACCTGCCCCTGGCCGACCGAGATCGCTCGTGGGACGGCGATGCCGCGGAGAAGCGCGTGCGCGCCTGGGCCCACGCCGAGGACGAGCCGAACCAGAGGTACCGCGACGCCCACGTCTGGTACGACGCGGACAGCACGGAGAACTTCACGGGGTACAAGCTGCTGATCGCGGATGTGATCGACGGCCGGCTGAAGGCGGTGCCCCGCGGCGTGATGGCCGCCGGGAACGTGATGGCCGGCGGCCGCGGCGGCGTCGACCTGCCCCGCGACGACATCGACCGGGTGAAGAGCCATCTCGCCAAGTACTACGCGAAGATGGGCGAGGACGCGCCTTGGGATCGCGACTGACCGTGCCACGTCGGTCGCGGGTCGGCCGTCACCCGGCCACGCTGGCCTCGGGGGACCGACTCGTCGCCCACACGTCGTACGCCGACGCCAGCATCCGCTGGAGCTCGGGCTTCTCGGGGTGCGGCTCGTCGGTCACCAGGTCCCAGTAGCCGACCTTCGTGCCGTCGGCGAGTGCGACGTACAGACGGTCCATGCCGTACTTGCGCCATCGGGCGATGGTCACGTCGGGCGACACCTGCGCCATGGGAACCCCCGTTCCGTGAGGGTCTTTCTAGTGCTCCGCGCGCGCCATGTCATCGGAATCGCCCGAAGTCCGGCCGAACGGCCCGCGAACTCGTCCGCACGGGCCTGGGGTGCCGGACGGCATCATGGGGCGCATGACCGATCCCGCGCTCGAGCTCAACGTCCTCGGCGGTCCGCTGGAGCCGTGCGGCACCGACCCGGTGACCGGGTTCTACCGCGACGGGAGGTGCTCGTGTGGCGACGAGGACATCGGGTTGCACGCCGTCTGCACGGTGGTGACCGAGGAGTTCCTCGAGCAGCAGCGGTCGGTCGGCAACGACCTGATGACCCCGGTGCCCGAGTACGCCTTCCCCGGCCTGCGGGCCGGCGATCGCTGGTGCGTGGTGGCCGTGCGGTGGCTGGAGGCGTACCGCGAGGGCGTCGCGGCGCCCGTCGTCCTGGCGTCGACCAACGCGCGTGCGCTCGAGGTGATCCCGCTGTCGGTACTGGAGGAGCACGCGGTCGACGTACCGCCGGATGTCAGCGGCTTGATGTAGGAAATCGCCGGACGTGGCGTGGCGGGGCTTACGCCGAGGGTGAGTGGTGAGCAGGCCGGAGCAGCCGGCCGGGAACGAGAGGGACAGCCATGTCCGCCACGACCACGACCCCGCAGCACCACCACCAGCACCGAGTGCCCCTCGCCGCGACTCTCGCGGTGGCCG
>Ga0105239_10006633_pt1 | contig 13399 bp, 8 predicted proteins | sample KBSC44metaG_FD_92761 | JGI IMG/M metagenome (GOLD analysis project Ga0105239, IMG submission 92761) | Corn rhizosphere microbial communities from Kellogg Biological Station, Michigan, USA - KBS C4-4 metaG | ecosystem: Host-associated > Plants > Roots > Rhizosphere > Soil | place: Michigan, USA... | reverse complement strand
CACATATTACCGGTACTTTTAAACGCATCATTTCATAATTATTACGGGCGATGGCTTCGCCTTGTCCTCTTTCTTCAGCCTCCAGGCCTGGGTAGGCGCCGGGGGTGTCGATGAGGGTAATAATTGGTTTATCGAATTTTTCGGCCAGTTTCATCAACCGAAGGGCTTTGCGATAGCCTTCGGGATTGGCCATACCAAAGTTGCGCAGCTGGCGCGCTTTGGTATTGATACCTTTTTGCTGGCCGATGATCATTACTGTTTGTCCGCCCAGCGACGCGAACCCGCCTATCATCGCTTTATCGTCCTTTACATTACGATCTCCAAAAAGCTCCACGAATTCGTCGGACATTTTAGAGATGTATTTAAAGGTATACGGACGGTCGGGGTGGCGGCTCAATTGTACTTTCTGCCAGGGTGTAAGGTTTTGTGTAATGGCCTTACGGGTTTCCAGTACGCGTTCTTCAAGTTTTTTTATAGGGTCGCTCAAGTCGAGCTTACTTTTTTCGGCCTTTTGCTTCAAACCTTCAATGTCATCAAATAGATCTTTGATTGGTTTTTCAAAATCCAGGAACTGACGATTTTTATCTTGCGGCATAGGTGATGCTAAAATGAGCTGTAAAATTAAGGTATGGTGAATTTTTTATGAAAGTTTTCTCTAAAATGCCGCAAAATCAATGATTTGCGGGGTGGTAAAACGATTCTTATTGCGGAAAAATTGTTTAATGTGTTGGAAAATAGTTGTTTACGACGGAGCATCAATTCTCTCAGAATTTTCCTCTTTAGAGATGTTTGGGGCTTGTTAGTGCACTTTCCGTTGCTAAAGCGGCCATTTTGGCTCCTCAGTCGTTGCGCTTTGGTGAGGGTAGTGCGGCTCAGGTGCAAGGGAACGCAGGTTGTGGGTCGGTTTTGCTTCACTGTGATTAATTTAATTTGCTCATTTTTGTTTTTTGTTGCAAAACCAACTATTTTAACTGCGGATATTGGAAAGCAGCGATGAAAAATGGGATATTTACGATATTGATTTTCATCAAAATTTGCGTAATTTCAGCTAGGACAATATTGAATGTCGAATATTCAATTATGAACACTGAAGTGAATACAACTTCAACATTCGAAATTCAATATTTGATATTCGATATTTACGACTCTAACCATTTATCCCTTAATCTTATTTAATAAGTCTTATCCGGCCATATCCTTTCATTAATTTTCTCAAAACAGTTTGCCATTAGAATCACCCAAGCCTGACTTGAATGGATGACCTTCAGGACGATATTGTTATTGCTTTTCAACAGGGAAGCAGAGATGCGTTTAATGTCATTTACTGGCATCTTCGCAAACCTATTATTACTTTTTGTAAATGCATGGTGCCCATTGAAGATGCGGAAGATATTACAGCCGATGTGTTTGTTACGTTGTGGAAATTACGCGCGCAATGGGATTCGATCAGAAACATAAAAGCTTTTTTATACGTAACTGCCCGCAATGCCTGTTTCAATTTTCTGAAGCAGCAGAAAACAAAATCTGATAAACAAAAGGAGCTTGCCTTTATGCTGGAGCGGGAGCAGGAATTAATACTTCAGTCGGAAATAGAATCGGAATTAATCTCTCTCATTAAACGGGAAATTGATGGTTTGCCTCAAACCTGTAAGACCGTATTTACCATGTCGTTCTTCGATGGTTATGATAATGCCGAGATTGCGCAACAGCTTAATATCAGTGATCAAACGGTAAGAAATTTAAAGTCGATTGCTTTAAAGACTATTAAGAAGAATCTTGCCGGGCGGGGACTGCAGTTGAGTGCAGTGATGTTGCTGGTTGCGGGAAGGTTGATTAGTTAATAATTAGTAAGTATACAATAATAGGTTGATAAGTTAAAACATGCATATGTGAACTTGTCAACCTATTGCTTTTTAACCGCGTACTAACCCTGGTTTAAATAATTATTAATTTTTTTTGAATTCTTCGGTACAAACGGTACCCTCCGATTGTCGTATTATAAAATAGGGCTTTGAAGGAGGTTGCGTGATACTTTACAATTTATACAATGAACTATGACTGACATCGCATCACTGATACATAAGTTCCTGAAGGATGAACTGGACGAAAGGGAAAAACTGGAGTTGCAGGAGTGGCGTGATCAGAGTGACGTCAACAATCGGATCTTCGAAAAGCTCACCGGTGAAGAATATTTATTAGCAGCCGTTGGCGATGCATATAAAATTGATTCAGACGAAGTAGCACAGCAAAAAATAAATGCACTGATTGATCAGGACCAGCAGGCAACCGGATATGTGCAGCAGACTGATAGAATAACATTACGAAGCATCTGGCCCAGGCTTTCAGTAGCAGCCGCTATTTTGATTTTGCTTGCCGTAAGTGCTATATATATTATTAAGAAGAATCACCAGGAAGCACCTGTTGTGGCTGAAGTTAAAAAAGCAAAGCCCGACATTGCGCCCGGAACTTATAAAGCCACCGTTACACTGGCAGATGGATCTACTGTTGCGCTGGATAGTGCAAGCAATGCCATCATTAGCCAGCAGGGGGGGATAGCCGTGAAAAACAATAATGGGCAATTAGTGTATGATGCTAAGAGCTCCCCCGTTGGGGGCACTGGGGAGGTGTTATATAATACTGTGTCTACCGCTAAGGGACAAACTTACCCGGTGTTGCTGAGCGATAATTCAAGAGTTTGGTTGAACTCGGAATCTTCCATTCGTTTTCCTGTTTCTTTTGCACCCGGTGAAAGAAAGGTTCAGATAACAGGAGAGGTTTATTTTGAAGTAGCGCATGATGCCAGCAAGCCATTTATTGCATCAGTTAATGGTGTAGATATTCAGGTGCTGGGAACGAAGTTCAATATAAATGCTTACAATGATGAAGAAGCCATTAGAACAACATTGATTGAAGGATCGGTGAGAGTATCGAAGGGTGGTCAGAAAAAACAGATCAAACCGGGGCAGCAGGCGCAGGTTATTTCCAATGATATTAAGGTGGTTGACAATGTTGATCTGGACAAGATCACAGCGTGGAAGCAGGGATTGTTTGCCTTTAAGGGAGATAAGCTGCAGGACGTAATGAAAGATCTCGCCCGGTGGTATAATATAGATGTGGTATATGAAGGTAGTGGTACACAGGATGTAGAGATAACAGGTAATATTTTCAGGAACTGGAATTTGAGTGAAGTTTTAAAGATACTATCAACGCTTAATATAGATTCAAGGATTGAAGGCCGGAAGCTGATATTGAAAGCCCAATGAAAAGCCAGGAAAAAGTAGTAGTTCAAAACATATTAACTCCTATTGTATGTCGGTTAAAGGCGATAGCATTTCATTGAAGATTGCTGATTTAGCGAAGTTGGACAATCAACGGTTCTTTCAGATACTTTATCGTTCATACTATCAGACATTGCGTGCCAATGCATTTTATTATTTGAAGGAGAAAGAGCTGGCTGATGATGTGGTGCAGGACGTGTTTTTTAAGGTGTGGATGAAAATGGATGATCTGCGTGCTGATATTGAAAGTGGCGTATGGGCAAAGTACCTGATTGTAATGACAAGGAACAGAGCGCTGAATATAAATAAGAAAAGATCGGTTACAATAGAAAGGAGTGTTGATTGTGAGAGTTGCGGCCATATGGTATTCAATGGCTGGATGCAAAGGGAAAATGAGTTGATGTTGGAGGGTGTGGTTAAGGCTTTACCGGCCAGGCAGCGCGAGGTGTTTGTAATGAATTATCAGGGTTTTGATACCCGGGAGATTTCAAAGGAATTAAAGATCGCCTATAGTACGGCCAGAAATACGTTGATGTATGCGGTGAAGAAATTAGAAGCCTATGTAAACAAAACGGGTGAGTGGATGGAATCGGTGGATGAGTTAATGCCGGCAGCTTAAGTAACAGTTTTTTCTTATGTGGTGATATAATAGCGGTAATGATGAAGCCGCCGCCTTTCCGGTCGTGTTTCCAAATCCTTTTCAAAGACATTGTTTTTGAGAAACACGACAAAGGAAAGGAAGAAAAATAAAGTTCAGATATTGCTTTGATGTTTTTATATACGATTATCCTATAGAAGACTAATGCATCAAAACTGTCAATTTATGCCTTATTCCTGGGCAGGATTGGTGGAATAACTGTTAAGCTAATAATAGGTCAACATTAAGGTGTTTTACATTGGTACATGATATAGTGTAAAGCATTCTGTATGAATGAATGGTTGTGGCACGAAAAGTATTTGGTGGTCCGCACATTCCCTTCTATTGTCTTGCGGTTTATTTCCCACTCAGTCTTACCGCTTCACGTTTGCGAGCACTATGAAAGCATTAACCATACTTACCTATACGGATTAGCCTTTTTGTCGCCTGGACTATATCCGCCTTTGCTCTTAGGCAGCCAAAGCTTTAGCGACGGCTGTAAGCTATGGCGGACAAAGAAAAACCGGCAGTGCTGGAACCACCGCCGGTCGAGAGGTTAACCAATTTATACTGTCTGGTACTTATTAATTAACCAACAAATTAAAGTTATGCAAGATTTTGTTGCTTGCAAAGTGCCGTTTTTTGGCGGTACTGAACCAAAGCTATTTCTGCTAAAAAGAGAAACCAGAAAAATTGTATTGGTTATGAAGATAACCGCTGTTTTATTATTGGCCGCCGTTCTTCAGGTGTCAGCAAAAAGCTGGGGCCAGGAGAGGATAACGTTATCGTTTGATAATGCGCCATTGGAGACGGTATTAAAGAACATTCAATCACAGGCAAATGTTCAGTTTATTTACCGGACAGATTATGTAAAGGATAAGAAGGTGACGATTAGTGTTTCCAATGCTACTTTAAAAACAGCATTGGATTTGTGTTTAAAGAATTTTCAATTGACGTATGATGTGTTTGGGACGAATATATCGATACATCCGGTGAAGAAGGAGGGGAATAAATCGGGGGCGAATGTGGTTGTGTCGGGGGGTACGCCGCCGTTGATTGATGTGCATGGGAGGGTTGTGAATGAAAAAGGGGATCCGGTTGAAGGAGTGACGGTTAGTGTGAAGGGATCAACAAAGAGTACGACAACGGATAAGAATGGGGAGTTTTCGATGGCGACGGTGGATCAGGATGCGGTGTTGGTGTTTACGCATGTGAGTATGGAGGCGTTTGAGGTAAAGGTGAGCGGGAAAGCAGAGCTCTCGATCAGACTAAAAGCAAAAATCAGCGCCTTAGATGAACTGCAAGTCATTGCCTATGGAACAACTAGCAAACGTTTCAACACAGGTGACGTGGTTACAATTAAAGAAGAAGATATTAGTAAACAATCTATCACTAATCCACTTGCCGCACTAGAAGGCCGGGTCCCAGGTCTTTTCATCACACCTAAAAGCGGTGTTCCGGGGAGTGCTTTTAAGGTACAGTTACGTGGACAAAGTTCGGTTGGAACATTGCCCGGCAGTCTTCCATCCGGTAACCCTTTATTTATTGTTGATGGGGTCCCTTTTGCGCCTAATAATCTACCATTTGACCTGTTAAACTCTTCTACCACCGGTACCGGTGGATTAAGTCCATTGACAAGCATTAACCCTTCCGATATTGCAAGTATCGAAGTACTCAAGGATGCTGATGCCACTGCCATCTATGGCTCAAGGGGAGCGAACGGCGTAATTCTCATCACCACCAAAAAGGGTGTAACGGGCAAAACCCAGTTCAATTTCAATGTCTACACTGGTGAAAATATCATTGGTAAAAGGATCGATTTTTTAAATACGGCTCAATATGTCGGACTTCGCAAAGAAGCGCTTGCTAATGACGGCTTAGCATTGAATGCTACTAATGCTCCTGATCTGGTATTGTGGGACACTACTCGCTATACTGATCTGAATAAACAACTTCTCTCTCAGAATGCGCACATTACAGATGTGGAGGGCTCAATGTCTTGGGGAAACCCGAATACCCAATTTTTATTAGGTTCGGGTTATCACCGTGAAGGCAATCTTTTTCCAGGAAACTTCCATCTCGATCGTGGTTCGATGCATGTGAGTATCAACCATGTTTCCAACGACCGGAAATTTACCACAAGCTTTTCTGCAAGCTATTCTGTGGAAAAAAATAATTTAACCGTCAATAATCTTGCGGCTGCCTTATTCTTACCACCGAATATTCCTGATCTTTATGATGCAACAGGTAAATTAAACTGGTCGCAAAACGGCTATAATTTCGGTAACCCAATGGCTTATTTGTTGCAACCTTTCCTGTCAAGAACCAATAATTTATTGGGAAATTTTCAGGTAGGCTATGAAATTCTCCCGCATCTTGTGCTACGTTCCAGTTTCGGATATAATACTTTTTTATCTGACCAACAGTCTCAAATTCCTATTAGCTCCCAAGACCCTAGTGCTTCTCCTGCGCCGACAGGCAACGCCAATTTCGGTACGAACGAATTCAGGAGTTGGATCGTTGAACCCCAGGCTGAGTACAAACAGACAATTAGTAAGGGTAAGATGACCTTTCTTGTCGGGGGATCCTGGCAGCAAACGAATAACGACTACTCCACAATTTACGCAACAGGATATGCTAATGATGCGCTTTTAGGAACTTTAACCGGTGCCACTCAATACACGCCAAACAGCAATTCGATTCAATATAATTATGAAGCATTGTTTGGTCGCCTGACCTACAATTGGGATGACAAATACATTCTTAATTTCTCTGGTAGAAGAGATGGCAGCAGCCGATTTGGACCAGGGAATAAATTTGGAAATTTTGGCGCTGTTGGCGGCGCATGGATTTTCACCAATGAGAAGTTTATCAAAAAATTACCCTTTTTAAATTTTGGCAAACTTCGGGCTTCCTACGGTACAACCGGAAACGACCAGATTGGAGATTATAAATTCTTTGATAGTTGGAGTAGTACGCCTTACTCTTACTATGGCGTGAGTGGACTTTATCCGATTCAACTTGTAGATTCAACATTTAGGTGGGAAGTCAATAAAAAACTGGAATTCGGAACTGAACTTAGTTTTGCTCATGAACGGATTTTGCTATCCGCTTCATGGTTTCAGAATCGAAGCTCCAATCAGTTGATCAACGAAAAAGTATCTAGCCAAACTGGCTTTGGCGTTGTAGCCGCCGTTAATTTTCCAGCCGTTGTTCAAAATACAGGCTGGGAGTTTTCTCTGCAAACTAAAAACATATCAAACAGTAAGCTCACTTGGAGGAGTAATTTCACTCTTACAATTCCGAAAAATAAGCTCCTATCGTTTCCCAATTTGGCAAGCAGCAGTTATGCCAGCTTCTTAATCGAAGGCCAATCTCTAAACGTACAGAGATTGTATCATTATACAGGTGTCGATCCCACTTCGGGCTTATTTACTTTCCTTGACGTAAATAAAGATACCAGTATCACATACCCTGCTGATGCAACAACTTTGAAAAACTTAGACCCTAAATTCTATGGGGGCCTTGAAAATACTTTTACTTACAAAGGGTTTACGCTTTCCTTTTTCTTTCAGTTTACAAAGCAGTTAGGTTACAACTACCTGAACTCTCTTTATAGCCTAAAATTGTTTTACCCTGGGGCTATTACCAATCAACCTACAGAGGTCTTAAGCCACTGGCAAAAGCCAGGTGATGAAGCGGCTCTGCAAAAACTTACTGTAACATCTGGTACGCCTGCTTACAATGCGCTGAATAATTTCATCCGGTCTGATGGGGTGATCAGCGATGCTTCTTTTCTACGATTACGAACTCTATCACTTTCATATTCTTTGCCTGCTTCTTGGATCCATGCGGCACACCTTCAAACTTGCAGGTTCTATCTTCAAGGTCAAAACCTTCTGACCATTACATCTTATAAGGTTACTGATCCGCAAATGCAAAACATAAGGACGCTCCCTCTTTTAAAAACAATCACCGGAGGTCTACAACTTAACTTTTAAACATCGCGTCATGAAATCAATACAACAATATATATATTATAGTTTGATTCTGTTGGTCGCTAGTAGTCTTGTGTCCTGCAAAAAATTTGTGGATACGTCCACGCCACCCAATCAGATTATTTCTTCTACTGTTTTTTCTTCTTCCGCTACAGCCAATAGCGCAATTGCAGGTATCTATGTGCAAATGACTAAAGTTGTTCCTACGGTATTTAATGGAGAAGTTTCACTATACTTGGGTAGCTCCGCCGATGAATTGACACCTACTTTTGCAAATGCTGAAGTAGCCGCCTTTGGTACGAATACGTATACGCCAACCAACAGTTATATCGGTGAATTTTGGATAAATGCGTATAACTATATCTATCAGGCAAATGCCTGCATTGAAGGGCTCTCCCAATCGAGCGCAATTCCGGATAGCACTCAAAAATATTTGACTGGAGAGGCCAAATTTATCAGGGCACTATGCTATTTCTACCTAATCAACTTTTTTGGTGATGTGCCACTCATTACCGGAACCAATTTTAAAAATAATCAGGCAATGGAGCGTACCGCAAGTACGACTGTGTATGCACAAATTGTTGCTGATCTTACCGATGCGCAGTCATTACTTCCTGCTTCATATGGAAGTGCTGCGAAGCAACGACCGATTAATATTGCTGCCGCAGCTTTGCTGGCAAGAGTATACCTTGTTCAGGGAAACTACACCGCAGCAGAAGCTGCAGCTTCGTTCGTCATCAATTCAGGAAAAGTGAGCCTTGAATCAGATCTAAATAAAGTCTTTTTGCTCAACAGCTCGGAAGCGATCTGGCAATTATACCCTGTGGCTCCGTTTTACAACACAGTAGAAGGTGTTTATTTCCTTCCTACTGCCTCACCCGTAAATAAGCCTCTGTTTGCCATGACTTCTGCCCTTGTTAATGCCTTTGAAACCGGTGATCAACGTTACGTTAACTGGGTACGATCAAAGACTGTATTGGGAACTGTTTATTACTATCCGTTCAAGTATAAAGTACGATCTAACAGCACTGTTACAGAATCCAATATGGTGATCCGCTTAGCAGAACTGTATTTAATTCGTGCAGAAGCCAGGGCAAAATTGAATAATCTTTCTGGCGCAGAAACAGATTTAAATACAATTCGTACACGGGCGGGTTTGCCGGCCAATAATAGTTCTACGCAAGCCAGCCTCATCGGCGCTATTATGCACGAACGACAGATAGAGTTTTTTGCTGAATGGGGACATCGATGGATCGATCTAAAACGGTCTGGAAGTATTGACGCGGTATTAGGAACACTTAAAGGAACAAATTGGAAATCTACGGCGGCACTTTATCCTGTGCCCCAATCTGAATTACTGGTGAATACGAATTTAACGCAAAATCAGGGTTACTGAAGATGCTACTTAAGCAGCAGGAATTGCTTACCGCATTTATATATGGCTAGGTACTAACTACTAATTATGAAAACAATTCTCTCTATCGTCTTTTTTGCTTGGATGCCGGTATGTGTTTGCAGCCAAAATAGCGAATCTGTTGCAGTGAGCTCAAAAAAATACAGTGATATCATTCCTATAAGTGCAAAAAAACAGGTAGGGTTATTGTCGATTGACTTTGTGGACAATAATTTTTATTTTGAAATACCAGACAGTTTACTTGGCAAGGATTTTTTGTTGATCACTCGACTGGTGCAAGGGAGCCTTGGACGACCGTCTAATGGGCTTAGTGGCCCGATTTTGCCTGGCGATGAAGTTAGCGAAATTGTAATTCGCTTGGAAAGAGTAGGTGGTAACAGGATATTTATTCGTAAAATATTGAATAGTACTTATGCCGACAGCTCTTCTTCTTTGATTAAGGCTGTTAACCGACTTGATGAGTCACCTATCATTGGAAGCCTTGCAATCGAATGCAACAACCCAATAACTAAGGCCTATGTGGTGAACGTCACCGATTACCTCAATGGCAATAGCGAGATGGTTTCATTTAATGAGTCTTTGAAGAGTATTTTTTCATTAAGCAGCTACGTTAAAGAAAACAGCATCGTTCAAACCATCAATAGCTTTCCTAGCAACGTCGAAATTAGCACTATTAAGACGTTTAAACGTTCCGGTATACCTGCTGATGCTGCTGCATCGAGTTTGTCAGATTTTTCCTTTTCATTAAATACTTCAATTATCTTATTGCCCGCCATTCCTATGGAAAAGCGGATGGCCGATTTACGAGTAGGTTATTTTTCATTAAGTCAAGATTTATTTAAAGAAAGCGAAACTGGTGTTTCCCAGGTAAACTATATTAAGCGGTGGAGGCTGGAGCCAAAGCCGGAAGACATGCAGAAATATAAACGCGGAGAACTTGTAGAACCAGTAAAGCCGATAGTATTTTACATTGATCCTGCGACTCCCCGCAAATGGGTCCCGTATTTAATCCAGGGTATTAACGATTGGCAAGCTGCTTTTGAGCAAGCAGGCTTTAAAAATGCCATCATAGGAAAAATGGCGCCCACAATGCAGGAAGACAGTTGTTGGAGTCTTTATGATGCCCGACATTCTGCTATTGTTTATAAAGCATCAGAGATTGAAAATGCTAGCGGTCCTACCATTGTTGATCCAAGAACCGGTGAAATACTCGAAAGCCACATAAACTGGCACCATAATGTGATGCAGTTGATTCATGATTGGTATATGATACAGTGTGGAGCAGTTGATCCTGGCGCTCGAAAACAAGTTTTTGACGACAGCCTAATGGGTAAACTAATCCGCTTTGTTTGTTCGCACGAAGTGGGACATTCCTTAGGATTAACGCATAATTTTAGCGCAAGTTCAACAGTGCCTTCCGACAGCTTGCGCAGTAAGAAATGGGTTGCTCAATTTGGCCTTTGCCCGTCCATTATGGATTACGCACGATTTAATTACGTGGCTCAGCCTCAGGATGGAATACCTCAGGACGGTTTATTGCCCAAGATTGGCGCTTATGATAAATGGGCTATTGAATGGGGATATCGCTATTTCACACAATTCGATTCTGTAGAAATTCAACAGAAGTATTTGCACAAATGGACGGAAGATAAAATAAAAGACAAAAGCCTATTATACATACAGGAACAGAATTGGGGAGATCCCCGCAAGCAAACAGAAGACTTAGGTGATGATTTAATAAAATCTAATGAGTATGGTATAGCTAATTTAAAAAGGGTTATTCCCCAACTTTCCAAATGGGTGTCAACCTCGACGGAAGCGGGTGCTGCGCTTGCGGATATTTATCAAAAGGCCTGTTCGAGATTGGAACAGTATCTACTAGCTCCGAGAGAATATATAGGTGGTTTATACGAATCCCTAAGCAATTGGGAACAAGGGTCGGTATATAGCCCTGTGACAAAAGAGCAATCAATTCAAACTTTTGCTTTTTATAAAAAAAATTTGTTAGCAAATCCCCCACTATGGTTAATAGATTCCGCGATCCTGAATAAAACGGGTTTGGACGGATGCAATATTTTAAATAATATATATGAAAATTTTTTCACTAACTTATTCTTTGTTCCAAATCTATCCATAACTCTTCGAAACGAAGCAATCTATCGTGACCGTGTTTACACTGTTCGCGAGTTATTTGATGACTTAACACAAACAGTTTGGACAGAGTTGTTTTCGCATAAGCCAGTTACATTATGGAGACGCAATGAACAATCCGTTTATGTCCGAACGCTTCTGGAGCAATTTAGCCGAACGAAAGCCAGAGCTAGTTTAATGTTTCCTTTTCCTCTTATCAAGGATCATATAAGCCATTACAATATCTATGATGCAGCGTCTATTGTATATAATCATCTACTGAGCCTTGAAAAACGTATGGAAAAGGCTCTTCCATCGATTAACGACAAACTTACGAAAGAGCATTTTACTTACTTGGCCTATAAAATCAAAATGAATCTAAATGATCCCAATAATAAATTTGGCTATTAAAGAGTCTAGGTTCTTACACCTCGCGCCGTATGAGGATCACTCTTGCATTTATGGGTGTTTGTACAAGGTTTCTACGTAGGTTCCTGCGGGCGAGTAGTTACTAGTAATAGCAGTATAGCCATCTGCAAAACAATTAGGGGAAGGAGAAATGCTTAAATTATAGGTCGGGAAGTCATTAATAAAATCATTTTCTGTGGAAAAGTAGCCAAGATAGGCGTTCGTATTACAGTCAAACCAATATAGTTTAGTGCTTTTGATTTTAAATGCAAAAGTAACTACTAACAGAATTAAAAGTAAAAAAGGACCTGCGGACCATTTTGATAACCGTTTCATATAGCTGTTTAAAGTTTTGAGTATTCAAAATGCAGGAAAACAAATCGATATATTCCTAAGGAATGTACCAGATTTGTTTTCATTGGTTTTATACAAACGATAGTTTATAATGACAGCCTTAACGGGCTTGCCATCGCTTGCCTAGTGTTTGTATAAAGTTTCTATATATGTACCAGCAGGGCTGTTGCCACTGATAGAAGTGTAGCCATCTACATAAGGATTGGCAGAAGCCGTAGTGCTCAAGTTTAAAGAAGGATGAGCAGCAATTTCTGCAGCTTCTGATTGATTCTCGCCAGTATAAAGCTGAGTAGTAGAATCAAACCAGAAAGGATTAGACAGTTTCTTAGTAAATGCACTTCCGATTGTTAAAACAGCGGCTAAAGCCAACACTGTGAATTTTAAATTTTTCATGATTTTAGTTTGCTTTTAATTCAAAAGCAAGAAAACTTTAGATAAAAAATAATGGCACCTACTCTATTCCAGGTTTTCGGTTTTCCCTGCTTCACCTTCGTTGCAACTCTGGTGAGATATTGCGCAATAAAAAAGCTTGAATATCGTGATCAGGTAAAAAGCACTGCTGGTATTTTTTCGCTTTTTTGTTTTTTACCTTGTAAAAGATATTTAACAATTAAACCCGTCAGGGCTATTGTGAAGAATGTACAATTAATAAGCAGGTATTGGTTATATCGTAATCCATTGAACAATCCACCTCTTATGTTTGGAACATACAACTTCAGTTGAAGCATTGCAATAATGTATATGCTGAAGAGTATTGTTGAAAATATCAATCCACTTACAATAGTTCTTTTAATAAATAATAACGTAGCAATTATTAATTCGATTGTCGGAATCAGCCAAGAAAGAAGGGCGTTATAACCTTTAAAAGCAGGGGTTAAGCTTAGCTCAAATACAACGGCTTTATGAGCAATCAACTTAGTAACACCAGCATAAGTCAAAATTAAAAATAAGAGCATAGCAATTCCATCTTCAATAAATTTCTTTTTACTCGCTAAATGGCGCTTAGAACTATATGTTTTTTTTTCATTTTGTATATTGGAATTCTGTTTCATGATAAGATAAGGTTTTCGTTCACGTCGATCAATGACAGCATGTTTTATTTTCACTGAATACTGATCCGGATTATTTAGCGTTATTTCTCCCTCTAAGTTACACCTTCCCACTACCCCTTTCCAAATCT
>Ga0105239_10006632_pt1 | contig 13400 bp, 14 predicted proteins | sample KBSC44metaG_FD_92761 | JGI IMG/M metagenome (GOLD analysis project Ga0105239, IMG submission 92761) | Corn rhizosphere microbial communities from Kellogg Biological Station, Michigan, USA - KBS C4-4 metaG | ecosystem: Host-associated > Plants > Roots > Rhizosphere > Soil | place: Michigan, USA... | reverse complement strand
TACGTCGGAAGGAACGTTGCTTGTCGCCCGTGAGCGAGCGATAGATCGCCATATAGTCGGCGCACATGCGCTCGGCGGTGAACCGCTTTTCAAAAGTCCTCCTCACCCGAGCGCGATCGAGGTCACCTACGCGACGAACGGCCTTCACGGCCTCCGCGATATTCTCCACGATAAATCCCGACACCCCATCATCAATGACTTCTGGAACTGCGCCACGGTTGAACGCCACCACAGGCGTTCCACAGGCCATCGCCTCAATGGTCACGAGCCCGAACGGTTCGGGCCAGTCGATCGGGAACAGCAACGCGGCCGCATTGCCCAGGAACTCCGCCTTTTGCTTCTCGTTAATCTCGCCAATGAACTCGACATGTGAATTTCGAAGCACCTGTGGTTCGACGCTTTCTCTCCAAAACGAGCGGTCAACCGAATCGATCTTGGCCGCGATCTTCAGCGGCATTCTTGCGCGGGCGGCGATTTCTATCGCGGCCAGCGGTCCCTTTTCCGGTGAGATGCGGCCAAGGAACGCCAGATAGCTCGAGGCCTTCTCACGGAAGGGCAGGATACCAGGCGGCAAGCCGTGATAGACCGTTCCGAGCCAATTGACCGGGGGCATCGGCCGGCGCTGATCATCGGAGATCGAAACCAGTGGAATGTCATCGAACATTGCATAAAGCCGTGCGAGGTCTGGGAGGTCAAGCCGGCCATGAAGGGTCGTAACGGTTCGCCTGCTAAATTCTCTAATGATCGGAAAGTGCAGAACGTCGACGTGGAAATGCAGCACATCGAAGGCTTCCGCCCATCTGCGTACCTGCTCAAGCATCGAAACGTGACACGGCACGGGGTCCCTTCCCTTAGGGCTCAGGCGTAACGCAGCGTCGCAACACGCCACAAGTTCGGCCGACGTCCTTGAGTCGCCGCTGGCGAACAGCGTCACCTCGTGGCCTTGTCGAACCAGCTCCTCGGTCAGATACGAGACGATGCGCTCGGTACCCCCATAGAACTTGGGTGGGACGGACTCCATTAGAGGTGCAATCTGGGCGATCTTCATTGTAGGTGCGTCCGCGACTTAAGACTTGCCAAGGCCGACGGCATGCGAGCGCCGCTCCTTTCGCCCGCAAACTTTCGAATTGCTAATATGTTCCCGAAAGACGTAACGGCTGACGGTCTGACGCAGGGGAACCGCACACAAGGGCTCGGCCGCGGGTGCGATCGCTGCAAAGTCCCACTTCAGGCAAGCCACCAGGTGTTCGGGCACGCCTTAGTATATTTTCACCAAAATGCGGCCAAGCCTGCATTGGTTCGCTTCGAATCCGGAGGGGCCGGTCCGCCGGTCCGGCGGTCCGGAGTGGGCCGGCCCGAATGGATTCCATCGAATGTGAGGCCAAACCGCGATTGGTCACGGTCATCTCGATGGCTGCGGCGCCACCCATAACAGTCAGGTTCCTCAGCCTCGATAAACAGGTCAGGTGTAGACCCGATTTTGGGACCAAAGTCCGACTCTGGAACGGTTCGACGCCCTCTGGGTTAGATTTGTGAGCGCCGACGAGGTGCTCTTCAACTAGCATTGAAGGAGAAAATCATGAGGATGCATTTCGGTGCCGCCGCTGCGGCTTTCTTGCTCATAGCCGGAATCGGTGCGGCCGCGGCAGAGGATGTGGTCATCCAGCCTGAACAGGACACGGTCATCCGGGAATATGTGAAAAAGCAACCGTTGGCTTCCGTAAAGCTTCCTGGCGTGGAACTCAATGTTGGCACAGCTTTACCTGATACCGTTGAGCTGCATGAGGTTCCCAACGTCAAATACCGGTACGTCGTGATCGACAACCGGACCGTCCTGGTCGATCCGGGTACGCGCAAGATCGTCAAGGTGTACGATTAAACGGCAGACGGCAGACGTTGATCGGGCGGCGGAAGTTGAAGGGGTGGCAGCAGGCTTTGTAGTCTTTGCGGCCACCCTCTGCCGCTCTGGCCCGACCTGTCCTACTGGAGCCTACGCGCATTTCGGGCCTCATCCCCATCCTCGCAAGCAACGCTGGCTCATTTGCCGCTACGCATTTCCCGGCCCTAGCGACAACACCCGGCAGCGCGTGGAACAGATCAAGCTGTCGTCCTTTAGCCAGATCCATCCGTTCGAGAGGTCGTTGGTGCGCACTGTGAAGCGACGGGGGAGGCAGCGGCAGCATTGGCTTTGAGACAAGCGGCTGATCGGAAAAAACCAGAAGAGAACACCAAGACGGAAAACACAGTTCGCCATTGCTCGAACCGTGATCCGCGCAGGCAAGTCGTTTCAGGGTGATCTACTGGGGTCGGGCAACGCCGTCAGACCCATGCCGACAATCACAACTCCGTAAAATCGTACATCGATTTATTATTGAGAGCCGACTCAAGGAGAGTGAGATTCGTCGCTTCGCCCGGCTGGCTCAAAGGGCCGGCGCGGCCCGGCTAGTCATCCTGTGTCAGCCCGAAGGCGGGCCGGGCCACTTGCCACGACTGATCGCCTCGAAAATCACTTCGGACACGCTTCTGCCACGAGCATGCATTTCGTCAAGCCCGTATTGTGGTGCACAATATGCGGCATCAACGTCCCACCGAGCGCAAGTTCTATTGATTTGGGCTATCCTTTGCCATGACGTTGAAGAGTACGAGGCACGCCAGCAGGGATACGACACCGCCCAGCAGGTCGTTGCTCGTTAGACCGGCAAAATGGACCAATTCAAACGCCAATACGGACATCATAGCCACCCGGGATTCGAAGGCCTCCAACCAAATTAGAACCGCTACGCGGTGCTAATGTTCCGCCCATGGGTTGGGGATTCACATTTCCGCAGATTCGACCACTCCAGGCTTGTTCGGTGGAAGGGTTATCCCTCTATCCAGGCCTTGTCGCCGATCATCCTTGCCTACGCTCCGATACACATTGGATATTGAAACCGGCCGCGGGCGAGCCTTATAAAAATCGATGTTTTCCCCATTGCTTTCTAAGGAGCTTGCGATGGATAGCGTGACCGTAAGCCTCAATGATCAGGTCAGCCCTTGCGTTGAAGTGATCGAAGTCTGCGGAGAATGGTTCGTCCGCGTGGTCGACGGCGACGAGGAACTAACCCGATCATTCCAATTGGAGCCGTTCGCCCTGGCCTACGCAGAGGGCCAGCGAATACGTCTCGGGCTTACTGATTTCGATCGGCTGTAGCGGTTAACGCCCGCTATCTTGCCGGGAGCTGGGACGTTCCACACGCTCATAGCCTCCGTCACCCTGATCGGCTGGCGCACACCATCACGCCGGGCATCGGCACGATATGGCTATAAGTTCGAGGGGGTCGGCTCAGCTACGCCAGTCACGTTCGCGTCATCTGATGCGCGAACATCCTCGTAATCGACTGTCGCGACGACCGCCCCGCTTGCATCCTTAGCCCGCACCGCCCAACCGACAGGCGTTTCACCACGCGAGAGCGCGTCCTGCCACAGGTCGGCCGCAGAACGTCGGCATTCGTCCAAGACCGCTTGCAGCGTGGGAAACGAGAGGCCTGCGAGCTCTCGCACTTGACCCTTGTCTTGATACTCGAGGGTATAAGACGCGGCGCGGCCTGATTCCAGCTGACTTCGCATACTGGCGTCTGCGGCGCCGCTGTCTTCATCGAACGCGGCGGCGTGCAATAGCAGCACCTTTGCCTTTGCAATCAATTGCACGTCATCGAGGGCGCTGTCATAGGCCAGGGAGACGGAAATCGCCTCACCACCTTCGCCCACGAAGCGGACTGTCGGGAAAGGTCCGTTCTCGACGACCGTTTCAAGAATCTGCATGGGATACTCCACCGCTATCGGTCTTTCGGATCAGTCCTTGACATACGCCCCAGGCTGTCGCCCGCTCTTTGGCGCCTTGGCGTCCTTGGAATGCTCGGAAAGGGCGGGCCCGGCGCCGGAGACCTTCTGTGTGGACGGCGATGGCGTTGCAGGCCGTGATGGAGACTTGGATTGAGGGGCCTGAGGGTTCTTGTCGGAAGTTGTCATGTCGGTTTTCTCCCATGTCATGAGTCAGGGATGAACTAACCATCGACTTGGAGGTTCCCCCGTCGTCGCGTTTCCAGAGAACCGCTTAGTTTGCGAGAGCGAACCGTCGGCAATGATCAAGATACGCAAGCTCATGCGTTGCGAGCAGGTCAATGACGCTCGTCCATAACCACGACGGTGTCTTAGTGTTCGCGCCAGTCGCGTGCGACAGTTCGCGGGTCCAACAGCGCCAATCGGCGACGTCCATCTGGCGTGCGTGTGCTTCGCCCACAATCGAACCGAGGTGGCGGGCAAGCGCCTGCGTCTGTCGACTTGTCAGCCGGTCGATTTCGAGTTTCATATCGCGTGGCGATATAGCCCTTACAAAGACCGGCTTCCCCTCAATCTCACCGCACACCATGCGATCGCCAAGGTTTGGAGACATGGCGCGCGCGCCTGCCCGGACACGCTCAGCATGATTGCCCGGCATCTGTGCCCGCCGTGCCGAGGGAGCGGCCGCAGCAGTCGCTTCCTTGATGTCGAGCAGCGCCATGCGGCGATGCTTGCCCCGCATGAGGGCCGCAAAGCGCAGATGCCCGAGCGAACTGCATCCTTTGATCCAGTACGCCGCGTCCATGAATTCCCAGCCTTTCTTGCCGTGCTGTTCCGTCTCAGGAGTTAGGCCTGAGATATCCAGAACTTGGCAGAAGGTGCGCACCTGGCTGCGCTCGGGGTGATGCAAGGGCCAAAACCGACGGTTCCGCGGCAACTGCTTCTGTTGTCCTTCAAATCGCTCAAGGGCGAGGTTGTGCCAGCGGCGATGCGCGGCGCGTTTGAGCAGCTTTCGCAGGTCCTCGGATCCCCGCGCGCCTGACGAAGGCGCTGCCTTGATGTAGCCGGCGAGGAGGTTGTCGAGCATGTGCGCTGTTGTCACGCCCGGGAGGTCGGAACTGCGGATGGCCGAAGCCAGCGAGAGGCCCAGCCGCACGAGGTCATCTGCCGGGTTGCCGATGACGGTCTGGTCAAAATCCCGGATCTGGATCGCTACGCCGCCTTCCAGGTCCGAGAGCGCTCCCAGGTTGCCAAGATGGCAGTCGCCGCAGATCCAGGCAGCGGGGCCTTGCGGCAATCCTTCATCATGCTTGTTCAGCCAGTCATAAAACAGCCATGCGCTGCCGCGCACGAATGCATGCTGCGACTTTGCCATTTTGCGGAGGCGCAACCGCTCCAGATACCTTGGCCGATCCGAGAAGTTCATGGCTGCGTCTCCCGCCATCGGCGCAGCAGCGGCCAGACATGCCAAAGGCCGACCAGCACAATTATTGAGACGGCGGCGGCAAAGACGCCCGCTGCGGCTATCCCCGTAATCTTGCGCACCACGACGTACATCTCCACGGACAGTCCGACCGCCAGGAATACAGTTGCGGCGAGGACCAGCCTGCTCGCCACGGTGTAGAACGCCGGCGCCGCCTCTCCGCCATAGACGATCCTGTGATAGGCCGCCGGCGTCATGAGCAGGACGGTCGACAACGCAACGCACGCCAGGGCAATCCCATGAGAAGCTTTGTCAAGCGGCGGCATGGCGGCGAAGCCTTGAGTGACCACAATTGCCAATTGAAAGCCCAGCATGGCTTGTGCCCCGGGCAGCACAATGCGGCTTTCGGTCATCGCATACTCGATTTTGGTCTCGGTCGACGTTTGATGCATGGCTGATGCTCCCTCCTGTCGCCCCGCTCTGAAAACCATCGGGCCGTACCAGAACGCCAGCGCCAAAACGAGCCCCGCAGTCCCGGCACCGAAGGCGACAGAGACTCCACCGGTAACCTCCCCGGCGATAGCAAGGTCCAGGGCCATCGCCAAAGCGAACGGCGCGAGTGTGGTTTCGGCGGCTCGGGTAATAAAACGATCAACGCGCGGTCCAGCCGCGCCGTGTTCGACAATGCGATGGTAGGCGCTCGGCGTAATTAAAAGCCCGACAACGAGGACCATCAGGCCCAACGCGATGACGTAGATCACTTTGGCATCGGACGGCAGGGACGAGAATGCTGTCTGAAAGGGTCCCTGAAGCTGGAAGCCGAGCAAAATCTGCGCGCCAAGCATCAGCGTCCGCGATTCATCCAATGCCAGCTTGGTTCTCTTGTCGGGCGTCACCTCTTCTCAACCTCGGATGAGTTGTCCAATCATAACAACGGCCGCTGCAGCCATCACGACTGTTGCGACCCAACCCACCACGCGCAGCCCCAGAGGAACGGTGGCCTTTCCCATAATGTCAGGCCTCGCGGTCATCGCCATCATCACGGCCATAACGGGGACGGCAACCACGCCGTTGACCACGGCGCTCCAGTACAGGGCTTTGATTGGGTTGATAGGCGTGAAATTGAGGCCAACCCCCACGACGGTCGCGGCAGCGATCGTGGCATAAAAGGCCTTGGCTTCGAGCGGCCTGCGGTCGAGACCAACCGGCCACTTTCGCGCCTCTCCCAAGGCGTAACCGGCCGAGCCCGCGAGCACGGGTATTGCCAGAAGCCCTGTGCCGATGACGCCAACGGCGAAGATTGCGAAGGCAAAGTTGCCCCCGACGGGTTTAAGGGCCTCCGCCGCCTGACTCGTGGACTGGATGTCCGTCACACCATGAGCATGTAAGGTCGCGCCGGCGGTAATCATGATGGCAAGCGCCACGATGTTCGAAAAGGCCATGCCGACATAGGTATCGAGGCGGATGCGTTCGACCGCGTTTTCCGTTTGCTCCGGGGCGTCCTTCAGTGGCTGGCGCTCTGGCTTGGCTTTCTCGTCTTCGACCTCCTGCGACGCCTGCCAGAAGAACAGGTATGGGCTGATGGTCGTGCCGAGTATCGCCACCACCGATGTCCAGAAATTGGCGTCGGCAGTGAATTTGGGGATTAGCCCCTTCACGACGTCGGCCCAAGGGACGGACACCACCAGGACCGTGGCGAAATAGGCGAAAAGGGATAGGGTCAGCCACTTCAGAACGGAGACGTACCGCGTATATTTCAGGAAAATTTGAAGGATGACCGAGATGGCACCGAAGGCCACCGAATACGCCAGGGGCGGTCCTCCGACAATCAACTTCAACGCGTCGCCCATGGCACCGAGATCGGCGCCGATGTTGATGGTGTTGGCTACGAGCAGAAGGAGGACTACCGACTGAAGCAGCCAGTTCGGATAGTATTTGCGCATGTTACCAGCGATGCCGCGTCCGGTCGTGCGACCGATCCTGGCACTGATCTCCTGGACGACCGCCATAAGCGGGTAGCTGAACAGCATAGTCCAAGTCAGCCCAAAACCGAATTGGGCTCCCGCTTGAGAGTATGTTGCGATTCCGCTCGGATCATCGTCGGACGCGCCGGTGACGAGGCCCGGCCCGAGCACTCCAAGGAGGCGTGGTTTTGACGGCCTGACGACCGGGCTGTTCTTGACGTTGTTCATGGGCTGTCGCCTTGCCTTTAACGAGCTACCTTGAGCAAAGGTCCGTAGGCCAAATAAAATCTCGCTGCATTAGCAAAAGTTGCAGATGCCGGCGCACTGTGTCCTTGGTGAGCCAGGTCCAGTCTACCCATCTGCACCGAACCGCAACTTCGGTCTCGAGTTGCCATACCAACTCATGACCCATGCTGATTCTCTACCCGCTGTGGGTAGCCAGACCCAGGAACACGCTGAGCTCTTCCTAATGCGTCTCGAACAGATCGGCGATGCGCAACAGCACGCATTGCCGCTCATAGGGCGAGAATTTTCGACCACGGTCCTTCGAAGGCGGCGCGTGCGGCGGCCACCGCCGCGTCGACATCGGCCGCCCCGCCGCGCGGCACGGTGGCCATCACCTCGCCCGTCGCGCGGTTCAGCGCCTGCATCTCCTGGCCGGACCGCGCCGGCGTCCACACGAATTCCGCCGCGACCATCGCTCCCGCCACCGGCGACCTCAAACCAGGAAAGCTAAAAGGTCGTTCGGATAATCGGACTGTGCAACAAGCGCGACTTCGCCGGACGTTGCCGGCGACGAAGGAACAGATATGAGACTTGCTGGCTAGGTCGCCATCGTCACCGGCGGCGGTTCGGGATTTGGCGAAGGCATCGTCAGGCGTCGCCGAGGGCCAAGGCCCCGGCGTTGCGCCGCGGTCAATCTGACGTCAGGAAGATGTTGCCAGTGAATCGAGCGGATGATGGACGATGCGAACGCCATTTACCGTGGGAACCTTGAACCTGAATAGCACCTCACCCACTGGATCGCGTCATGGAACGTTTTAGCCCTATCGAATGTTCATCATGCATGACGGAGTCAAAAGAAACCGAGCCAGGTGTGGATGCCAGCCGGCAGGAGTTTTCCCCGGCGTATTGCCGGGCAGCTCGCGCACTATTGGACTGGTCCCAGGCCCGCCTGGCTGCGAAGTCCAACCTAAGCGAATCCACGATACGCGACTTTGAGAGCGGTCGGCGCATCCTGCGCGCGGAAAGAATTGTAGCGGTCCGCAAAGCCTTCGAGTCCGCCGGCGTCACGTTCATGGTCGGCGGCCCTTTGCTGGCAGCGGCCGCCACAGGCCTGCCATTGCCTGAAACTGGAGGCCGCCCGGCCGAGGCACCAATGGCGGACGAAGGATTGTCGAGGCGATCGTTGCAAAAGAGACGCAGTCGACCGTTGAAGGGTGAAGATGCCGAGGTCAAACACATCGTCGAGATGCATGACATTTCCCCGGCCCAAGCGCGAGAACTTGTGCGCCGTCACGGAAACGATTGGCGCAAGATCGAGGAAGCTGCGAAATCCTATAAAGACCAGAATAAAGCGCCGCTGGAAGGCAAAGCTTGAGCCGCAATCCTTCAGGTAGTCACGGGAGTAGCAGTCGTAGCGGCGTTCCCGAGAAAATGTTGGAGCTGGCGATGCCGGAGATACTCACTGCGCGGTGAAGAAGGTCAAAAGCACCTTGCCCTTTTCGCCGAGCAGACAAACGAAGCGATCAGCCGCTCCCGTTTTACCATTGCGGGCGACGTCTTTGCACCGCACTGCACCCAGGCCTGAAGGTCGTCGAAGGCGTAGACGACGCGACCGCCGGGTTTGGGTAGGCAGGCCGATTATGTAAGTGCTCTCGTGCGCGTCGAAAGACTGAGGAAATGCGCGCCTTCGCAAGTGCTCAGGTAGCGCGGCGGCAATGGCGCGGCGTTGGTGTTCCCGGCGTGTCTCCTTGCGGCATACGCGGCCGAGACTTCAGCTGTCCGTCGGCCAAATCCGCCCGTTCGAGAGGTCGATGGGGCCCTGCGTGAAGCAGGAGGCAGGCAATCGCCGCATCAGCGGCTCCAGACCTACGGCACATCATCCTTAGCTTTCGGCTTTGAACTTCGCGGCTTCGGTTTTGGCCTTCTCTTTGCCGTGTTCGGCGGTCAGGTCCTTAGCCTGCTTTGGCGAGATGTCGGTAGTTTCCGCTATTTCCAACGCCTCTTTGTCCGACAACTCGGTATGCTGTCGAATGAGCCGAGAAGCAACTGACCAAGCTGCAGGCCGACCTGATCGAAGCGACAGCCTTCGGCTATTTCGGCTTGGACGAGGCGAACGCGGGATCCGCGTGGCGGTGGATCAGCTTCCATTCGCCGCCATCGCGCTTAAAGATTTCGGTGACGCGCAGCTTCAAGCTGGCGGGATGTCCGTCAATCATGCCTTCGAAGTCCTGAAAACCGGTCCAAAACGCAACGTCCTGAGAGGCCTGCAACACTTTCAGTTTTGTTTCGTTTCCGAGCGAGAACGCCTTTGCGTCGCCGTCATAGCGCGCGGCGACTTCTGCGGCGCCGGAAACTGAACCACCGGTAGGGGGGAAGAAGGTTGCCGTGCCTTTGCGCGCGACGATCGTATCGAGCATGCTCGCATCTCCGGTCGAATAGGCCGCGGCAATCTTTTCGCGCCGCGCCATGAAGTCTTCGAAGCCGCCATCGGTGTCCGCTCTACCAAGAGCCGTAGCCCACTTCTCGAAGTCGGCCATAAATTTGCCGAGGAAGGCCTTGGTCTTGTCGTTGTTCAGCTTGCCGGTCTTGTCGAGCAAGGCGGCGACATCACCAATGTAGGCTTCCGGCTGCTGCATGGCTGGAACATCGAGGCGCTTGGCGCAGCGCATGATTGGCACCAAAGGCGCCCATCTTGTAGGGCGAAACACTGACAATGGCGGCCGGCTTGCCGGCCCAGGCGTTCTTGCCTTCCGGGCGGGAGGCGACATCCAGCGCATTCTTCAGGCAGGCAGGGACTGAACGGTTGTATTCGGGCGTCACGAATAGAAAGGCATCAGCGCCGGCAACATCGCGCCGTAGTCGCTCCCATGCCGCTGGCTTCTGGCCTTCCAGATCGTCATTGAACATGGCGACATCGCCGATTTCGACCAGCCGACAAGCCAGGCCCGGCGGCGCGAGTTCGATCAGCGAATTGGCTACCATGCGGGTGAACGAAGCCTTGCGCAGACTACCTACAAAGACGGCGACATTGATCGACATGATGGCTCCAATCCCTGGCTTTTTCTGACCAGCGACAAACGGGGGCGTGCTGGCATTGTTCCGGTATTTTTATTCGAAGGGTGCCGCCGACCGACCGAAGCCGATGAACTTGCCGTGCGCGACGGCGTTCGCGACTACAAGACGCGGTGGATTCAGCGCGATCGCGGGTAGAGCGCCGAAGGCGCGCCGGCTCTTTTGCGCGCCGGGCGGCGGCGCGTAGCTCAGGGGAAGCGCCAGTCTGTTCGGCGCCGTCGTCAAATCATTCGCGAGAACACACGGACCGTCCGCGTGACGGCCTTCGGCAATACGCTGACTTTCCCATTTGAGGCTGAACGTAACGCCCGCTCCTACGCCGATGGCCAAGCGTCCGGCTCGGCGTCGAGATTGCGAACGCAACAAGTGCGCCTGACCGTCTGATGATTACCTCTCGGAGGGGGCGCGAAGCTCTTCGTTGCGGACGAAATAGTCGCCGGCCGCCGCCAGGACCGCCAGGAAGGCGGCGCCGTATCGCGCGAAGCCGAAGGCCTCGGCAGCTGCAATCTTTGCACCGCGCTTGTGCTCGAGGACAAATCTAGCCGCGGCCTCCCGAGCTTCGCCGGCAGCCTCGCCGAACAGTGCGCGCTCTTTGGCCGTTGGCTGAAAGGCCTGGCCAATGGCATGGCCAACCAACACTCCTGCCGCCGAGCCGGCGATCATCTTGGCGCGATCGAGATTTGTAACGGCGCGAGGCGTTCCAGCCTGATAACCGTTTCGCTCTGCATGGGCATCTCGGCCGCTCGTCAATGTCGCCGGGGATGCGTCGACGCGCCCTGTAGCGGCATTGCCGTCAGCACTCCTTCGTCCCGCATCAAAAACGGCGACTGCTCCCAATGCCACGGCGGCCGCTATTCCGCCATTCTCCTTGACGGCATCCGAGATCCCCCCGACCACCGCGGCGACTTTCTGTCTGGCGTATTGAGTGGAAACGTCCGCCAAATGTCTGGGCTGCAGCCGGCGGCTCACTTCGCTCACCGGGCCGAACAGAGCTTGCCGTTCGGCTCGGCTCTGCACCAGGATATCCCTGATTTCATTGCTGGGTTGAGCCATAGCGTATTCCCTGCTTCAAGGCCGCCAGGTCGGTCCGCACCTGATTGACCGTCTCGACGGGCGTGATGGTCCACCCGGTCAGCGCCCGCTTGGCAAGATAAAGGGACATCGAACCTGCCCCGATCAAAACAAGGGCCACAACCAGGCATGCGAGCATGGGGCCAATCCCTAAAAAAATCATTGCAAGGATGAGACACTGAACAATGGCGAACGCAGCCAGCGCAAAAAACATGACAGCGGCCACTCCACACGCGCCCGATGACACGAGTGCCGTGGACTTGGCTCGCATTTCCGCCTCGAGCAGACGCAGATCGAGGCGAATCAACGATCCAAACTGGCTTAGCGCTTGGCCGAGCACGCTCCCGAAGGGCCGGTGATCCATTCCATCATCCATGCGAATGATCCTTCTCAGGAACGATCGGCGCTTCGCATGATCCGCGTCAGGACGACGCCGGCGAGGATACCGACGCCGAAAAACGCGGCTGGCTGACGCTGCGCGAATTTCGTGACGGAATCGAGCAACTCGCCGACGTTGCGGTCCCTGATATCGGTTGAGATGCGCTCGACACCTTCGGCAGCACCGCGCACCATGCTTGCGACCTGGGGCGCCTGCTTTTCGATGCCGTCCGCCGCGTCCTTGACGGAGTGGGCGATATTGGCGATAGCGTCGGCGCCGGCCGTCTTATTGGACTCGACTGCCTCCTTGAAGGCGCCCGCGGCATCAGCGGCAACAGACCCGGCATAATCCTTGGCATCGCTCGACACGGAGGCGGCGGCATTCTTCAGATGCGACGCGGTCTCCGCCGCACTTGTCTTGAGCTTGCCCAAAGCTTCTTTGCTCGTCTCGGCACGCTCAGCACCCTCGCTGCCCCGCCAGCCGTTTTCGTTGGTACCCGGTCCCGTAAAGTCGTCCGTAGTTGGCGTGTCCATGATGTTTCACTCCTGTTCCTAGGAATTGAACTTCGCTATCATCAAGCGGTTCCTGCCCCCGAGGAATAAAGGATCTGCCGCTGCGGCTGGACGCGATCACCCGGCGCTCGCCCCCTTTGGGCCCTTCGCATCGCGCGCCGTGCAGTAGGCTTTACATCGCAACGCGTCCACGAACGCCAGGCGACGACCGGTTGGTAGAAGCGCTTGAGGCTGGCTTGGCACCGCGATCACGACCGTGCCAACAGCAAAGCGATCGAGTGGATCGCTGGGGCATCTCGGGGATTAAGAAGTAATGGTGTCGCCGATTGCTCGGCTCCGCAGGTTTGCGCTGGCTGCGAAATCGCTCGTAGCGGACCCTTCGTCGGGCAGGTTGAGGACAGTGTCCCGCCGGGACTTAGGCACTAAGCGGTGGGTCGCACTCGCCCTGATGGCTGGCGCGAGCGCAATCTGCGGAGGGTCGTCAGGTAGCTGCCGATCGCTTGAAAACGATGGTGATCCTGGTCACTTCAGTGGCGCTGGATTTGACTTCGAATTGCGCTTTCGCGTTCTCGGTCAAGGAGCGCGCGATGAGAGCACCGAGCTTGCCGGGCTTCGGCCATGTCTCGCCCTCCGGCAAACCAACCCCGTCATCGGCGATGGTGATGCGGCATCCGTCGCCATCGACCACGCTGTGAAGCGTTATCGTGCCGCCTTCTCGTCCCTTGAAGCCGTGTTTGAGCGCATTGGTCAGCAATTCGTTCACAACCAGCCCCGTGGGCATCGCAACGTTAATCGACACGGGATAGGTATCCACCTTCATGTCCAGGCGTATGCCTTCCACCGCATGCGAAGCCATTACCGCCGATGCTATCTGGCTGAGATAGATACCAAGATCGACCTCATCCTTCTGCTCGTCGTTCGACAGCGCCTGGTAG
>Ga0105239_10006630_pt1 | contig 13403 bp, 5 predicted proteins | sample KBSC44metaG_FD_92761 | JGI IMG/M metagenome (GOLD analysis project Ga0105239, IMG submission 92761) | Corn rhizosphere microbial communities from Kellogg Biological Station, Michigan, USA - KBS C4-4 metaG | ecosystem: Host-associated > Plants > Roots > Rhizosphere > Soil | place: Michigan, USA... | reverse complement strand
TTTGCGGACATCTGTCAAGTCTACAAAAGTGAAATTTTCGCTAATAAACTCTTGTATTCTTTCTTTTGGCACTAACTGATAAAAATAGTTAGCAAGCTTGTCAAAGTCAACCATCCCTTCAATTTCGTCTCGGAGGTCCTCATCTTGATCAATTATTAACTCCCTCATTTTTACCATGCAGACATTCCCGTCCGGGACTGGATGCCTCTTTGCTCTGCACCCTTTGGTGAAACCCGCTCCTAAAAAGGGAAAAAGGCTTTGGGAACTATAGTAATTAGCAAGCTTCGTTTCAATGTATTGCCGTACGTTTTCTTCTCCTTGAATAACTTTCATCGTAAAGTATTTAGGATATACTTTGGGTTAAAATGGAATAAAAAAGCAGGTTCGAGAGAATTCTGGCTTGAATCTCGAGCAGTCTGACCACTACGAATGGCTATTGCTTAAATTATGAATTAATAGCATGCGCTCGTTCAGCGAGAGATTCCATTAGCATAATGTAGCTAATACGTTTATCGCTAAAGATTTTATGCGCGTAATTAGGCATCATGGGCTACAAAAATGTATTTGTAAATATATTAAATTGTAAGAAACTTTAATTTGATAGTTTAATTTTATTTTGAGCTCGGATTCAATTTGCTTGTCGCCTTTTCAAGAAATATTAGTTAACATTATTGCTGCGTCTAATATGGCTTTCTCACTTTTCACTAAATTGACCGATATTTCATTCAAAACGAATAAAAATGACCGAAATATCGGTCATATCTTCAATCAAGCTTGTAATGCAGTTCAGGTTGGATCGGCGAAACAATCCAGACATATTCCCCACCTATAAATACCCACTACCCTACCTTCGATAATTGCGCAGGCTTAATTATTTTTAGCCCATGAATATCTTATCCCAACTGGAAGAACATGCGAACCATTACGATCTGGAAGCGATGAATACTCTTGTGGAAAGCCTTACAAGCGTTCAACGGGCAGAAAATAAGCAAGCAATAATTAAGATCTATGATATGGTTTACGGTTCCGGCAGATACGATCTTGACTGCGGTAAGGTAGACGCTCCGAAAGATTTTATCTTTTTCCTGCTCAGTGTCATCGACTCTGTAGAGCGTTTTTTCCCGGATCAAATGTATTATCAGGAACGTGGCCGTTGTTACGAGGACCTGGCATACTGCGCGGCTGCTTATGAAGATAAACTACGGTACATAGAGGAAGCCATCCGAATTTATAACACTGCTCCGCAAAACACCGGCATACAAATGTCGATGGTTAGGGCGCTGATCGATAAAATAGAAATTACTAAACAATTCACTGCAGAGGCATTGACCGAATTGTTGTCTTTTTTCAGGCCGGTGCTCAACGACGCCACCTTTGTAAAAGCATTGATCCATGAATGCTTCAGGGTACGTTTTCTTCCGTTTGAGCAAAATCTTTACTGGCATCAGTACCTGTTACATGAGTTTGAAGAGGCGTTGCATAAACAGGCGGAAAAGAACCGGCTGATTTATCTCGACTGGGCAGAGACATATCTCTACATTCTGCAGAACGACTCTGCCAAAATTGATCCTGAATACAAAGCCACCATGGTGGCACAAACAGCTTTGCTGTTGAAGCCGCTTGAAGGCTATTATACGGACAATGCAGATCTACTGTACCGATTGGGTAAAGCGTTTGCAGACACAGGCAAAATATCAACAGACAATGATCTAAGTTTGGAGTGCTACAAAACAGCCGTGTACTTTTTCACAGAACATCATGAGCGGCCACAGACCATCTGGACCTTTCCCGTATATGTCATCATCACGTTGTGCAGCATAGCACAGATCTATCATGAACAGGGCGCACACGAAAAAGCGATCAATACATTTGAGTATGGGCTGGAACTTTTTTCACAGGCAGATAAACACGAAGAAGACTATACTTTGAATCAATACTGGGGCGATTTTCTGATTGAATATACAGCACTGGTCTACGATTACAAATCGCCATCCCTGAACCGCCGGGCAGAAGAGAAACTGCAATTGGCGCTGGAACAGGTCTGGGAATACCAGGCACACCCTCGCTTTGCACGCCCTTACTTCTCAATGGCAAGGCTTGCGATAAAATCAGGCGACAAAGAAAAGTGTGTTACCCTGTTGCTGCAATGCCGAGAGGCCGTTCGTTCAAAAGGATACACGGCTTATGACCTGAGTGAAGCATTAGAGGATGAAGATTTCAGGGAGGTATGGGAGCGGTTGAAATGAGTATCTGTTAACGGCTCAGTATAAAAACAAATCAAAAGCAGCTTTTTCAAGCTGCTTTTGATTTGTGTACTTCATTTTCTATCGGCTGTTATCTTCCTTAATTCTTTTGTATTCCTTTCCTCGCCATAAAACACTATTCTTTCCATTGAAGTAAATTAAGTCGTTATCAACATCCATCCGTTCAACAAAGCATTCATCAAAGTTCAATAGTGTAATAGTAAAATAGTTATTATGGATGTCATATTCCAACGAGTTGAAAATTCTAAAAAAAGCCCTTTGATAACATTTTTCTTCCTCTATGCACCATTGCGGGTGTAAATCCTGTACCAATAAATTCAAGAAGCGGCTTTGGCAATAGTTTGCACTTTTGGGTATCGCTATAAATGTGCTATCAGATTGTCCTGGGCCTTTTTGGCATCTGGTACTAATAAAATACCTAAATCTACCCGGAAAAAATGCGTCATCTTTAGGCAATACTATTTTATAATACGCCGTATCTGCTGATAACTTTGTTTCCTGCTTAAAGTCAAATTTAATGTTGCGGAAACTTTTGTCGTTAGCCAATGTAATTACATCATTACTTATGACTCTAAAGCTGCCTTTAGCTATTGTATCATAACATAATGGAATAATTGCATCCTGCAACTTTGGCAAAGACCTTTTTAAATAAAATGTACCCTTTTTTGAATTAAAAGAAATTGTCTCGATTCCACATTTGAATGAGCCATTAATGTTATCCAGGGTTTTTAGCCTGGTAGTATCTGATGCAACCAATTTAACTACGAACAAACATGGAAAAATCAATAAGAATATTTTTGTCATATAGGTGATAAACTATAAATCTTTATATGGATAAAAATCACCATCGTGTAAATCTCTGACGGCTGCCGGCGTTATATCTGGCAAATTCCTTGCAAAGCTAGTGGAAAATGTGCCATCGAATGAGAATTGCACCTGATACGCCTGAACCTCATCTCCAATATGGGTACCTGTAGCACCAACATTTAATAGCAATCCCTTGAAATTGTCATTGGCAGAAAATCTTAAGCCGCCAGTGTTCAAATGCTGTAAAATATGAACGCTTTCATGAAGGAATAAACCAGTATTACTACCTTCAACTATTACATTTTTACCTTTTCCCTGGGTGACATGATGGGTGCCATCGTCGTTAGCAGGCGATTCAAAGGAATAGTTATTATTGAGATCAGCCTTCATAGCGTCTATAGCTGCAATACCCGTTCTAAGATCTTCATTTCTATTAGCTAGTTCAGTATTTGTTTTTGTTAAATCAGCAATGGTGTTATTTGCAGCTTTTGTTTCTTTCTTACTAAGCGTTCCGGAAGCAAGTTGATTTCTGACATTTGTTATAGCAGTATTATTATTTGCTATTTTGGTATCATTTGCAGCAATTTTACTATTGGCTGTGCTTACAATCCTATCTGCAACCGCATTATTCGATTTCCCAAGAATAGAATCGCCCAACGGGTCATTAAAAGAAATTGGATTATTATTCATTGCTGAGTATAAACTCTGCGAATAATCAGGTCTGGGGTCTAACTGCCAGAATCTTCCCAACTGTGGGTCTAAACTTCTGAACTGTGTTGAATACAACTCCAATCCACTACCATCGCTAAACTCTTTGTTTTGTAATTCAGAGCCCTTGTTGTATTTGTATTTGTTTTCAGGCGCTCCGTTTAAAGCTTTGCTGGATATGCCACTCATAGTGAGCCCAAACGGATAATAATGTGTTTCTTCCAACAGCGCGCCATGGGTGTGTATCACCTGCAGGTTATCAAAGAACACTCTTACCGGACTCTCATTGCTTACATATACATAAAGATAGCCATTCTTTGAAATCTGAATGTTCGACAGCGTGTGATCTTCTACCACATTAGCTTGTTTGACCCTGTCGAAACTACCGGTTATATATTTAAAGTTATCATCGAGTAAGATCCAGTTTATATAGGCTTTAGGCGTTGTACCGACACTTCCACGGTTGGGGTCGGTAAGAAACCCGTTTACGGCGTTATAAACGTCTGTTGTACTATTGAGTGTTTGAGCGGTAACTGCTTTACCGGCTGTTGCCCCGGTTGGCGCGCCCAGCAGTCCGGTTAACAGATCGAGTACCGGCACGTCATAATTGAGGTTGTTTGTGTTGTTTTCAAAATAATAAGACTTTCCATAAACATCTATCCTATCACCACTCATTACCTTCAACGTTATACCTAATCCGGTTACTCCTACTCCGCCGTTAGCCATGAGTTTATAAAGCTTCTGGCTATTGGCCGTAACGTTGCTATTGGGATTATTATTAACAGGAGGATCAGTGGCTGCAGGCCCTCCGTTTTTGTTAATGTAATCCGTTATGCCAGTTACCGGCTCCTGTGTTTTATCTACTATTTTAGCCGGATCTATATTATAAAACTTGTTTTCAATATACGCAGCATCGGAAGCATTACTAAGACTTCCCTCCAGCGTAGCGGCAGGATAAATATCCTGTTTCTGCTCTGAGGTAAGCACTAGACGCACATTGCCGAGGTGATCTTTCACAAAATAGTCGTACTCGTAATGCTCGGGTCTGCTATTTAGCGCCGCGAGATAACGCACCCTGCCTTCATCATGACTGAAAAACTGCAGTTTGTCGTTATACTGAAGAGATGTTAATCCAGAGTTACTATACGATTTGCTTTCATATACAAAGCCATCAACATAACTGGTAGTAGTAGTAATATCAGTAGTGTAGCTTTGATTGTTATTTATTACTGTTGCTCCGGTTTCGAATACAATTTTTTGCAGCTTTCTTCCCGTTGCATCATATATATAAGAAATGTTTCCTTTGCTGCCTCCGGCATCATTTTGTACATTGATTTTCCAGGGCAGGTTCATATGATTATAAATAATGGCGCCTCCGCTTGTTACCTGGGCACCTGCAGCGGCAGTACCGGTTAATTTTTTATTGAGATCGATAACCATGTTTCCATTTTCGTAGTAGCCATAATCATTATCGTTCTTGTGATTATCGGTAAAATCACCCAACCCCCAGCCTGTTGAACCAGCAGGTGGTGCAGCGTTGTCGGTTACAGAACTTAATTTGTTACCATTATTATAGTACAGATAAGTAAGATCATCAATAACCGGACTGCTATTTAGCTTCAGGCCCCATTGTTTCATTTTCTGAATGTTGCCGTTTTCATCATATGCTGCAATTCCATTTGAAGCATCACCCAATACCACATCGTAATTTATGTTGGCATTATCTGTATATGCTGATCCATCAAACTGCGTGAAGTCGGCGCCGAGCATTCTGTTTGCGTTATCGTAGCTAAAACCGTAGGCTCTTCTTTCCCCATCTCCCCGGCTGCGCCATTTGGTGCCGGCGATGCTACCGGTGTATTGACTGATGTTAAAACCTTTGTCGTAATTTAACTCCATGCCGAACCATGGCGTTACTCCGTTGACAGCTCCTGCCCCATTTGCATAATCTTTGTTAATACCGGTTAACCAGCCACGAATATTGTAATCATTATTAAGCACTTCAAGCGGCCCCCCATTGCTTGCACCTGTTGGAGAAAGTGTTTTCGTTTTTAGTTGCCCCAGCTCATCATATTCGTTTGCAACTATTTGTGTTTTTTTACTATCGTCATCATTAATCGTTTTCCATACTTCCATCAGTCTGCCTGCATGGTCATACTTCAAGCTCGTTTTTACATGTACGCTGGAAGGCGTGCCGGAAGGATTGGTGTGATCGAGATAACCGGCAATTAGTTTGCCTGTAAAATCATAACGATTGGTAATTATATCCCTTCCTTTTTGCGTTTGACTGTTTATTTGTATTATTCTACCGCGGTCGTCGTAAAAATTTACGTTGGTAAGCCAGACGCCTGCTGCAAGATTCGCCGGGTCACTTATGACTCTTACCTCACTACCGGTTACCATTGTTTGCGTTCCGGTATATGCTGCAGCGGGCATGTCAACAGGGTGCAGGTTATAGCCTTTGGTAGCATCGGTACCTGGTGTTTGTTGCAGCATCGAATTGTAGGCGGTACTAAAGCCGATATTAGTCCAGGCGTAATTATCATAATGCATTTTGGTGAGGGCAATAAACGATGCGGTGGAAGGAATAGGGCTAGCAAAAATTGTAAGCCCTTCTATGGTGCTTTCCTGGGGATTACTGGCCGCAGCCGTTTGCGAATTAACAATCCCCTGTAAAACATCCGGTGTGCTGTTATAAGTAGTTATGCCCGTCAGCACCGGTCTACTCAGTTTATCATACAAGGTAGTAATCCATTGACCATTGCGTCGAAGGTTAGCATCCTGAGAAAATACCATGCGGTTGGCATCGTCGTATATCATATACACCCAACCGGCACCAGGCACTTTTTTGCCAGTCAGGCGCTTCCTGTTGTCATACTCATAGCGAAAGCAAAGTTCATTGATCTGATCATTGTTTAACTGCCAGCTACCTGCCTGTACCATTTGCGCCACTGCTTTAGGGGGAATAACAAACCGTAACAGGTGGAGATCGTCATATACAAAATAAGTACACAAAAAGCCACCATGTCCGCTATAATCGGCTGCGATATTGCCTGCCTGTACTTTTTTAAGTACCACTTGATCTTCCTTATCTTTATATTCTACCGCTACATTACCAGCTTCATCATGGGAAACATTTTTGAAAAGGTCCCCTGCATTATATGCTGCTGAGGTGAGGGGGATATTGATGGTAACATCATTATCAGTGCCATATGCAAGCGCATTACTGGTGATCGTCCAGATTCTTACCTGATCGTTGGCATTGTTAGTAAGGTAGTCATAACTAATGCCTCTCGCGCTTCCGGTCCAGTTATTTCCGGGGGCCATGGTTTTGGTTACGCGGCTCAGCGGTGAGGCTTCGAAGTCAGTTTGCCCGTAGTATATCTGTTCATCGGGATACTGCCCCTGCATAAAGGTTTTTTGAGCATTGAATGGGTCCATTTTGAAGGAACCGTTATTGTCTGATGATACATAGGGCAGGTATTTATATACCTCACGGCCAAGCATGTCGTATTCTATGGGAGTTACCATGTCCATTGCATTGCGGGTAATTTGCCGGCTTACCGTTTGCAAGGGACGGCCCAGACCATCAAGATAGGCAGTAGTTTGTTTTACATCTGTATATGGTGCAGGCGCCAGCGCATTTGCATCCGTGATTGGTGCAACAGGATCCCAGGCGCGTACATAGTTTACCGGTAATGCAGCGGAATACGCGGCACCGGTATGTACCACAGGAGTCACTGCTGCTGTTGTAGCAGGTCGGTTTGTGGCGGGCGTTTGCGCCTGTATATTGCCGCATAAAGCTGTTAGCGTAGCAGCAATTGTAACGCGATATAAGGCAGTTATTTTAATCATAGTAAGTGTTATTAGTGCGAATGATCTTCTGGTAATGGTTCAATTGCAGGCAGTTGGTTCTTTAATTCTTTTTTTCCTGATTGCTTTTAATATTTGGCCTTGTAATAATGCGATCCATTAATGGATTGCTCAGGCCAATCCGTGGCCCTATTACGGCATAGAGCTCTCCTTTTTCATCTATAAAGAATTTACTGCCTACTCCTTCCGCATCCTTATCAAAATGATGATTCATATCCTTGTTCGTGAGCCACTGAAACAGGGAAGATTGGCCTGTACCCTTTTTCGCTTTCGCACCTTCGGCAATAATGATGTTGGCGCCTGCATCTTTGTAGATATTTTTCAGGTTACCGGCATCCTGTGATCTGTATCCTGCTTCTTCTGAAGCGACACCAATTACGACGAGTGAGCTTTGATATTTTGTTTGCAACCGGGCTAAATCATTAACCGACACCGTTGTATCGTGTGCTGAAAGCGGAAGCAGTATAAAGAGCATCTTCTTTCCCCTGAATTGGCTTAGCTCCACTTTTTTGCCATCGATGGTTTTTATAGTTATGTCGTAGATGCCATCTAATGGACGAAAAGAAAGCAACAGGAAGATTGAAATGAGACTGAGAATGTATTTCATAACAGATTTATGTAGTTGTTTACAATTAAATTGAACTAATAGATCGAAATGTAGTTGCAACCATCCGGAGATATATTCACTCCATAGAAAGTAAGAGGAGTGGGTCCTTCATTGTAATAACCGCAGTTTATTTCAGCATAGAAATAACTGGTTCCGTTAATGGTGATATTGTACGTTCCCGGAGGCAGTTGACCTAACTCACCACTATCATGACCGTAAGCGGTGAACCAATAAGTTTGCCCCGACATGGAATTCGTGACCTGTATTGATAAAGGCCCTCCGATCTCGTTATCGTAGCTAAGTGATACATTAAGAATAGTACATGCCCCATGCTGGTTTGCCTGGTCCTGTGCGTACTGCGCCGCCAGTTGGTTAGCGGTTGCCTGATTGACAGTAGAGGTAAACGCACCCTGAGCAAGATTGACATGATAGGCAACAGGCCCCTGCCCCGAAGGACAGTTCTGAGAAAAGTAATCAGCATTTATAGGATCGCTCTTATATACAATCAAACATGAGCCATGCTGGTTAGCCTGACCCTGTGCGTATTGCTGGGCGAGTTGGTTAGCAGTTGCCTGATCGACAGTAGAGGTAAACGCCCCCTGTGCAAGAGAGACAGGGTAAGCAGCAGGGATTTGACCCGAAGGACAAACCTGAGAATAGTAATTGGCATTTATAGGGTCGCTCTTATAAACGATCTGACAAGAGCCATGCTGATTAGCCTGATTCTGTGCATACTGCTGTGCCAGCTGGTTAGCGGTTGCCTGATCGACAGTAGAAGTAAACGTTCCCTGCGCGACGGATACAGGATAGGCAACAGGCGTTTGTCCGGCAGGACAATTTTGAGAATAATAATTAGCATTTATAGGATCGTTCTTATAAACAATCTGACAGGTGCCGTGCTGGTTTGCCTGATCCTGTGCATACTGCTGTGCCAGTTGGTTAGCAGTTGCCTGATCGGCGAGAGAAGTAAACATTCCCGCCGGAACCGACACAGGATATGCAACAGGGGTTTGACCTGAAGGACAATTTTGAGAGTAGTAGTTGCCACTTATAGGATCACTCTTATAAAAACCACATTGACTCAGCTGACCTGTATAACTGTAACAGTATTTTTTTACTACGTTATGATCCTGATCGCGAATAACCGATAATCTTGAAAAGGGGTCGTACTCATAATAGGTTGTTCTGCCATTGGGATCGGTTTCACTGGTTACGCCGATCAATGGAGAGTAGGTGTACGTACTTGCCAATGCGCCTGGAATAGTGCGCAGGTTATTGAGTTGTGTACGCAATGCATCGTCACTGGGTGGATTGGCCAATATAGATTGATCGGTAATTTTGCCTGATACGGTGGTGTAATCTGAACCAACAATTTTTGCAACAGGAAATTCCTGGTTATACCCCCACAGGTAGCATGTTCTAATGTTACTCCGACTTATAGTCTCCAAAGGATTGCCTTTATTATCATATTGTGTATAGGTTAACACAGGCTGATAACGTGCATCAGCGCTGTACTGTGCAGGCTGTGGTGACCATGGCAAAACTCCGGTTAAACGACTGCTGAATTTGAAGTTTGCCTGTGCAATGGGACCGGTGGTCTCCAATTTCAACAATTGGTCAGCTAAACCTGCGCCTGCGGATTTGTAAGTGATAATATTTCCGCTTATTATATTAGTAACTCCTGCTCTTTGTTTATAGACTACCTGTTCTATCGGAAATGACATTAAATGGTTTGCCTGCATATAATCTATGAATGGCACACCAGGTGCATAGTCGTCGGGAAAACTTGTAACGGTTGTTAACACGCTTCCGTCACTACCGCCTGTTTCAACGCGTGTAGGCTGCAGGTGTACAGGATTATCGTAGGCTTTGTCTACATATGTGGTAATTGGATTTTGCCCGTTTTTATCATAGACTGTTTCTGTTTTGCCACTATTGTATAAAAAACCGGAGTGCATGGTATACACAGAGGTTATGGTGGCATTTATATTATTCGTCTCGCCTCCATCGCCCACTATTCCTACTGTTGGCTTAATTTCGATAGCCTGTACATTGGTTTCAGTTGAAGGCAACACATCATAGTTATTTATTATCTCCTTTTGTATAACACCGTTTGCATCGTAATAAACGGTATTAGTTTCCTGTCCGCGCTGCCAGTCATGTGATGTCATGTGCGCCAGTAACGGGCTCGAATATCCATTGGTAAATGAATTTATTTCATCGGGATAATCGTCATAAGATTTGAAATAATGTACGATATATGAGTTATCCTGAAAGCGTTCTACAACCCTGCTATAACCAACAGGTGCGCCATCACCAATATCGTTGATAGGATCTGATGCGGCATAATATCCCGACAGGTTAATGGCGATTCTTACCAGCGGCGCATAAAATGCAGGAAATACCGATAAATAGCCGCTTGATACCTGGGTATTTTGAGAGCCGCCGTATTTATATTCAAAACTTCTTGTGTTGGTAGTTATGCCGTCGCTCGTTGTAATAGACTTAATACGCAAACCCGGACCTGTTTTGGCGTAGTACGTGAGTGTTGGGCCCAGTTTATAAACCATAGCATAGCAACTAGCCTTGGTTATGTCGTCACTGCCCGGCTGTAGCAATTCATTGGTATTAAAAAGGCCTGCAAAATTATAAGTACCTGGCTGCATTATATTGTCCGATTCATACGTTACTCCGGGATTTGCCCATGAATGAAGAGGGCCGGCTGAACCGCATGACCAGGTGAGGTGTACACGGGTTGGTTCTGTTAATGTAAATGTGATAGAAGCAGGATCTGCATCAAATCCACCATCATCTTTGACATAGTGAAGCTCATACGATTCTGATAAATCCTGCCGATAGGTCATCGGATTTTGATCAGCCGCAAAGGAGGCGCCTTGTGCGCTATAATCATTAGATTCAAATTCAAACGATGTGGTTCCACCGGTTGGATAGGTGATCTTCTCGAGAATCTCTGCTTTTGCAAAATTTGAGTTGATTTCTCTGTTAGCGCTGCCAATCCATTGATTAAACTCAGGCATATATATTTTGGGTATCCGGTTGTCACCGTTTGCCCAACCGTTATAATATCCCCAATAATCAACACTGTTAGAGAAGTATGGATTTTGAGCGGTAGGTCCCGGGAGCGGGAGCGGCAAGACGAGAAAATTGTAGCTAAAAGAATACTTTTGTACATCTGTTTGATCGCTGCCTTGTGCAATCAGATTCTTAAGTTTAAGGCGCTCCGTATTGTTTTCAAAATATTCGAACTTCCATTGTTTAATAACATTATTACTGTTATCCTTTAGCGTAATTAAGTCCAGTTTTTGTTCTTCTGCTGTGGTTGAAGTAATTCCATCGGGAACAAAATAAGGATCGTTGCGTTTCGAAGTTCCAAACAGTAGCTTTCCAGTGCTAAAATCGATCTCATTTAAGTAAATTACTTCATCCGTGGTGGTATGTAAACTAACAGTTGGCCCCGTCACCAAAATTGGGTCCGGACCGGTTACTTCTTTCCTGGTGCCATATTGTTTATACCTGAATTTGGACAGTGGAGCTGTATACTTTAATATGATGTTGTCGCTGTACAAATTTGATATTTTGGTTAAATACCATGATGAGATGTTGAACGTAGTGCTTGTAGCATTTATGCCGGTACGCTCCGGCTGATCAAACCTGTATTGGGTACCATCATCTGTAGTTATAAGAAATCCGAAATCGGCTCCTCCCCCTAAAATTTCAACTTTGAAGGGAACCTGTTGCTTGAAATGTATGTGTCCATCCCAGTCAAAGAAAAATTCTCCTGTTTTTCCACAGAAATTATATTGATACGTATCTGATCTTGTATCGAGTGTTCCACTATAATATTCTTCAAGCAGCTCTGAGTTAGGATAGTTGTTCCACAAGTATTTTAGCCCGGCATTGTCACCACCCACAAAACCTGAACTTGCAACATCCGGTTGATCTCTTACTACCCGGGTAATAACGCCGCCTGCATTTAAACTCATTCCCAAACCTACCCAGCCGGGAATATCAGAAGGTTTGTTACCGGATGCATGATAACTAAGAGAAACGTTGAGTTGAAGATGACCGCTTTTGACAGTTACTATGTCCTGCCCGATATCAACTAATCCATTGTATAAATTAACGGGATACGATCCATATTTGCCCAGACCGGCTGCCGTAGGCGATGGATAAATAACTTTATTGTTTTCGAGATCGCCAAAAGAAGCCTGAGCGTTTAATTTTAATTGGATGATTAATCCTACCATTAAAAAGAAAAGAAACTTTTTTCTCATATTATTCAAAGGTTATTAGGTCGCTAATGTTGTTTATCGCAAACTACCGTGAGCAAAGGCAATAAGATCCCATGTACTCTGATAGAATACTTTTTGGGTTCGGTTCTTATTAAATTATATGGTAATTATATTGCTACGCGATACGGTAACAGTATATGCTGGTTATCTAAAAATTGTATCCGACTCTGAATTTTATGGGCTGCGTTCTCGGCATTTGCTGATAACTCAGGAAGTCCCAGAACAACTGCAGCTTTGTTTTTTTAAAGAAATTGCTTTTGATAGAGACTATCTTACTGATACCTATAAGTCCGCTTCGTTGCCATGATGAGGCAACCAATGTTTTTTGTTGGGCAGATGCAGCGGTATCACTGACTGATAAAGGCTGATAGTTATACTCCAATCCACCACTGGCATAAAAACTGCCTTTGAGCTTCACATCGAGGTATGAGCGTAAACTCATGCCCTGTTGAGTGATGGAGATATGTTTTATATCCTGCCCCCACCCTATTTTGTAGCTGGCGCCTACGCCAATGGTACTTTTGTTATTTAACTTATAGCCTACTGAGAATCCTATATCACTGGTAGTGGGAAAGAAATTATTTTTTGCTGTTTGAAGGTTCGTTCCATATTCGAGTCGCTCCCAGAAGGTTTTTGTTTTCTGCTGGTTCGGTTTGAAATCAGGCATATCCACGTCGCCACCGCCATTATTACCCAGCTTATTTATTTTGTCTTTTAACTGGTTTAGCTGACCCTGTGCCGCCTGCAGGTTCTGCTGCAGGTATTGCTGTGCATTCGGACCGCCCGATGCCAGCTGGTTTTGGATCAGTGACTGCACCTGCGACCGCGTTT
>Ga0105239_10006626_pt1 | contig 13408 bp, 13 predicted proteins | sample KBSC44metaG_FD_92761 | JGI IMG/M metagenome (GOLD analysis project Ga0105239, IMG submission 92761) | Corn rhizosphere microbial communities from Kellogg Biological Station, Michigan, USA - KBS C4-4 metaG | ecosystem: Host-associated > Plants > Roots > Rhizosphere > Soil | place: Michigan, USA... | reverse complement strand
AGTAAACCGCGACGGTTTTAATGCCCAGGTCCTTGCAAGCGCAGATAACGCGCAGGGCGATCTCGCCGCGGTTGGCGATAAGGATCTTGTTAAACATCAACGTGGCTTAATTGAGAACAGTGCTTCGCCATATTCCACCGGACGGCCGTTCTCCACGAGCTTCGCGGCGACGACCCCGGCGGTTTCCGCTTCGATTTCGTTCATCAGCTTCATGGACTCGATGATGCAGAGCACCTGGCCGGGCTCGACCGCATCGCCCACTTTGACGAAGGGCGCCGATCCGGGCGACGCAGCGTCGTAATAAGTACCCACGATCGGCGACTTCACCAGAATCTGCCCCGAACCTTCTTCACCCGCGGCCGGCGCAATGGCGGCTGGTTCAGCGGAAACGATGTTTTCCTGCGGAGGTGGGGCCGCCGTCAAGGCCGGGGAAAGCTGGTATTCCGGAGTCTGGCCGGCCTTGCGAATGCGAATGCGCTCGCCCTCGCGCTCGATCTCCAGCTCGCCCACGCCGCTATCGTTGAACAGCTCCAGAAGTTCCTTGATTTCGTCGATTGTCATACGGGGTAATTACAAGTGAACAAATTCCTTGGTCGTGGGGGTCAGGACTTCGCAGCCGTTAGCAGTAACCAGCACGGTGTCTTCAATGCGAACACCTCCAAAACGTTCTATATAGGCGCCCGGCTCGATGGTTATCACCATCCCGGCCTTTAATTTGGTCTGGTCCTTTTTTCCGATGCGGGGACTCTCATGGATTTCGAGGCCCAGACCATGACCAGTGGAATGGACGAAATGCCTGTCCAATCCATGCCGTTTTAACACTTCCCGGGCAGCCCCGTCCACTTGCGCCGACGTGACCCCCGGCCGTACGGCTTCGATGGCGGCCATTTGTGCCTCCAGGACCGCGTCATAGAGCGTCTTCACGCGCTTTGTCGGAGGGCCCAGGAAGGCCATCCTGGTCATGTCGCTCATGTAGCCATCCAGACAGGCTCCCATGTCGATCAGCAGGAGGTCATTCTCTTCCAGTCGGCGACCCGTGGGCTGGGCATGGGGAAGCGCCGTCCGTATGCCCGCCGCGACGATCGTATCGAAAGCCGGCTTTTCGGCGCCATGAAGCCGCATCTGGTAATCCAACTCAGCGGCGATGTCCCGCTCGCGCATCCCCAAACGAACTCTTCTAAGCGTCCGCGCGTAGGCTTCGGAATTAACCCGGACACTCTTGCGGATGTTCTCGATCTCCGCCGGCGACTTAGTCATACGGAGAGTTTCCACCGCTCCAGCTAACGGCTTGAGCGAAGCGCCCAGAGGCAACAAATCTTTCAGCTTCTGATGCTGTTCCAAGTTCATCCAGGCGGGCTCGACTCCGATTTTCTTGAGCTTCTTGCGCTTCACGATGCCCGCGACATCCTCAATTAGGGGGCGCTTGGCGATGTGCAGTTTGCAGGTGATGGTTTCGGAGGCTTCGAGTGCGTAGCGGGGATCGGTGAAGAAATGCGTCTCGGACGGGGTCACCAAGGCCAGTCCGTTCGAGCCGGCATAACCCGTCAAATACCGGACGTTGGCGGGGGAGCTGACCAGCAGGGCATCGATCTTATGCCCCGCAAGCGCCGTCTGGACGCTGCGGCGCCGCTGTTCGAGTTCGGTCAAGCTCCTAGTTTAGCAGCCAGAGCATTGAGGAGAACACACGCAAATGCATGCAATTTGCTCATTCGTGTTCATTTGCGGCTTCTGATTCCATCAAGTCCTTCACCTTCTCCGAAGTGACTGGATTGGCTCCTGGCCTGCGAGGCAGAAGAGGAACGCCATTACGCGTGTCCAGCGGTTTTTCATCTAGATCGACCGTGGTTCGCATAATCCATTCTATGGATAGCTACTATTACTGCGGCCTGAAAAAGGCCACGTGAGCTAGCGATCCCGCTTGCAGTTCGACTCTATCCTCACCCACCATCAACCATTTAGCTACTCGGCCATTGACGCGCCCTTTCGCCGGGTATAACCTGAATAGGCGAACAAAAGGCGAATTTGTATGGCTGCTGCTTTCCCCCTTGGTTGGCGTCATGTTGAACCTCTCGACATTCTTTCTGCTGCTGGGCGCGATTTCCCACGCGGCAGGATTTCCGAAATTATCGGCACGCGCTCCAGCGGGCGCACCTCGGTGCTGCATGCCCTGCTGGCCGCTTCCACCGGCCAAGGCGAGTACGCGGCGCTGGTCGATACCAAGGACGCTTTCGATGCCTGCTCCGCCGCGTCCGTGGGAGTCGAGCTATCGAAGCTGGTCTGGGTCCGTTGCGGCGGAAACGCCGAGCATGCCCTGCGCGCGGCCGATCTGCTGATTCAAGCCGGCGGATTTGGCGTGGTCGCGCTGGATCTGGCCGAGGCAACTCCCGCCGCGCTGAACCGTATTCCTCCCACTGCCTGGTTCCGCTTCCGGCGAGCCCTGGAATCGACGCCCACGATCCTGACCGTGGTGTCAGATTGCCCGCTGGCGAAATCATGTTCGTTCCTGACGATCAAAATGCCGCCGCGGCGCGCGGTGTTCACCGGGCAAGCACCGTTCCTTTTATTACGCGATGCAGGGTGATGTATGTTTGCGTGTATTCATGGGGCCGATGCGGCCCGGCTGGCGGATTCCTTTTCTCCCTTCGTCGAGATGGTGGACGAAAAGACCGCAGTGTTCTCGATCACGCGGCGTCAGATAAGGCAGGCTGAAAACCTGCCCCACCCCGTGGCCGTGGCCGCGACCGCGGAAGCTGCGATCCTGGCGGCACGGAATCTGCCCGGCTACACTTTTATCCCGCATGGGCAAGAGGCGCGCGTGCTCGGCGCGCTGTCGATCGATGCGCTCCCACCCGATCCTGAGCTTTTCGAGACCTTCCATCTGTGGGGAATTCGCTCGCTGGAAGACTTGGCGCGTCTCCCGCAAGATGATTTAGCCGCCCGCTTAGGCGATCGTGGGTTGTGGCTGCAACGCCTGGCCCGTGGGGCATTTGAGCGACCTATACGGCCGCGAATTCCAGCAACGATCTACGAAGAATCAGCCGATCTGGAGCACCCTATTAAGCTGCGCGAGCCTCTGCTGTTCCTGATCGCGCGTTTTCTCCATGATCTGACAGCGCGGCTGAAATCGCAGTCATTGGCCGCTACTGCCCTGCACCTCACTCTTAACGGCAACCCAAGGAGGCATAGCGTCCCGTTTCCGACTAGGGATGTGAAGCTGCTGCTCAAGCTGGTGGAGCATTCCCTCGACCGCCAGCCGCCCGAGGCGCCGATCGTCAAGATACGTCTGGAACTCATCCCCACCGAGCCGCGCCGCGTCCAGCACGGATTATTCACGCCGGCAACGCCGGAACCGGAAAAACTCGAGCTGACGCTGGGCAAGATCCGCGGATTGGTGGGGGATAAGAATGTTGGGTATCCCGAGTTGTTCGATACGCACCGTCCGGGATTAGCTCGACCGGCCACAGGCCGATCCTACTTGGCATTCCGATACTTCCGGCCGCCGCTCGAAGCCCGAGTCACCGCAGAACGTCTGTGGACGCGGATGTTTCAGGGAAAGATCCTGCAAATCGCGGGGCCCTGGCGATCGAGTGGCGATTGGTGGCGCTGCTCTGTTGGAGAAAATGCCAATTGGAATCGCGACGAGTACGACCTGGCGCTGAGCGACGGCGCGCTGTACCGCATCTATCTGGATCGTGCGCTGGATCGTACACCGAAGAAATGGTTCGTGGAAGGAGTCTATGACTAAATCAGCTTTTGTCGACTTCCACACCCGCTCGGCGTTCAGTTTTCTCGAAGCCGCTTCCCTGCCCGAGGATTTAGTCCAGCGCGCGGCCGACCTCGGCCATTCTGCCATGGCGTTGATGGATCACGACAATCTCGCAGGCGCGCCACGCTTCTACATGGCGGCGAAGAAAATCGGCGCCAAGGCGCATATCGGCGCTGAAATCACGGGCGAAGACGGCGACCTCTATCCGCTGCTGGTCGAAAATCGCACCGGCTATCAGAATCTGTGCCGGCTGATCAGCTCAATGAAGTTACGTTCGCCAAAAGGTCAAGCAGCCGCCTCGCAGGAAGAGCTGCATCGATTCTCGAGCGGCCTGGTGTGCCTGACCGGTGAGGGTCCGCCCACGCGTGAACGCTTCAACAAACTAACCAGCCTGTACGGTCGCGGCCACGTCTACGCCGAGCTGCAGCGGCATTTCCATCGCGATCAGGAAGCGCGCAATCAAGCGGTGATCGAGCTGGCGCGATCCATGCAACTCCCGCTGCTCGCGACCAACGGCGTGCGCCACGCCACTTCCCAGGAACGCGAGCTGGCCGATGTGCTCACCGCGGTCCGCCACAAGACCACCGTCATGGCGGCGGGGCAGTTGCTGGCGCGTAATGCGGAGCGATATCTCAAATCGCCGCAGGTGATGGAAAAGCTGTTCTCCGACGTTCCCGAGGCTATCACCGAGACCGCCGAGCTGTCGGCTCGCCTCGATTTCACACTAAAAGATTTGGGCTACGAATTCCCCAAATACCCCGTGGGGCCAGGAGAAACAATGAATTCGTTTCTTCGCTATCAAACCGATAAAGGCGCCCGGCAACGCTTCCGTCCGTATCATAAGGACGCCCGCCGTCAGATCGAGCGCGAATTGGCGGTGATTGAAAAACTGGACCTGGCAGGCTATTTTCTAATCGTCTGGGATCTGGTGGATTTCTGCCGCCAGGAGAAAATCCTGGTGCAAGGGCGCGGTTCGGCTGCCAACAGTGCGGTGTGTTATGCGCTAGGGATCACAGCAGTGGATCCAGTGGATATGAAACTACTCTTCGAGCGGTTTCTTTCTGAAGAGCGCGGCGAGATGCCCGACATCGATCTTGACCTGCCTTCAGGCGATCAACGCGAGCGTGTGATCCAGTACGTGTACAAACGCTATGGCGATCGGGGTGCGGCCATGACGGCGAACGTCATCACCTATCGTGGGAAATCCGCAGCGCGCGATGTTGGCAAAGCCCTGGGGTTTCCGCCGGAGGCATTGGAGAAACTTTCTTCGTTGGTTGCCACCTGGGGCTGGCGCGATCCCAACGACACCGCGCAGAAGCAGTTCACGCAGGCTGGCTTCGATCTAAAAGACCCGCGCATTCAGAAATATCTATCGCTGTATGTTGCCGCGCAAAATCTGCCCAGACATCTGGGCCAGCATTCCGGCGGCATGGTGGTCTGTCAGGGCCAGCTCGATAGCGTAGTTCCGTTGGAACCCGCCACCATGCCGGGACGCGTTGTCATCGAATGGGACAAAGACGATTGCGCCGATTTAGGTTTGATCAAGATCGATTTGCTGGGGCTGGGAATGATGGCGGTGTTGGAGGAATCGCTCGAACTGATTCGGGAGCACTACCCTGAACCTATCGACTTGGCGCATCTCCCGCAAGACGATCCCAAAGTCTACGCCGCCTTGCAAAAGGCCGACACCATCGGGCTGTTCCAGGTGGAAAGCCGCGCACAGATGTCGTGCCTGCCTCGCCTCAAACCTAAAAAGTTTTACGACATCGTGGTGCAGGTGGCCATCATCCGCCCGGGGCCGATTGTGGGCAAGATGCTGCATCCGTATTTGAACAGGCGGCAGGGATATGAAGATGCCGCATGCCTGCATCCGTCGCTCGAAGAAGTGTTGGAACGCACGCTAGGCGTGCCGTTGTTCCAAGAGCAATTGCTCAGGATCGCAATGATCGCGGCAAACTTTACTGGCGGGGAGGCAGAAGATCTGCGCCGCGCCATGGGATTCAAGCGCAGCGAGGCTCGCATGCGCGACATCGAGACCAAGCTACGCAGCGGCATGACCACCAATGGCATCCTGGGCGAGACGCAGGATCGCATCGTGCAGTCGATCACGTCGTTCGCGCTGTATGGATTCCCCGAATCGCACGCGGCCAGCTTCGCGCTGATCGCCTATGCCAGCGCGTATTTGAAGTGCCACTATCTGGCGGCGTTCATGGCGGCCATGCTGAATAACCAGCCCATGGGCTTCTATCATCCGGCCACAGTGGTGAAAGACGCGCAGCGGCACGGGCTGCACTTCCGGCCGGTGGACGTGCAGCAGTCCCAATGGAAATGCACGCTTGAGGAGGATACCGTCCGATTGGGATTGAACTATGTCCGCGGAGTACGCAAAGAGACGGCTGAGGCGATTGTCGCGGCTCGCCCGTTTTCTTCTATCAATGATGTGGTGCGCCGTGTACCCGGCCTACGGAAACCCGAGTTGCGCATGCTGGCCGAAGTGGGCGCGTTAAATTCGCTGGGCGGTCATCGTCGCGACGCGCTGTGGGAAGCGGAACGCGCACTGCGTCCTGCAGGACCACTTTTTGAAACAGCGGAGACCCCGGAGTTAGCCTCTCCTCTTGCCCCCATGACCGCGCCCGAACGTATTCGCGCCGATTTCTACGGCACCGGCGTGACCATCGGTCCGCATCCCATGAAGTTGTATCGCGAAGGCCTGCGCACGCGCGGAGTAGTGGCCGCGGAGGATCTACAATACGAAAAGCACGGCCGTCTGGTGCGAGTGGCCGGATGCGTGATCTGCCGCCAGCGCCCGGGAACGGCGAAAGGCTTCATGTTCCTGAGCCTCGAAGATGAGACCGGCATCGCCAACGCCATCGTCGAGCCGGATCTGTTCGATGCCTTCCGCGAGACGCTGGTCACCGCACCGTATTTATTGGTCGAAGGAATCCTGCAAAACCAGCAGGGAGCGATTTCCGTGAAACTGAACCGCGCCGAGCCGCTTAACTTCGAGGTAGCGGAAGTGCCATCGCATGATTTTCGTTAGCGGATCTCGATCAAGCGCTCGCCGGCTGTTGCCAATGCCAAAGTCTCCGGCCAACCCCGCTCCACAACTTCGAGCAAAGCTTGCCGCCGGCAGTTTCCAATTCGAACCCAAATCAACTGGCCGTCTGGTGCAGTGCGTTGTAGGAAGTGGAGGAAGTCATGATCTTTGGATATCAAGGTCAGTAAGAAAGCGTGCCAGGGCTGAAGGGAGCTGATTATCGACCAGAAATTTCACGAAGCCCGGACCACAGCGTGGTCGGCCTGGTAGGCCGCGTGTTCCAAAACAGCGTAGATATCCTCAGATTCCAGAAAAGGATAATCCGCCAGAATCTCCGCGTGGGTCGCTCCGGATGCGAGCAGCTCCAGAATATCTGTAACCCTGATCCGGTATCCGCGGACGCACGGACGTCCACCGCACTGCTTGGGATCCACAGTGATGCGTGCCAGGCGGTCCGGTTTCATGCTGTTCCTAGGTTAGAACAAAAGTCCGGTGGGCAACATGCATTTGCGGCCATACTTAAAGAGTGTCCCCTGCCCGCGAGATTGCCTTCCGAGTACTCCAGCGCGTCCACGGCGGTGGATACGCTACCGACCTGCTCCGCCGCGAAACGGGCGGCCCGCGCGATCTCGCCCTAGCCGAAAGCATAGTGCTCGGCTGCCTGCGCTATCAGGCTCAACTCGATTACCTCATAGAGCATCTCTCCGGCCGAAAACAGCCCAAGCTCGACGACGAAGTACGGATCGCCCTCCGCATGGGCATCTTTCAGCTGCGCTATCTCGACCGCATCCCGGCTCATGCCGCCGTGGCCGAGAGCGTCGAACTGGTCAAGCGCGCTCAGAAACGCTCGGCCGCCGGATTCGTCAATGCCGTGCTGCGCAAAGTGAATCGCTCACCCATCGAGTGGCCGGATAAAGCTACCGAAATCAGCGTCCCCGCCTGGATGCTCGCACGCTGGCACCATCAGTATGGTGAACAAGCCGCGTCTGCAATCGCGCGCGCCGCGCTTGAGCAGCCGGAAGCCGCGATCAATCCCGATACAGGCCGCCAGCAGGATCCCGGAGCGCAGTCGATTGTGCCGCTGCTTGAAATCCAGCCGGGTATGACTGTGCTTGATCTATGCGCGGCTCCGGGAAACAAAACCGCTCAAATTCTCGCTCTCGGTGCACAGGTCATCGCCTGCGACCGATACCTGAAGCGACTGGCAGAGGTTCCGGCCGGGGCTCAGCGCATTGTTCTCGACGCCGCCGCAGCCCTGCCTTTCAACATCAAGTTCGATCGAATCCTAGTCGACGCCCCTTGCTCGGGAACCGGAACCCTGGCGCGCAATCCCGAGATCAAATGGCGGCTGCGTGAGAGCGATCTCCAGCGCTTCACTGCCCTGCAGCGCAAAATCCTGGAAAGCGCGCTCCCAAGGCTGAAGCCAGGCGGGCGCCTGGTCTACGCCACGTGTTCTCTTGAACGGGAAGAGAACGAAGACATTGTAATGGGCCTGCCGGTAGACGCCAAGCATCTTCGCCTGCCTGGCCGCGACCCCGGAGACGGGTTTTTCGCCGCGGTTATAATTGAGGATAGTCTCCATGGTTGAGATCCTGCCATCGATTCTCGCCGCCGATTTTGGGCGTCTGGGCGAACAGATAGCCGCGCTCGAAACCGCGGGCTGCCGGATGCTTCATCTGGACGTGATGGATGGCCATTTTGTGCCCAATTTCACCATTGGACCTCCCGTTGTCCAATCGTTGCGGAAAGCGACTCGCGCCATCCTGGACGTACACCTGATGATCGAGGACCCCGACAAGTACGCGCCCCTATTCATCGCCGCCGGCGCCGACCAGGTTTCCGTTCACCAGGAGGCTTGCCGAAACTTGGATCGGACCTTGCGCATGATCCGCAGCGAAGGAGCCAAGGCGGGTGTGGTGATCAATCCGGCGACGCCTGTGGCCATGCTGGATGACGTCCTGGAGGTTGTCGATTACGTCCTGGTGATGAGCGTGAATCCCGGGTTCGGAGGCCAGCAGTTCATTCCCAATACGCTCCGCAAGGTTCGGCAGCTGGCTGCCCGGCGCAAGGAACGGGGATTGCAGTTCCCCATCGAGATCGACGGTGGCGTAACCAAGGAAAACCTTGGGATGATTATAGATGCAGGGGTGGAATGGGTCGTGGCGGGGTCGTCTGTCTTTCACACTGCGAATCCCCCGGCCGCATTTGAGGAAATGCGGCGGATCGCGCACGACGCCACCACCGTTCGGGTATAGTCAAGAGGTTCTCATGCATTTTCCGAAGTTGTCCTTAACAATTAGCGCGGCGCTGGCCGTGAGTTCCTGCGCGTTCAAGCATAAGAAATACGAAAATCCGATCACCGCGCAGACCCAGCAGCCGGATAAGATCCTTTTCGACAAGGCCATCAGCGACATGGAGAAGGGGCGCTACGAAATCGCCCGCATCACGCTCAACACGTTGATGAACACTTATGAATCGAGCGAGTATATGGCCAAGGCCAAGCTGGCCGTGGCCGATGCCTGGTATCGCGAGGGCGGTGCGCGAGGGCGCGCTCAGGCGGAAGCCGACTACAAGGATTTCATCCTGTTTTATCCCACTATGCCTGAAGCGGCGGAATCGCAGGACAAACTCTGCATGATTCACTACAAGCAGATGGATAAGCCGGATCGCGATCCGAATGAATCGCTGCGAGCCGAGCAGGAATGCCGCCAAGTTCTGACGCAATTTCCCAACTCCAAATTCGCTCCGGACGCCGAGCAGCGTCTGCGCAACATTCAGGAGGTCTTGGCGGATAGCGAGATGCGCGTGGGCGATTTCTACCATCGCCGCGGCAGCTACGCCTCGGCCGCCAACCGGCTAGGCGGAGCGGTCGACCAGTATCCCTTGTTCAGCCGCGCCGACGAAGCACTGTGGCTGGAAGGCGATTCCTATACGCGCCTGGGACCACGTTTTCGCCAGCAGGCCGGCGACACCTACGCTCGTCTGGTCCGGGATTATCCGCTCAGCGATTTCGCCGACCAGGCCAAAGCCCGGCTAAAGACGTTGGAGATGCCGATTCCAGCGGCCGATCCGGCCGCAGAAGCGCGCATGCGGTTTGAAAAAGAGAATCAGACGCATCCGGGCATGTTCCGGCGGCTCACCGGCTTTATTCACCAAAGTCCGGATACCGGAATGGCCGCGAAATCCGGCGCACCGCAGATGAGCGCGCCCAAACAGAATATCCCGGTGACCGTTCCGGTTCCAGGATCGCAAGCGGGATTCCAGGGGGATGTAACGGTCACTCCAGTGGGCGACCCGGCAGCGCTCGAGAATAATCCCGACGCGCGCCAGCAGCCGCAGCCCGCCAAACCTAAGCCCTAGGCCGGATGCCTGAACTGGAATGAGCACCATTCTGCTGGCGGACGACAGCCCGCACGCCCAGCGGATGGGCGAGCGCATTTTGCGCGAAGAAGGCTTCGAAGTCTCAAGCGTGGCAGATGAGGCCAGCGCCCTAGCACGCCTGGCCGATGGCGATCCGGATCTGGTCATCGTGGACGCGTTCCTCCCCGGTAGCGGCGGATTGGACCTGTGCCGGTACATCAAGAAGTTTCACCGCCACGTGCGGGTCATCCTGACTGCCGGGCAGCTCGAAACACTGGACGAAAAAGACGCTCGGGCCGCGGGCTGTGACGCGGTGTTACGCAAACCCTTCGAAGCCTCCATGGTCATCGGAACCATCCGTACGCTGGTGCAGGAGGCCAAGCTGGCGCGGGGACTATTTGCCGAGGCCCTGGCGTCGGTCCGGCCGGCGCCGGTTTCAGATGCGCTAACGGCTCCGGCTATGCCGGCAGCTCCCGATCCGGAGCGGATTCAGGCGGCCATAACCCTGGCTCTGGATGCGGCGCTTCCCAACTTAGTGCGTGAAATTACCGAGAAAGTTTTGGTAGCCTTAGGTCACTAAAGCAAACCGCTTTCAATCCCATGCCTGACAATAGTTTTGACGTCGTATCGAAAATCGAGCTGCCGGAAGTGAGCAACGCCGTGCAGCAGGCGCTGAAGGAACTTCACCAGCGCTATGACCTGAAAGCCTCGAACTCGAATATCGAGCTACAGGAAAAAGAGAACAAGATCATCCTGCACAGCCGCGACGAGTTCAGCCTCAAGGCCGTCACCCAGATCCTGGAGCAGAAGCTGGTCAAGCGTAGTGTTCCGCTGAAGGGTTTGATCCACGGGACCATCACTCCGGCTGCTGGATCGAGTGTGCGGCAGGAGATCAGCTTGCAGCAAGGCATCCCCATCGAGAAGGCGCGCGACATCGTGAAGGCGATCAAGGACAGCAAGAAGAAGGTCCAGGCGGCCATCCAAGGGGATTTGGTGCGCATTTCCGGCAAGGATCGCGATACCTTGCAGGAAGTAATGGCGCTGCTGCGCTCGAGCGATTTCGGGATCGACATGCAGTTCACCAACTACCGGTCCAACTAACATCCAGCATGCACAACGGAACTTGGCGCAGTGGGACAGGGCACGCGCACCCACCATTCAGTGGGCTGCGCCGGCCCTGTGCATGCTAAGTGCCCCGTAAAATCGAATCGCTGTTCCTAGACGGCCCCGCCGGACGCCTCGAAGCTCTGCTCGAAGAGCCGGCGCCTGAGGAATATGATGGCGCGCCTCGGGAAGCGGCTCTGGTGTGCCATCCTCACCCCCAGCATGGCGGGACCATGCACACCAAAGCGGTATACCGCATCGCGCGCGGACTACGAAGTGCCGGAGCGGTGGTGCTGCGCTTCAACTATCGCGGCGTGAACCTGAGCGAAGGTGAATATGCCCACGGGGAAGGCGAACTTGAGGACGCCCGCGCGGCACTCGACTATCTTCGCGGGCGCTATCCCGGGCTACCGTTTACGCTCGCGGGATTTTCTTTCGGATCACGAATAGCTCTGAGGCTGGGATGCGGCGGAATTGGCGCCAGGAGGGTAATCGCGGTGGGCTTTCCGACGACCTACAGGGACAACTCGTATCTGAAAGGCTGCGCCGTGCCAAAAATCTTCGTACAAAGCACACGCGATCAATACGGCCCCATTTCCGAACTGGAGCCGCTGATCGCGTCGTTAGCCGAACCGAAGAAGCTGATCCTGGTGCACGCCGAGGATCATTTCTTCGCGGGAGCGTTGGACGTTTTAGAGCGTGAGATTGCGAACCTAGTCCCGGCTTAAACGCCGGCCAGCCGCAGCTCACGTCGCAGGCGACGGGTGGCTCGCTCAGCGATCAAATCGGCGATCTTACCCAGCAATCCGGGAATGTCTTCAGGGCTGATGAGCATCGACTTTTGGGGGCGGGCCAAATCGGGAAAGGAATCCTGATAGGCGGTAATTAGAGCGGTTGCCGGTTTGTACTCCATCATGCGGGCGTGCGCGAGCACCTTCAGGCCCGCCTCTGGCGATTCCAGCTGCAGATCGCTCAGGACTAGCTCGTATTCGCCGTCATCCAGCTTGCCTACGGCTTCCGCGGCGCTTGCGGCTACATTTACCTTATAGCCACCGGCTTCGAGCACGGTTTTTAGGGTCAGGCGGGCAGTTGGATTGCCATCCACCAGCAGGACCCGGGCTAACTCGTACTCGGATATATGGAAAGCAGGATTCATCCGTGACCATGTATAGTTTACCTCAGAAGTTCTATTTCGAATCCGCAGAATTTCTTAGTACTACTCTGAATCTACTTAAGTTATTAATTCTGAGTGCCTTGGCGAAAAACCTGGCCGAAGATACGGTCCACGTGGGTAAGCTGGCGCTCCACGGAAAAAGCCCCTTTAATCTTTTCAAGTGAAAGAAAGGAAGCTACTTCCTTGTCCGATTCCACGGCCGAACGGAAGCTCCCTCCGCTTTCCCATGAACGCATAGCGTGTGTTTGCACTAACTTATAGGCCTGTTCGCGAAGCATTCCAGCCGCGGCGAGATCCAGCAGTAATTGTCCCGAAAAGATCAGCCCTTGGGTCGATTCCAAATTCGCAAGCATCCGGTCTGGATAGACGCGCATGCCGTCCACGAGCCAGCGGGTCTTGGCCAGCAGATAGTCGGTAAGTATCGCGGAATCAGCAAGTATCACACGCTCCACCGAAGAGTGGGAGATATCCCGCTCATGCCACAAAGCAACATTTTCGAAAGCGGCCTGAGCGTTCGACCGAACCACTCGCGCCAACCCGCAGATCTGCTCCGACACCACCGGATTGCGCTTATGAGGCATGGCCGAGGACCCCTTCTGGCCAGCTCCAAAGGGTTCCTCGGCTTCCCGAACCTCGGTACGCTGCAGGTGGCGGACTTCCAAGGCGATCTTCTCAAGAGTGGCCACAAGTATCGCCAGCGAAGAGACCCAAGCCGCATGGCGGTCGCGGGCGATCACCTGCGAGGAAATCGCGGCTGGCTTTAATCCCAGGCGCGCGCAGATGCGCTCCTCAGCCTCCGGTCCGATGTGCCCGAAGGTTCCCACAGCCCCCGAGATTTTCCCCACGCGCAGGTCTTCGGCGGCGGATTCCAGACGCTTCGTGCCACGAACGACCTCGTCATACCAAAGAGCGATCTTCAGGCCGAAGGTAATCGGCTCGGCATGAATCCCGTGGGTGCGCCCGATCT
>Ga0105239_10006623_pt1 | contig 13409 bp, 11 predicted proteins | sample KBSC44metaG_FD_92761 | JGI IMG/M metagenome (GOLD analysis project Ga0105239, IMG submission 92761) | Corn rhizosphere microbial communities from Kellogg Biological Station, Michigan, USA - KBS C4-4 metaG | ecosystem: Host-associated > Plants > Roots > Rhizosphere > Soil | place: Michigan, USA... | reverse complement strand
TACTTTACCCTTAATTAATTTAACTTGCGTGTTCATGATTTGACAGCTTTTGGGATTACTTAATTGTGTAGTTACTTTAAAGTTAATCCCAAACTGTCAGATCAAATTGAAGCTATTTCATATCAACCTATTAACTTATTAACTTATTAACTTTTCAACCTATCAACTATTATTCACTAACCGCTGCCTTCAACTGCATATATTTATGAATAGAAGAAAGCTTATGTCCTTTTTCCTGCATGGCGGCAATAAATTGTGGCGTAGTACCTGTTGCCTTTGCGCCGATCACATCATTTAATGAAATATCCTGAAAACCCAGTGCTTTGTACTCCTGGATAAGACCGGGCGTAATGTCCTGCGACTTCAAACTTGCGAATTTCTTCACAGGAATATCTTTATATCCTATCGATTGAAAGCCTTTTATATATTCCGGGGTAATCTTCATCGATTTTAACGGTATGGCATCTTCAATGGGAATAGTATACCCTACCGACTCAAAAGTTTTCAGATATTCAGGCGTGATGTTCATCGATTTAATAGCAACCAATTTAGAAGCTGGGATATTTTTATAACCAGCCGCCTGTAATGATTTGATATAATCTGCTGTAATATCAACTCCTTTAAAGGAGATCAGCTGATGGTTCGACAAACCATCATATCCCACCTGTTTTAAAGAATTGATATAATCAGCATCGATCTTTAACGACTTCATGGCTATCACATCATGGATCGATCTTTCTTCATCTCTGTCGCTGCTTTCTCTTCTGTCAATATCTTCTCTTTCTTCTCGCTCTTTCTTTTCATCTTTTTCGGCTTTTTCTTTTCTGTGGCCAACTACTACCTTATCTTCATTTTCTTTTTTTTCTGCCTGCTCTGCTTTTTCTTCCTTTTCTTTTCTTGCTGCCTGTGATGCTTTGTCGGCCGCCACTATATCTGCAATATCCTTTCCGTTGATGTGTTGTGCTTTTAAACTGATCAACTGATGTACTGTAACATTTGGATAACCTGCCTTACGGATCTCTTCCACATAATCACCTGTTACACCCAGTGCCTTTAAAGGGATCAAATTGTGTAGTTCAATATTCGACAAACCACTCTTTTTCAGCGATTGTATATAATCGCCATCAACTTTTAAAGCCGCCAAAGGAATAAGGTCGTTCCTTTTAAGATCGGTATAACCATTGCTTTTCAGCATCTGAACATAGGAACGTTTTACATCTACCATAAAAAACACCATTTGATCACCATCGTTACGAAGGTCAACACCTTCTTTTTTCATATCTTCACCATATGCCTTGTCAGCAACAAACTGATAGCGGCCCATACCCTGATCGCCTTCAAATTTGCCGGTAAACTGAATAGAACCTGCTTCACGGGTTAATGTAAATGTGCCCGATTTATCACGTGGCAGCTGTCCCAGATCACTGAGCGAAAAAGAACTGTTGTTTGTTGAATTTTTGTCGCCATCGCTTTTAAATTCGATCTGCACTTTATTGTCTTTAATAGTAGCAAACCAGTATCCTTCGGTTGGCATACCCCAGTCTCCCCTGTCGTGCTCGTGTTCGTGGTCTTTATTCTTTTCCTTGTTCTCTTTGTTGTCGCCGGCAGTTTGTGCAACAGCAACCGGTTCATTTAACAGGCAAATAAACAATACCAGCACCGGAAACAGGAAAAGGTACTTCCAGGTGGTATGCACGTTTGATTTTTTAACGTTCATCATGGCTATTCTTTTTTTAAGTAATGACTGATTGTAATTGGTAGTAACATGTAAAGGAAAATGAGGGGCAGATACTTTCAGCAAACTCAACTGGTACACAGTTTTTTCTACTTCAGGGTGATGCAGTAACTGATCATCTGTTAAAAACTCCAGATTGTTTTCCAGCTCTTTCCTATAGAGCCAGGCAAAGGGATTGAACCATTGAAAGATGATCACCAGCTCGGCGAGCAACAGATCAAGACTATGTCCCTCCTGTACATGAATTTTTTCATGCATCAGGATTTGGGAATATGTGTCCCAATCGTATTTTTCAGGGTTGATAAAAATATTGTTACCGAAAGAACAGGGCGCTTTATCGCCGGAGAGTTCAACAATGCGAAAACGTCCGTCTTTTATCACCGGTCTTGTATAGGCGCGGTATAATAATATAACTACCTGCACCAGAAAATTGATGCCAAATGCCGCTACGCCAAACCAGTACAACCACTGCAGCCACGTAATGGCCTGATGCCAATTAAAGGTGGATTGTTTTTGCGGAACAGTTACAGGCGGTGAAGAGGAAGAAACCGAAGGCAGATCGTTATATTCAGTAAAATCAGTATCCTGAACTACCACCGGAGCGGCCGCTTTATGAAAAGACCATTGCTGCGGTACACGTACCAGTGGCAGGCCAAATGCAAGCACCAAACATACCACCATCATCCACCGGTTAAGCCTGAAAAATGTTTCCTTCTGCAGGAGTATTTTATAAAAAATAAAACATCCTGCAATGATAACACCAGCATGAAGCGGATAGGGAATCATGGCTATTTTGATTTAATGTTTTTCAATATTTCCTTTAATTCTTCTTCTGTCAGATTTTGCTCTTTGGCAAAAAAGGCGAGCATACGAGGGTAGGAATTATCAAAATACTGGCTTACGATATCTTTCATGGCAAAGCTCTGGTAGTCGTCGCGGCTGATAATGGGGTAATAACAATAGATATTACCAACCGTTTCATGCCCCAGAAAGCCTTTTTCTTCCAGGATCTTCACCATGGTGGCTACACTATTATAGTGTGGTTTGGGGTCGGGCAAATGCGGGATAATGTCGCGTATGAAAGCTTTGTTTAGGTCCCAGAACACTTTCATGATCTGCTCTTCCCGTTTCGCTAGTTTAACCATTGCAAATTTCTTTCTACAATGATACTACTAATCCATTAGTAGGCCAACTAATTTATTAGGAATATATCTCTTTCTTGTCTTGATCGGATTTTTTTAGCGCAAACAATAAAAGGAATCCTTCATATTACCGGTCGCCAAGGCCTGTTCAATGGGTCAGTGACTGACTTAAAGGCAGGCACTCTGATCCGGAACTTATTTTACCCATTGAGGGATCTGACTCCAGTTAAACAGGGACCAAACAGGGACTAAACAGGGACCAAACAGGGAGAAAACAGGGATTATATTCCTGTAGAATCCCTGTTTTGTATCTGTTCAATCACACTAAAAAGCGCCTCCTTTAACCCTAAAGTGCGGTCAAAGTGGCGCTCAGTTCCGGAAAATATGGTAATTATTAGCTTAAGATCCTGGAAACGAAGTCAGAATGCAGGCTGATCTTCATAAATGCGGTTAAACCGAGAATAATGCCCAGGGAGCTTACAGAAGCGGCAAAGAAAAACAGCCATCTGCTTTGAGTGAGGGCGGTGATGCCAAACATGGCAAGAGAGATAGATAGCAGGGCTTCCGTCATGTCGAACTGATCATCGAACACGTTCAGGTCGTCGTATGACTTTGCATACCCTTCGGCTTCTTTTTTTATAGTGTCTTTTTCTTTTTCGTAGCGCTGGATCTGTTCTTCGTACTTTTTAATGGCTTCGGCATTGTCGGTCCCTTTTTGCAGCTTTAGTATTTCGAGGGTATTCTCTGCAATGGACTCTTTGGTGCTTTTTGACTGGAAGTACGACCAGGCGTCGATGGTATGCGCCTGCGCCTGTTCCATAGACTGTACAATATTTCCATCTTTAACGTTACAAATGGCCATAAAAGTGGCGGTAATGGATACAAAAATTGCCACTCTTGAATTGATCTTGCTTTTACCGGAATTTTCTACAGATTCCGAAATAACATCTGAAATATCGCTCATATCAGGTCGGTGTTTATGAATTTACGGGTCCTAAATTAGCAACTTAGCCGAATGATTTTGTAAGGCGGTTGTTAATGGTGCGATTCGCCGAGACATTCTGCTGATTCGTCGATTCCCTTCTATTACAGCTGCTGGTCACCAAACACATCCTGCTGATTGATCGTATCATGATCAATGCACATGAATAAAGGAGGGTGTTACCGTATACCCATCCGGTGCAAACAACGGGTTCTTTAAAAAGGCGGTATCAGTTAAGGTATTCAGAAAAGCAGTCAGCTGTCCGATCTCGTAGTTCGACAGCGCCATTTTATGCAGCAACAGGGAATCGGTGGTTTCAGAAACTACCATATTCTTTCTGTAATGTTCAAACACATTGAGCAATGAAAAGAAACGGCCATCATGACCATAGGGATAAGTAACGGCCACATTTCGTAGCGACGGCACTTTAAATTTCAGGGAGTCCTTTTTATCTCCCGTGATCGTCATACGGCCATAATCATTCAGTGTGTTGTCAACAGGCATGCCGATGTTGCGGTACGACAAGTCAGTAAACAGCGGCTCTTTATGACAGGAACTGCACTTCTGTTTAAAGATGTCATACCCCAACTGTTCGGGCAATATGAAACTGGCTTCGCCGCGCATCACTTTATCGTATTTGCTGTTACAGCTTACAAGCATCAGCATATACTGACTCAATGCTTTCATAATACGTTGCGTATTGACGAGTGATGATCCGAATGCTGCGGTGAACATTTTCTTGTATTCACCATCCTGTTGCAGTTTATGCATGATGCCGGCGAGCGTTTCGCCCATTTCATTGGAAGCAGTAATGGGCATCAGCGGCTGCAGGTCGAGATGGTTAATACCGCCATCCAGTCTGAAAGCTGTTTGCCATGCAAGGTTTTGTAGAGCAGGCGCATTGCGGGTAGTGAGTGAGTTGTTTATTCCATGACTGAGATTATGTTCAAATGTAGAGAAAGCAGCAAACTGTTGATGACAACTGGCGCAGGAAACGGTTGAATCAATACTCAGCCGCAAATCGTAAAAGAGTTTGCGGCCCAGCAGAAAGCCTTCCCGTGTAAGCGGGTTCTTTGTAAGGTCGTAATGAGGTTGTGGCCAGTTTTTGGGAACTGTAAATTTCAGTGGCGTTGGTGGTTTAGGCCCGCTGATCCATGAAAGACCGGCAGCCAGTAATAATAAACATGATATCGTGATAACAGTTCTCATAGTGCAACAGAAAACATGTTGGCGTAATTATCGGCGATCTGCATAGCCAGCGTGCCTGATTGATGACAAAAAGGATGTTCTGAAATTTTTACAGCATGGTTTGCATTGAACCATTTCAGCAGGTCGGCATCTATTACAATAACCGGTGTGGAAGCAGCAGTCAATTCAGCAGGCACAGTTAGTTGTATGGTGCGTGTAGCATTGGACGATGATTTATAACCACCGATATCCCAGCTAAAAGAATGTGCAGGAGCATGTGCAGAATCACTAACGCCTTCCATTTTGGCAAAGATGTAACCGCTGTTCCATGTCCAGAACATGCCTTTGAGCGGATCAAGATCACCGGTTTGCACACCGCTTACATTCAGTATACTGTCAACACCTATTTGAAATGAAAGGGATTGAAAGGCAGTACCATCGTCAGTAAAGACAAGCGTTTTAGAAGCAGAATCTGCTTCATCGATGAGAAAGGTTTTATCAGATAAAGTTCTTTCTTTTTGGCCAGAACCAGCAACGCGAATATGCGACACATAATATTTGAAACGGGTAATGGTGATCGGTTCACCCAAAGGGTTAGTGTAGGTTTTATTAAATAGAACAAGTTCCTGTGAACCGACTTTATTCCTGAACCGGATTGTTACCGTACGCCGGTGAGCGGAACTGATAACAAATGATGAAATCAGCGCCATGCATGAAAGCAGGCTAATAATAGTAATGGATTTAGAATTGATTGAAAACATAATAATAAATACTTAACGTAGAATGCTGAATGCATAACGCAAAATGCATAATGCTAATTGCAAAGATACCTTAAGCATTCAGCTTTTAGCATTAGGCGTTCAGCTTCTTGAAACTTTTATGAAGAAAATAGTACAAACCCTTAGAAACTCATTAACCCTTGTAACCCTGCTGCTGCTTTTGCTGTGTACACAGAGCGTTTTTGCCAAACATGTGAAAGGAGGTTTTATTCAGTATACATATAATGGAGCCAGTACTACATCCGGTTATTCCAATTACACGGTTACCATAACTGTATTTTTCAGTTGTACCACAAACGGCCCTAAGGAAAGCGTTTACCTGGGTGTTTTCAATGCATCGACCAATGCGTCTGTTCTTAGTAAATTAATAAGTTACACAACGGTTAATACGATCTCCAAAACATCGTACAGTCCGTGTATGAGCAATCCACCTACTATTTGTTATGAGGTGCGTACGTTTGTAACTACGGTTGATCTGCCCGACAATACAGCGGGATATGTTCTGTCTGTTCAGGATGCGCTTCGGGTGGATGGTATTATCAATATCAGCAATTCGGCCAGTGATGGCATTACCTTAACTGCCATGATCCCCGGCACTATCAATAGTGTTGACTATCATAAAAACAGCAGTCCGAATTTTCTTTTTCTCGATACGGCCATCGTTTGTTACAATGGCAATTTCAGTTATCCGTTCAAAGCTACGGATGCAGATGGCGATTCATTAGCTTATTCTTTTGGAACCGGTTTAAATGTAACCAATCCCGGCGGTCAAACAAGCAGCAATGCACCCGCCAGTCCGCCCTATCCTGCTTTAACTTATGTATCCGGCTATAGCGGCACTTCACCTCTGGGAAGTTCAGTAACTATTGATCCTGTAACCGGATTAATATCCGGTACAGCGCCTTCCACTACGGGTGAATATGTGGTAGCGGTTTATGTAAAGGAATGGCGGAATGGTGTACTGATGGATTCTATAAAGAAAGAATTACAGATCTATGTATATAACTGTACTTTATCTGCCGCCAGCCTAAAAACCGATTACGTCAATTGCGACAACTATACTTTTTCTTTTCAGAACGAATCAACAGCATCCAATATCACATCGTACTCCTGGGATTTTGGTGTGCCTTCTATAACTACTGATGTATCTACATCGGCCACACCAACCTATATTTATCCTGCCGCAGGCACCTATACAGTAAAACTTACGGTAAGCAATGCAACGGGCTGTACTGATTCCAGCAAGGGAACAGTAAAGGTATATCCCGGTTTTACGCCTGCATTTAATTATTCCGGCACCTGTTATCAGGCGCCTTTTCAGTTTACAGATGCTACGGCAGCTTCATACGGTACGGTCAATAGCTGGAGCTGGGATTTTGGTGAATCATCTTCGACTACCAATACTGCCTCTACCAATAATCCAACGCACCAGTATGGCGCTGCAGGCAGCTATACCGTTTCACTCACCGTAGGTAGCAGCGTAGGATGTTCAGGTTCTGTAACAAAAACAGTTACAGCCTACGACAAACCTTTACTTACATTACCTTTTACCGATACGCTGATCTGTACGATCGACAGTCTGCCTTTAATTGCACAGGCTACCGGCACCGGAGTAACCTATAGCTGGTCGCCGCTTTATAATATACTTAATGCGAACACGGCCAACCCAACGGTATATCCGAAAGACACAACCGTATACACGGTTACCGTAACACAAAATGGTTGTGTAACAACGGGCTCCGTTACAGTGAATACGCTTGACTTTATTACGGTAACGCTGCCGGCAGATACAACGGTTTGTAAAACAGATAGCTTTCAGTTGAACCCGGTAAGTTATGCGTTAAAATATCAATGGTCACCTGCTACAGGTTTAAGCAGTGCAACGGTTAAATATCCAAAGGCCTATGCCTCGGATGATATTACGTATGCAGTGGTGGCCAACCTCGGTAAATGTCAGGACCAGGCTTCCATGCATGTGCACGTAGTTCCCTATCCGCAGGTATATGCAGGAAAAGATACCACCATTTGTTACGGTAGTCAGGCGCAGTTGAATGCGGGTATGGTGGCGGCATATTTTAACTGGTCGCCGGTAAGCACCCTTACAGGTAGCAATACGTTGACGCCGGTGGCGCATCCTACAACCAATACGTCGTATGTAATTACAGTAAGCGATACGCTGGGTTGTCCTAAACCTGTATCGGATACGGTTATTGTTTATGTAACTCCCAAAATTGTAGTTTTTGCAGGCAATGATACGGTAGTAGTGGTTGGAGAACCACTTCAGTTGAATGCTACCGCTACGGCAGGTATCGATCTGGCATATAACTGGAACCCGGCTACATGGCTCAGCGACCCTGCCATCTATAATCCCATTGCTACGTTTAACCCGAGTGTTGATTCCATTACGTATGTAGTAACAGCAAGCACAACTGACGGCTGTTATGGCAGTGATGCCATTACGGTTAAGGTGTTTAAAACCGCCGCTGATATTTTTATGCCTAATGCTTTTTCACCAAACGGAGACGGAAAGAATGATGTGTTCAAGCCTATACTGGTAGGCATTTCAAAACTGAATGTATTCAGCATTTATAACCGCTGGGGACAACTGGTATTTACTACTTCTCAGAATGGCAAGGGATGGGATGGAACGCTTCATGGCATACAACAGGATACCGGCAGCTTTGTATACATGGTGTCGGGAGTAGATTATCAGGGTAAAACGATTACAAAGAAAGGAACGTTTACGCTGGTTAGATAGGCTGATAAGTTGATAAGTTTAAAAGTTAACAAGTTAATAGGTTGACAAGTTGACGTTAGCCATATTAACCTGTCAACCTATTAACTTATCAACTTACTGCTACATCTTCATAACCTTCTTCGTCACATTCCTTTTCCTGTCGGCACCAACGAACGACAGGTAATAGGTGCCGGGAGCATAATCATTCAACTGAATATGTACCCTGCGGATGGAATTTGCCAATGATATTGTTTGTAAAAGCTGTCCGCCGCCGCTGTACAAACGTACTTCTTTCCATACGCCGATGGTGAAGGTGGCGTCAACGGCGTCACGGGCAACACTGGGAGATATTCTTAAGGGGACATCATCTACCGTCACTGTTTTGATGCCCAGTATTTGATGGTGCCCGTCTATATCAGTCTGGCTTAAGCGGTAATAATTGCTTCCGGCCTCCGGCGAATTATCGGTAAAGATATAATCGGTCTGCAGGCTTGAGCTCACTTTACCGGGCACGGTGCCGATGGATGAAAAGGAAGCGCCGTCGGTACTTCTTTCAATGGTAAAATGATCATTATTGATTTCTACGGCGGTGCTCCATTTTAGTTGAACAGTTTCTGAACCCTGCAATTGAGCAGTGAAAGATGATACCGTAACCGGTAATACGTTAAAGTCATTATTGGCGTAAACACCGCCTGCGCCTGGAGCCAGGTTTGCAGTGGTAGTATTATCTCCCACCCAGTTATGTGGGTCGGCTATGGCAATGAGCAGGCCATCTTTACTTCCCGTAAGCGTACCGCCATAATGCATATTATCGAACCCATAATTGGCAGAGCCTAATGCACCGGTGCCGGAAGATCCGCTGTTAATATTAGTGGTTAATGCAACTGCGGTAGTGCTGGTTAAACCGGGCGGCTGATACGATTGGTTGTCGCCTGAAACAGATCCGGTGGTTTGCCATACGCCCAGCCCGGTGTAGGAACCTGCTGATTGCCCGTTATTAAAGGCATATATAAAAGTGGCGCCTACTGCAGTACCGGATGTTCCCTGATAAACGATGAGTTGGTCGCCGCCGATATTGAAACCAAATCCTCCTGAGCCTAATGCTCCCGATACGCCGGTTGAGGTTCCATTTACGGTGTTATTGGTACCATAAACAATCGTTCCTCTCGGAATGTCTGCCTGAACTGTCCAGGTAAGATATCCATCACCATTAAAAGGGGTTCTAAAATTACTGGTATTGTTATCATAGCCGTTATCGGTAAAAATAATAACAGTTCCGGCAGTCAATTTAACCATTGTCATAAAGGCCCATTGCTGATTGGGGTAGGTTTGGTCTGCATTAAATCCCAGTACAGCAATATCACCCACTCCTAAAACAGTTCCGCAAAATGCGGTTTTGCCGGCAGCGGTTATAATACATAGTAATACCGCCACCCGCAGGTGTTGTAATAATTTCTTCATATATACATTTTTATCAGAGACTTGTAAACAAATGATCCTTTACAAAACCATAGGGAGCTGCAAACCGGCCGGGGACTAATACGCCATTAACAGTGAGAGTATGAATATGGAGAATTTCATTGTTGATGCAGGATACCAGTAACCGTCCATCGGTATTTATAATTGTTCCTGCGCTAACACTACCCGGTAACGGATATGTACCGGGCTGAAGCTGTTCAGCATCACTTATTCTCAGTTCGAATCCATTATAAATAGTTATAGCCCCTGAATTCCAGGGGTTACAAGCCTTTACCAGATCGCATATTTCGGCCGCCGGCATTGTTTGCCATTGAACGCAAACGTCTTTGGCAGCGGGCCGGTGAAAATAAGCGGCATGTTGTTCGTTCTGTTCGGTGCCAGGAATCGGTTGATTCAGTTTTTTGATCTGCAGCAGATAATTCACGCCTTCAACAAGGTGCTGACTCATCAGCTGGTGTACAAAACCGTAACTGAAAAACGGTTCGTTGAGAAATTCCTTCTTCCATACTATAGCGCCTGCATCAAGGCGCTCACTGATACGATGAATAGAAATGGCCAGTGTGCGACTCCCCTTTTTCAATTGCCAGAATACAGGGTTCGGCCCCCTGTACTCCGGCAAATGACCAAAATGAACATTGAATAAATCAGGCAGATGATTACCAAACTGCGCTGTTTTGATTTTACTATTATACCCGACTATAAAAATTATATCGGGTTGTTGTGCAGAAACCCATTCGTACATCAATTGCGGGTTGTTGTTCTCGTAAGTACAGGAAATGCTTTCGCTGTTGCAGAATGAAGAAACACCGGCGCCGTTCTCCGCCGAATAAACACAAAGATCCAGCCCCTGCGTTTTAAAAAAATATAGCAGGGGTATACAAAGTGTTGAATTGGCAATAACGCCTGTTTTCACATTATTAACTGTAAATAGTTAAAAATCACATTTTGCCCGGCGAAGCGTTGATCATAGGAATAATTTGCTAGTTCCTTGAAGGGAAGATACCCTGTAAGGCAATAATGTAATTAAGGCCCAGAAAAGGCTGCCTGTTTTCATGGGGAGTTGTGCCACCAGCGATACTGATACTGGTTGCGGCCAGGGTTGCATTCTGCGTAGAAGTAGCAGCATAAGTATTTACGGTCACTGAGTCGGGCCCGTAAGTACCGGTTGCTGCAGCCAGGAAATTGTTGGCAGGAGAAACCTGATCGGCCGGAGCGCTGGTGTTTACCTGCATAAGATGATTATGCTGCGGCATTTGCGATGTGATTAACGTTACCGATTCAACACCAGCCACTTCGCCCAAAGAGACTGGGCTCAATCCCAGCCCCTGGCCCTGACCTACGGGTGTACGCCCGCGAAGATCAGGCAACGCAAAAGTAGTTTGTCCGTTACCGCCATAAGTAGTCCCTAGAATAGAAAACAAGGCGGTGTTTGTTGCAATGGCAAGAATCTGGCCCTGGCAAAAAGCCCATCCACGAGGTGGAAAATTACCGGCAAACAATACGATAGCGCCGATGTAGGGTTGGTCCATAGATTTTGTTTAATGGTGAAATAATGGTTTGAGATTTATGATACTTTTTTTCTGGTAATACAATAATACCACGGTGCCGCACCGCAGCACACGAATAATGAACAACCTTAAAAAATGCTACTCAGAGTAGACCCACTGTAGAGGAATGCTATCAATTTTATCGTAGGAAGAAAGGATATGAGGCTTAAATTTACACATTTTTTTTATACAAAAAATTTTATGTGCATTTCATTAATCACAATTTAACCTATTTGTTAGGTTTAGTAAATGATACATTTAAACTAAGCACCCCTTGCTCCATCTTTATCGATATTTGCTTTTTTTATTATATTACACCCCTTTTATCAACCATTGCATGAACCCAGTTATAAGATATGCCCAATTACCGCTGATGCCCGATATTGTTACCATGCAGCAACAGGTAACAGCGTTAACCTCTACATGGATACCGCATTTTAATACAAGACAATATGAAGGTGGATGGACAGTGCTCTCTCTGCGGTCACCCGGAGGAAGTACCGAACAGATCATTCCCGATCTGTTACAATCAGATACCTATCAGGATACACCATTGCTGCAACATTGTTCTGCCATTCAACAGTTAATGAACAGTTTACAATGCTCTCTGAAAGCTGTAAGATTACTGAACCTGCACGGCGGATCGGTTATTAAAGAACATAAGGACCATGATCTGTCGTTCGAAAATGGCGAAGCACGTCTGCACTTCCCGGTATTTACCAATCCGCAGGTTGAGTTTTATGTTGACGGGCAACGGGTGGCCATGAGCGAAGGAGAATGTTGGTACATCAATGCGCAACTCCCACATCGCGTAGCAAACTATGGCGCTGCCGATCGCATACACCTTGTAGTAGATTGTGTTGTGAATGACTGGCTGACGGGTATTTTTGAAACCGCTAAAAAATCTTTTGCATCATCCAGTCGTGATCAGGCACAACTAAAACAAATAATTGCCGCACTTCGTTCGCAAAACACGGAGCACGCGAATAAGCTCGCTGATAAATTGGAACAGGAAATGTCTGAACCAGGATTTTAAACGATTATAAGATTTCCACGAGAAGGCTAATGCAAGTAATCAGGAAAGATCAATACATATCGAAGCAGGTGAATAAGAAAAATCGTATAAAATCCTGGTTCAGACCATTGATTAAAATCAAATAAACCCATCTTCCCTCCTTTTGGTAAATAAAGTGTATACCTTAGTATGCACTGTATCCTTTTGTCCGTTTACACCTGCTTCCGGTAAATCCCATCTGTTATCCACAAATGTCTTTAGCCATTTCTTTATAAAAAATTAACCGTTATGAAAAAGTACTGCTCTTTTTTACTCATTACCTGCTGCATGATGTATCTGGCAGCGTGCACTTCTGCACCAAATGAAAAAATGCCCATTGCGAAAGATGCGCCCACCTTCGACTTAACAAAAGCAAAAACGTGGATAGAAAGTGATAATGCAAAATTTGTTGAAGAATTTAAGAAAGGCGATTCGGCAGGCGTGGCATCTCATTACGGATCAGACGCCTGGTTAATGATGGGTGGCATGGAACCTGTAAAAAAAGATGGCATTGCGGCTGCCTGGGGCCACGCAATGAGAATGGGCGTGAAAGATGTAAAAATTAACACCGTTGACGTTACGGGTAATGCCGACCTGCTGGCTGAAACAGGTATGTATGAAGTGTATGGCGACAATAACAAACTGCTCGACAAAGGCAAATATGTAGTTGTATGGAAACCCGAAAACGGAGGCTGGAAAATATTCCGCGATATCAGCAATAGCAACATGCCTGAGCAGCACTAAATATAAATGTCTGAACCAGGAT
>Ga0105239_10006622_pt1 | contig 13409 bp, 10 predicted proteins | sample KBSC44metaG_FD_92761 | JGI IMG/M metagenome (GOLD analysis project Ga0105239, IMG submission 92761) | Corn rhizosphere microbial communities from Kellogg Biological Station, Michigan, USA - KBS C4-4 metaG | ecosystem: Host-associated > Plants > Roots > Rhizosphere > Soil | place: Michigan, USA... | reverse complement strand
GCCTCGTCCAGCAGCAGCGGCAAACCCGCATCCTTCATCGTCTTCTCAAACCGCTCGGCTTCGTGCATCACGTCATGATTCCCCTCGATCATCACCAGCCCCTGCCGCGGGTCCAATCGCCGCATGAAATCGATCCCCGGCTGAATCCGCAGCGCCGACGTGTCCAGCAGGTCGCCCGTGAAGACGACGAGATCCGCCCGCATCGCGTTGATCGAATCCGCCACCCGCTCCATCACCCCGTCCGGCAGGAACCGCCCGATGTGCAGGTCCGACCCGTGCGCGATCGTCAGCCCAACCAGGTCCGCCGGCAATCCCGGCACGCGCAGCGTCACGTCGTGCACGTCGTACATCCCAAGCCGCTTCACCGCCACCACGCCCACCCCCGCGCTAATCGCCGGCGGCAAGATCGCGCTCATCGCCGCCAGCGCCTGCCGCCGGGTTAAACCGGATGTCGGCGGCGCCACCGGTTCAGTCGGCCCACTCGCGACCGCAACGGTTCGGCACGACCGGATTCGCCTGACCACCGCCGGCCCCCACGTCCAAACCACCGCCAGCGGCAACAGGAACAAGTGCCACCCGTACGCCACCACCGACCAGATCAGCGGCCCCCAGTGCGGCACGTAATCCGCAATCGATCCCCCCAACATGAACAACATGAACCCCAGTTGCGCCGCCATAAACAGGTGCAACCCCCACCGCCAGCCGCCGGCGAATCTGAACCCGCGCAACCGCCCCGCCGCCGCACGCCACCAAACCACGTCCCCGGCGATCCAACCGATCAGCATCGCGTACCATTGAAGCATCTGTGTCGTCGAAGAATAGCATGCCCTCGGTTTCTGGCCCATAGCACCGCGCGCAATTCTGCCGCGGTCAACGCCCTGTCACTGTAAACCCCCAAAAACTAACGCCTTATATCCTTGCCTTGAATGCAATCCACCCTCCGCATATTCTCCTGCATTGTTCAAATTTGACACTTGCTAAACTCATCCGCTATCCTTACATTAACCAAACATTGAGCGGCAAAGAATTCCGGACGCAGTGGCCGATATGAGCAGGGAACGCGCCTTACCGGACCGCTCCCGGCAGGGGCCGAAAACCAGGGTCAGGAGAAACAATCGTATGGCTCGAATCCAACTCGCACCCACCCCAACGCTCGAAGCACCACAGGAAGACTCGGAGATGTCCAAAGCCCGAAAAGAAAGTGCCAAGCCCGCCACGTCCAAGACCGCCTCCCGTACCCGCGAGACCGCCGAGTCCATGGCCGCCCGCCAAAAGGACATCTCGGTCTCCGAGTTCTTCGCCAAGAATCGCCACCTCCTCGGCTTCGATAACCCCCGCAAAGCCCTGCTCACCACGGTCAAGGAAGCCGTAGACAATTCACTCGACGCCTGCGAAGAAGCCGGCATCCTTCCCAACATCACCATTGTCATCGAAGACCTTCAACCCGACCGTCCGGCCAACGCCAAGCAATCGCGCTACCGCGTCACCATTGTGGACAACGGTCCGGGCATCGTCCGCAAACAGGTCGAAAACGTCTTCGGACGCCTGCTCTTCGGCTCCAAATTCCACCGCCTGAAGATGTCCCGAGGCCAGCAGGGCATCGGCATCAGCGCCGCGGGGATGTACGGCCTCATCACCACCGGTAAGCCGATGGTCATCCACACCCGCCCCGGCGCCAAGAAGCCAGCCCACCACATCGAGCTGGCAATGAACACCAAGACCAACCGCGCCGAAGTCACCGTCGACGACGAAACCCAGAATTTCCCCCCCGCACGCCTCCGCACCGTCAACGCCGGCACGCGCGACCCCGGCTTCCTCAACTCCGAAGATTACATCACCGGCACCAGCGTCAGCATTGAGCTCGAAGGCCTCTACCGCAAAGGCCGCGGCTCCGTCGATGAATTCCTCGAACTCACCGCCATCGCCAATCCTCACGCCCGCATCACCTTCGTCCCCGCGTCGCGCATCAGCGCCGACGACCAGGACGAACTCCCGCTCGGCAACGCCGAAAAGGACGCCACCCACGCCGTCGCCATCACGCAGGACGCCGCCCACGGTGCACCCGAAGCCGCCGAGGCCGCCACCCCGAACGGCGTCGATCCCACGCTCACCACCATCGAAAAAGATGGCGTAGTATTCTTCCCACGCGGCACCGACCAGCTCCCCCCCGAAACCCAGGAAATCCAGCCCCATCCCAAAGGCATCGAACTCGGCATCCTCATCCAGATGATGCGCGACTTCGAAGCCGCCAACAAAAATGGCGGCACCCTCTTCAACTTCCTCCAGGAAAAGTTCAGCCGCGTCAGTCCCGCCAAAGCCGCCGATTTCTGCAAGGCCTGCGGCGCCCACAGCCGCACTAAGGTCTCCGACCTCGAGCCCGGGCAGATCGAAACGCTCTTCAAAGCCTTCCAGGACGCTAAGCTTCCCCCGCCACCCACCGACTGCCTCGCACCCATCGGCGTCCGCCAGATGCTCGCCGGCATGCTCAAGGGCGTGAAGGCCGAGTTCTACGCCGCCTCCTCCCGCGAGCCTGACGTCTACCGCGGACGACCCTTCCAGATCGAAGCCGCCATCGCCTTCGGCGGCGAACTCCCAACCGAGGAAACCGCCCGCGTCATCCGTTTCGCCAACCGCGTTCCCCTCCTCTTCCAGCCTTCCGCCTGTTCCAGCTTCAAAGCCGTCGCCGAAACCGGCTGGCGAAATTACAACCTGTCTCAACCGCGCGGCTCGCTCCCCAACGGACCCATCGTCATTATGATCCACATGGCTTCCGTCTGGGTCCCGTTTACCAGCGAATCCAAGGAGGCCATCGCCGACTACGACGAGATCCGCAAGGAGATGAAGCTCGCCCTCATGGAGTGCGGCCGCAAGCTCGGCGCCTACCTCCGCAAGCGCCAGAAGATGCAGCGCGAAGCCGCCCGCCGCGACGTCTTCGAACGGTACATCGGCGAAATCAGCAAGGCCGTCAACGCCATCAACGGCACCGACACGAAAAAGCTCTACGACGCCCTACTCGCCGAAGCCAGAAAACGCACCGCGATCGCCGACGCCCAGCTCGATGAAGAGGGCAGGACGATCAAGAAAGATGAGTCCGACGACCTCAAAAACGACGAGGGCGTGGTATTAGTCGAATCTCGCGCCGCTCACCTGGCGCAAAACGAACCCACCGAAGGAGGCTCGGGCACTTCAATGACCGAGTCATCCGACGAAAATGGTGACGTCGTCAAACTGTCGTCCAAACCCCGCAAAAACCGCAAGCCCGCACGAAACGGCGACTAAACCCGATTCCCCAAAATTCCCCAGAATCGACCAACGTTAAAAAACAGCCGAGATAAACCGCCCAGATTACCAAACACTCATGGCCAAGAAAGAATCCAAACCCGCCGCGTCCGATCGCGTCAACAAACGAATCCGCGAGCGCGACAAGACCACCCTCGCCAAGGTCGTTCACCTCGCCGACGACGTCGCCAAAAACGCGTTCAAAGGCGGTGACATCAACATCGCCATCCCCACCCGCACCCGCGCCAACACGCTCTGGAACAAGAAGCGCGGCATCCTCCAGATGGGGGACGGCAAGTCCACCCGCGAACTCTTCAATTTGAACCAGGCCAAGCAGTTCATGCAGACCGTCCTCCACGGCGACTCAATCAAGCAACTGATCGAAGCCGAGAAGACCCTCTCATTGCGCGGCATGTTCTACAAAGCCCTTCACACCATCCAGGGCACCAAGGGCGAAAAAACCTTTGCCAACCAGGACGAATCCGACGTCATCCTCGAAGACCTCGAGGTCGCGATGGGCGCCTTGCGCGAAGAGCTGCACGTCTACGCCAAAAAACGCGGCACCATGGTCGGCAACATCACGATCGTCGATACCGGCGACGAGATCGACTGCCGACGCATGGGCTCGGGCGGTTACGCCGTCCCCTCGATCACCGAACCCGACGTCATCCAATTCAAGAAGTGCGAAGCGAAGTTCGTCCTGCACGTCGAAAAGGACACCGTCTGGGGTCGCTTCAACGAAGACCGCTTCTGGGAAAAACACAACTGCATCCTTACCGAAGGCTCCGGCCAGCCCCCCCGCGGCATGCGCCGCCTCCTCCGCCGGCTCAACGAAGAACTTGGCCTGCCGATTTACTGCCTGCTCGACTGCGACCCGTGGGGGCACTACATCTACAGCGTCATCAAGCAGGGATCGATCAGCCTCGCCTACGAATCCGAGCGCCTCGCCATCCCCGATGCCAAATTCCTCGGCGTCCGCAGCAAGGACTACGAAGAGTGCGACCTCAGCGACGACGTGCAGATCGAATTGAACGACAACGACAGAAAACGCGCAAAGGAAATCGCCGCGTACCCGTGGTTTAAAGACCACAAGGGCTGGCAAAAGGAAATTGCCAAAATGACGTCCAACGGCTTCAAGATGGAAGTCGAATCCCTCATCACCAAGGACATCAGCTACGTCACCGAAGAATACGTTCCCCAGCGCCTGAAGAAGCGAGACTGGCTCGACTAACGAACCGCCCGCTTCCGCTTTATCATGGAACGCGCCGAGGAAGCCGACGAACTCGACGTCTGATCCCGCGACGTCGCGCGCCATACGATTTCTGTCGCCTTCTTGCCAATTGACGACCCCTGATTTCTATCGGAGGTTATCCCGACAAGGCACTTGCCGAGCCGGGAGGAAGTTTATGGCGTCCAATGAGAAGGTGACGGGCCGAAAGAAGCTTGACATTACGTCCCTGGCGCTGGTCGCAGCGGTGGTCGCCGGGGCGGGGGGCCTCGGGTGGGTGCTGTGGAATCAGCGAACTCCGATCCAGGGCGACCAGACCTCGGCCGCCGCCGCCGCCCCCGCGGCGGTCATCAGTCCGGACGCCATCGAACCGGAAGTCGCCGCGGACCCGAACAGCAAGGTCATGCGGATGTTAAGTGAATTGCAGTCCCGGTCGGTCGAACCGGCCGTCAATCCCCCGGCCACGTCCCAAGCGGCGCGGCCGGATCCGTCCGCCGACGGCATCATTACGATCATCTCCAAAAGCGCGTCGTCTACGACCCGGGTGGCCGCAGGTGCCCCCGCCTCGTCGAACGTCGCACCGGACGTCGACTACGCCTCGCAGTCGAACAACAACGGCGGCGGTCCGAAAGTCTACACGACCCGAGATCCGAATCTGGACAAGCCGCCGGAACCCCGGCGGAGCGGCAAGCCACGGTATTACGACTTCGATCACAAGGACTCGTATTCGTCGCCGGACGACGACTCCCAATTTCAACGCCGCACGATCTACAAGAGCAGATAACGGGTACCACGATCAGGCGCGTCGCCCCTGCCAATCTGTCCGGTTTGACTGTGGCGGGCGTTCAATTGCATATCTCTCCATGTCCCGCGCGCGCGCCGCGCCGGGTCGTACCATGGGAGGAGGAATTGCGTGCGGTCAGAAACGAAGGCGGCAACATCGATCCTCTCGGCGATCGCGGCGTACGGACTCGGCATCGCCATCGTGGCCGCGGTCGGCTCGAGCCTGAACAGCCACCCCTCTCCGCCGCCCGTCGCCGTCCCGCCGATGGCGCCGGGCAGGTCCGCCGGCGCGGTTGCCGCCGCGCCGAGGGAATCGGCGGCGGCGGAGTGGCAACCCTACCAACTCGCCGGTGAGATCACGATCATCCGATCGGACGGCGAGACGACCAATGCCATCGCCCCGCCGACGGTTCTCGATCTCAACGCGCCACTGCAATCGCTCACGCTGGAACAGGCGGCCGTCGCGCCGCCGTCATCCGCGGCTTCGGCGAAATCCACGGGCCCGCGAGTCTTCACCGCGGACGGCGCCACGAGTTTCGGCGGCGCGGGTGGCGACTCCCCGGACCTCGTGGCCCCGCGGTATTACAGCTTCGACGGTCACGTGGTCGAGGCGATCACGCGGCTGAACCGCGGCGAAGAGGGGAACCCGAAATGGGCCAAGCGCACGACCGTGCGACCGCTTTACTAACGGTCGCACCGTCAGTCAGTCAGTGCGCGGCGTTCGAAGGCGAGCCGATTCCTAATGGGAATCCGCGCCCGACGCCTCGTCCTGGCTCACCTCGCCGGCGAACGAGTCGTCGAGTTGGTCCGGGTCGGGACGCGGCGGGCGTGACGCCGCCGCCGCCCCACGTCCCGAAGCGGTCGATTCGATGTCGCCACCCTCGTGATCCATCACGTCGCCTTCGACCTTTCCGGCCTTCTTCCCCCTGGCGTTTTTCGTGGGGGGCCCGGACGCGAACGCGCGGGCGGAGCCGTCCGTGTCGTCCGGTCCCGGCGCCTCCCCGCCGCCGGCGTTCTGTGCGACGCCGCTGCCACCGGTGCCGACGCCGACGATGTCCGTGTCGATGTCGCCTCCACTGCTGGCGCCCGCGCCCGACGCGTGACCGCCGACGCCCGCGACGCGGCCTTCGTCGTCGCCCGCGTGCGGATGAGCCGCGCCGCGGTCGCTCGCCCTGGTATTGGCCGAGGTGTAGGTGCGTCCGACCGTGTCCGTCTCGCGCACGCCAAAGTCTCCCTTGCCGCCGACCCCTTTGGCGGCGCGGCTGTCGCTGCCGACTTTCCCCTTGGGCTTTTCGCTGGATCCCTTTCGACCGCGGCTGCCGCCCTGTGACTGTTGCTTGGCCATCTGTGAAACTCCTTATCGCAGTATCGTGCGAGTTCCACCGTATCAACCGGCGTACCACCGGGGAGCGCCTAAAGAACCTGACGCGACGGGCATCTCATGTGGTGGGTAAAAAAGTGAATCAGCCTCCCCGACCCCAGGGAGGCTGATTCGCGTTTCACTTCTTCAGTTGTCGGACGCCCGGCTGGCCGTCCCTGAATTATTCGCGCTCTTCCAGCAGCGACACCGGAAGGCGTCCGGCGAAGCCGGCGGTGAGCTCGTGGAAGTAGGCGATCTTGTCCTCGCCCAGCTTCCAGCAGAGGTTCACTTCGCGCCCCTGGTGCTGGCCGATGAAATCGACCAGGCCGACCTGGAAATCCTTCAGCTCACACCCGATCTCGGTCAGTTCGTCGAGGTACGTGTGCAGCTTGTCGATCGCGACGTCGAGATCCGTCTGGATGCGTTTCTGTTCCTTGGAATTGGCGGCTTCCAGCGTCGATTGGAGCTGGGTCGCCTGGTCGCGCGTCTGGACAATGTCGCTGACCACGCGGCGCACGAGCGGTAGCGCGCGGTTAGCCTGCGCCAGCGTAAAACGCCGGCGCGGACGGGACGAGAAAACCGGTTGGGGGGAAAGGGACTGCGGACCGGCCATTGGACATGCCGCCTTTCTAACGACGACGCCGGGCCCGGCTAGTTGCACAACAAGCAAGCGCGCCCGGTGCCACTCCTGATACGCGATTATGACACCCTGCATAACGGTGTCAATCACCACCTTGGGGCGGATGACGCAAAGTGAATGCCGCCTCACAATGGGCGGCGAGATGTTCCTCCCAAACCCCACAAACGGCCTCTGCGGTGCGAAATTCCTGAGGCGCGCGGGAGGTCAGGCTGTCGCGTCGGGGTGGACAAGAACGCCGTCAAAACCGGCACGATTTGACGTGAGCTGGTGGAATGCGCAGTTGCTGCTAAGCCTGCAGCCCCTTGAGACGCCCGGTCGCGTCACCGACGCTGTCGACGTTGACCTGCATGCGGTCGAGCATCGACATCCAGAGGTTATTGAGCGGCGTGTCCTTCGCATAGCGGATGTGGCGGCCCGACGAGAGCGTCCCGCAGCCGCCGCCCGCGAGGAGGATCGGCAGGTCGTCGTGGTTATGGGCGTTGCCGTCGGAGTTGCCGCTGCCGTAGGCGATCATGCTGTGGTCGAGCAGTGTGCCGTCCCCTTCGGGGATCGACCGCAACTTCTGTAGCAGGTAGGCAAGCTGGGTGGTGTGGAAGGTGTTGATGTCGCGGATGCGGGACTTCTTGGTCGGGTCGTTGCCGTGGTGCGAGAGGTCGTGGTGACCGTCGCGGACGCCAATGAAGGAGTAGGGCCGGTTGCTTCCCTCGTTGGCGAGGACGAACGTGCAGACGCGCGTCACGTCCGCCTGGAACGCAAGGACGAGCATGTCGCACATGAGACGCAGGTGCTCGGGGTATTCGGCCGGGATGCCCTTGGGTTGCACGACGCCGGTGTCGGGCAGCTTGGGTTCGGGGAGTTTTTCGGCGCGCTGGATGCGGAGTTCGATGTCGCGGATGGCGGAGAAGTATTCGTCGAGCTTCCGCCGGTCATTGGTGCCGACGCGGTTCTGCAAATCGCCGGCGTCCTGGCGGACGAAGTCGAGGATGCTCTTGCGGCGGGCGTCGCGCTGGGCGCGGTCGCCGTTACCGCCGGAGCCGAACAGGCGTTCGAAAACGAGCTTGGGATTCACTTCCTTGGGCAGCGGCGTGGTCGCCGACCGCCAGGACATGGTGGAGGAATAGACGCACGAGTAACCGGAGTCGCAGTTGCCGGCCATCGAGCCCGGCTCGCAGCCGATTTCGAGCGACGGGAGGCGAGTCTGATCGGCGAGACGCGACGCCGCGACCTGGTCCACCGAAATGCCCGAGCGGATGTTGGTGCCGTCGGTCTTGCGGGGCTGGGCGCCGGTGAGGAAGGCGCCCATGGCGCGGGCGTGGTCGCCGCCACCGTCGCCATGCGGGCGGGCCTTATCGACGGTCAGGCCGGTCAGAACCATGAGCTGATCGCGGACGCCTTTGAGCGGTTGGAGGATGGCCGGAAGCTCGAAGCCCGCGCCTTCGGTGGCAGGGGTCCAGTCCTTCATGTTCTTTCCGTTGGGGACGTAGAGGAACGCCATGCGGTTGGGCGCGGCCTTGCCGGCGGGGGTGGTCGCGCCGCGGGCCCAGTTGACCATCGGACCCATCGACTCGAGCCACGGGATGGCGACGGCGCAGCCGAGGCCTCGAAGCAGCGTCCGGCGGGAGAGCGGTGTGTGTTTCGCGTTCGTCATGGTGTGTTTTGCTCCGTGCCCCGTCGCAGGCGGAACGGATCGCTCTTGGCGATCTCGATCACCAGCCGCGAGAAGCGGTAGTCGTCCTTCTCCAGCGCCGCGCAGACCTTGTCGATTGCGCGGCGGTCGTAAAACTCCAGGCCCCGGCCCAGGGCGTACGTCGTCAGCTTTTCGGCGAGGCAGCGGGTGAACTGGCCTTTCTTCTCTTTCAGGATCGTCTTGAGCTCGGCCGGGCCTTTGAAAGATTGCCCGCCGGGCAGCGTGCCGGACGGGTCGATCGCAAATTCACCGTCCTTCTTCCGAAACGCGCCGACGGCGTCGAAATTCTCGAACGCGAAGCCGATCGGGTCCATTCGCGCGTGGCAGGCGGCGCACGAGGGGTTTTCGCGGTGCTGTTCCATGCGCTGGCGGAGCGTCCCGGTCAGTTGGGCCTTGGCGTCCTCCTTCAGTTCCGGCACGTTCGGCGGGGGTGGGGGCGGCGGGGCGCCCAGGATCTGTTCGAGCACCCACTTGCCGCGCTTGACCGGCGACGTGCGGGTCGGGTTGGACGTGACGGTAAGGATGCTCGCCTGGGTGAGCAGGCCGCCGCGCTCGCCGTCGGGCGGCAGACTGACGCGGACGAAATCGCGATCAGGGATGAACGTCCCACCGGGCCTGGTCGCCTTTTCACCGACGCGGTTGCCGGCGGTATCGGCGATCCCATAGAACCGGGCGAGAGTCCGATTCAGGAACGTGAAATCGGCGCTGATCAGATCGAGCACGCTGCGATCTTCCTTGACGATGGCGTCGAGGAACATCTCCGTTTCCTTCGCCATCGACGAGCGCAGCCGCTCGTCGAACGCGGGGAACAGCTTGGTGTCCGGCGACACGATCCGCAGCCGCTTCAACTGCAGCCACTGCATCGCGAACTGATCGACCAGCGTCTTGGCGCGCGGGTCCTTCAGCATCCGCCGGCACTGGGCTTCGAGGTTCGCCGTAAGCTGGCCCTTGGCGGCAAGGTCGAAGAGCTCGTCGTCGGGCATCGTCGCCCAGAGGAAATAAGAGAGCCGCGACGCGAGGGCGTATTCGTCGATCGGATGGGCCGCCGCACTGTTCGACCGGTCGTCGAGCTCGACGCGGAAGAGGAACTTGGGCGAGACGAGGACCGCCTCCATGGCCATTTGCATCCCGGCTTCCCACTTCTGGCCGTGCGCCTCGCACTGCTCGACGAGCTGCGCGAGGCGTTCGACCTCCTGCGACGCCGCCGGACGGCGGTAGGCATGGGAGGCGAACTTACTCAGGATGTCGCGCGTCGCGGCCGACTTCGGTTTGCCGGGCGATAGGGCGAGCAGGCGCCGTTGGGTGGCCGGTCGCGTGTCGGCGGGGCCTTCCACCGAGATCGATTCGACGTATATGGTGCGGCGCGGCTGATCCTCGGCCGGGTTCAGGAACTGGACCGCGAAACGGTGCTCGCCGACGTCGGCGGCGAAGGGCGCCTCGTAAACCTTGGCCTGCTTTTCGTCGTCACCGGCGACTTCAAAGGTCTGGAGCGTCTTGCCGTCGATCGTCAGGGCGATGCGGAGCGTTTCTTCATCGACGGCCGGCCCGTAGGCGCGGACGCGCATGACGTACTGCCCGTCGTTCGAGAACGTCATCGGGGTATTGAGGTTGCCGACGGTCAGCGGGCGGAATTTCCCCTGCGGAACATTTCGACCCCCGGGTTCGAGGTTGCGCGCCGACGTGCGATGCACCGGCGGCTTGGGGGGATCGACGATGATCGCCCGCTGCATGATGCTCTCGGCCGCGGCCAGATACCGTTCCATCAGGATCGGCGAGATCGACAGGACGTCGGCGATGTTGTCGAAGCCGTTGCCGACGTCGTCGGCGGGGAAATCTTCGGCGGGCTGGAAGTCCACACCGACCAGGTCCCGGATGGTGTTGTTGTATTCGACGCGGTTCAGGCGGCGGATGGTCACGCGACCGGGGTCGGCGGGGGCGGCCTGGTCGGCCTTGTCGAAAATCGCATTGACCGTGTCGAGGAAACCGGCGATCTCCGCGTCGGACGGCCGGGGCCGCTTGGAGGGGGGCATTTCCCCCTCCTGTACCATCTGCAGGGCGTGCTGCCAGACCTTTCGATCCTTAAGTAGCGCCGCCGCATCGTGATAGACGTTCAGGACGAGGTCGGCCTTCTTCGCCTTGACGCCGTGGCATTCGACGCAATGGGCGGTCAAAAAGGTTTCGACGCGGGAAAACGAGGGGTCGCCCGCCGACGCGAGGGACGGAACGGCCACTACAAACAGAAGCAGGAGGCGGCGTAAACTCATGAACTCCAATATTTTGAGCCTTCGCAGGCTCAGCATTCGCCTGTACATACACCGGGAATTGCCGCCCATTTAATCCGGTTGCAAAATGATGGCGAGGCACGGCGAATTGCGGGCGGTATTTTCCCGCAGGCCGTAACTATCCGTATACGTCGGCGAACGGCGACGCGTTGATCGGGGTTTCGCCGATAAGGCCCTGCCAGCCAATGTGATAGAAGTTGTTTTCCTTGACGCGCTAGACAGGACGAATAATCACCGGTGAATTCACGGCCAACGTCGGGCGGCAACCGGCGTTTGCGACAGGGGGTGACATGGAGCGCTAGTGCCGAGCAGACATCCGGGAAGCACAACACGCCCGAAGATTCCTGCGCCCGGGTGGATCGTGCGCCGCTACGGTGGTCTACGCGCGTTTACGCTCACCGAACTGCTGGTGGTTATCGGCATCATCGCCGTCCTGATCGCGATCCTGATTCCTGCGCTGTCCAAAGCTCGGGCGTCGAGCCAGACCGTTTCCTGCCTGTCGAACCTGCGCCAGATCATGATGGCGTTTCACCTGTATGCGGGGGACAACAAGCAGCGACTCCCGGACCCGGCGACGGCGGAACAATCGTGGGAGAGCCTTCTCCGGCCGTACCTCGTCGCGAACGACGCCTACCACTGCCAATCGGACGGAGGGTTGTTCGACAACCTGCATTCCAGTTACGACTGGCGCGACACCTCCAACCCGGCGACGACGATCGCGGGCAAGTTGCTCGTGGAAATCCGCCGGCCCCAGATGATCTTCGCCTTCGACGCCCTGCCCGAATGGCACGGGCGCGGCAAGATCAACTCGGCGCGCGCGGACGGCTCGGCGGAGACGATCGAATATCAGAAATGCCTCGAGGACCTGGACGTGCCGATCAACCCGCAATGACGCGCACGCGCGCGAACCCTTAGCACTTTTTTACACGCCAATGCGAATCCTGGTTGCCGAAGATCACGCCTCACTCGCCCGCTCGATCGCGGACGGATTACGGGATGACGGGTACGCCGTCGACCTGACCTTCGACGGGAGCGAAGCGCTGCATCTAGCGTCGTCGAACCCGTACGACGCGATCGTGCTGGACGTCATGCTGCCCGGGCGAGACGGGTTTGCGATCATCCAGACGCTGCACCGCCGCGACGTGCAGACGCCGATCCTCTGCCTGACGGCGCGCGACGGGGTGCTCGACCGGGTAAAGGGGTTGGACCTCGGGGCGGACGATTACCTGGTCAAGCCGTTCGCGTGGGAGGAATTGCTGGCGCGCGTGCGGTCGATGGTGCGCCGCAAGCACGGGCAGAAATCTTCGACCATCCTCGTGGGCGACCTGGAAATTGACTGCGCGCGGAAATCCGCCAAGCGCGGCGGCGTCGCGATCGAGCTCTCGGCGCGCGAGTACGCGCTGCTCGAGTACCTCGCCCACCGGCAGGGCGAGGTCGTGTCGCGCTCGGACATCTGGGAACACCTGTACGACCAGCACGACGAGAACACGAGCAACGTGGTGGACGTGTACATCGGTTACCTGCGGAACAAGATCGACAAGGATTTCCCGACGAAATTGATCCACACCCGCCGGGGGCAGGGTTACCTGCTGGGGGTCGAAAGGTAACGTCGGTCCACGACCATGACCAGGCGCATCGCCCTCGCCATTCTTGTGACGGTTTGGACGATCCTGATCGTCGGTTGCACGACCGCCTACGTGGCGATGCGGTGGGTGCTGATCGAGCAATTGGACCGATCGATCCAGGCGCGCGTGGCGTCGCTGACGGAGTTGGTGCGGCCCGGATTGGTCGCGACGGAATCGTCGGACGACGAATCGGCGCCGTCGCCGGCGGTGCGCAACCCGGCGGTGCCGCCGGTGGGGACGCGTCCCGACGCCGACCGGTACGTGATCAAGAACGCCACCGGCCGGACGATCTCACCGGCGACGGGCGGCTTGGGCGTGTCCGACGTAACGCCCCTGGCCGCGTCGTTCGCGGCGCTCGGTGACGGGGGGCGCGTTCGCACGGTCACGTTCGCCGCCGTCGCGCCGATCGGCGCGGGCGGGCTGCCGGCGCCGGTCAAGGTAACCTATCAGACGCCGGCGACGGATCTGGATCGTCAGCTCGACCGGCTCGCGTGGATGTTCACGCTCTTCGGCCTGGGCGCCGGG
>Ga0105239_10006621_pt1 | contig 13411 bp, 6 predicted proteins | sample KBSC44metaG_FD_92761 | JGI IMG/M metagenome (GOLD analysis project Ga0105239, IMG submission 92761) | Corn rhizosphere microbial communities from Kellogg Biological Station, Michigan, USA - KBS C4-4 metaG | ecosystem: Host-associated > Plants > Roots > Rhizosphere > Soil | place: Michigan, USA... | reverse complement strand
TACCAAGGTCCTGGAAATTTACCGGCTTGCACACAAAGTCGAATGCGCCGCGGTTCATAGCGGTCCTTATATTTTCCATATCGCCATAGGCAGAAACAATAACAGCTTTTGTAAGCAGATTTAGTTCATTGAGTTTTGTAAGTAACGTAAGGCCATCCATTTCCGGCATATTGATATCACTTAATAAGATATCAATATCAGGATCCTCTTTTAGCAATTTGAGCGCTTCATTTCCGTTGGCAGCAAAAATAAATACGTATGTATTTTCCCTTATTTCCTTCCGGAATTTTTGTTTAATAAGCACTTCGAGATCTGCTTCATCATCTGCCACTAAAATCTTTGCCATTAATTTTTTAGTTTTAATTTTTCCTTTAGTAAATTAAAATCAACAGGTTTGGTAAGAAATTCATCGGCGCCCAATTTCATAGCCTGGTTATAATTATCGGTATCTCCATAGGCAGTTATCATCATTACAACGGGTGGCGGATTTTCATATTTTTCCTTGATATGCCTCAGCAATTCCAACCCACTCATTCCCGGCATATTTATATCTGAAAGTATCAGTACGGCCTCATGTTGCAGTTGCGCAAGATAACGAAGCGCCTCTTCTCCGGAAGACGCAAACGCAAATTCTACCTCCTTGTCCCGGATTTCTTTACGAAAACGCTGCTGGAATAAAGTTTCCATATCTTTTTCATCATCTACTACTAATATTTTCATGCTTCTTTTTTGTGTTTTATAAATTTAATGAGTATCGTTTATACTGGCAAGCTTATCGTAAATGTTGCTCCTTCTCCTTCTATCGTTTCAACTTTCAGGTCACCGCCGTGCGCTTTAATAACATCGTAGCTTAAAGATAAGCCCAATCCGGTTCCCTGCCCTGCAGGTTTTGTTGTAAAGAATGGCTGGAATATTTTGTCCATTACTTTTTGCGGAATGCCATTGCCATTATCTTTTACGATGATTAGAACTCCTCCACCCTCCGACACAGGGATTTTGGAAGTCTTTACAGTTACAGTTGGTTCATAGTTATCCGGGTGTTGTTTTTTCTTTTCCGTTACTGCATAAAATGCATTGGTTATTAAATTGAGAATAACCCTGCCAATATCCTGCGATACTACATTTATTTTACCGATCGTTTCATCAAAATCTGTTTTCATTGTGGCGTTAAATGATTTGTCCTTGGCTCTTAATCCATGATAAGCCAATCGTAAATATTCATCTGCCAAAGCATTGATGTCGGTGGGCTCTTTCTGTCCATTACTACTGCGGCTATGCTGCAACATCCCCTTTACAATGGTGTCGGCCCGCTTGCCGTGAAAGGTTATTTTTTCCTGGTTGCTCCTGATGTCGTCTGCAATTTTTTCAATAGCTAATTTTTCTAAGTCAGGAATGCTTGTTTTATTCAATTCTTCTTTCAGTTCATCTGTTAATTCAATATTTACTTCAGAAAAATTGTTTACAAAATTTAATGGGTTTTGTATCTCGTGAGCAATGCCGGCGGTGAGTTCGCCGAGACTTGCCATTTTTTCTGACTGAATCAACTGCGATTGTGTTGACTTAAGATCATCAATAGTTTGTTTTAATTGAGCCGTGCGGTGAGTTACTTTTTCTTCGAGTATCCTGTTTTCTTTTTGCAGTTGCCGTGAGCGATACACGATGTAAGCCCGCAAAAGGCCAATACCCAAAAGTGCAAAAATGGTATAAGCCCACCATGTTTGATACCAGGGTGGCATAATCGTAAATTTAAATTCAACCGGCTTCCCCCATTTACCGTCAATTCCTTTACTGCTAACCTTAAAAGTATATTTTCCGGGAGGCAGGTTTAAATAATTTTCTGTATAAGGGTTGGTGGTGACAGCACTCCAGTTCTTATCGATGCCATCAAGAACATAAGCATAAAAGGTAGTGTCTTGTCTTCCTAAATTTGCCTGTGTAAATTGAAACTGCAAATAATTTTTGTTATGCGGAACAGTAAGATCTACCGGCAGATTATAAGGACCGGATACACTATCCCACATATATTGGTTTGAATGAGTTAAACTCTCGGGCAGTTTACCTATATAAAAAGTATCGGCAGTCCAGATGGTATCTTTTTGCCCTACGCTATTTTTGTTAATAAAATATTGGGGCTGCGTCATTATGTTCATTCCTGTAATATAAGTAGCTACTGAATCATCACTTGGTTTAATGTTATGAATTATTGTAATGCCATTGTCGCCCCAGAGATATTCGCCCTTGTCATTTATGCAATCGGTGGACCATGAATTGGTTTCTTTTACCAAATTTTGAGATTTATCCAATAGAGATATTTTCCATTGCCCCGCCGAATCGCCAGGAGTCGGTGCGGTTATAATATTAATTTTACTGTTGGTTCCTGCAACCACGCTGCCATTATATTCCAACAGGGACAACACAGTATTGTTCGATAGTCCCTGCTTTGTTGTGATGTTAGTAAGGGTATTATTTTTTGTGTCTGCCACGTAAATGCCTTTGTCAGTTCCTATCCATATACGGCCGTATTTATCTTCCAGCATCATACGGTTGCAAACATCTTTTAAGCCGGGCTGGTTGTTTAAATATTTTACGGCTCCGGCTTTGGTGTCAATAACATCTATTCCGTTGCTATTGGTTGCAAGCCATATCAATCCATCTTTATCCTGTTTTACATCCCCAATATTATTATCGTTTAACCCACCTGAAACATCTGTATGAAGCGTAACTTTTTTGGCTGAATCAACCATATCAATACCGTTGCTCGGCCCCGTAAGCCATATATTACCTGAGTTATCGCTAAAGGCAACATAGATGGTATCGCTAACAAGGCCTTCTTTTTTACCTGCTTTTAAAATAGTTTTACGAACAGGATCAATTATGTTGAAACCTCCATCCGTGGCAACCATTATAGCCCCGTTCTTTTTCCAAAAAGATTGAACAAAATTATCGCTAAGGCCATTTGATTTATCCAGTAAACGCATGGCGTTTCTTTCCGGATTTACTATATATATTCCCTTTTGTGTAGCTACCCAAAGATTTCCAACAGCATCCTCCATCAAGCTAATTATTTGAGTAGTGCCTAACGGATGAACTGTTGCTCCGAGTTGATCTACAATATTTAAGCCTTGTGCGTTTCCTGTAGTTCCGGGATCTATAGATGCTAACCAAATCCGGTTATTTTTATCAAGCGCATAAGCGAGAACTAATCCTGCTGTTAATCCATCACTTTTTCTAATATACCGGGTCTTTTTATTTTCAATGTCGGCCAATTCAATTCCATTATTAGTATTACGCCATAGTTGCCCCTTATCGTCAAAAAATAGACCGAACGTGAAACCCTGATTAAAACCCTGTGATTGGTTATAATATTTTATATTTCCATTTTTTATATCAATGGCATTCAGGCCATCTGCAGTTGCCAGCCAAATCAGCCCTGATTTATCAATCGTTATAGCCGATAAAGAATCGTTGCTAAGTCCGTTAGCTTTGCGGAGGTATCTTATTTTCCCTGACGAAGCATCAATAATATCAGCACCGCCCGTAGCTGTGGTGATCCAGATATTCTTTTTATTATCTTCCAATACCTGGAAAGCCGTTGAATCAGATAAGCCTGTTTTATTATTTAAATCTTTGTAAGTTCTCGTTATCGGGTCTATGACGCTTACACTTTTGTCATTGGCATTGTACAGCCAGATATTTCCTTTTTCATCCAGGGTCATTTTAGAAATATTATTTCTTACACCTTTTACCTCGGTTGAATAACTGATGGTACCTTTATGCCTGTCAATCACACCGATAGTTGTTGATCCGGCTTGTAGAAACCAAATACCGCCGGCTTTATCTTCTACAATTCCCGATATAGCGGAGAAAGAAGCAGAACCTGTGATGAATGTTTGTAAATGCTCACCATCATAGCTAAATAAACCTTCTCTGCCTCCTATCCACAAAAGCCCGGTGTGATCCTTATAAATAGCGCCAATGAATTTACCCGGAAAGCCCTGGGCTTGTCCAAAGTCGTAGATAGAAAGCGGTTTACCTTTTTGCGGAGCAGGCGGTAATACTTTGATAAGCGTAGGCGGATCCAACACCGAGGTTTTCAATTCCAGCGGTTTTGAAGGCAACTTATCAATATTAAAATCGGCGCCTGGCAAGCTATTGAAGTCAAATTTAACTTCCTGGGGTGACTTGCTAAATGACTTAAAACCGGTTGAATCGTAAGGAATAGCCGGCAATGCATCGATGTCTAACTTTTGCATTACAGGCGTTATACCACCTTTTTTAATAGTATCCCATTTTAATGGCTTAGCATCACTGAAAACGAGCGGCTCTGTTACCGGCTGCGAGTACCCAAGTTCACTGTCAGGGAATGGGGTATTTTCTGAATTATTACAGGATGAAAAAGTAATGATTAATATGACAATTGCCGAAAGCTGGTAACAGTAAGTCTTAGTTTTATTCATTTAGTCTGCCGGTTTAGGAGTGCCCATTTAAAGATAATGAAATAATGAATGTTGAACCTTTTCCCTCCGATGTTTCGACTTTTATTTCTCCTCCATGTGCTTTTATGATGTCATAAGTTAATGATAAACCGAGGCCCGTTCCCTGGCCCGTTGGCTTAGTGGTAAAAAATGGTTGAAAAATTTTATCCAGTACTTTTCGAGGAATTCCATTGCCATTATCCTTAACCGTTAGTATTACCTCTAAATCCCCTGAAGGCGCCTTCACAGACCTTGTGCTAACTGTGACAGTTGGCTCATATTCCTTACTCCCCTTTAGGGGTTGGAGGCTTTTTGCCTTTTCATTAACGGCATAAAAGGCATTGGTAATCAGGTTGAGAATGGCCCTGCCTATATCCTGCGGAATGATGTTAATTTTACCAATAGTTTCATCATAATCAGTTTTCATTGTGGCATTAAATGTTTTGTCTTTTGCGCGGAGACCATGATACGCTAATCGTAAATATTCATCGGTCAAAGCATTAATATCTGTCGGCTCTTTAACCCCGCTCGTGCTTTGGCGGCTATGTTGCAACATGCCTTTCACTATGGCATCGGCCCGTTTACCATGGTGATTAATTTTGCCCTCATTCTCTAATATATCTTTTGCAATATTTTTTACTTCCTCAAAATTTCCTTTATCAATTTCCTGCGTCATTTCTGCCAGCAATTCCTTATTCACTTCCGCAAAATTGTTTACAAAATTTAATGGATTTTGTATTTCGTGTGCGATACCCGCAGTAAGCTCACCAAGGGACGCCATTTTTTCAGATTGTATTAATTGTGTCTGTGTGGCTTTTAATTCGGCCAATGCGTTTTCTACCTGCTCTTTTTGATTTCGCAATTCAGATGTTCTCTCCGCCACCACTTTTTCAAGTTCTTCTTTTTTTGCTTCCACCCATTTTCTTTGTTCCTCCTGCTGCAGCGTTTTTTCGTGCTCAAGCCGCAATGCTTTTTGTTGCTTTCTCGAAACGAAAAGCATGGCAATCATCCATACAACGGAAAATATAACGGCAATATCAACGTAGTCGTCTATTTGTTTGTAGGTTGCTGCGGTTAAAGTTTGGAAAAGATCGCCAAGAAATGATATGATGGCAAACGGCAGAACGGCGTTGATCAGGGTTCTGATTGTTGTAAATTCCTTCTTTACATAAGCCAGGATAATAATACCGATTAACAGCGCATGCCATATCCATTTTGTGATGTAGCCAATATGCAATACCAGTTCCAATACAAATAGCACAACAACGGCATATAATACCATCATTATTTTTTGGCCCCACGCTTCGCCAATAGCAGTGTTCCTAAAAATTTTACGCACACTACGCAGAAGAAAAAAAATAATAAACGGCTCGGCCGACATAGAAGATAGTTTACTTAAAATTACTCTTAAAACAGTATAAATTATCTCAAACTATTGTGATATTGGCAGGTAATTGCATTGTAAACGTCGTTTGTTCACCCTCCTTTGATTCTACACTTATCGTTCCACCATGTTCTTTTTTGATGATATCGTAGGTCAATGATAACCCCAATCCTGTTCCTTCGCCGGCCGGCTTTGTGGTGAAGAATGGCTGGAAGATTTTATCAGCTATATTGGGAGGTATTCCATTGCCGTTATCCCGTATCGTTAGTTGAACTACTGCTCCTCCGGCTGCAGCAGGAATTTTTAAAGAAGTTGTTACGGTTACTTTTGGATCGTAGCCGCCGGCACTGTCTTGTCTCGCTTTCTCCTTTACGGCATAAAATGTATTGTTGTATAAATTCAACAGTACTCTTCCTATGTCTTGCGGAACAATGCTTATTTTACCGATACTCTTATCAAATTCAGTTTGTATTATTACATTAAAGTTTTTCTCTTTAGCCCTCATACCGTGGTAGGATAGACGAAGATATTCATCGCATAGGGTGTTGAAGTCTGTTGGTTCTTTTTGCCCTGTGTTGCTTCTTGAATGCAGCAGCATATTTTTTACGATAGCATCGGCCCGCTTACCGTGATGAGTTATCTTTTTTTCATTTTCTTTAATGTCTCTTGCTATTGCTTTTACCTGGTCAGTATTGCCGGCATTGGCTTCCTGTTCTAACTCATCAATCAATTCGGTATTTACTTCCGAAAAATTATTGACAAAGTTCAAAGGGTTCTGAATCTCATGAGCTATACCAGCAGTGAGTTCACCAAGCGAAGCCATTTTTTCTGATTGAATAAGCTGGCTTTGTGTAGCTTTTAAATTATCCAACGCCGCTTCCAGTGTTTTCTTTTCTTCTTTAATCAAAATTGCCTGTTCTTCTAATCTTTTTAGGTCCAGGAAACGGGTATATATAAGACCAAATGTATCGGTCACCCGCAGCATAATATCCAGCTCTTCATCCGTTAAGGCTTGATTGGTAACTACATTAATGGTGCCTGCAGAAAAATAGAAAGAATAAAAATTTTCGCTGTAAATAAGTCCCCCCCTGTTTGGAATTCCAGCATGGGTAGACATTGTTTTGTAGTAATGCAGCAGATCCTTACCTTCTAAATTAGTAAGAACATAAGGTTTTCGGGCTTCCCTTGCGTCAATAATATTTTCAAAAACCGGGTGGACATTTACATTTACATAATCCAGTATAAAATAAAAATGGCCATCATCCGAAACAGAGGTGACCCAAAGTTCAATAGCATTACCTTCATCATCGAATATGCCGACGCCCGACCGAATGGCGTCAATATTTAATTCTTTTAATTGTTGAAAAAGTATGGTGGAAGTCTCGGAAAGTTCAGCACTGCTTCGCATATCAAGCGCTTTTACCCGCACTTTTTCCAGTGCTTTCTCCACCTCAATCTCACGAATTTTCTGAGCCAGATCATTTTCTAATCTATTTAACTTGCCCTCGAGAAAAAGGATTCTTTCTTTCTCCGGTAAATCTTTTTCAGTATCCATACCAGGCTATATCTAAAAAATTATTTGTTGTTGAAAAGTTCCTGCATAGGAAAATCCATTAAGAGTAAAATACCGCTTATGGCAACTTTCTATTCACCCCATTGCGGATCTATGATATTGGCTACCTCTGTAATGCGGTTAGCAGGAAATCCTCCGAGCCTGGCATGTTCCAGAAGAATCTCTTCATTTGTTGCCATATAAATGCAGTAAATCTTGTCTCCCGCCACATAACTATGTATCCATTGGATGTCTGTACCTAAGGAGCAAATCACCTCCCGTGATCTTCTTGAAATTGTTTTTAGCTGTTCAACATCAAATTTCCCCGCCTGGGGAATATCTCTTTCAATGATGTATTTTGGCATATTCTGATATTTTTGGTGACTAAAATTAGACAATTAAATAATGGGAGAGGCCTCTTTATTCCCCTAAATTCCCAGGATGACGGAAAAAACAGTTCCTTCACCTTCCTTTGTTACCACTTTTATCTCCCCGCCATGCGCTTTTACAATATCATAACTCAGGCTTAATCCCAATCCAGTCCCTTCGCCAGTTGGCTTTGTTGTAAAGAATGGTTGAAAGATTTTATCAATTATTTTTTGGGGGATACCATTACCATTATCCTTTACCGTTAGTTCAACCCCCAGACCTCCAGAAAGGGACTTGACAGACCTTGTGCTAACGGCAACTGTGGGCTCAAAACTGTCATCCCGGGCTTGTTGAAGAGATTTTTTCTCATTCACTGCATAAAATGCATTATTGTACAGGTTCAACAATACTCTTCCAATGTCTTGCGGAACGATATTGATATTGCCGATACCTTCGTCAAAATTAGTTACTACCCGGGCATTAAAAGATGTATTCTTTCCTTTTAATACCTGGTATGCCAGGCGTAAATATTCATCTGCCAGGCTATTAATATTGATTGGCTCTTTTACACCTGTGCTTGACCGTGAGTGTTGTAGCATTCCTTTTACTATGGCGTCGGCACGTTTGCCGTGATGGATTATTTTTTCTTCGTTTTCAATAACATCATTGGCAATTGTTTTTGCATCTTCAATATTTCCTTTATTCATCTCATCCTTCATTTCCACCAACAATTCTTTGTTCACTTCCGAAAAATTATTCACGAAGTTTAAGGGGTTTTGTATTTCGTGTGCGATGCCTGCAGTGAGTTCTCCAAGGCTTGCCATTTTCTCTGACTGGATGAGTTGGGACTGTGTTGACTTCAAAGCTTCATGTGTTTCCTCCAGTTTATAATATGCCTTTTCTATTTCTTTGGCTTGCTCTAATTCCCGGGCCCTGTTTTTTTCACGTTCTTTTTCCAACAGTCGCCTGCGTAAATAACGATTTACGGCAAAGCTTGCCGCTATCAACAATAACGCATAGACGATATATGCCCAAGTTGTTTTCCACCAGGGAGCATTAATAGTTATTTTTAATGAGGCGCCTTCCTCGTTCCACACGCCGTTATTGTTTGCCGCTTTCACGCGGAACAAATAACTACCGGGTGGAAGGTTTGGGTAAAAAGCAATACGCTGGTTTCCTACTTCCCTCCAATCATTATCATAGTTTTCCAGTTTATATGCATATTGATTTTTAGAAGGATTGGAATAATGAATGGCAATAAATTCTATGGAAATATTATTCTGATTATGTGGTAAATCAATCTCCCTGGTTTCATAGATCGGAGTTTTTAAAACTGAGTTTTTACCGGGAACCACAGATTTGTTGAACAACCTGAAATCTGTTAAAAATACTTTGGGCGGAGCCGATGACCCGTTAATCGCATTCGGATTAAAAATGGTGATACCGTTAGAGCCGCCAAAAGCAAGTAGTCCCGTGGAGGCCTTCAAGGCAGATCCATCGGAGAATAACTGTCCATGAATTCCGTCTGCTATAGAAAAATTATTGAAGGTCTTTGTTTTTAAGTCCATCCGGCTAAGTCCATCAAATGTGCTAAGCCATAATGCATTATTTTTTTCATCCGGAAGGATACCCTGTATGCTCATTGAAGGCAGTCCGTCGTTGCGGGTATATGTCCTGATTTTTTTGGTTTCAACATTATACATGCTTAATCCGCCTTGCCAGGTACCTACCCATGCCATACCCTCTGCATCTTCATAAAAAGAATTTACATCCTGCGTGATTAAGATATCACCCTTACTTTTATCGTAGCAATGTCTTTCAATTTTATCAGTTGCGTAATTGTATAAAAACAATCCATTGTTTGTTATTAACCATAACCCATGTATCTTACTTTCAAATGCACGGGTAATTTCGTTACTACCGGCATTGCTGCGGGGTAAAACACTTAAGTCATATCTTTTAAAAGTGTCAGTACCGCTCGTCTCTTTAAGAAGCCCATTTAGTGTACACAACCATAAATTCGATTTGCTGTCTTTGTAGAATTCATTGATGGTTGTTGATTCAGGTACTCCATTTAACGTAACTTTTTTTACAGTATTTGTTGTTGTTGAAAAATCGTAATTGCCCGATTGTGTATTTAATAACAAGGCTCCTGGTTTGGTTTCCATAAGGCCGTTTATTTGATACTTACCAGGTAAAAACGACCCGAACGGAAACGGGTGGATGGTATTGTTTTTCAGATCCAATTCATTTATTCCGGACGTGCTTCCCGGGCCTGTAGTTGTTATCCAGATTTTTCCATTCTTTGTTTCATAAATATTATTGGCCCACCCGGGAGTAATTGAATTTTTATCGTCTTTATCAAAACTATAGGTTTTGAAAACGGCCTTTTCTTCATATCTCAGAAGACCTTGTGTTCCGGTACCAATCCATAATGAGCCAAATGAATCAAAACAAAAAGTATTCACATAAGACTTTTCAAATTGCTTTTCAGATGCGGGTTTAAAGAACTCGAATTTTTTGCTTTGTCTATTGAACCGGAATAAACCTCTTCCTGTTCCCAACCAGATATTTTCATTTTTATCCAGGATGATTGAATTGAAGAAATTGGCAGACGATGCTCCTGGGGGCGTATAAACATTATAGGAACTGTCAGCAAGGCCAAAATCATATAACCTGGTTTTACTGCTGATTATCCAAAGATGCCCTTCCGTATCAAATCGAATATCTGACGGGAACTCGTTATTCTTTTTAAATTCCTCTTCGATTGTTCGTGGATGAACGACAAAAATCTTTCCCCAGGTATCAATTTTAAATAATCCGTTATAGCACAATAACCAAATATTACCCGTCTTATCTTTAATGATCCGGAGAACATTTTGTATCGGAATGCTGTCGGGGGAGACAAATCGTTTCAGGGTGTCCTCATTTTTCTCTTTGTATAAAAGCGCTGAGTAGATGGGCTCACCGTGGTTAGTATTAACCCCGAAATATAATCTTCCGTTATTATCCTCGCAAAATGCCATTACTCCCGGTTCTACGTTTGCGGGGTGGTTAATTAAATGAGTAAAACCATATTGCCTGAATGCTTTGGTAACAGGGTCGTATGAGTTTATAAAAGATGGTGCCGATCCTATCCATATCTGCCCGTTATGATCTTGAAAAAGTGACCACACATTTAAACCGTGCAACGTGGCGGTGTCGTTCGGATTGTAATAATATCTCTTGAATTCGTAGCCATCAAACCGGGCCAATCCATTGATGGTACCAACCCATATATAACCCAACTTGTCAACTAATATTTGATTAACCTGGGCTCCGGGCAATCCGTCTGCTTCGGAGTATTGTATTAGATTGTTAACATTAAGTTGTGCAGACGAATGGAGGCTGAAAAGCAGCAATACGACAAGACAAGCCTTATTGAGAATTCTTGAAATGGATCGTGTTGGAAATCGCATCTTTAAAAAATTAAATGATTATAGACTCAGTTCCGTCTCCTTCTTTTGGTTTCATTTTATCCCGGCGGCTTCGTAACGCTGCCATGTACCTTAATGAGGTCATAACGTAAACTCAGCTCCAGCCTGGTTTCTCTCCTGTTGGCTTCCCTTTCTTCAACGAATTAAAATTCGTTGTTACAAAGTGTATCGAGCCCACGCCACCGCAACGTTCTTTTTAAACGGGCAACGTTATCATAAACTCTGTTCCCTCATTTTCTTTCGTTTCCACTTTTATCTCTCCGCCATGCGCCTTAATGATATCATAGCTTAAACTCAACCCTAATCCTGTTCCTTCGCCGGTTGGTTTTGTGGTAAAAAATGGCTGAAAGATTTTATCAACGATTTTTTGAGGAATACCATAGCCGTTATCCGTTACCGTTAGTTCTATTTTACCTTCAGTCTTTTTGGTAGTTACCGTAACAGTTGGTTCATAATCTTCGCCTCCCCCTTTCTTTTTTTCGTTGGTAGCATAAAATGCGTTGTTATATAAGTTGAGTAATACTCTGCCAAAATCCTGCGGGATAATATTTATTTTCCCAATGCCTTCATCAAAGGCGGTTTTTATTGTTGTATTAAAATCTTTATCCTTGGCTCTCAATCCGTGATAAGCTAACCTTAAATATTCATCTGCCAAAGCATTAATATCTATTAATTCTTTTACACCTGTGCTTGACCGTGAGTGTTGCAACATGCCCTTTACAATTCCATCGGCCCTTTTTCCATGATGATTTATTTTTTCCAGGTTCTGTTTTACATCATTCAAAATTTCCTTTACCTCTTCAAAATTTCCTTTTTCTACTTCTTCCATCATTTCGTCCAGTAATTCATTACTTACTTCCGAAAAATTATTCACGAAATTCAACGGGTTCTGAATTTCATGGGCAATGCCGGCCGTTAGCTCTCCCAACGAAGCCATCTTTTCTGATTGGATCAATTGCTTTTGTGTGGACTGCAATTCAGTGAGTGCATCTTCTGCTTTTTTCCTTGCTGCTTTTATCTCTATCAAATCCTGCTTCGCCTGTAATGCATGTGCCTCGGCAACTTTTAAGTCGTTGAAACGGGTGAAAGTGAGATTGAATACTGCCCCAAATCGTTCAAGCAGTTGCATGGTTTCTTCCGGTTGTTCATCTGGTGAAGCCATCCCGATAAATCCTTTGCTGAAATAAGCGATGTACTGCACCCTCCTTTTTTGCGATAGGCCTCCTTTGAATGGAACATCCAGGCTGTTTAAATGATGAAAATAATCATCCAGCTCTTTTCCATGCATGTCTATTATCAATGATTTTTTTTGTTCTTTCCATCCATCATACATTTTTCTGAAAGAATAATTATCATTCAGGTTGGCTGTATAAGCTGAACTTACCTTACTTCCATCTTCATCCGTGATCCAGAATTCAGAATCGCCTGCATCGTTTTGAATAATGGATATGTATAAACGATTCGGCTCAATTCCCAATTGAATGAGTTGCTGAAATAGAACAGCAGATGTTCCCGCCAATTCATCAGACTTCTGCATCGCCAATGTCCGGCTTCTTACTTTTTCCAATGCTGCTTCTATATTTGCTTCTTTCGCCTGCGCTTCCGCTTTCTTCAAATCAAGAAAACGGGTATAGGATTGCTCAAATACATTGGCAAAGCGGATGACGATCGCATTTTGTTCATCAGTAAGAGGTTTCATTGCGAAATTTCCGATAAAAACATTGATATCCTTTAATAATACAGCCGACCTCGCAAACCCAGGGCCATTCATTATTACATCTTTTGATTTTATCATTATCTGGCTTGCAGGGTTACTATCACACAATACCTGAATCCACTCACGGGTAACTTCTGCACTGAATATGTTTGAAAAAAACCTCAGGTCTTTTTTTTGCCCTTCTACTACAGTAGCGGTAATAGGGTTGTTTATAGCAGGCATGTGTATCTTTTCAGGCTGGGAAAATCCGGGCGAAGCCAGCCAAAAATCCAATTCAGCATTTTGACTGGTGACGCCAAATGTTACAAATCCAAACCGAATATTGAGTTGTTGCAATTGCTCAGACACAACATTGATCACCTCTAAAAGCTCATCGCTTTTATGCATAGCCATACTTCTGCTTCTTACTTTTTCCAATGCTGTTTCGATCTTTGCTTC
>Ga0105239_10006619_pt1 | contig 13412 bp, 10 predicted proteins | sample KBSC44metaG_FD_92761 | JGI IMG/M metagenome (GOLD analysis project Ga0105239, IMG submission 92761) | Corn rhizosphere microbial communities from Kellogg Biological Station, Michigan, USA - KBS C4-4 metaG | ecosystem: Host-associated > Plants > Roots > Rhizosphere > Soil | place: Michigan, USA... | reverse complement strand
TTCGCCGCCGGATTCGTCGCCGTGCCGGTGAACACCCGCCTGACACCCGAAGAAATCTCCTACGTTCTCGATCACAGCGGGGCAAAAGCCTACCTAGCCCATCACGATCTGCAAATCCCGACGTCCGTTCCTTCCTGGGAACTCGATATGGACGCGCGAGCACAAGGTGCGGAGTGCCCCCTGCCCGTCCCAAATCCTGATGATCCTGCCCTGCTGCTCTATACCAGCGGGACCACCGCTCGACCAAAGGGCGTCAGTCATACCCAGGGCACAATCGCCGGCAACGCGTCGTATATGGACGCATGGGGCCTGAGGCCCAACGATCACACGCTGCTTTTCACGGCCATGGTGCACGCCACGGGATCCATAATGCTGCTGATGTCTTCGCTATGGATCGGCGCCATGGTGACCATCATCCCCGTATTCGACGCGGCTACCGTGCTCGACGCCTGGGAGCAAAGTGGTGCAACATTCCACATGGGGCTGCCCACCATGATTCGGGCGCTCCTCGCCGAACAGCGATCGCGTCCTCGCAACATCACCACGGGCCGCTCGGCCATTTGCGGAGGCGACACTGTCCCGATTCCCTTACAACTGGAATATGCGGCCGCGTTCGGTCACCCGCTGATCGAAGGCTTCGGCATGACCGAAGGCTTGCCGACGTTGGTCAATCATCCCGACAACAACCGTCCGGGCAGCATGGGGCGTCCGATAGGCGACGTGGAGATTCGTGTCGTCGATGGCGAGCTGTGGATGCGCGGTTCGGGGATCGCCACCGGCTATTGGGGACATCCGCCGTTCGAGGACGGCTGGCTCAAGACCGGTGATCTGGTGGAGATCGACCCCGATGGCTTCGTCTGGTTCCGCGGACGCAAGAAGGAGATTATCGTGCGGGGCGGGTCCAACATCGCACCGCAAGAGGTGGAAGAGACTCTGTACAAGCATCCGGCCGTGGGCGAGGCGGGCGTGATCGGCGAGCCTGACGAATACTGGGGAGAAGTGGTTCTCGCATACGTCGCACTTCGCCAAGGTCACACCGCGACGCCCGAGGAACTGATCGCCTTCTCCAAGCAGCATCTGGCCGAATACAAGTGTCCGGAGCAGATCCTGTTTCTTCCCGTGCTCCCCAAGGGAGCAACCGGAAAAGTTCAGCGCCGCGCGCTAAAAGATTTCCGGATGGGAGCGGCGGCTTCCTAGGTTTCTTTTTAAGGTTTTTTCGCGGCGCGCCAGCGACGCCCCAGCGCCGGGATGATCGCGCCGCCGATGTTCGCCAGATTCGCGTCCGGAAACGGTGGACGCTCCGCCTTTGGATTGATCGCCGCAACCATGGAGCGTATCATCCGCATCGCCGCGCCCAACTTCGCGCCGAAAGAGTGATGCGGCGGCCGCCCGTTGACCCGTACCACCAGCACAGTCACATCGTCATCCGTTAGATTCTCCGGATGCCTCTCGCCGATTTCCTGCAGCAAGGCTTCGATCAGGCGACGCGCCTCCACGTCCCCCAGGTGACGCATGATACGCAACACGCCCGCCTCGCCTAAGTCCTTGCCATCGGCGTCGCGGGATTCGATCAACGCATCCGTATAGCTCACCACGCAGTCGCCGGGCTCCAGTTCCACATCGAACTGCTCATAATCGGAGACATCGAGCATCCCCAACGGGATGTTGCTCGGCGTGGACTTGACTCCCGGGTCGAGAGAATGGTGCCCCAGGAAATCCCAGCGCTTTTGCGCCGCATGGTACATCAACGGCCGCGGATGACCCGCGTTGCAGACGGTCAAACGGCGGCTGGGTGCGAAAAATGTGCTGACAATCGCCGTCGCGAACGTCCCGCCTTCCGATAGCTCCATGAACTGCTGATTGAGCAGGCGCACAAACTCGGTTTGATCCAGACGATTGACGAACCGCCGCATGAGCGTTCGCAAATCGGCCGCGGTCGCGGCGACGGCGTTTCCATGTCCCGATACATCCGCCAGTAGCAGGCGGCTGATTCGGCCCGTGGCGCAGCTCGACGCATAGTAGACGTCGCCGCCGGCTTTCGCCTGTCCGTAGGGTTTGCTATACACCCATGCGTCCAGTCCGCCGAATTCGACACCTGCCGATGTGAGCTGGCTCCCGCCCCACACTTCCATGCACTGCATGCGCTGGGCGGCCGGCGGGCTGTTCACCGAGGGGTTCACGAGGGCATTATAACGGCCTAGCGGGGTTAGCGAGGTGTTAACGAGGCCGCCTCAATATCCGCGCTGCCGGTTTTCTTCTTCATCGCGGCGTCCCCGTCGACGACGAAGTTGACAGCATCCGCCAGGCTGGTGACCAGTTTGTCCGGACGCGAAGGTTGAAAGCGCTGCATGGCGCGCTCGGTATCGCCGGTGAATCCCCACACTCCGATGATCACTCTCGCCCGCGGATATCGCATTTGGATTTCCCGGCTCAAACTTCGCGCGCGGGCAAACGCGAAGGGGGGTAAGGCCGAAATACATATGGTGTCGTTCTCCGCTGGATTCATCAGCCCCACCGTCTGTTGCGCGGAAGCATCCAGGGAAAACGAGATGGCTGGGTGACCGGTTTGTTCCAGCAACTGGGCCAGCATGGCTGCGGTGATTTCGTCCGCCTCATCGTTGGCCGGAATGCAAAGCAGCCGTCCGATGGTAACTTCCGGCTTCCCTCCACTCGCCGTCTCCGCGAGCAGCGCGTCGGACTTAAGCGTTTGTTCGGAGAGTTCCACCACCAGTTCCTTGATGCTCATGAAGAGGAACTCTTCACGGGCGCGATCCAGCCCGCCTTTATGACGATCTTGCTCGGCCATCGTCAACGCCGGTATGATCACGGCATCGTACAGCTCCTGTAAGGAGTGCTCCTGAAGATACAGGTTCGCCACCGCACGCGCCTCGCGGTCGTCCATCGCCAGCAGACGCTGATAAAAACGCGCTTCCGCGGCGAGTACATCTTCGTCCCCTAACAGGACGTGCAGAAACGCAAACTCCGGCACGTAGCGGCCCAGGACGACTACGCAAACCGTCAGCGGAGTCGACAGAATGAGTCCCGCCGGTCCCCACAGAACCGTCCAAAACACCGTGGTCAGAAGAAGGGCCAGGGAAGAAATTCCGGTATGGATTCCGTAAAGCCACGGCTCTACGAAGTTGCTGGTCACCAGTTCCAACGCGGCGAACACCAGAAACACCATGAGCGGGGGCACCCAGCTATCGAACACCGCCAGCGCAAGCGTGAAGGGCAGCAAGCCCGAGACGAATGCTCCCACATAGGGCACGATTCGCAAAATGCCGGCGACGCTTCCCCACAACGCGGCATAAGGAATACCGATTAGATACAGGCCAATTCCACAGAGGAGGCCGAAGACCGCATTCACCAGGACCTGCATCAATAGATAACGGCTCACCCGTTGCGTGGCGTCATCCAGAGCCTGCGTCATCACGTTCAGCTGGTCCAGTCCCACCAAACGGAACAGCCGGTTTCGCAGGTCCTTCTGATTGATCAGGAGGAACACGCTAAAAATCAAGACCATGCCGAATTCGCCCAGGGGCTTCAGGAAAGGTTGGGCCAGATCGCGCACATGCTCCACTTCGTTCGAGGGCTGCTCGACGATCTGTACCGGCTGGGGCCGGCTATTACGGGCACTGACCGGCACCGGCGCATCCACGCTCATCACTTCCGTCGCCAGGTCTTTGATGCTCTTGGTCGCCTGCCCTAAGGCGCCTTTGCCGGGCGCGCGCATCGCCTCCAGCTTGTTGTGAATATTCTGCCGGTACATCGGCAGATCGTTCACTACTCCCACCAGTTGATTGAAGATCACCCAGGCCACTGCACCAGTCGCCGCCATACTGACGATCATCACCATCGCCACGGCGGGAATGCGGCCCAGACGCAATTTCTGCAGCCAGTCCACGGCGGGTGTCAAAACCAGGGCCAGCGTGATTGCGAGAGCCAGGGGAATTAGGATTTCGCGTGCCAGGTACAACACGGCGATGACAGCAATTAGAATTGCGGCGGTCCGGAAGCCGGATGAACCGGGTGGCTGGTGGGGCTGGATCATGGCCGCGGTGCTTCCGGCGTATCGACGGAATTACCTCGAAATTCTACCACCCGCGCGAGCACAGCTTGTTTGGCACCATTCTCAAATCGTGTCGTTCAAGCTGCAACTTCGATCTCACTCCGGTCCGCGCTCTGCGCGCGATCCGCGGCTTCCTGGCAGACGATACAGTAAGAAGTCCATGGAACTGCGGCCAAGCGCTTCAGGTTGATGCTCGCGTCGCAACCCGCGCAGATACCAAACGTCCCTAGGCCAATGCGTAGCAGCGCCGTTCGCACTTCGCCCAGCCGGTTGGAGGTGCGTTCGAGATTGCTCATCGCGTAATCGCGATCGTTGGCGTTCTGCACGCGGTCCAGTTCATCCGAGCTGGTTTCAATCACCAGCCCTTCGCGATTGCCCCTTCCGATCTCCGCAGCCTTCTTCTCCAAGGTTCTTCGAAATCCATTTAGCTCGATCTTTGTCATCATCACACCCTTAGTTCGTCGAGGTTGCCTTCTGCTTCTTGACCTGCAGCTCATTCACGACCTGTTCCACGTTCAGGACCGCCGCCGCCACCTGTTCCGCCCGCGCGCGCTTGGACTGAGAATTGACATCGCCCGTTAACGTCACCACATGATTCTTGACGCTATATTTCACGCTGTCGTGAAGGCTGTCTTTGATCAGCGCCGCATCCAGGTTACTTTCTATCCCTTCGTCCAGATCAACGTTCACTTTATGCGCCAGGTTCTCCGCGCCCGATGGGAGCACTGCAATTTGGTTCGCCACCACTTGCGACCCCGACATGGATCTCGCCAGCGATTCAGCCTTGGCCTTGTCGTCGTCCGATGTTACATTTCCACTTAAAGTCACGACACCCTTATCACGATCCTGGCTAACCCTCACGTCCTTAAGACCGGCCTGTTCGATCGATGTGCGGATGTTTCCGGAAACGTCGGCTGCCTGGTTGAAATTTGAGCACCCGGCGAGCATCCCGACTACCACCAGGGCTAGACCCGGAGTGAGCTTGGACAGGTACGGTTTGAGCGTTTTCATGTTTTCTCCTCTGATTGCGATACGGTCCCCTCAAGGCATGACAAGGGCCGAACATTGCGCCAGGGAATATTTCCCTGCTCTTCCGCCAAATGTCGAAGCTGGCTGCGAAACGGCTCCTGTCAGGCCCGGAAGCCGGTAACGCTATATGGTCAGGTGACCGGGGATGGTTAGATAACGCAGAATGCGCGATTCAGCCTGAGTCTTTGTCCTGATACTCCGGCGGCACGTCATCCTCGGGGAGCTGTTTGGTCCGTACTTCGGCCACGTCCGGATCGGGGGCGTCTTCCACGCCGCTAATCACTTCGGCCTCGAAGGATTGCCCCTCCTGGACCAATTCCAAAACGCTTTCCGAATCGGCCTCGGCAACATCCGACAATCCCTGAGTGTCCCCGGATTGGCCTGCTGAGCCTGGACCTAGCCCCTGATCCTTAGCCGCAGGGGGCGTACTGTAGCGTCGAATTCCTTCATCTTGTTGCTTCTTCATGCTTTTCCCGCAGCAACTTCCTGGCCAACATTTCAGTTTTGGAGTTGGATTAAGGATGGTCCATCTATTGCACATAGAAGAACGAGGAAATACCCATGCACGACGCACACAGGAAGGCCGCCGAGCAGCATGAACTTGCGGGGCGGGCCCACCGTACTGCCGCCGAACACAATGAAAAAGGGGAGGACGAAGCCGGACGCTGGCATGCGGAACGGGCACTGGAATACTCCGATCAAGCGTACAAGCTGGCCAAGGAAGCCCACACCAAGTCCGGCCAGATCGTAAATCTCTAGGAGGCAATCCGGTAATTATGTCTACTCGATACAACGACGGATCACATTACGAAAACCATCAACGAGCGGCCGAATTGCACGATGTCGCGGCGCACGCCCATAACATTGCCGAGCAGCATGGAATGCAGGATCACCGTACCGCGCATGAACTTTCGCGGCAAGCCCTGCAGGACTCGCAGGACGCTCATCGGCATACCGAAAAGTCGGCCACCGAACATGGTATCGCCACCTTCGGGCACGACGATATCGCAGCTCTCGCCCACAGACTATGGCAAGCTAGAGGTTGTCCCCAGGGATCGCCGGAAGAAGATTGGTTCCATGCCGCCGAACAACTACGATCCCGCATCCGTTCCCGCTAATCCGCGCTCCGGCGAGGACCCGCGTTGTCCAAAATGCGGCGTCGAGATGGAACCCATCGAGATGAGCGCCGAGGGTCTTTCCGTGCAGGAATTGCAGCTCTGCCCGAGCTGCTACTTGGTCACCTGGACCGACCAGGACGGTCCTCATGTGCGTCAAGGGGTTCCGGTACGACCAGGGGAAAACCCCAGCCACCCGCCGACGGGTAACGAGGCTCAGTGGCTGCCCGGCGAACCCGAGGAATGTTAGGCTGGCGATTTCTTAACCCGGCGATCCGGCTTGCCGCACAAACTGCACGGGATGCACAGATGGCTTCGCGGCGATCCTGAAATAGTAACGCTCGATCCCTACCGCGAAGTTGAATAGTCCGCAACGCATCACGGTCCCGATTACGATTAGCCGCAGAGGAACGCGCCCATCGAGCTTGATGGGCCAGTCTATGTTTAATTCGAGCGGCGTGCCCACTATGATTTCATCGGGGCAGGAAATCAAAATGCCCCTGCTGCTCATGTTTGTGACCCGCCCCGCTGCGGCCACTCGATAGATTCCCCCGATAGATCGAAAGCGGACTGGGAGTTCAAACGGAAAGCGGCGATTCATCCGGCGTTCGATCAGCGCCGCCTCACTGGACTCCGTTGCAAGCCTTCTTCGTGGGCTCGATCGTGCACGCCTGGACACGTCGGTTAGATGCGAGACCTTGCAGGACGTTACATCGGTGTTGGGTCAAAGGAGGGAATTGCGGACTAATATGCCCCGAGGACCGGCAGGGAACTAGACGAACAAGACGGCGTACCGGCACTTGACCTTGCGGAGTAAAACACATTAACATACTCGTCTCTAGTCGGTTTTCGTTTTGCTCGGGGGAATCATGAGAATCATTGGCCTTGCGTTTTGTGTGCTTGCCTCCGCGGCAGGCGTTTTTGGTCAGACGGCTCTGGCGACGATCACCGGAACGGTTACCGATAGCAGTGGAGCTGTAATGGCTACCGTGCCGATCGAGGTTCGTAATACAGAAACTGGCCAACTGTTCACAGCCGCCACGAGTACGACGGGAAATTACACTGTTTCCCAGTTGCCGGTGGGCGATTACGACTTGGTGGTCACGAAAGCAGGATTCAAGACTTACAATCACAAGAGCTTCCATCTGGCCGCCGCGCAAGTGGTGCGCGAAGACGTCGTGCTCACTGTTGGCGCGACATCGGACGTCTTAACCGTGACCGCGGAAACCTCGTTGCTCCAAACCGAATCAAGTGACTTGGTCCATAACGTCACGCTTTCGCAGTTAAACGACCTCCCGGTGCTGCCGATCGGCACCACGGGAGCGGGATTTCGCGACCCATTTGCACTCGCGCGCACTCTTCCCAGCACTTCCTACACGGCGGGCACCACGATGGTGATCAACGGCAACCCCAACGGTACAGTCCAGTTCCGTCTGGACGGCATGACCATGGGCAACACGGGCGCCAACCGGAACCTCACGCAATTTACGCAGGCCAGCACCGACGCGGTTCAGGAAATAGCCGTGCAGACCAGCAACTACGCTGCGGAATTCGGCACCGCCGGCGGCGGTGTCTTCAACATGGTGATGAAGAGCGGCACCAACAGCCTCCATGGCGGTGTTTATGATTACGCCGTGAACGAGGTATTGAACGCGGCCACTCCCTATACAGGGCTCAAAAACACGCAGCGCCGGCATGACTATGGCTTCACCATTGGCGGACCCGTAGTCCTCCCGAAAATATATAACGGCCGAAACAAGACATTCTTCTTCTGGAGCTGGGAGCAGTACCGCGAGAATACGCTGATTACGACGGCTTCAGCCACGGTGCCGACGGCCGCTTATCGCGCCGGTGATTTCAGTGGGTTGTTCGCGGCGACCAACAACCAAACCGTGAAAGTCGGCGGTGCGAACTATGTCGATCCGCTCGGGCGGCCTGTTCTAAGCGGCATGATCTTCGATCCGAACTCGACCCGGGCTGCGCCCTCCGGCTCCGGTACCGTCCGCGATCCGTTTCCAGGGAACATCATCACTAGCGGCTTCGACCCTGTCTCACTGAAAGTGCTGAAGTTGGTCCCGCTGCCGATCGGACCTAATAATGACAAAGGGCAGCTCGGCTCTAATTATCAACTCGCGTTCCGCTCGGGGCGGGCCACAAGACTTCCGTCGATCAAGATCGATCAAGCAATCGGCTCGAAAGGACGTTTATCCGGATATTGGCAGGAGACCGCCAATCCGGTGCAGTATCAGACGGGTCCCGGAGGGGCCGAAGGCCTGCCCGAACCGATTACGGCCGCACGCGGAACGTTCATTTACGCCTTCACCGAACGTGTCAACTACGATCACACGCTCACCCCGACAATTTTGCTGCACTTCGGAGCGGGATGGAATTCCCTGAACTTCAGCGATCATGCCGGCACCTTGGATTATGATTCGCTGACGCAGCTCGGACTGAAGGGCGCTACCATAAACCGCACATTCCCACGCCTCGTCTTTACGACGCCCACCACCGCGACCGGAGGACTGAGTTCTCTCGGCGCCGGAGTTGGCGGCGCAGGCACCCAGACCGATTCCTTCGAACGCCGCCCCATGGGCACGGCCTCAGCCACTTGGGTGCACGGAAATCACACCATTAAAGGCGGCGCGGAATACCGTTTGGAAAAATTCCCCTCTCGCATATATACCGACGCCACGGGCACTTATACATTCGGTGCCGCTGCGGGTAGCGTTGCCGACGTTAATTCGACGGTTCAGACATCATTGGAAGGCCAAACGCTGACACAAGGATTCACCGGGTTTGATTTCGCCTCATTCTTGCTGGGTGGTTTGCGCGGCGCTACCTTGGCGCAGGTCGCTTCGCCCCAGCCGGTGAAGAGCCAGTGGGGTCTGTATATGCAGGATAACTGGAAGGTAACGCGCAAATTGACGCTAGATTATGGGTTGCGCTGGGACTACGGAACTTACGCCAAAGAGCAATATGGACGCAACGGCAATTTCAATCAGAACGTTCCGAATGCCTCAGCCGGCGGACACCCGGGCGGATACATCTATGAGGCTACTTGCCAATGTAACTTTGCGAACAGCTACCCCTACGCCATCGGTCCTCGCTTCGGCTTTGCGTATCAGCTGGACAGAAAGACGGTGCTGCGCGGCGGCATCGGAGTGGTGTATGCCGCAACCGAAATCGCTGCCGGTTCATCGGTAAACTCCGCGACTGCCGGAACGCCGGGTTTCGGCCAGACGGTCGGTAATTTCCAGAATGGAATCCCGTCCACAGTGCAACCGCAATGGCCCAATTTCGCATCGAACGCCGGACAACCGAATGGCGCGGTCGTCGCCGCACCGCAATACCTCGATCCGAGTGCCGGCCGGCCGGCGCGCCAAGTGCAGTGGTCCTTTGGCGTGCAAAGGGAAGTGGCCAGGAATTTCGTGGTGGAAGCCTCCTATGTCGCCAACCGGGGTGTCTGGTGGGTACCAACTGGCACCTTGGAGTCAGTCAACATATTGCAGAGTTCGGATCTTACCGGCCGCGGCTTCACGGATTTCACAAGCAAAAGTGAGAGCGATCTGCTGAATTTGCCTTACTCCTCCCTCAGCGCCGGGCAAAAGGCCACTTTAGCAAGCCGGGGAATTGGCCTACCCTATTCTACTTTTCCAACATCGTTGACAGCCCGGCAGATGCTTCTGCCTTACCCGCAATACAATACGGCCATCAGTCCCGCGGCCGCGCCGCTGGGAAAGACATGGTACGACGCACTGCAGCTCACCGCAACGCACCGCTTTAGCCATGGGCTGTCCCTGAATGCCAACTATACTTATTCGAAGAATCTGGATCTGATGAATTCTCCAGACGTGTTAAACCGCAATCTGGGCAAAAACTATTCCGCCAACGACATTCCTCAGCAACTCCGTATTTCAGGGGAATATCAAACGCCCAGCTTCCATGGTCGCGGCATGAAGTATTTGTCGAGTCCGATTGCGTCTCGTGTCATCGGAGACTGGGTTGTCGGCTGGCTCCTGCAATATCAGAGCGCTCCCGTCCTGACCCGCCCCACCAGCCAGGGTGCCGTTCCTCTGAGCAACTTCCTGGGCCGAGGACCCGGGTCCGCACAATTGAAGAACGGCCCTGACGGGCAACCGATGAATCCATGGTCTATTGACTGGACGGACTACAGCGGTGTCCACCATACGGATCCGCTCGACATCAATTGCCATTGCTTCGATCCCACGAAGAACGTCGTGTTGAACCCGAATGCGTGGACGGATGTTCCCGATGGCCAGTGGGCGAATAACATGTCCGATCTCCGCTACTTCCGTGGATTCCGTCAGCCGTCGGAAAACCTCAATCTAGGCAAAAACTTCCGTCTCACCGAACGAATGCTACTGCATGTCCGCGTGGAATTCCAAAATGCATTTAACCGTACGCGGCTGCCCCAACCGGTCCTCACGAGCAGTTACAAGGCGGCGCCGACGACATTCTCCTCTGGAGCTAACAAAGGTTTGTATAACGCCGGATTCGGAACCATCCTGCCTACCACCGGCACCGCCGGCGGACGTACAGGGACCATCGTTGCGCGATTCACCTTCTAAGGAAGCGACGTTTAGCGCGCCGGGCTCGCACGGCCGCTATCCCGGCTGCGGCTGTCGTTGGGCTTGGCTCCGGGGACACCCGGCCTAGCGCCCTTCTCGACCAGAAAGTCGACGACGGACTGGTAGCGCAGCGCCTTGGCCGAATCGAGCGCGGTGCGTCCGTCGGTATTCACAAGATTCAGATCAGCCCCGAATTCGGCGGCCAGCTTCACGCTTTCGAGCGTCAGGGCCTCGCGGTCTGACTTCTCCGTTTCTACCCACGGATTCACACGAAGCATCCCCGCCGCCGCCATCACGGCGTTCACGGTTTCCTTGCGCGCAACTCCACCGAATCCCTGTTCGCCGACCCAGTCCGCATGATGCACGAACTTCGGATCGGCGCCGTAGTTCACCAGGAGACGCATGATGTTTGGCTCGGTGAAGCGGGCGGCCATCCAGTACGGCGTCGCGCCTACCAGCGGCGGCTCGAAATGGAAGTCGTCCGATGAGCGGCGCGTGGGAGTAAACGTCTTCAACGGAAAATTCGGATCCGCGCGATGCTCGAGCAGCGCGGCCACGACTTTCTCGTCGCGGCGCATGATCGCTTCGTGCAAAGCGGTAAATCCATTGGATGCAAGGTTAGGGTCGGCGCCCTTTTCAAGCAGAAACAAGACCAGATCGCTGAAGCCCGAGTGTTCGGCTAGAGTTATCGCGCTGACGCCCCATGCATCCGTATCGTTCACGTTCGCGCCGGCCGCCACCAGCAGCTTGGCCGATTCGAGATCGCCCACGCGCGCCGCGAACATCAATGCCGTTTCCGCTCCGTGTGGAACGGTCAGGTTGTAGGGGAGATAGCCGTGCGGCGGCACCGCCATTACTTCGTTATAGGCCTCCGAGCGAGCCTTGAGGTCCACGCTATGCGCGAGCAGCACTTTGACCACATCGGGATGCTGTTGCGAGACAGCCCACATCAGCGCCGTCTGCCCGCGCGCGCCGTGAGCGTTGGGATTTCCGCCCTTGGCGAGCAGCAGTTCCACGACTTGCGGATCGCCACCGCGTGCGGCCACCATCACCGGCGTTTCACCCGCCAGCAGCGCCAGGTTCGGATTCGCACCGGCATCCAAGAGTCGCTTTACGATCGCTACGCTTCCGTTTTGGCTGGCGTTCCACAAAGGTGTCGCGCCCAGATCGTTGGACGCGTTCACCTTCGCGCCGGCTTTGAGCAGCAGATCGACGCTTTCGAGATCGTCGCGATAGGCGGCCCAATGCAGAGCCGTGGCGCCATCGGGCTCGGCGGCATTCACATCCGCTTTCTTCTGCAATAGCGACTTTAATGCGTCCTTGTCGCCGCGCTTGGCTGCATCGATTAACGGACTCGCCGCAAGTACGGAAACCGCGAGCGCAAACGTGAGGACTAGCCGCATGTCAGGCCTCGGGAAGCGTATCGATTGGAAGCTTGCCGTTGCTGCCGCCGACCTTCTCGACCGGGTAATCCATCTTGTCCATGATGGTCATCAGAAGATTGGCTTGCGAAGGCTTATTCGCGAACTTCAAATGGCGGCCGCCTTTGGTCTTTCCGGATCCGCCGCCGACGAGCATCTGGGGCAGGTTGTCGCCCGAATGCCCGTTGCTGTTGGAAATGCCGGCACCGTAGAGAATCGTGATGTGATCGAGCAGCGAGCCGTCGCCGTCCGGCGTCGCTTTCAGCTTGGCCAGATACTGCGAGAACAACTTGGCGTGATAGGTGTTGATCTTGGACATCTTCTCGATCAACTCGGGAATGTTATTGTGGTGCGAGAGTGGATGGTGCGCCTCCGGCACGCCGATCTGAGGATAGGGCCGGGGGCTCTGCTCCTTGCTGATCATGAACGAAATCACGCGCGTGAGATCGGACTGGAACGCGAGAACTTTCAAGTCCATCATCAGCGCCAGGTGATCTTCGAATACCGGCGGCGCGCCCAAGGGCTGGTCGAACGCAGGCAGCTCGATGTTGCTCTGCCGCTCCGCCATCTGGATACGGCGCTCGACATCGCGAACCGCATCGGTGTACTCGTTCATCTTGACCTGGTCCTGAGGACCAAGCTCCTGCTTGAGACTCGCCAGCTTGCCGTTCACCGAGTCTAGAATGCTCTTGTGCTGCTGCAATCTTTTCGCCCGGGCGACGCGATCGGTGCTGCCGGTATCACCAAACAGCTTTTCAAAAACAGTACGCGGATTCCAGTCCATCGGCAGCGGCTGGGTCGGGCTCTTCCAACACAGTGTGTCGAGATAAGCGCAGCTCAGGTTGCCGGTGCAGGCGCCCGCATTGGCCGGAGTGTCCATGCATATCTCAAGGGTCGCCAGTTGAGTTTCTTTGGCGAAATGCTGGCCGAGCATCTGATCGATGGAGACGTCGGCGATGATTTCGATTTCGTTGCGTCCACCGCGTGGCGTGCCGGTAAGGAATGATCCGGATGCGCCGGCGTGGATGTAATTCCAGCTTGCCTTGATGCCGGAGAAGACCAGCATCTGGTCCTTGTAAGGGGCCAGCGGCTCCATGATGGAATTTAGCTCGAGAGCCGTGCCTTCGCCCTTGGGAGTCCAATACTCCATGGCCATTCCGTTCGGAACGTAGAAGGCCTGGAACCTGTG
>Ga0105239_10006618_pt1 | contig 13415 bp, 30 predicted proteins | sample KBSC44metaG_FD_92761 | JGI IMG/M metagenome (GOLD analysis project Ga0105239, IMG submission 92761) | Corn rhizosphere microbial communities from Kellogg Biological Station, Michigan, USA - KBS C4-4 metaG | ecosystem: Host-associated > Plants > Roots > Rhizosphere > Soil | place: Michigan, USA... | reverse complement strand
CCTCCGCTCTCCAGCCGGCGACTGCGCTCGCCGCGACCGGTTCGTAACGTGTACCCGGTCTCGAGCAGCAACGTAGTCCGAGCGAGGAGGTCACTATGCAAGTCCAATTTCGTGGCGACTGGCGAGTGGAGCTGAGTACCAGCCCGAGTTGTGGTGCAGGGCCCCTGCGCGTGCGGCGCGATCCGTGCCGGGCCGATAGCTGGTGGGTGGGCCGCCTCCAAGGCGGGACTGTTTGGCATGAGGCTGCCTCGGAACCCTGCTGCCCGTTCTGTGGCGAAGACCTGACCACCGCGATGCGCCAGAGTGGCCCGGCCGGGCGACCGTCATCGCCGCACGCCGCCTGAGGACCCGCACGTGCCTAGGTCGAGGTCCGATTCGCGCTCAGAGCCGCAGGGCCCAAATGGTCATGGCGCCCGTGATCACCGCGACCAGCAGCGATGCAACGACGGGCAAAGGTCTACCCGCGACACGCAACCTGAACGTAGCCGCGCATCGCTCCCCTCCGTTAGCGAAATTAGTCCAGGGCTTTTCGAAAGCAGCGCAGCACCGCGACCTCCTCGAATCCGAGCGCCCGATGGGCTGCAGCGCTTCCTTCATTCTCTAGCTCGGTATCGGAGCCGAGCTCGCGACAGCCCAGCCGGCGGGCCCACTGCTCCACCGCCTCCAGCAACGCCCGGCCCACTCCCTGATGGCGCACCGTGGGGTCGACGTACCATCCCTCCAGGTACCCCACCGGGCTCGTGTGGCAGCCGTCGGCGTATGGACGTCGCGACACCTCCGCGAAGCCAGCGATGGCGTCGTCGGGACCAATAGCCAGCAGCACAGCCTCAGGTTCGCGCAGAGTGCCCGCGAAGAATGCGGCGGCTTCGGCGGCATGCTCATTTGGGTCGCTGGTGGGCCAGAGCGCGGTCCGCAACGCGATCCAGCGCGGAGCGTCCGAGGGCTCCGCGGGTCTCACACTGATTTGGGTGCCGGCCTTCGGGGCCAATGCCCGCCTCCTAGAAGAAGAGCTGGCGCGAGACCCATGACTTGCACTGGTACCAGTGCCCGTCACGCTGCTGAAAGACTCGTCCATGCAGCTACCGCTCGGTCCTGGTCTCGATGGGGGCCTACCGCGCGAACGCTCGAAGGTCTTCGTCGGACAACGGGACGCAGACGGGATGAATCAGCCACCAGGCGGCCATTCCTAGGACTCAAAGCAAGACCAAGCCCAGGAGCGCCGCAAGCGGTCGGCGATGGTGGTGAAGCAATGCGCGTACGAACCGCCGGTATCAGCCGAGCTGAGGTGAATTCGCATCCGGGTGCCACGAAAGTCGAATGGCTCGCGGGTCCTGATGCGATCGCTCGCTGCCACGCTCATCCGAGGAACTCCGACGCCAGGCGCACGCCGGCCCACAGGCCGACTCCCGTACCGATCGCACTCACCAGGACCGCCGTCATGATGCCGACGTGGGCGCCGATCCACCATCCCAGCGCGCTTCCCACCGTGGCCCCCACCAGCCCGATGAGTCGAGTCACGTGCTACCTCCTCGAGAAATCAGGCAGGACACTCGTCCGGTCGCGAACCCTGTTTAGCCGGTTGGCCGTCGTAACCATACGCCTCCCGAAAGGTGAATGCGTAGGCACTCGGGCCGTGGGCCTGGAGGTGCGCGAGGCGTTCCACCGCCTCCGCAACGCTCGGCCGATGGCCGACCGGTATCCACCACAGCGCGAGGTAATGATCGGGGAAGCGCTCGAACCACTCGCGGCGGTGCCGCATGACGTCGGTGTGGGCGCTGCGAAACACGAACGCCTGCAGCGAGGCCAGGTCAGTCCACACCGACAGGTTGATCATGATGCGATCGTCGTCGTAGGGGCGGACGGCAGTCGCGTCGCCGTCCTCCGTCTGCAGTCTCCAGACGAATCCCGGACTCCCGTCGGCCAACGCGTTGATAGTAACGAGCTGGGCCACGAAGCCGGCCATCACCGGCTCGTCCATGGCACCGAGCGCGCGGCCGATGTTGACTTGAGCCAGCTGGAAGCCGGAGCGTGTCATCTTTGCCTCTCAGGTATGGGCTGCTCAGTCGGCTGGCAGGTTCATCAGGAAGCGGCGTCCTGGATTTGAGTGCCCTGCGCCGCCACCAGCCGCCACCGTCCCTCCTGCTCGACATACACGTGGGTGTAGCGGCTGTGCGCCGAGAAGGCCTGGTCACCGAACCGACCTCGCATGCGGGTCTGGCCGGTGACGACGGCTGCTGTCCCGTACCGCCGCACCCGGGAATCCACCACGTCAATTGCTTCGAACGTCAGTTGTCGCGGCACAACCAGGGCGAGCAGCGCCGAGCGGGGTATCTCAGCACCCTGCATGACGTCGATCAGCATGAAGTCATCCGCCAGGACGGACTCGAGGGCCGCGAGATCGGCCTCCATCAAGCCGGCGAAAAACACTCGTTCCGCAGCCAATACCGGGCCCGCACCATCCATGTCGACCGGTTCCCTCCCATTAGAGCCGCTGACCGCCTCACTTCGCACGCTCTGAAGGATAGAGGCCTTGGGCAAGGGAAGCGACGATCGGTATTCCCACGAAAGGAATATGGCCGAAGAACTGAACCCACCAGCGGCTGCCGATCGTTGGGGGGCGATGGAGGAGTAAGGGGATTACGGCGAGGGACATCACCATCCAGATCGCGGGCCCGTAGAGTGATGCGACCTTGAGGACGCCATATCGGGTGTCCAAGATGCGCCGGACCCAGCGGAGCCGCATGACGACGACGAGGAACACGGCGGACCATCCAAACGCGACGCCGAAGTGCATGAGAACGCCGACAAGAGCCGTCGGGGTACCGCCATCCAGCGCGGCCTTACCGAGCAGAGTGCTCGCCACTCCCTGGAAGAGACGCGCCGCAGTCGAGTGGTAGAAGGCGACGCTCAGGACGCTCGAGAAGAGTCCATCCGTGACGCCGGTCAAAAGGCCGGCGCACACCAGTCGTGAGAAGGCGTTCACGTTAGCGGCTCCTCGGCTCGGAAGTTGAACTTGTGGCCCACCACCGGCTGGAAGTCGTGGGTTATGGGTTTGTCAAACCTGGGCCCTCCACCACGTCATAGTGCGCGACTGCGGTGTCGTAGCGGACCAACGCCGCCTTTGCCTCCGGCTCCACGACTGCACGCTCCGGGTTCGCCCCGGCAAAGGCTCGCACCGCCGCCATGGAATCCCAGAGCGTGAGTACCTCGTACTCCACCTCGCGCTCCCCGTTGCGGCGGAGCAAATACAAACCGCGGAACCCGCCCAGCCGGGCGAGCTTCGGCCGCACTGTCTCCAGCAGGTGGCGGGGATAGGCCTCGGCGGTGGCAGGAGAAGCGTAGCCTCGCCAGACGCGCAGGATCACCGGATGCGGCTGCTCACTTCTTCCGCTTGTCGGACTTGCGTAGCTCGCTGATCCGCGCCTTGACCAGCCGCTTCACCAGGGTCAGCGGCAGGGGCTTGGCGAGTGGAAAACGGATCGTGCCCTTCGAGGTCTCAAACCCCTTGAGGTCGATCCCGTGGACGCGCGCGAACGACGGAGAGATCGGATAGAGACTGCTGTGCTGCTTCCAGCCTGCGTACCACAGGAGGAGCTGTCCCTCGAACCTGAACGCCGGAATCCCGTAGCTGAAGGCGTCTACCGCTCCCGGTGCGGCGGCGCGAACGGTGTCGCGGAGCCTGCGAACCGCCCGGCGCACGTCGGGCGGCAACGACGCGAGATAGGCACGCACGCGCGCGCCGGCGTCTCGTACGGAGCTCTTTGAGGATGAGGAAGGGGCCAAGGGTGACCTCGGGATAGGTCCGCGCTATCAGCTCAGTGAGGGGCGCGACGTGGACGCGGAAGCAGCTCACCGCCGCAGTTGGGGCACGTTCGTCCCATTCGCTCGGCGCACCCTGGGCAGAAGGTGCACTCGTAGCTGCAGATGAAAGCGGGGTCCGCAGTCCCCAGGCTTGCCTGGCACTTCTCGCAGGACGGCCGCATTTCGAGCGCCACGCACTCACCTCGCGCCGAAGTCATGGACCTCCGGCCTAAAGAACCGCCCTTCGCCGGCGACCACAAGCCCGCATCTCACGCCGGGCGAAGCCACCGGACCAGCAGGAAGATCGCCCGAGCCACCAGGCTCAGTGAGGGCAGGGTACAAAGGCTAACGACGATTGCTGTGCGCTCAGGACGGGTGGGCGCCTGCATGGTGATCCGCGCGCTGAAACGCCAGGAATTCGTGGATCGCCTGCACCGCGCTCGAGTCGGTGCTCTTAAGCCGGAGGGCTGCTCCGCGCGGCAGCCATTCCACGGTGTAGGTGATCGCCTGGCGCTTGGCGGCCATCACTGCCGTACCGGGGACATTGCGGGCGTGAACGAACCCCGGGAGCGAAAAGTCTCCGGCCCGAAACGCGGTTGCGATGTGCTGCATGTGCTGGCGAATCTGCTCTGCCGCGGCACTGTCCGTGGTGTCACGCTGCAACGTGATCTGGCCTCCGTCCGGCAGTGGCTGGAAAACATGGGTCGACGTGTACTGGTCCACGCCCATGGCGTGCTGACCCCGAGCCTGAACCTCCGCGAACGCACTGTCCGTCTCAGCGGCGGCCCGCCTGACCGTCTCGGCGTCCGACGAATGCCCGCCGCTGCAGGCGGCGGAGAGCATGAGGAGGCCGGATAGGCGTGTCAGGCGCATCCTGAAATCCTTCGTTGGGTGTTTTCAGCCGGCGCTCACCTTTGGCGCCCTACGCAACGATGCACGAAGAGGTTCATTGTCGGCGTACACCTGCCATTCCGCGACCTGATTGTCGCGTACGACCGCACGCCACGCGGCCGGCACCCTCCAGGTCTCGCCGCCCGACCGGCCGGCCGCTTGGCCGACGAGCACCATGCCGGAGGGACCTTCGAGCAACTCGCCGACGGTGATGTGGTAATCCGCTACCAGCGCGAAGTAGCCACGCCAGCCCTTGCGCAGGGCCTCGCGGCCGGTGAACACGGTGCCGAGCGAATCGGTGAAACGGTGATCAGGGGTCAGCGCGGCAGCGATGCCATCAACGTCATGCGCGTTGATGCGCTCGATGAAGGCCAGGACGACGGCGGCGTCCGTCATGTCACGCCGGCCTGCCGCCAGGAGATTGAACGCAAGAAACGGGTAGCCCCAGTACGGCCACCACCCTATCGTCTCCGGGTCTCGAACAACAGGAGTTCCCCGTGCCCTTCCACATTGCCGGCATTCCCAGTGACCTCGCGAACGATGTGCGCCGGACGCTCCGGTCTCCCCAGTATGGACACCCTGCCCACCGGGAAACAGCCACTGGGTACGGACCGTGCCGCCTCTGCCTGCGAACGTTCACTGTGGGTGCCGACGAGCGCATCCTGTTCACCTATCAGCCGTTCAACGACCCCGGCACTATCCCCGCTCCGGGCCCCGTCTTTATCCACGCAACGCCGTGTGAACGGTACGAAGGCACGAGCTTTCCTCCTGACCTGCGTTCGCTGCCGCTCGTCCTTGAAGCCTATCGCGCCGACGGCGAGTTGATCAGTCGTGAGCGAGTCGGCGACCGGTGTCCGGAGGCCGTGCTCGAGTATCTCTTCGATACGCTGGCCGCGGACTACGTGCACATCCGGAACGCTGAAGCCGGCTGCTTCATGGCCCGGGTGGATCCCGCTCTCGCGGGCGCGGTTCGTTAGGTGGACCGCGCCCGGACCTCTTCGGACGTCAGGCCAAAGAGCGGCGGCGTCGCTACGCCGAGAATGCCGAGCATCAGGTAGATCTGACCGCGGTGATGCACCTCGTGCTCCGCCATGGCCCGGAGCCATTTCCACGTCGTGATCGGCGTGCCCGCGGGGGTTTGGCACTTCCGCACGAGGTCGGCATCGGTCAGCGATCCGATGATGGCCTTCGCTTCCTCATCGAGCCGGTCAAAATAGGCAAGCACGGCCTTGTATCCGTCGGCCAGCTCTCGACCGCACCCAGCATAGCGACTGGGACGCCCGGCGACGGTTTCGGCGTACATATACCGCTCGATTGTCGCCAGGTGCCGGACCAGATCGCCCAGGGTAAAAGCGCCGGCGCGGCAGGTCCATTCGATCTGGTCGGGAGGAATGCACGTGACGACCCGCCGCGTGCGTCCGCGCAGGTTGCCCCAGTACTCCAGGAATTGACTCACCGATCCGATTTCCATTTGACCGCTATCCTTCGTTGGCTCCGATGCCGCCTGGCTTCACGGCTGGTGCGGCAAGCCTTCCGCCAGGGCGGATCGGGTGGGTCATCCCGGGTGGGCATTCCAGATATCCACCGCGCAGCGCCATTCGCCATCAGCCTCGCGGCGCCAGATGGTTACCGCCCGGCCGCGCAAGGTCACTGTTTCGCCGGTGGGGTCGGGCAGGGTGACAGCGTTCTCTCCGACCAGGTAGGCAAGTTGGCCGTCGGACGAGATCCGCGCGTCGGACGAGGTCCAGGTGATGTGGAAGCCGGGAATGGCGAGGCTCGCCTGGACGTAGGCGCGGAGTGCAGCCTTGCCGGCGACAACCGGCAGACCGGGTGGGTAAACCACTGCGTCGTCGGTCCAGAAGTCGAGAATGCGCTCGATGTCCCGCCCCTCGGCGGCGAGGGCTGCCCATTGGGCATCGCGCTCCAGGAGACGCTGGCGCTCGGCTCTCGGATCCATGAAATCTCCTTGCTCAGGCGCCGTCCCGCCGGATCCCTCGCGCCTTCTTGCGGCGGGCGACGGCGAGGGCCCGCTCCACCCAGACCGTCAGCGTTTCAGGGTCCTCGAGCAGATCCTCGGGCACGGCGTAATACTGCATGACCTCACCATCCAGGCCCACCGGGCGAAAGGCGCCCATGCCGCGTGCCTCGAAATCCGGGCGGTTCGTGTCGTCAACCTTGAAGTAGACGGTGTCGTCAGCGATCAGAGCGAAGAAGAGCTCGCCGCAGTAGATCCCCACCCCACCGAACATGGCGCGACCGCGCACGCCGGCCGTTCTTCGCGACAGCTGTTCGAGGACGAAGGTTTTGAAGCTTGGACTGACGCTCATCGCGATGCGGCTGCCTATCCGGCCGGCTTCGTGGTTCTGGTCGAGTGCATGTCACCCTCCGTGATCGCTATGACCTGGCGGCAGTGTCGTCGGTGCCGTGCTCCAACGGCTCCACCGTAACGGCCGTGCCGTAGCAAAGAACTTCCGTGACACCTGACATGATCTCGGCGGCGTCGTACCGGACGCCTACGACGGCGTTGGCGCCAAGGCGCTGGGCGTGTGCTCGCAGGATGTCGAATGCGTCAGCCCGGGCCTTCTCGCACAGCGACGTCAGCATGAGAATGTGCCCGCCGAAGAGCGTTTCAATCTTCGCCCCGATCATGCCAATGATGGAGCGCGAACGCACGGTGACGCCGCGGACCACTCCCAGTGATTGCACGATGCGATACCCCGGAAGCTCGAAGGTCGTGGAGGTCATGTCTTCTTCCATAGTGATCCTCAGTGATGGATGGAAAGCTTGCCATCAGCCGACGCCGGCCCCGCGTCTGCTTTCAGGCCGGTCCGCGAGCACCAGTCGCTTCAGCGGACGCGAATACCCGAAGATCGTAACACAGGCGAGAGCGAAGATCGCGAGAGCGCCCCAGCCCAGCGGATTCTGGCGAGCGAGCAGCCACTGAAATGCGAGCAACGCGCCGAGCGCGACGACTGTTGCCGCGGCGCGGCGCCATCGCAGCGGAGCTTCGCCGGTGATCTTCTTCTGGGTGGCGCGTCGAAGGTCGTATAGCAGGACGACTACGAGCAGCGCCGAGGGGAGTGCGACTGCTACGATCGGTGGGGTCGGTGCCATCATCGACGTAGCATCACTGCGAAGGCGGAGCGCCCGAGATCAGCTGGCGCTGGTACTCGGCTTCATCGAAATGCCCCTTCGAATCTGCGATCAGTCCATCGGCACCGATAGTCCAATCCTCGTAGCCGCTGATACGAAGCGACTTGCCCGTGCCGCCGGGACCGGTGTTCGTCCCCGTCAGGGTCCAGCGATAGATGGCGTGACCGTCCTGGATGGTCAGATCGTCCATCGTCACGACCATATCGGGAAAGGCGGTCATGAAACTCCGTGCCGCCGCGGCTATCGCAGCCCGGCCCATTGAGGGGCTGGCACTATTGATCTGGAGGGACCCGTTGTCGGCGAAGAATGCGGCAACGCTGGCCGGGTTCTGGCTACACCAGGCTTTCGTGTAGCGGGTGGCAAAGTCTCTGAGCTTCCTAACGTTCATACGCGTCGCAGCCCGCGTACAGAATCGCCCACCACGCTGCCGCCACGCCGAAGATTCGATGGACTCTTCCGTCGGCGGGCGCGGGCTCGTGCATCCTGATAGTAGCTCATGCCACCGGTTCACTGCTGTCGCTCAAGCTTGTGTCCGCGACGGGTCCTGGTACAGGCCGATCACGTTGCCGGCAGGGTCGCGGAATCGCGCGGTAATCTCGGGGGCGTCGACTCCGATCGGCTGCACGATGGTCCCGCCCTGCGCCTCCACCGCCCGGCAAGTCTCCGCGACGCTGTCGACCATGATATAGAAGAGCAGGCCGGGTGTGACCGCGGCGTTCCTTCCAAGGACGAACGCCCCGCTGACTTCGCCGGTAGTGTCGTCGAATGCCTGCGCGCCGTCACCGCGCGTTCGCATGGACCAGCCGAACGCCTTCGAGTAGAAAGCCGCCGATTGACTGGCGTTCAAGGCCGGCAGCTCGAGGTAGCAGATTTTCCCGTTAGCGAGCGTGGGGGCCATCAAGAGAACTCCAATTTGAACGAGTGTCGCGATCAATTTTGCCAGGCGCGGCTACACGCTATCGCGTTGACGCCACCCGGTCCGGGCTCCAATCAGGACGGCCAGTGCGTTGAGCTCCGACAGTCCGCGCTCCAGCAGAAAATGCTGGCGGCCGCCGGTTACGGCGTAGAGCCGATAGTACGGCCGGTCTAACCGATCCTGGCGACGGACGATCGCGAGCTCCGCGTCGCGGTATCGGCGGACAAATCGCCAGCGGCCAATTCCGATTCGGTGCTCGAGAGAGTTCGGTGCGAGATGCCATGCCTCGGCGCCCAATGCGCACCACAGAGCCATCAGTATGAGCAGCACGCTGATGCCGAGGCTCGCTCCGGTCGAGATGCCCAAGGGTTGGGCGCGGTGTCTCGCAAGCGCCGACAAGGTGACGCCGGTCCAACCAAGCGCCAAAGCCCCGACGCAGCCCACTACCCAGCCCCGCGTAACCAGCCATCCTGGACCGAGCGTAACGGGCGTGGGCTCTGCCATGTGCCGCGGTGTTGTTGGTGGGCCGTCAGGTGCGAGCGTGGTCGGTGTTCTTCAGACTCGAGTCGTCAACCTCCATCTTGAGCTCGCAGTCGGGGCAGAGGCCGTGCGACGTGCGCGCCCGATGCTGGGCAAGAAACGCTTCGAGGCTGAGCCACGTACCCTCGTGGCGTACGCGCCGGCACCACGCACAAAGTACCACGAACGACTCGAGATACGCGACGCGGCGGGCGGCTCGGATAGTCCAGGCAGTGACGGCGATGCCCAGCAGAACCACCACCACCGACTCGAGGAGTGCCTCGGCGATGCGGTGGGGTGACGCGGGGGCGCCGAAGAGGATGTGTGGGAGATCCAATAGCTCGTCCATCCAAACCAGGACGGCGAGGATCAGAAAGCCAATGATTTGTGGGATGACTGCTACCCGTCCCACAAAACGTGGAATCACCGGCATTACGGCTCCTTCCGGCCTCAGCGCTCCCGATCCACTCGACGCGTTTCCGGTGCCTGCGCCAGCAGCCGTTCGGCGAAGTCCATGCGCTCCTGCGTCTCGGTCAGCTCCTGGCGCAGTTTGCTCACCTCGATTTCGAGCGCTTCGAGCCCCGCCTGCAGGTCGGTCCCGGCCCCGCGGCTCCAGCGCAGGCGCTGGGCCCACAAGGCGAACACCAGCCCAAGCCCTGCGTGAAATGCGGCGTGCCACGGCTCGGCCTGGGCGGCCGCGAACCCGACCCCGGCCCAGTTGACGATGCTGAGACCAGTGGCGATCGGGTACCAAACCTTGGGGTTGAAGGTCATGGCGAGATCCCTGTGGAGTCGGCCCGACGTGGCACGGCGATCAGGAAAGCTATCATGCAGCCCCGATCGGCTAATCGCCGCTGCGAGCCGGCCGCCCTTGAAGTACGCGGGTCAGCCCGACAATGCTCACCAGGGCCCAGGCGCCCTCGAGCAGCAGGAAGCCGTACTGCTGCTCAACGGCGGCGACCGCGGTCAGGACGCTCGAGCCGATCAGATTCAGCCCTTGGTAAACCAGGCTGTGGGTTGCGAGCCTCCCGAGCTGGCTGCCGGCAAACGGCAGCAGGATCAGCAGCGCACCCAAGATCGAGATCCCCTGGAGCATGAGTCACCTCTATCACGGCACGAAAGCATGAACCGAGCCTAGCCGTTCGCCCAGTGAACGGCCGGGCAGTCATCTGCGCTTGCGCAGAACGACATGCGTGGCGCGGGGCGCGGCCTAAGCTATAGGGCGAGAAGTATGCCCGCCATTTTGGGCCGCGCTTACCAGCTCAGGCTCAGGGGCCATGGTTGCGGGATGAACAGGAGCATCCAGGCGGCACCAAGCAGCGCCACGTTCTTCTTGAAGTGTGTCAGATCCGCCAGCCGACCTGCTGGATCGGTGGCGGCCCAATAGTTGTGCATCAAAACGGATGTGGGCACCAGGAAAAGGGTGAGCAACACGACTCCCCAGGCCGGGTGAAATCCAAGGAGCACACTCAGGCCACCGAGAATGATGAGCAAACCCGACCCGAGAACTCCGACGCGCGCGGCTGGAACCCCTTTGGCGCGGGCGTAGGGTTCCATCATGTTCACCAGACGAAGATGATCCATCCCTGCAAGAAGGAAGAACCCTCCGTAGAGGACGCGACCAGCGAGAAACAGGTACTGCATGCAAGCCTCCCTGTATGACGGTGCGAGCGCCGAGACAGCGCTCTTCGCACGTTTACTCCGCACTAGGCTGCGCGACGGCCAGCAGATGGGCGCTGCTGCCCAGCATGGACGGCTCTGTCTCCAGTGCTCGGGCCACGTTCAACAGCGCTGAGCGGCGACGTGGGTCGGCCATTCGCGCATCAACGTCCGGCAGGATCCAGCCTGGGCCCTCCAGTCCGTACACGCCTTCCAACGCCAGGCCCGCAGCCTCGACTTCGGCCGCCAGTTCCTCCGGGCGATGAAAATAGGCCGTCGTGAAGTAGTCCAGCCGCTCCGTCGGATTGCGGTGCTGGCCATCCCGAAGGTCGCGCTCCACGATCTTCGCGAAACGGGGATCTTGCAGGAGGTCGCGCGCCAACCCATCCAGCGCGGAGGCCCACCGCGAGATGGCGGCCGCGAACAGCCGGCCGTCCGGTTTCAGGATGCGGGCTGCCTCACGTAACGCTCGTGCGCGGTCGCCTGCCTCGGTCAGGTGGTAGAGCGGCCCGAGCAGAAGGACGACGTCGGCAGTTTCGGGGGCGATGTCCAGGGTGCGGGCGTCGCCGATTCGGCACGAGGCGAGCGGGTGCTGGGCCGCGGCGCTCCGGCGCTGTGCTTCCGCGACGAGCCGCGGGACCGGGTCGAGCAGATGGACCGAATATCCGGCCTGGGCGAGCCACAGCGCATAGGCGCCGGCTGCTCCACCCACGTCCACCACAGTTGCAGGTGGTGGGAGCGCAAATCGCCGGATCAACTCCCGGGTGCGCAGCTCCTCCAGCTGAAACGGACCCTGGGCAAGCCGAGCTTCTTCGGGAGCCCGCTCGTAGTAGTCAGCAATCGTCGGATCGAAGCCCCCGGGTGGTGCCCCGCTCATCCTGCGTTCTCCTTACGGTGCGCTACCAGACGCGCCCTGGTCCGGCGCCCCGGGTAGAGGACCCAGGAACTCGTAGCCATACTCGGCGGCGATCGCGTGGGCGTGGAAGGGGGCTGCGTGCTTTCAGAGCTACTGACGGGCATTACGCGGACCTCGAATGCTTTAGATGGACGATCAAGTACGCTACCACTGCCACGTTTAGAGCCAACGCGCTTGCTCGAAGTACGGTCACTCGTTGGACAAGCTCGTAGGCTTCGAAAGGTATGAACGACCCCGTCGCGATGATGGTGAAGTACTCGGCCCAGCGCCGCCCGCCCCAGAGTCCGATCCCTTCGGTGGCGAACAGTCCGGCATAGAGGAAGGCAACAATCCCAAGAGTCTCGAGCCGGGCCGGCGGCAGGCTGACAGCTCGCTCCACCAGGCGTTGAACCAGCTGTCGGTCCGAGCTGGTCCCCAGGGCAGCGGCCCACTGCTGCGCGCCGGCGGCGATGTCGGGATCGAGCAGGCGTAAGGCTCCCAGGCCGACGCCGATCAACAACGTCGTCTTGACGAACTTCAGGATTGCGATGAGCCGGAGGATCCCAATCGATCGGCGAGGCTCAATAGACGATGCCTTCGCGTGCGACGGGCCGTTCAACGACGCGGACCCGGCGGCGCCTCCAGCGTGTTGTGGAACGCGGCGATTTCCCATCCGCCCGCTCCTTTCGTCAGGACCAGGGAGAAGCGGGCGCCGTGTCGCCCGGCGAGCGGTCCTTGAGGTGCTTCCAGTATTGCGTGGACGTGAACCAGGGCGACTTCCGGCCGCAACAGCCGCGCCCCCTCCACCGTATAACGATTTGTGCTGCCGGCGTAGATCGTCTGGAAGATCGCTGTATGCCCGGCGGCAATGGCGGCCTGCCCGCTGAAATGCTCGCCACGAATGTTGACGAAGTCGGCGTCCACTGCAAAAGGGGCAGCGAAGCCCGAACCGTCCATGGCATTCCATGCAGTCTCGAGCCGGCGGACTATGTTCTCGACCGCAGCACGGTCGGCCGGGGCTAGATCAGCAGGCATCCATCCTCCTCTTAAACGCCTGTTTGAATGCGGCTTACCAACCTATATCACAATCGCGTAACGATCGGTTCACGAGACAAGTCGCGCGCTTGCCGCAGCCTTTTCTGCTGCGCACGTTCAATCCACCCACCTGTCACGCCGCCGGTGAAGCTACGCATCGCTGATGCGTATCCGAGAGCGGCCCGATCAGCAATTAGGAGCTGGAATGAGTGAAGAGCCACAGCCAATACACGTTCCGCTGACTCCAGAGCAACAAGCCCTCATCAAGCGGCTGTCCGGCCAGCAGGCCGAAGTATTGGAATTGACCCCGGAGCCGGACCACCCCGGGAGCGGCTCGGGCACGGGCCTGCGATTCCGCTGGCGTCTCTCAGCTGCGAGCGGGATCCCGCGGCAGCAGTGGGTGCCTGACAACGACCCGCCCCCAAGTGGCTCAACTGAATCGCGTTAGGCTCGCTTACTTGACGACGGTGAAAATCTCGCGATGCCCGCCCTCCGCCAGCGCGGTGTCGAGCGCTGCGAAGGCGGCCCGGCAGACCCCCTGCCGGG
>Ga0105239_10006617_pt1 | contig 13417 bp, 11 predicted proteins | sample KBSC44metaG_FD_92761 | JGI IMG/M metagenome (GOLD analysis project Ga0105239, IMG submission 92761) | Corn rhizosphere microbial communities from Kellogg Biological Station, Michigan, USA - KBS C4-4 metaG | ecosystem: Host-associated > Plants > Roots > Rhizosphere > Soil | place: Michigan, USA... | reverse complement strand
GGTCCGTCCGTCGCGGTCGACGGCGTCCACGAAATGGTCCATCACGATCTCGTTCAGGCCGTCGGCGATGGCGTCGCGCTCCGTCGTCGACAGCAGCCCGAGGAGGAAGTTGCCGGTGCTGGGCGTCACCCAGACGCCGCAGCGCTCACGCCAGTGGCGCGCCACTTCTTCTTCGTTGGTGCCGTCGAACATCTGGGTCACTTCGTCGGCAAAGGCGTTGAAGGTCAGCCCACCCCACCACCGCTTGCCGCCGGTGGGGAACAAACGGTCACGGTGCGCGAAGTAGGTGCCCGAACCCGCCAGCAGATTAACCTCGCGCCCGGGGTGACGGGAGATCAGCGCGTATGCGGTGTCCATCGCGGTCTTGCCGCTGCCGATCACCCACACCGGCGCGTCGCTGTCGTCGATGTCACCGGTCCGCATGTCGCAGTAGTTCGGCGACACCGAACGGACACTGGTGCTGGAGACCGGCAGCGGGTCGTTCGGTTCCACGTCGGAAGCGCTGGCCTTGATCAGGTGCCTGGCTTCGACGACCATGCTGCGCCCGTCGTCCGACACGCATTGGAGACGGACCACACCGTCGGCCTCGGCGTCGGATTGCATTGTCCAGCCGTAGTATTCGTCCACTGTGATGCGCCGGCGCAGCACGTCCAGGCAGTGGTCGAAATGTGACAGCACTTCATGCTTGGTGGCCAGATGGGATGGCTCGGCGTCCAGCGTCCAGCCGATGTTCCCAACAGTGAAGAACGGATGCGGCTGGTGCAGCCGCACGTAGTCGTAGGTGTCGACCCACATGCCGCCTGCGCGGTGTCGCCGGTCCAGCAGGATCACCCGCTGGCCCGGCGATAGGTACTGGGAAGTGGTGAAGAGGGCATTGAGGCCGGCAATGCCGGCTCCGACGATGCATACGTCGCACCGCTCCACGGCGATCACGGCGTCAGCCCGGTGGTGGTGATGAGCATGGCGACCTCCTTGTCCTTGGAAAAGGATCCGGCATCGGCCCCCGGCTGTACATCAGCTGATCGGCGTATTTCGTTGGCGCACTATAGCGATATGGCGAGCAGCGTCCGTACGAGTTCGGCCTGCCGATGGGTGCCGGTCTTGTCGAAGATGTGCTGAACGTGGGTTCTGACGGTGCCGGCGGACAGGCACATGCTCTCGGCGATGGGCTTGATGCCGTCGCCCTGGATCAGCCTGATCGCCACTGCCGCTTCCGCCGTCGTCAACCCATAAAGGCGGCGCAGCATCTCGGTGTCCGGTTGCGGATGCTGCTCGGGATCGAGGATGAGCACCAGGGCCCGCGATTCGGCGAGCGGAGCCGTCACGTGCTGGAACGGCAGGACGTGAATGACGTACGGGCGCAGCCCCGATGGGCGCGGACACAGGAGCGAGGTGCCACCCCGAACCGCCGACCCAGTCTGTCCGAGTGCGGCGTTGATGCCGTGCCGCAACGTCGCGTCAGAGGGCGGATGCGCGAATTCGAAGGAGCCGTCGCGGATGGTCAAGCCGTCGTGGCGGCGGACGATGTTCTCCGCCGCGGTGTTCAGGTACCGCACCGACAACGCGCAGTCGACGACGGCCATCCCGATGCGGGTCACGTTGTCCATCGCCGACGAGATGTTGCGGATCTGGTGGGTGGCCGCGCTGAGGTCGTGCTGAATGCGCAGTGCGCGCTGGAAGTGCGGGACGAGCGCCTCGGCCAGCCGGACGCGTTCGATCGTGTCGAACGGTTCGGAACGCTTTTCGGTGGCCACCAGCCAGGTGGCCGGCTCGGGCCCGTCCGTCAGCCGGACGAACAGGCCGTCGTTGAGTCGATGCGGCCGCATCCAGTCCATGTGGAACTCGGCATTCGGCTGCAATGCGATGAGTTCCTGGCTGCCGCGCACCTGCCCGACGGGTCCGTTCTCGACCGCCTCGAGGAGGTAATCGATGTGGCGGTAGTACTCCGCGTACTCGGTCAGGGCGTCGGCCTGGATGGTGACGCTCTGGGGCGCCCGGCTCACGCCGTCGGCCAACACCAGGGCAGCTCCGCCGGTCGCCTCGAACATGGTGTGGAGTTCGGCCATCGTCGCGGTCCATTGCTCTGGCTGGACCGCGGAATCGTAGATCGATGAAACTACGCGTGAAAAGTCCTCGACCGTGACCACGGTCGGTACTCCCAGATATGCGTTGCGCTCACGTCTAAGGCCTTTCGCGACGTGATTCACCCACGAACGTGCAGGTGCTGCCGAAATCGTAATTCAAGACCAATGGTATGTAAAGTGTTTCTTGGTGGTCGCTGAGAGTCGGATCAGCAGCGCCGACAGTGCGGACAGATCGCGATTAGCGGGGGATCGCGATCTGTGCGCACCATCGCATCCGAGGACGGCGTCAGGCCGCTGACTTCTCTGAATGCGCACCGGTCTTCGAGTCGTTCGTGGACCCATCTTTCGGACCTGTCTTCGGGTTGTCCTTGGCATCGCTGTCGGATGTCGACGGCTTCGGGTCGACCGCGTCCGTGGCGGGTGGGTTCTTCTTTTTCTTCGGCTTGGTGACTTTCACTGGCGGTGCGCCGGGATCGGTCTTCGGCTTGGTCGATTTGACCGGCGGAGTGTCCGGATCCGCTTGCGGCTTCGTTGATTTCGGTTCCGGCTCGGCGGTGCCGGCCGGCTTCTGATCGGTGTCGGTGGTCGGCGTTGCAGAGGGCGCTTGTGCCGGTTCGCTTTTGACGCCTGTCTTCGTGTCGGTCTTCACGTCGGTCGTCTTGTCGGCCTTCGTATCCGCCGTCGGCTTGTCCTCGACAGTGGCCGCCACCGGCGCCAGGGCCGCGGTCTTCTTGGCGGAGGCGTCCAGCGCAGTGACGGGCGGAGCGACGGCCGGTGTCGCCGCGAGGGGAGGCAGGTGCAACTGGGACCGGATGTCTTCGACGAAGTTGTCGGCGCCTTCCTGCAGCGCGCCGGGGATCGCGTTGAGCGTCTCGACGATCTTCGACAGCGGGGTGAACAACGAGAACGGCGTCTTCTTCTCGGGATGCAGGTTCTCGCGGTCGGTGTAGCCCATGTCGACCAGCACCCGCAGCAGCGGCTCGACGGCGTCTAGCAGTGGTTTGACCAACGGCGTCAAGCCGATGGCGCCGGCGCCGATGCGCAGCGGCACCAGCAGCGGCAGATCGGGACTCTTGATGAACACATAGGTGTCCGTCCCGCCTGCACCGTTGTCGGGCACGACCGTGATGATGGCGGGCGTGGTGCCGGGGATATACGAGTCGTAGTACGCGTCGGGGTGTGCGTACATGATGCCGAGCAGACTGTTGGCCAACGAAAGCGGATTGAAGTACGCCGGGAAGTCGGCGTAGGTGTCGTACTCCCGGGTGTAGAACGTGGTGTCGTAGGGCGACGGCGCGGTTGGGCCCTGGTTGTTGACGATGAAGGGCACGTTGATGCCGGGGAAGCGTTCGAAGATGCCGCCGTTGCCGGCGAAGGGCGAGCCGATCATCACGAACGACAGTTGCGACGGCGCGGGACCGGTGCCGTTGGCTAGTAGTCGGCGTTTGGCCCACTCGGCGCCCAGACTGCCTTCCGAATAGCCCGCGACGATCAGCTGTTCACCCGGCCGAGAAGTAATGGCGTTGTATACCTTCGGCCCCGAAACGGTCGTGCTCGCCGACAGCTGGATAGACGCCGGGTAGTTGATCGGCAGGTAGGTGTAGCCGGACGGCACCACGGTGCCGTTGAGCTTGGCCGGAATATTGGCCGATGTCGGGTCGCCGCGTCCGCCGATGCCGATCACCGTGTTCATCAGCCCGACGACGAAGCTCGACGTGATGTTGGTGGCCGGACTCACGAGCAGTGCGCAGCACAGCGCGACCAACAGGAGGACGCGCGGCACTCCGCGAACGGCGGGACTGGTGGCCGGCAATATCTGCACTGACATCGACGCTCCCCCGACTAGGCGTGAACCGGACGCTACTCCCGCGACCAGGCCTTTAGACGGGAATTTGCAACTTCCCCCGGAATGCGGAACGGGTGGTGCTCCGGCTTCCGGAACACCACCCGTGTCTGCGTCTGTGCGGGACCTGCTAGGGGCAGGTGACCTCGATCTCGAAGGGCTTCTTGGTGGGCTCCATCGGGTTGGCCATGTCGACGCCGGTGGCGGTGCCGCTGACCTTGTAGGTCTTGCCGTCCTTGGTGGCCTTGGCTTCGCCGCCCGGGACACCGTCGGTGTAGCCCAGCGTGACGCCGTTGATAGCGCCCAGGCCGACGGTCTTGACGACCGGCGGGTCGGCGTCGGTCAGGGTCACACCCAGGCCGCCCGAGGCGTTGCCGATGGCGATGACCACATTGCCGGCCGCCGTGGTGCAGCCGATCTGGCCCTGCACGTCCTGGGCCTTGCCGTCGATGCTGACCTTCGCAGTGCCGGAGCCTGCACTGGAGTTACCAGCAGCCGACGAAGCCGAGGCCGACGCTGTGGCCGACGAGCCGGTCGACTTCTTGTCATCCTTGGAACAGCCGGTCAGGCCGGCGGCCAGAACCGCGGCACCAGCGACCGCGACAACCAAACCACGCTTCATAACTTGTGCTCCTAATTTGTGCGAACCGTCCGGACGGCGGGTCATCCAGTGCATTATGGGGTCCGCCAACCGCCCGTTCACCAAATTCACAGAAAATCCCTGTAACCGTCCTGACCTGTTTGTTTCCGCGTAGTTAGCCGGCATTCGGGTGTCGAGCCGGGGAATTGATTGAATACAGCGGTGAGTCAGCAGTTCTTCGAAGTCACCGCGCCGCTGCCGGACCGTCGCGGCCGGGCCGGGGTGATCCATACCCCGCACGGTGACATCCAGACCCCGGCGTTCATCGCCGTCGGCACCGCGGCGACGGTCAAGGGCGTCCTGCCGGAAACCATGAAAGAACTTGGGGCACAGGCGCTTCTGGCCAATGCCTACCATTTGTACCTGCAGCCCGGGTCCGATGTGGTGGACGAGGCGGGTGGCCTTGGCGCCTTCATGAACTGGCCCGGGCCGACGTTCACCGACAGTGGCGGCTTCCAGGTGATGTCGCTCGGTGTGGGCTTCAAGAAGGTGCTGGCGATGGACACGGCCCGGTTGCAGGCCGACGACATCATCGCCGAAGGCAAAGAGCGCCTGGCCCATGTCGACGAAGACGGGGTGACGTTCCGCTCGCACCTCAACGGCGACAAGCACCGCTTCACGCCTGAGGTGTCGATCGGCATTCAGCACCAACTGGGTGCGGACATCATTTTCGCCTTCGATGAGCTGACCACGCTGGTGAATACCCGTGCTTATCAAGAACGGTCGGTGGAACGGACCCACCGGTGGGCGGTGCGCTGCCTGGCCGAACACCGTCGCTTGAGCATCGAGCGCGCGGGCAAGCCGGCGCAGGCGCTGTTCGGGGTGGTGCAGGGAGCCCAGTACGAGGACCTGCGCAGGCAGGCCACCAAAGGGCTCGTCGGGATCGTCGACGACGACGGGCGCGGCTTCGACGGCTACGGCATCGGCGGTGCGCTCGAAAAGCAGAACCTGGCGACCATCGTCGGCTGGGTCACCGACGAATTGCCCGACGACAAGCCGCGGCATCTGCTCGGCATCAGTGAGCCGGATGATCTGTTTGCCGCCATCGAGGCCGGCGCCGACACCTTCGACTGCGTGTCGCCGTCGCGGGTCGCCCGCAACGCCGCGATGTACTCGGCGACCGGCCGCTTCAACGTCACCAACGCCCGCTTCAAGCGCGACTTCAATCCCATTGACGCCGAATGCGATTGCTACACCTGCGCCAACTACACCCGGGCATATCTGCACCATCTGTTCAAAGCCAAGGAGATTCTGGCGTCCACGCTGGGCACCATCCACAACGAGCGGTTCATCATCAGGCTCGTCGACCAGATTCGCGCCGCGATCGGCGCCGGTGAGTTCGACGAGCTGCGGGATCACGTGCTGGGCCGTTACTACGGGCGCCGATAGGCAATCACCTGCGACGACCCCAGGCTGTGCACAATTGCTTGTATGACTGGTGCACCCGGAGTGATCGACCCGCAAACGTTGCTTCTCGGGTTGATGGATCCGGGCAACCGGGCCGACCCGTACCCGCTGTACGAACGGTTTCTGGACGTCGGGCCGCTGGCGCTGCCCGACGCGAATCTCGTTGTGTTCCCTGGCTTCGCGGAGTGCGACGAGGTGCTCAGGCACCCAGCATCGGCCAACGACCGGTTGAAGTCGACGTTGACGCAGAAGCAGATCGCTGCCGGCCAGCGGCAGCCTCGGCCCTTCGGCGAACCGGGGTTCCTGTTCCTCGATCCGCCGGATCACACCCGGCTCCGCGGGCTGGCGCAGAAGGCGTTCGCGCCCAAGGTGATCAAGGCGCTCGAGGCCGACATCGTGGCCATGGTGGACGGGCTGCTCGACGGTGTGACGGGCACCATGGACGTGGTGGCCGACTTGGCTTACCCGCTGCCGGTCGCGGTGATCTGCCGCCTGCTCGGGGTGCCGATGGCGGACGAGCCGCTGTTCAGCCGGGCGTCGGCGCTGCTGGCGGGCGGGCTGGACCCGTTTGTCGCGGCGGGCGACGAGACGGCCGATGACACCGCCGACCTGATGGAGGCCGGACTCTGGCTGCGCGGGTATCTCCGGGACCTCATCGAGGAGCGGCGTAGCTCGCCGGGGGAGGACCTGATCTCCGCGCTGATCGCGGCCGAAGAGGACGGCGACCAGTTGACCTCCGAGGAGATCGTTGCGACCTGCAATCTGCTGTTGATCGCCGGGCACGAGACGACGGTCAATCTCATCGCCAACGCGGCGCTGGCCATGCTGCGGCACCCGCAGCACTGGGCGGCGCTGGCGGCGGACCCGTCGCGGGCGTCGGCGATTGTCGAGGAGACCTTGCGCTTCGACCCGCCGGTGCAGCTGACCAGCCGCGTCGCCGCCGAGGACATTCAGATCGGCGATGTCGCGGTCCCGAAGGGCGACATCATGATGCTGCTTCTGGCTGCCGCACAACGGGATCCGCGCACGTACGAGCGGCCCGGCGAATTCGACCCAGACCGCGGCGTGATCAAGCATCTGGCGTTCGGCAAGGGTCCGCACTTCTGCCTGGGCGCACCGCTGGCCCGGTTGGAGGCGTCGGTCGCGTTGTCGGCGCTGGCAGCGCGTTTCCCGAACGCGCAGTTGGCGGGCGAGCCCGTCTACAAGCCGAACCTGACCCTGCGGGGCCTGGCGACCCTGCCGGTCTCTGTCTGACCCGGCCCATTACCCTCGCGAGTATGCCTTCAGTTCTCGTCACCGGTGCCGGCCGCGGCATCGGGCTGGCCATCACGCAGCACCTCGCCGCGACCGGCTGGGACGTCATCGCCGGGGTGCGCAGCGAGGCCGACGCCGCCGCGGTCGTGGCGCTGGCCCCGCAGCGGATTTCGGCGGTGATCCTTGATGTCACCTCTGAAGATGATGTCGAGGCGCTAGCGGCGGCGCTGCCGGACCAACTGGATGCTGTGGTGAACAACGCCGGCATCGTGGTGGCCGGCCCCGTCGAGACGTTGACACCAGCGGACTGGCGTAAGCAGTTGGACGTCAACGTGGTGGGTCAGTTCGCCGTGACGGCGGCGGTGCTACCCAAGTTGCGGGCATCCCGGGGCCGGGTGGTGTTCATCTCCAGTGTCAACGGCCAGCTGTCGGCGCCGATGCTGGGCGCCTACGCGGCATCGAAGTTCGCGCTGGAAGCCGGTGCCGAAGCGCTGCGAATCGAACTGCGGCCCTGGGGTGTTCCCGTGGTGGTCGTGGAGCCCGCGCAGACCGATACGGACATGTGGCGCAAGGCTGACGACATGGTCGCCGAGCTGGAGGCTGCTACCTCGCCCGCGCATCAGGCCCTGTACGGCCGGCACATCGCCGGCATGAAGAAGATGGTGCCGCTGTCGCAGAAGATGGCGGTGGACCCGGCGAAAGTCGTTGCGGTGGTGGAAGAAGCGCTCACCGCGCGGCGGCCCAAGGCGCGGTACATCGTCGGGCTGGGACCCAAGCTCCAGGCCGCGCTCATGACGAATATTCCCGCATCGGTGCGAGGGTTCCTCCTGGCCAAGGTCTTCGGAGTGCCACGCCGGGTGTGACGCCCGGTCGAAACTGAGCATATGTGTCAAATCCTTTGTGAGATTGACACACAAGCTCATTCTCGGCGGGCAACTGTGAAAATCCACGGCTCGCGTGGCAGCCTGGCTGGATCGAACTCGGCCAGCATGCCGTCGAGCGTGGTGGCGGTGTAGCCCAGTGACGCCGCGATCTGTGCCAACGCCACCCCCGCGCCGATCTCCGAAACCGTCACGGCGCCATCGCGTTTGGCGAGCCGTTTGCCGTCTGTGTTGAGAACCAGCGGAACGTGCGCGTAGACGGGCTGCGAATAGCCCAGCAGCGCAGCCAGATACGCCTGTCGCGGCGACGACGGGAGTAGATCGTCACCGCGCACCACCTGGTCGATGCCCTGCGTGGCGTCGTCCACCACGACGGCCAGGTTGTAGGCCGGCACGTTGTCGCCGCGGCGCAGGACGAAGTCATCGACGACGCCGGTGTACGTGCCGTGCAGCAGATCGGTGACCGTGTATTCGTTTGTGTCCGAACGCAATCGGATCGCCGGGGGCCGGCCCGCGGCGCGGCGCCGGGCGCGTTCGTCGTCACTGAGGTTCCGGCAGGTGCCCGGGTACGCGCCTTCCGGCGCATGCGGGGCGCGCGGCGCTTGCAGGATGTCCTTTCTGCTGCAGAAACATTCGAAGGTCAGGCCGCGTTCGGTCAGATCGTCGACGACAGCGAGATAGCGGTCCTCGTGCGAGGCCTGGTATTCGGGCGGCTCGTCCCACGTCAGCCCGACGGCCGCCAGATCGTCCAGCTGCCGTTGGGCCACATCGGGGAACGTGCGGTCGTCCAAGTCCTCCACGCGCAGAAGGAACCGCCGGCCCGTGGACCGCGCGAACAACCACGCCAGCACCGCGGTGCGCACGTTGCCGATGTGCAGATCGGCGGACGGGCTCGGCGCGAACCGGCCGGCGGGGGAATGGGACACGACCGCAATGTAACGCGCCGCGCGATGAGATTGCCCACCCGCGCAGGTCTACGTGAGTATGGAAGTTGTGGACCTACCCGTGCAGCCGCCGATAGACCCCATGCTCGCCAAGGCCGCCGTGAAGGTGCCGGACGAGGCGGGGCTGTGGTCGTACGAGCCCAAATGGGACGGGTTCCGGGCTCTCGTGTTCCGTGACGGCGACGAGGTGGTGTTGCAGTCGCGCAACGGAAAAGAATTGGGCAGGTATTTCCCTGAGCTGCTCACGGCGCTGCGGGACGAGGTCGCGCCACGCTGCGTGCTCGACGGCGAGGTGGTGGTGCCGCGGGAGATCAACGGCCGCATCCGGCTCGATTGGGAATCCTTGAGCCAGCGCATCCATCCGGCCGCCAGCCGGGTGCAGATGCTCGCGGAACAGACGCCGGCGCATTTCATCGGGTTCGACGCGCTGGCCGACGGCGACCGCAATCTGCTGGCCGAGCCCTTCCGCGTCCGCCGCGCCGCATTGCAGGACCTGGTGGGCGAGAAGCAGTGGTGCCACGTCACCCGCACCACCGAGGATCCGGAGCTGGGCGCGCACTGGCTGACGACGTTCGAGGGCGCGGGGCTCGATGGCGTGATCGCCAAACGGCTCGACGGCGCCTACCTGCCGGGCAAGCGGGAGATGGTCAAGGTCAAGCACGCCCGCGATGCGGACTGTGTCGCCATCGGTTATCGCATCCACAAGAGCGGCGAGGGTATCGGATCAATCCTGCTCGGGCTCTACAGCGACGGTAACCTCCACATGGTCGGTGGCGCAGCATCTTTCAGTGTCAAGGACCGCGTCGCGCTGCTGGCAGAACTGGAGCCGCTACGCACCGGCGACGCCCAGGACGGCGAACCGAGCCGGTGGAACTCGGCTGCCGACAAGACCTGGGTTCCGATTCGCCCGGAGCGGGTATGCGAGGTGGCATACGACCAGATGGAAGGAAACAGCGTGCACGGCCGACGATTCCGCCACACGGTGAAGTTCCGGCGCTGGCGCCCCGATCGGGACCCGGAGAGCTGCACCTTCGACCAACTCGACGTGCCGCTGAACTACGACCTCTATGACGTGCTGGAGAACGGCCGGGGCGAGCGAAGCGACGGGGTGGAGCGCTGATGGCAAGCGCCGCAGAAGAACTCGATGTCGACGGCGTCGCCGTCCGGTTGACCAGCCCCGACAAGGTGTACTTCCCGCAGCTGGGGAGCATGGGCACCAAGCGCACGATGGTCGACTACTACCTGGCGGTCGCCGAGCGGATGGTGACGCTGCTCCGAGACCGGCCCACTCACCTGCAGCGGTTCCCCGACGGCATCGAAGGTGAGGAGATCTACCAAAAGCGCGTTCCGGTAAAGCATCCCGAGTACCTGAAGACGTGCACCGTGACGTTCCCGTCGGGCCGTACCGCCGACGCACTCAAGGTGACGCACCCGTCGGCCATCATCTGGGCCGCGCAGATGGGCACCATCACGCTGCATCCGTGGCAGGTCCGCTGCCCGGATGTCGATCACCCTGACGAGTTGCGCATCGACCTGGACCCGCAGCCGGGCACCGGCTTCAACGAGGCCAGGGAGATCGCGACCGGGGTGCTCAAACCGATCCTCGACGAGCTCGGCCTGACCGGCTATCCCAAGACGTCGGGCGGCCGGGGCGTCCACGTCTTCGTCCGGATCAAACCGGAGTGGGACTTCATCGCCGTGCGCCGCGCCGGCATCGCGCTGGCCCGCGAAGTGGAGCGGCGCGCGCCCGACGCCGTAACGACGTCATGGTGGAAGGAGGAACGCGGCGAGCGGCTGTTCATCGACTACAACCAGAACGCCCGCGATCGAACCTTCGCCTCGGCGTACTCGGTGCGCAAGACGCCGATCGCCACCGTGTCGACACCGCTGGCCTGGGCGGAGCTCGCCGATGCCGACCCCGACGACTACACCATGGCCACGGTGCCGGATCTGCTTGCGCAGCGCGACGATCCGTGGGCCGGCATCGACGACGTCGCACATTCCCTGGATCCGCTGCTGGAGATGGTGCGGGCCGACGAGGACCGGGGGCTGGGTGATCTGCCGTACCCGCCGAACTATCCGAAGATGCCGGGGGAACCGAAACGGGTGCAGCCGAGCAAGGACCGGGATCTCAAGGAGCACTAGGACCGGGGTGTCGCCACTACGGCGAGCAGGTGTGTGCCGCGCCCTGCGGGCTGGGCAAGGCCCGAAGGTCGTCGGTGCCGCAGCCGAGCGCTGTTGCCGAGATCAGGAGTGCCAGCACAGCGAGGTATCGGACGGGCTTTCCGCGCAAAAGACTGGTGTTCACCTGGTGTCCCGACGAGTCGCTGACGCCAACTGAAATATTTTGCTGCCGTCGCACGATGCCACCTCATTAGTATGGATATTGCCTAGTAGATGGCAACTTACCGCGCATCGTCATTCGGTAGCCAGAAATGCTCGAATACGTTCGCTGAGATCGTGAGTCGGCGGATATTGACGATCGTGGCGGCTCCGGGACGATCCACTGGGTAGATTGCTGCCCATGACTGGAAGCTGGGGCACCGTGTTGACCGGGCTCGTTCCGCTCGGACTGGTGGTGGCGCTGTCGCCGATCACCGTCATCCCGGCGGTGTTGGTCCTGCAGGCGCCGCGCCCCCGGCCGACGGGTCTGGCGTTCCTCGCCGGCTGGGCCGTCGGCCTGGCACTGGTGACCGCAGCGTGCGTTCAGTTGTCGCACTCGCTCAGCGGGGCGCACAAGTCGCCGCCGGAATGGGCGTCGTGGCTTCGCGTGGTGCTGGGTGCCGCGTTGATCATCTTCGGCATCTATCGCTGGTTCACCCGGCACAACAGCACAGATTCGCCGGGCTGGATGAAGAAGATCGCGACCGTCACCCCGGCGCGTGCGGCCGCGATGGGTGTGGCGCTGGTGGTGGTGCGTCCGGACGTCGTATTGATCTGTGTGCCAGCCGGATTGGCGATCGGCACCGCAGGACTCGGACTAGAGGGCGACTGGCTGGCGGCGGCGTTCTTCGTGATCGTCGCCGCGTCGACCGTGGCGATTCCGACGCTGGCCTACGCCATCGCCGGGGCTCGGCTCGATGACACCATGCGCCGGCTCAAAGACTGGATGGAGAAGAACAACGCCGCGTTGATGGCGGTGATCATGGTCGTGATCGGCGCGATGGTGCTCCGTCACGGCGCGCAGGCGCTGGGGTGGCTCTAGACGGGCGCAGACCGGGGCCCTAGAACCCGCGAAGCACGCGCAGCGTCAAGCAGCAGCACCTGGCCGGAGAACTCCGGTAGCTACGCCGTCGCGCGGATGCCTAGGCCGACCTGGGCATCCGCGCGACAGTGTGCAGAAAGAATTGTGGCTGGTGCGAAGCGTGCCGCACCAGCCGACTGAGCTTACGGGCTCAGTTAGACCGCGGTGACTCCGGTCGCAGCCGGGCCCTTGCTGCCCTGACCGACCTCGAACTCGACCCGCTGGCCCTCGTCGAGGGTGCGGAAACCGTTGCTCTTGATCTCCGAGTAATGGACGAACAGATCCTTGGAGCCGTCGTCGGGAGTGATAAAGCCGAAGCCCTTCTCACTGTTGAACCATTTCACAGTTCCCTGTGGCATATACCAACTTCTCTCATGTAGAGCGGACGTTAGGAAGAAACGTCCGCCCGGCATCTTAGCTCAGTTCGATGCCTGGGCGCACGCTGAACAGCGCATATCAATGCAAGGTGTCAACAGGCGGGCCGCTGGGTACGAGGAGCGCAGGAGTGCGCCGGCCTCCGATGCATGCCGGCCCTGGCCCGGAAGAGACGGACATGCGACTGGTTGCGGCCGTGTTCGCCGCTGTTCTCGTCCTGGCTGTCGGGTCTTGCGCCCCAGCTCAGCGCATAAATTTGGGCCGCGATGCGGGCTATCTGATCGCCGCGATCTCGGGTGAGCCCGACCAACTCGACCCGCAGAAGACCAGTGCCTACTTCTCCTTCGAAGTGCTCGAGAACGTCTTCGACACCCTCGTGGAACCGGACGCCGATCTCACCATGAGACCCGCCCTCGCGCAGTCGTGGGATATCGCGCCCGATCAACTGACCTGGACGTTCCACCTGCGGCCCGGCGTGACGTTCCACGACGGCAGCCCCTTCACCGCGGCCGACGTCGTGTACTCCTACCGCCGGATCATCGACGGCAAGCTGGCCAACGCCGACAAGCTCAGCGCCGTCACCGACGTCACCGCGACAGACGACCGCACGGTCCGGATCACCGTGGCACACCCTGCGCCGAACCTGCTGACCAATCTCGGCGGCTTCAAGGGCGTCGCCATCGTGCAGCGTCGCAACGTGGAGGACGGACAGATCGGGAGTCACCCGATCGGCACCGGGCCATTC
>Ga0105239_10006615_pt1 | contig 13418 bp, 9 predicted proteins | sample KBSC44metaG_FD_92761 | JGI IMG/M metagenome (GOLD analysis project Ga0105239, IMG submission 92761) | Corn rhizosphere microbial communities from Kellogg Biological Station, Michigan, USA - KBS C4-4 metaG | ecosystem: Host-associated > Plants > Roots > Rhizosphere > Soil | place: Michigan, USA... | reverse complement strand
TCCCGGGGTCGTCGACCAGCCCGGGCGTGGCCACTTCCGCACGGTGACGGTCGAGCGGGGTGGTCTCCGCGGCGAGGTCGCGTCCGCGGACGTGCTCGTCATCCAAGGCTCGGTCTCCCTGGACGCTCCGTGGCTGCTGAGGACCGACAAGGTCGTCGTGGTCGACCTGTACGACCCCGTGCACCTCGAGCAGCTGGAGCAGTCGCGCGACCTGACACCCCGGCGTCGGCAGCTCGGGATCGACCTCACCGTCCGCATCCTCAACGAGCAGCTGCTCCGCGGCGACTTCCTGCTCTGCGCCTCGGAGGACCAGCGACGCTTGTGGCTCGGCCATCTTGCCGCGCTCGGCCGGGTCAACGTCGACACCCACGGGCAGGACCCGACCCTGCGCTCCCTCCTGGCGGTCTGCCCGTTCGGGCTCCCGGCAGCTGTGCCCGAAGGTCGAGGCCACCCGGTCCGCGCAGGGCTGGGGCTGGGGGCGGACGCGAAGGTGGCGCTGTGGGCCGGCGGTGTCTACGACTGGCTCGACCCGCTCACGGCGATCCGCGCCGTCGGCCGGCTCAGCAGCCGGAGGCCCGAGGTCGCGCTCGTCTTCCTCGGGATGGGGCACCCGAATCGTGGGGTGACCATGACCATGCCCGAACGATGCCGAAGGCTCTCGGACGAGCTCGGTCTGACCGGCAAGAACGTCTTCTTCAACGAGAGCTGGGTCGAGTACGACGAGCGGCAGTCCTACCTGCTCGACGCCGACGTCGGCCTCACCACGCATCGCGAGCACCTCGAGTCCCTGTTCTCGTTCCGCTCGCGGGTTCTCGACCACCTGTGGACGGGGCGGCCCGTGGTCACCAGCGACGGAGATGCGATGGCCGCGCTCGTCCGCGAGCGCGGGCTGGGCGCCGTCGTCCCGCCGGGCGACGTCGACGCCCTGGCCGATGCCCTCGAGACGCTCCTCTACGACCAGTCCGCCTGGTCGAGTGCGGCCGCCAACGTGGTCGCGGCACGCGGCGACTTCACCTGGGACCGCACGTTGGCGCCGCTGGTGGAGTTCTGCGCCGAGCCTCGTCGCGCCGCCGACAGCGCACAGGACCGCGCGCGGCTGGTCCGCCGACCCGTGCTCCCGGCACGCGCGCTCCCGCGGCTCGCCGCACGTGCCGGCCTCGTGCTCCGTCGAGGCGGCTTGCGTGAGGCCGGCGCTCGCGGATGGGCGATGATGCGGAGATCCCGCCCATGAGCCACGAGGTCGACCACGAGGTCCTCACCCTCTACTCGCAACGGGGGATCGATCCCGCCACGGCGACCGGGTGGGCTCGCGCCCTGCACCGACGGCGTGAGCGGTTCTCCCGCGCCGGGATCGCCTACCAGACCTTCGTGGTCCCCGAGGCGCCGTCGGTCCACCGCGATCGGCTCCCCGAGGGGTCGGACGGACGCGCGCCCTTCGAGCAGCTGAGCCGTCGGCTGTCCGAGCAGGACCTGGCGCGGTGCGTGTACCCCGTCGAGGCCCTGGTGTCCGGCGAGGCGCGCCGCGAGACGTTCTCCGCCGACGGGCAATGGTCCGGCTGGGGGGCGTGGCTCGGCTACCGCGCGTCGGTCACGGCACTTGCCGCAGAGGTGGGTGGCATCCGCATCCTCGACGACATGGATCTGATCTGGTCGGAGCGCCCCGCGTCCCAGCGACCGGATGGTCATGATCCCGAGGGAGACCCGTTCGAGGCCACGGCGACCGTCCTGCGGCCGAGGTCACGGCTGACGAGCCGGGTGACCACCGAGGACGGGGAGACCATGCTCGTCATGGAGCAGGACGACACGTCCCTGCCCACGGCGGTGATCTTCCGGGACTCGTGCATGGACGCGGCGGCCAGGTTCTACAGCGAGTCGTTCCGCCGCACCGTGTTCGTCTCCACGCCCAACACCGTCTTCTGGGACCTGGTCGAGGCCGAACGGCCCACCGTCGTGATCCACGAGCTGGCTGAGCGACGTCTGGTGCTTGCCCCCGCAGAGCCGTCGACGCGCGACTTCCGAGCCGTCTTCGGTGACCTGGTGCTGGAGGACACCGACGCCGTGGCCGACGAGCGGCGCAGCCGGTCGCTGGCACGTGCCGGCCGGACCGAGGAGGCCCTCGAGGCGAGCAACCAGGTGCTCGCGCGGGTCCGTCCGACCGCACGGGTCATGGTCCACCGGGCCCGCCTGCACCTGGCCGCGGGTCGGCGCGAGGCCGCGATCGAGGCGCTCCGGCACGCCACCGTCCTCGACCCGGCCGACGGGGGCGCCTGGAGTGCGCTGGGGCGCCTCCTCCTCGAGGCCCCCGGTCGCTGGCGCCAGGCCACCGCGGCGCACACGCGCGCCGCCCACGCTGAGCCCGACCAGCCGGCGTACTGGCAGGCGGCGATGTCCGCGGCCGTGCGTGCCGACGACCTCGAGCTGGCCGACGGGCTCAGGGGGGCCGCCGTCGCGCTGCACCCCGACGACGGCGAGGTGGCCCATGCCGCGAGCTGGGTGCTCGCCGCGACCGGCCGCCTGGAGGAGGCGGAGCAGGCAGCGGCTCTCGCGACCCGCGACCAGCCGTCGTCCGTCGACCGGCTGTGGCAGCTCGCCGCGGTCCAGATCCGCCGCGGACGGGTCGACGAAGCGGAACGTACGGTGACCCAGATCGCGGAGATCCAACCGGACGACCCGAACGTACGGCACTATCGCGACGTGCTCGAGCAGGCGAGGGCATCGAGGACCGCGACGACGGAGGGAAACCATGAGGGGCAACGTTGACGGCGTCAACAACGACTACATCCAGGGGTGGGCCCTGGACGAGGACGACCCGTCGCGACACGTCGTGCTGGACGTGTTCTACAACGGGGAGCTCCTCTGTCCGGTGACGGCAGGGTTCCCGCGCGCGGACCTCCTCAGGGCCGGGGTCGGCGACGGCACCAACGGCTTCTACGTCGCGCTTCCGGCGCTGGAGGAGCCCGAGGACGCGCAGATATCAGTGGTGGTCCACGAGACGGGCGAGCCGATCGGCGGGCGGCACGACCTGCGGCGACTCCCGAAGTGTGCTCCCAGCGGCCTCGTCGCCAGGGACATGCTCGCGCTCCACGCGACGCCGCTGCACGCCATGCAGGGCATCGACTTCGACGGCGAGACGCTCCGGATCAGCGGCATCCACCTGCCGCCGGGCGGCGACCCCTTCGCGCTCACGCTGCACTCCACGCCAGGGACCCCGGTCACGTTCACGTACCCGCTGCACGCACCGGGAGCCGTGGACTGGTACTGGTACTGGCCGAACGTCACGTGGTCGGCCTTCCAGATCGAGATCGACGTCAGCGCGTGCACCGACGCCGGCCCGTTCTACGACCTGTGGTTCGAGAGCGACCTGGTCGGCCCGGAGTTCAGCACGCTCGGGCGCAATCACCTGCGCATCCCCAAGGACATGAACGCCTACCAGAACTTCCCCGGCGGGGACCAGCTGACCCGGGTCCAGCGCTTCGACAACAGCCGGCGTGTCGCGATGGCCGGGTACAACGACCACCGGCAGGTCATCGACATCGCCCAGCACTACGGCGTCGACCCGACCGGGATCAACGTCCTGGACTGGGGCTGCGGCCACGGCCGTGTCGTCCGCCACTTCGGCCAGCGGCCGGGCGCCGGGGAGACGTGGGCGGTCGACATCGACGCGGAGAACGTCGCCTGGCTGGAGCGCAACGTGCCCTCGGTGCGTGCGGCGACCGTGCCGCTGCACCCGCCCACCGGTCTTACCGACGACCACTTCGACCTGGTCTACGGCATCTCGGTGATGACACACCTCACCGAGGACGTCCAGGAGGCGTGGCTCCGCGAGCTGCGGCGGATCACCCGTCCGGGAGGACTGGTGCTGCTGACCTTCGCCGGCCGCACCTCCGCGGCGTTCGCCTCCCGATTCATGAACCCGGGCTGGCTCGACCTCTGGGAGAAGTCGGGCTTCGACGACACCGTCGACAGCACCGACCTCAAGGGCAAGATCGGCGACGACGAGTACTACCGCAACACCAAGCAGACGCCGGAGTACACCCGCGAGGCCTGGGGTCGGCACTTCGAGGTGCTCGACATCCACGAGTGCATGTTCGGCTACCAGGACGTCGCCGTGCTCCGTGCGTGAGCAGTCCGTTCAGCCCAGACCGGCTTCGCGGATCAGGGCCTGCGCACGCTCGACCCCGCGCTGGTAGAGGTCGACGTCCTCGGCAGCCGCGGCGTACACCTTCTCCCGCTGTGCCTGGGTCACCGGCAGCTTCTCGGTGCGCGCGTTGATCGTGGGGAGCGCGCCGTCGGCGGGCGTGCCGGGCATGTAGGGGTCCTGGCGACCGAAGCCGTAGCGCTGCTGGAAGGCCGAGAGGCTGATCCGCAAGGTCTCCGAGAGGAACACGAACTCGTAGTCCTCGATGGCCCGGCCCTCGAGGTGCCGCACCTGTGCGTCCCGTACGCCGTCGAAGCCCGCGTAGTCGCCCACGTCGAGGCCGTGCTCGACGATGGCGCGGTACTCCCAGTTGTCGGGGTTGGCCTCGGAGACCAGGTGGTTGAACTGCGAGATGATCCGCTCCACCGGGTGGCGCAGGCAGACGAGGTAGTCGGCGTCCGGGAAGAGGTCGGCGTACTTGCGGTAGAAGAAGTGGCCGTGGATGAAGTCGAACTGACGCTCGATGAACGGCCGGTGCCGCTGCCAGAAGTCGAGGTCGTCCATCGTCGCGTTGGAGTAGTCGGCCTTGTAGTCGTACATGATCCGTCGACCCGAGCCGTAGTCGAAGATGTACGCGAGCGTCGTACCGGCGGTCTTCGGGATGTGGATCGAGATGAACATCAGGTCAGGTCCAGCGCGCGCTCGACCGCGGCCATCACGTCGCCGTTGAAGCTGTCGGCCCAGTCCGTGACCCACGGGCCGACGGCGGCCTTGGCCCGCGCCTCCGTGTCGCCGGAGCGGGCGACGGCGTCCGCGAGCCCCCCGCTGACCCCGGCCGGGGTCGGTGCGACGCCGATCAGGTTGGCCGAGATCTCGCGCAGGTCGGCGGCCGAACGGTTGCTGAAGGTGTTGGTGACCACGGACATGCCGCAGGCAGCCATCTCGAAGTGGACCACGCCCGGGTGGGGGGAGTACTGCAGGCTCAGCCCGACGTCGTAGGTGCGCAGGGCCGTGACGTAGTCCCCGAGCGGGAGCCGGGGGGTCAGCCTGAGGAGCTTGCCGCGGCCGAGCCGGATGGTCGCGTCGGTGCGCAGTGAGCCGACACCCTCGAAGACCCAGTCGCCGTCGAAGACGCCCTCCGCGACCGCCTCGCGGAGACCGGTGATCGCCACCTCGAACAGGTTGCGGGCCGCGTGTGCCTCGGGACGGCCGTAGACCAGCATCCGGCCGGTGCCGGAGTCACGGGTCAGGTCTGCGGCCGTCGGGGGTGTCGAGACCGAGAGCGCGTGCTGGAAGACCACGCTGTCGCGCCGGCCGCTCTCCTCCCCGTCGCGGAAGACTCCGAGGCGGTTGTCGCGGAAGTAGCGCACGAGCATCGCGTCGTTGAAGATCGCGAAGTGCGGCTTGTCGTACGCCGAGGCTCCCAGGGCGTGCCAGGAGTCGTGGTGGTGGAAGATCGGCTCGTACTCCTGGATGAAGAACGCAAAGCGCCGCCCCACCGCGCGGGACAACGTGTCGGCGTGGTGCGCGGTCCACATCGAGTACGCGAGGAAGCGGTCGTCGCTCGAGATGTCGAGCAGCTCCGCGCGACGGGCGATGTTCACGACCTCGGCCCGGTCGAGCACCGACGTGGCGAGGGCGTGTCCCGCGAACTGGCGCCGCAGACGGTCGGTGTTCGCCCTGACGTCGTCGGTGATCAGCACCCGCACCCGGTGGCCCCGGTCGAGCAGCTGGTCCAGGAAGTTCATCCCGGCGATGTAGCCCCCGAACATCAGGGTCTTGTCGAAGGTCGGGAGCAGGAAGTTGACGCGCGGGACCCCGGTCGCGGGGTAGACGCGGTGTGCGAACGGCGTGAGCGTGCGCTCGATGACCTCGAGCCGCTTCAACCCCACCGGGTTGGACAGGCCGTCGAGCAGTTCCGCCGTCGGACGCGTGGCAGCGCTGGGCGATCGCCGCTCCTCGCGGCCGAACTGGAGGAAGTGGGCGAACCCCGACGGCACGCCGCCCATCGCCTTCGCGAGCGCGACGTCGACGTTGGTCCGCAGGTACCACTGCTCGTCGAACCAGGAGTTCGGCGAGTGGCCCTCGACTGCGCCTTCGGTCAGGTAGTGCCACAGCGGTGAGACGGTCGCGCCCCTGGAGCAGAGAATGGCCACCTCGGGGTAGGCGGTGACGTACCAGGCGGCGTCGAAGTCGTCGTGGACGAGCTCGGCGAGTGCTGAGTGCAACGGGCTGGCGCCCGGCGCTGCACCCGCATGGGCGTGGGCGTTGACGGACAGCCCGTGCTGACGGCCGATCCGTCGGTAGTGCTCCAGGGGGCCGGCGAGGACGTCGGCCGGCGCCAGGCCGTAGCGCGCGGCGTACCAGTCGGCGTCGAAGACCTCGGCGAGCTCGATGTCGCTCAGCTCCGGCGCAGGCCGGCGCCGTCGCCCGACCATCCGGGCTGCCTTCGACACCCCGTGCCGCGCCATGTGTCGTACGCCGCCCTCCCGCAACCGAGCGCGGGCGTATCGCAGGTTCGTCGTGACCCGTCCGGCGCGCCGCGTCATGCCCTGACCTCGCTGCCGCTGCCGCCCGCGGTGCCGTCCTCGTGCTCGTCGTGCAAGCCGCCGGCCGTCTGGTCCTGCATCGGGTTGCCCCATCGTCCGCCGAGGACAGCCAACCCGACGCTCTCGCTCAGCGAGTCGTTGCTGACCCGGAGCCGGAAGCCGAAGCTCCGCGCCGCGTGCACGGTGCGCAGCGAGTCGTCGAGGACCGCGGCGCGGACCTCGTAGAGCCCGGCCTGCAAGGCAAGCCGGGGGATGCTCAGGTCGACGGATCCGCTTCCGAGCAGCACGCGAGGCACCAGGTCGGCGTCGCGGCTGTGCTGGGAGAACGCGCAGACCCCTGTGGGCGTGTGCAGCTCCAGGGACAGCACCGGGCGCTCGATCGGTGCGGGTGTCTCGTAGTGCAGGCGCAACGTGACCGGCTCGCCGGTGCGCACGTCCGTCACACAGAACCCGTGGCGGTCGAGGACGTCGAGGCCCGTGACGATCGACGCCGTGTCGGTGCCCGGCGACTCCTCGGGCAGCGGCTGGTCCGGGCCGGGAGAGTCGTCGACCTCCACGAGTCGACCGTGGTCGAGGCGCTTGACCTCGTCGCACAGCGACTCCACCAGGCCGAGGGCGTGGCTGGCGACGATCACCGTGCGGCCGCGACGCCGGAACTCGGCGAACTTCTCCAGGCATCTGTCCTGGAACTCCGCGTCGCCGACGGCGATGACCTCGTCGATGAGGAGGATGTCGGGATCGAGGTGGGTGGCGACCGCGAAGCCGAGCCTGACGTACATCCCGGACGAGTACATCCGGACCGGCTCGTCGATGAACTTCCCGATCCCCGCGAACTCGACGATCGCCGGGAACCTGGCGTCGATCTCGCGGCGCGGGATCCGCATGATCGACGCGTTGAGGTAGACGTTCTCGCGTCCGGTGAGCTCGGGGTGGAAGCCGGAGCCGAGCTCGAGGAGTGACGCGACCGTGCCCTGGGTCAGGATCGTCCCGCTGTTCGGCAGCAGGATCCGCGCGATGCACTTGAGCAGGGTCGACTTGCCCGAGCCGTTGGCGCCGACCAGTCCGAACGTCGAGCCCTCCGGTACGTCGAACGACACGTCGTCGAGGGCAGTGAACTCCTCGAAGCGTGCTCGTCGCAGCTTGAGCGCCGCTGCCTTGAGGGACTGGTTGCGTTCGGAGTAGAGCCGGAAACGCTTGGTCACGTGGTCGACCTGGACCGCTGCCTCCGCCACCGGCTAGAGCTCCTCGGCCAGCGAGCCCTCGAGGGCCCGGAAGAGGACGTGGCCGATCACGAGGACCATCGCGGTCACGAGGGCCAGGTAGCCCACCATCAGGAAGTCCGGCATCCGGCCGTCGTACACGAGGTCGCGGAAGGACTCGACGAAGCCCGCCATCGGGTTCATCGAGTAGATCTCGAAGCCGGTCGAGTCCGCGCCGAGCTCAGCGCGCACCAGCGCGATCGGATAGATCACCGGCGTCGCGTAGAGCCACGCCATCATCACGAGGGTGAGCAGGTGCTGGAGGTCGCGGAAGAAGACGTTGAGCACCGAGCCGATCAGGGCGAGACCGGTCCCGAAGAGGAAGAGCAGGGCGACGAGCAGCAAGGTGACGAGCAACCTGGCCGGGCTGATCGCGGCGCCGGCGAGACCGACGGCGACGTGCAGGACGGTGTACTCGATCAGGAAGGTCACCAGGCACGCCGTTGCCGTCGCCAGCACGATCGCCTCGCGGGGGAAGTACACCTTCTTGATCAGGTTCGCGTTGCCCACCAGGCTCCCCATCCCCTGGGTGACCACGGTGCTGAAGAACAGGAACGGCAGCAGGCCGGTGGCCAGCCAGAGCACGAAGGAGTGCAGGCCGGACGGGGACCCCACCGCGGGCCTGACGCGCAGGATCTGGGAGAAGACCACGGCATAGATGGCGAGCAGTGCGATCGGGTGGAGCAGCGACCAGCCCTGCCCCAACGCTGTCCCGCGGTACTTGCTGCGCAGCTCACGCAAGGTGAGGTTGCCGAGCAGCTCGCGCGACGCGAGCAGCTCGCGGAGCGCGGAGGGTCCGCCCCACGGACCCGCGGGATGGATCGTCACGACGGTGCGCCTGATCCCGGTCACGGCGAAACTCTAACGCCACTTTTGCCCGTCTTGCCCGGTCTTCCCCCCGTGCGTGCCGAGAAGTTGTACGGTTTGCTCGGGTGGGACGGGAGGACTCGGATGAGCTCGGTGCGTGTGCCTTCCGCGCCCCGTGTGTCGGTCGTCGTGGTCAACCACCGCACTGCTCGGCTCACCCTCGAGTGCCTGACAGCGCTGCTCGAGATCGACGCCGACATCGAGGTCATCTGCGTCGACAACGCCTCGGGTGACGACAGCCTCGAGGTCCTCCGCGGGCTGCCCGGTGTGACGGTGGTCGCGGCACCGCGCAACCTCGGCTTCGCCGGAGGGTGCAACCTCGGAGTGCGGTCCGCCGCAGGGGAGTTCGTGGCGTTCCTCAACAACGACGCCCGACCCGATCCTGCCTGGCTCGACGAGGCGGTCGGGGTGCTTGCCGCGGACTCGACCATCGGCTGCGTGGCCAGCAAGGTCCTGGACTGGGAGGGCCAGCGGATCGACTTCGTCGACGCGGCGATGACGTGGTTCGGCATGGGTTACAAGCCCGGCGCAGGGCAGCCGTACGCCGGCGGGCACGACGAGGCCCGCGACGTGCTGTTCGCCACCGGTGCGGCGATGGTCACCCGACGCCGGCTCTTCGAGGACATCGGCGGCTTCGACGAACGCTTCTTCATGTTCTACGAGGACGTCGACCTCGGCTGGCGGATGAACCTCCTGGGCCATCGTGTCCGGTACGTGCCCACCTCCGTGGTCTACCACCGGCACCACGCCACGGTGGCGCCGTACGGCGAGCACGCGGAGTGGTTCCTCCTCGAGCGCAATGCGCTGATGGCGCTGTACAAGAACGTCTCCGACGAGACCCTCGCCAAGGTGCTCGCACCTGCGATGGCGCTCTCGGTGCGTCGCGCCGTGGCGACCGGAGGAGCCGATCCGGCGATCCTCGACCTGGAGGCCGGCATCGGCGACCCCACCGAGACCCTGACCGTGAGCAAGCGGAGCCTGACGGCGCCGTACGCGATCAGCTCCTTCGTCGACCATCTCCCGTCCCTCGCCGCGACGCGTCGCGAGCTGCAGGCTGCGCGGGTCTGCTCCGACCGCGAGCTGCGACCCCTCATGCGTGATGCCCTGGAGCCGGCGCTGCCTGCTCCTGCCTACCTCGAGGCCCATCGGGTGCTCGTCGATCTGTTCGGGATCGACGACCTGTACGCCGAGCGCCACCGCGTGCTCGTCGTCACCGGTGATCCGGTGACCGCGAAGCTTGCGGGACCGGCGATCCGGGCGCTTCACCTCGCCGAGGCGCTGGCCACCGAGCACGACGTGCGCCTGGTGTCGACGTCCCACGCCGACCTCCAGCGCGACGACTTCCCGGTGAAGTCGTGTGCGCCGGGGGCTCTTCGCGACGACGTCGCCTGGGCCGACATGGTGCTCTTCCAGGGGTTCCTCCTCGCCCAGGCCCCGTGGATCGCGGACACGGACAAGGTCCTCGTGGTCGACCTGTACGACCCGATGCACCTCGAGCAGCTCGAGCAGACGCGCGGCCGTGAGAGCGGCGTCCGGGAGCGCGAGATCGGGTCGACCCTCGACGTCCTGACCGCCCAGCTGCGTCGCGGCGACTTCTTCCTCTGCTCCAACGAGGCGCAACGCCACTTCTGGTTGGGCCACCTGGCGGCAGTCGGCCGGGTCAACGCACGCACGCACGATGCCGACCACTCGCTGCGTGCGCTGATCGACGTGGTTCCCTTCGGGCTCCCGTCCGACCCGCCGGTGGCGACCGGGTCGCCCCTGCGCGGCGGCGCCTTCCCGGGCATCGACTCGAACAGCCGCGTGATCCTCTGGGGCGGCGGCATCTACGACTGGCTGGACCCGGTGACCCTGGTCCGCGCCGTCGCACTGCTGGCGAACCGGCGCGACGACGTACGGCTGGTGTTCCTGGGCACCGACCACCCCAACCCGAACGTCCCGGAGATGCAGGCGCACCGACCGGCGCGTGACGTCGCGACGTCGCTCGGGCTCATGGACAAGTACGTCTTCTTCAACGAGGGATGGGTCGACTACACCGAGCGCCAGGGCTACCTGCTCGACGCCGACGTCGGGGTGAGCACCCACCTCGACACGGTCGAGGCGACCTTCTCGGCACGGACCAGGGTCCTCGACTACCTGTGGGCGGGCCTGCCGGTGGTCGTCAGCGAGGGGGACTCGTTCGCCACCCTCGTGAAGGAGCGCGGCGCGGGCCTCGTGGTCCCGCCGGCCGATGTCGACGCGCTTGCCGACGCTCTGGAGACCTGCCTGTTCGACGAGGACGTCGCCGATCACTGCCGTGCAGCCGCAACCGGCCTGGCCGGGGAGCTGACCTGGGACCTCGTGTCAGCGCCGTTGGTCGAGTTCGCGCGGTCACCGCGACGGGCCCCGGACGCGTCGCGGCCCGCGAGGGCCTCGGCCGAGGTGCCGGCAACGGACGCCTGGAGGGAGCGCGCCCGCCGGGCTCGGCGTGCCCTCGGCCGCGCCCGGCGCCGACTTCCCCGACGGGGAGTGCGATGACCGCCGGGCACACGTCCGTGTGCGCCGTGATCGTCAGCCACGAGCCGGATCCAGAGCGGCTGCGGGGCCTGCTGACCCGCGTGCGCGGCCAGGTCCGCAACGTCGTCGTCGTCGACAACGGCCCGGGCGACGACGCGCGACGAGCGGCCGTCGACCTCGGAGCAGTCACGCTCCGCCAGCCGGGGAACATCGGTCTGGCCGCGGCGGCCAATCGCGGGATCAGCTGGGCGCGCGAGCACGGATCGACCCACGTGCTGCTGCTCGACCAGGACAGCTGGCCGGAACCGGACATGGTGGCACGCCTCGCCGAGGCGCTCGCGACGATGTCTGCCCGAGCACCGGTGGCTGCGGTCGGGCCCCGACAGCTCGATCCGCGTACGGGGGAGAGCGCGCCGTTCATCGAGGTCGCGTTCCCGGTCAGCCGCAAGCTGCACTGCTCGGAGGGCGTCGTGCGGTGCGACTTCCTGATCGCCTCGGGGTCCCTGATCCCCCTCGCCGTGCTCGAGGACGTCGGCGACATGGACGATCGGCTGTTCATCGACAATGTCGACCTCGACTGGTGCTTCCGGGCTCGCGCCCGCGGCTACGCGCTCTACGGCGTCGGCGAGGCCCGGATGGAGCACCTTCTCGGTGACCGGCGGGTCAGGTTGCTCGGTGGGCGGATCCGGGTCGCACAGCACCGGCCGCAGCGGCTGTACTTCGTCATGCGCAACCGCCTCGCGATGTACCGGCGGCCGCACACGCCGCGCGCCTGGGTGGCGCAGGACGCCCCGAGAATCCTGGTGAAGCTGGTGCTCTTCGGGGTGCTCGTCGGCCCGCGACGTGCGAATGTTCTCTACATGCTGTGGGGACTTTGGGACGGTTTGCGCGGAGTGACGGGTTCTGGACCCCGCACGGGCCGCCACGGACGCGGGGCGGCAGCCGTGGTCGTGCCCCGGTCCACGCCGTCCCGGGTGGCAGGTCGATGACCGAGCGGCTGGCCGTGGTGGCGGTCACGTACTCGCCCGGCCCGGCGCTGCGGACCTTCGTCGAGAGCCTGACGACGGCGACGTCGACGCCCTGCGACCTCGTGCTCGTCGACAACGGCTCCTCCGACGGCTCGGTCGCCGAGATGGTGGCGTGCGCCGACGTCAGGCTGATCGTCGCCGACGGCAACCCTGGCTACGGCACCTCCGCCAACCTCGGGGTCCGCGGCACGGGCGGCGAGTTCGTGGTGGTCGCGAACCCCGACGTGGAGTGGCACCCGAAGGCGCTCGACAACCTCCTCGAGGCGACCCGGCGCTGGCCGGACGGTGCCGTCTTCGGCCCGATGGTGATCACCGCCCGCGGAGACGTCTATCCATCCGCCCGGCAGCTGCCGACCCTGGCCACCGGCATCGGCCACGCGCTGTTCGGCTGGTGGTGGCGCAGCAACCCGTGGACCGCGGCGTACCGACTGGACCGGATGGAGCCCGTCGAGCGGGCCACCGGATGGGTCTCGGGGTGCTGCATGCTGATCCGACGCTCGGTCTTCGAGGAGATCGGAGGGTTCGACCCCGGCTACTTCATGTACTTCGAGGACGTCGACCTCTGCGAGCGGATGGGCAAGCTGGGCTGGAAGAGCGTGTACGTCCCGTCGGCGTCCGTCACCCACACGCGCGCACACGCCACGAGCCTGTACGCCGCCCGCATGGCGGCCGAGCACCACCGCAGCGCCTGGCGCTACCTCTCGCACCGGTACGCCGGCTGGCGCTGGCTGCCACTGCGGGCAGCCCTCAAGGTCGGGCTCGCCGCCCGGTCAGCGCTGGCCCAACGCGTGCCGCGGGTGGCGGCCGGCGGCGGTGCCGAGCGCGAGTGGTTCGGCAACGGGCACCCGCACGCCGCCGCCGCCACGCAGCACGTCCACGAGCTCAGGATCCCGGCCGAGCCGGTGACCCGCGACCTCGGGGCGTCCGGCTAGATCTGCGTGCTCGCGGTCTGTCGCGCCCGCCACGCCGAGGCGACCATGTCGTGCAGGTCGTGGCGCATCTGCCAGTCGAGGTCGCGGCCGGCGAGCTCGCCGCTGGCCACGATCCGGGCCGGGTCGCCCGGTCGCCGAGGCCCGATCTC
>Ga0105239_10006614_pt1 | contig 13418 bp, 10 predicted proteins | sample KBSC44metaG_FD_92761 | JGI IMG/M metagenome (GOLD analysis project Ga0105239, IMG submission 92761) | Corn rhizosphere microbial communities from Kellogg Biological Station, Michigan, USA - KBS C4-4 metaG | ecosystem: Host-associated > Plants > Roots > Rhizosphere > Soil | place: Michigan, USA... | reverse complement strand
ATGATGAAACAGCATCTTCCCGAACTTAAAATCATCTTCGGCGGCCCTGCTGTCAAAAAATGGTCGCTGATCGAAAGAAAAGACTTCGATCAAAAAGCCGGCGAGAACTATATTCTTGATGTTGCCGTGATCGGCGAAGGCGAACTCAGTGCTTTGGAAGTCATGGATCGCTTTCAAACCGGCCAACCCCTCGATGGATGTTTAGGAATTGGTTATCGTGATCAGTCGGGTCAGGTTGTTTTCACCGGCACTCGAGCCAACATGAATCTGTTGGACCTGCCAATCCCCTACTTTGGCGATTTTGATTTTAATCTTTATCGCGAAGTTAAATTGCCGGTCATGATGAGCCGAGGCTGCGTCGCAAAGTGTACTTTTTGTTCTGAAACTCGCTTCTGGAACAAATACCGTTTTCGCGATGCCAACCACATTTTCGAAGAATTCAAAAATAATTATTACCGTTATGGTATCGGCGTTTATGCGATGGCTGATTCTTTGATCAACGGGAATTTCAAAGTTTTGAGCGATCTTGCGGACTTGATTATTGCATCAGGAATGAAGATCGAATGGCATGGATATGCGCGAATCGATAAGCGGATGACCAAAGAACTTGTGGGCCGGTTGGCGAAGTCTGGATTGTCGTTTGTCTCTTACGGCCTTGAAACGGGTTCGCAAAAGATCATGGACCTGATGGAAAAACGAACGACCGTCGAAACGGCACGCGAAGTGATTCGCGAGACACATAAGGCCGGCATTGGTGTCCACCTCAACATGATCGTCGGCTTTCCTGGAGAAACCGAAGAAGACTTTCAGCAAACACTTCAGTTCTTGGAAGAGAATATCGAATTCATTTCGGTCATCAACACAGGAGAGACGCTCTCGATCGGAATGGACACTCCGCTTGGCATGACTCCCGGCAAATTTGATGTGCGAGTGAAGGCCGATGGTTTCATCGATTGGGATCAAGATGGCCGCTGGGTTTCTGTCGACGGTTCAAACACTTATTCTGTTCGACGAGCACGCTTGGAACGCTTAAGAAATTTTCTCGATCAATTCGATCACGTTCTGCAATTTCCCGGCGGAAAAGCGCGAAAACTTCGAAACATTGCACCTGTCACGCACGGTCTAACGATCTAACTAGCCGCCGATTTTTTTACGACGCTCAAGGCGCCACTGACGACGCTGTTCGGCCGCTTTGAATCGACGAAGTTGCTCAGGCGTTTCAGGAATCACCGGCGCAATCGGAACCGGTTTGCCATGATCATCGAGCGCAACAAAAGTCAGATAGGCAGAAGCCGTGTGAAACACACGACCTTCAATTGGATTTTCGGCGTCGATGCGGACTCCGACTTCCATTGAAGTACGAGCCGTGTAATTCACACTCGCTTTCAAATTCACAATCCAACCTTTATAAACCGGCGCCACAAAGTGAAGGTCATCGATACTCGCAGTGACAACGGGCCGCTTGCAATGCCGTTGGCTTGAAATCGCAGCGGCGATATCAATCCACGACATAATCACACCACCAAACACGCTATCGAGCGCATTGGTATGCGACGGCAGCACAAGTTCAGTCATAGTCACAATCGAATGAGAAACAGGGAGCGGTGTTAAATCCATGACTCACTATAAAAGAAAAAGGGTTCCTCGCGGAACCCTTTTTTAAAGAAGACAATATGGCGGTCAAAAAACTAAATTTCGACGTCGTTACCGAAGCCATTACCACGGTTCAAACCACCGATCGGGCCAACACCTTGAGCCAAGGTTGCGTTGCCTGCTGGGATAGTTTGTGTCGCAGTAACGATTGTCTGGTTCTGTTCCATCGCTGGGCGCTCTTCTTTTTCGACGAAGCCCAAATGAGGCAGACACCACACGATCAATTGTGCGCGTGATTTTACGTTCATCTTTTTATAGATGTTCGTCAGGTGGAACTTTACGGTCTTTTCGGTGACAAATAACTGGTTCGCAACTTCCTTGTTGGACAGTCCTTTGGTCACCAATTCAGCGACTTCAGCTTCACGGTTTGACAAACCTTTTTGAATTAGGACATCTCTGAGCATCCTTGCTCCCTCCCCTTGGATTTGATTTTCTTCAAGACCCCTTTTTTGTCACCAAAGTCCTCATGGACTTTAGCAACACTTCCGTCCGACCCCGGTCGAAAGTGGCGGTCTTCCCGACCACCTGTATAAAAGTCTACCGAATTTTATTTGACCTGCAAGAGTGTTTTTTTAAACTGGACGATCAATTTTTGCGGACTGCTTCTTGCAACCCTTATGTTACAAACTTTTCGTGCAATAAACGTAAGTGATTTTGCAGATCCCCTTTAGCTTCAACACAAAAGATATCGTCGATTTGGCTTCCCCATGTATGCACTCTGGCCCAACGAATGGCTAAACCGAGGTCGTAGAGCGCCTGAGCGGCCGCTAGCAGAAGGCCGCGTTGGTCCCGGCCGCGAAAGCTCAAAACCCACTCCTGACCATCGTCTGAGACCATTTCGACGCTTTGGAAGGCCACCTGCGGAGCTTTGATCATCTCCGCGGCTTCACTTTGTTTTGCCAGTCTTAACGTAAGCTCTTTGGGAGTGCGATTGGTGCGAACCAGAAACCAATCGTAAACGCCGTAAGGATTGAGCGTTGAAACAGATGCCGCGTCGATGCGCGCGCCCGCCAAGAATAGTTTTTGCACAAACTCTAAAAACAAACCTGGTCGATCCAACCTTCGATGAAATCTCACCCACACCTGACTTGAATTTTTTTTCTTTATAAACAAAGACAGGTCTTTTTCGACTGAAACCAAGTTTTTCAAGTCGGTAATCAAAACTTGACGTGGAAGAGCTTCAATTAAAAACGTATCCAGCTGTGAGAGTACTTCAGAGGGGATTTTGGTTTTCTTCGACGCCAGTTCAGCGAAGAACTTTTGATGTGAGACAGCTGATGGTGATTTGAGTTTAAGATAAAGCTCAGAAAGCAGTCGCGCCTTCCAACTTGTCCACGCCTCTGGATTTGTCGCGCGAATATCGATCGCACTAAAGAGAATGAGACGATTCAACCTTGCGCCAATGACACCGCGATCAAACAATCTTTTCCACGTGCTCGGTTGATTGGCATTTTGTCGAAAGGCGGCGGTCGTGAGAATTAAATGATTCGTTACCAGCCATTCCACTTCGTCGATAAAGTTTTGCGGCATGCCCATCTTTTTTAGACGCGTGCGTACTAAATCTGCACCAACTGTGGAATGATCTTCGAGACGCCCCTTGCCTAAATCGTGAAACAAAGCCGTCCATCGTAAGATCGCCCGATCCGTTTCATTTAATTCTTTGGTCGCCACCTTTAACGAAAACAGCTCTTTTGATTTGCGGTAAAAGCGATCCGTCTCACGAATGGTTTGATAGAGGTGGGTTTCAACGGTGTAGCGATGATAGTGATCGTGTTGAGTAAGGCCTTTGACCTTTTTTAGATCCGGTAAGCACTCCTCTAATATAAGACTGCGCGCCATCGCGATCCAAAATTCATCGGAGCGATGTTTCGAAAACAGCTTCTTGAGAAAAGCGCCCCGCACTTTATCGGAAGTTTGCCCCCAAATCAGTTTGGTTCTCCGGCGCACAAAATATTGATTCGTTAACGTTGGCGTTTTGGAGAAAAGATCGATCACACCAAGTGGAGTTGGAACTCGTTTCGGTGGCGCGGGATTGGACACCTGCTCCGCTGATCTTCTTTCCACGACCCAATCGGCGTAGAAGCTTCCGCGCTCGAGGCGAATCTGCACTTCCTTCATCAACTCAGAAAGCTGCGAATACCCCAGGAGTTTTGCAATCTCGGGCTGAAAACCCGCGGCCAAAATGTCGCTGCCACCCAGCCAATGCACCATTTGTCGTAGGCCCAAAAGAAAACTCTTCGCCTCAACGATTTTTTGCATCGCCTCTTTATCGTGCTCAGAGAAGTGCGTTTCGAAAAGCGTCAGCACCATCAAGGCTTGCTCGAGATCGCGCAAACCACCCGTGCCGTATTTCAAATTGGGTTCTAAGTAATTCGATACGGAATCATGACGCTTTTGTCTGACCATCCGCTCTTTACGAATCGCCGCGAGGATTTTTTTGAGTGCGGGTTTAGTTTTAAGAATCTTTTTCTTCTGAGATTCAAGCTCAGCGCCAACTTCCGGAGAAAATGCCTGCGCCGTGAGCAGCGCCGACACGTCAAATGGTTCGACGCCGATCGTCCAATCATTTGGATCTTCTGGCATCCGCGAGCGAATTTTTATGCCGTTTTTTTGAGCAGCCGAAACGAATTCGCCAACGGCATCTTCATTTCCGAGCAATAGCAAGTCGACGTCGGATTTGGGACAAAGCTCACCCCGCGCCCATGAGCCCAGGCGAATCGCCTTCACCTCGGACCAGCGCGGCAGCTCGCGCAACCGCTGTTCCAGCTTTTCCGAAAGCCATGTCGCACATTCTTTGGAACGAGTTTCTAAATCAGCAAATGCACCCGACAAAAACTTTTGTCGGCCCAATTCAAACTCTTCAGCGCTTAAGTAAGCTTTCGTTGCCATTCATTGATCATATTCAATGCTTCAAGCGGCGTCATCCTCGACAAATCTAAATCGCCAATCGATTTCAAGACTTCTTGGTGTGAAGGAGGCGTCACTTCCGCAGCCTCTTCAGAAATCGCCTCAACAATTGGCATCAGCGACAACTGGGCGCCACCGCTTGAGCCGCCGCTTTGAAATTCTTCGAAGTGCTTTAAAAGCTTCTCCGCCCGATTCGTCACATTGGATGGCAATTGCGCAAGCTTTGCCACGTGAATCCCGTACGAGCGATTGGCGGGCCCATCTTTCAGCGTATGCAAGAAGGCGATCTCGCCTTTCTTTTCTTGCACGCTCATGTGCGCATTGCGAATCTGCGGCCACATCTCAGGGAGCGTCGTGAGTTCTTGATAATGAGTGGCAAAAAATAAGTACGGCTTCTTCTCAGCGACTAGATATTCAAGGATGGCCTGAGCGAGACTTAAACCATCATACGTGCTCGTTCCGCGACCGATTTCATCCATGATGATGAGCGATTTTGGATCACTTGAGCGAACAATTTCGGCCGTCTCTTTCATTTCGACCATGAAGGTCGAAAGACCTTCGCTAATCGAATCGGAAGCACCAATACGCGAGAAAATTTTCGTGAAGATCGGCAGCTGCGCTTCACTTGCCGGAACATACGAGCCCATTTGTGCGAGCACCGCAATCGTCGCCACTTGGCGCATGATCGTCGATTTACCGGCCATATTGGGTCCCGTTAACAGCATCGCGGTTCCCGCGCCGAGTGTAATCGTGTTGGGCACAAAGTTTTTCAATCGCTCTTGTTCAACAACTGGATGACGCGAATGCATGAGCTGCATTTGCTCAGTACCCATGACAGGTTTTTTGTAATCCCGCTCGAGCGCCAGCCATGCGAGCCCTGCGAATACGTCGACTTCGGCAAGCCGTCGTGCAAAATCCAAAATCAACGTCGAATCATTTAAGACGGCTTGGCGGAGTTCGAGATAGATTTCGTATTCCACATCCGCACGCCGAGACCTTGCGGAAAGAATTTTTTCTTCGAGTTCGTTCAGTTCAGGCGTCGTAAAGCGCTCCGCATTTGTGAGCGTCTGTTTACGGCGATAGTGATCCGGCGCTTTTTCAGCATGTGTTTTTGTCAGCTCAATGTAGTAACCAAACACGTTATTGTAGCGAACTTTGAGCGAGTTAATTTTGGTTTGCTCTTTTTCACGCGCTTCAAAATCAAGTAGCAGGCCTTGTGCGTTCTCACTTAAGGCAATCAATTCATCGAGATCGGCTTTGACGCCTTTTCGAATCATATTGCCTTCTTTAACCGTCAAAGGTGGCGCATCGACGAGGCTCGCAAACAAACGCTTCATCAAGTTTGAGAGCGGCTCCACTTGCGACGTTGGCGTCGGGAGCAGCGATGCCACTTCAATTCCCACCTGTAAACTTTCAGCAAGCTGCAACAGATCGCGCGCTGAAGCCGTTGAAGATAAAAGCTTTCCGATTCGGCGCTCGAGATCACCTAAGTTTTTAAGCAACTCACGAACTTGGCGAGTTTTATCGGTGCTCGAAAGCCAAAATCCCACTTGTTCTTGGCGCGCGAGAATTTTCTCTTTTTGTAAAAGCGGAAATGCCAACCATTGCTTCAGTAACCGCGCGCCCGCCGATGTTCGCGTGCGATCGATCGCTGAGAAAAGTGTGGGCGCTTTTTCACCCCGCTGAGTTTCGAAAATCTCAAGATGGCGAAGCGTGGTGGCCGTTAAACGTAAAACCTGGGTCAGTGAGCGTTCTTCAAACTCGCGCAAACTTTTTGCGACATCATCACCCTGGAGTTTGGCAATATAACCGCGCAAACGTTCGACGCTTGAAAGATCACCCTCAAGCGATGAAACCAAAACGGTTGAGTCTTCGCGTTTCACGTTTGGAGCGAGCACCAACTCCACCGGGCGAAGAAGCGACAAAACTTCTTCGCGCTCCATCTCCGATTCAACGCGATAATAAAAAGCTTCGGCTGTCGTCACGTCCGCAAAGGCAACAGAGCTGTCATCATATGAGGCAAGATAGTTCGCACTGACTTGATCGAGAGTCTCAGGATCATAAACCATTCCGGGCGTTAGCACGCGAGTCACCGCTCGCTTCACAATCCCTTTTGCCACAGCGGGGTCTTCTATCTGGTCGCAAATCGCGACGCGATGACCCGCCTTGAGAAGCTTTGCAATAGGACCCGCAATACTGTGATGAGGGACACCGCACATTTTGGTGTCGTCTCCACCTTTTTTGTTTCGCTGAGTCAGCGCAATATTCAAAATAGGCGCAGCTGTTTCCGCGTCGGAGTGAAACATCTCAAAGAAATCACCCATGCGAAACAGCAGCACCTTATCGCGATGCTGAGTTTTGATTTCCCAATATTGTTGCATGAGCGGCGTGAGCTTTGGTTGTGTTTCCTGCATCTCTCATTCGCTATCGCCTCTCACTGCGGGGGTCAACGCCCGACTCGGGGCAATTTTCCTGGCCCCCAATTTGCTCAGTCTGAATGTTGAAATTTGGATCAACAACTCGAGCCAAGGAGTTCGCGGATGAAAAAATGGATTGTTATTCTCGCAGGCGTCACCCTCTGGGGTTGCTCAAGTTCGCCACACGTCGAAACGCTTCCTGATTCAGCAGATGCCACCGATGAAATACAACGTCTGCAGCAGGATATGCAGGACGCCAATACGAATCTTCAAGTCGATATCCTCGCACCTAACGCATGGAAAAACGCGAGCGATTATCAAGAAGAAGCCAAAGATCGATTGGCCCACAATCGTTCAAAAGAAAAAGTTCTTTACTCAATTGCAGAGGCTCGCGCGTGGCTTAAAAAAGGCACCGAACATGCTCAACAAGCGAGCAGCGTGATTCCTGATATTTTGCAAGTGCGCCAGGAAGCAAAAGATGCGCAGGCACCGAAGTTTGCTTCGAACGAATATGACGCAGCCGAAGCGGATTTACGCGAGTACACTCGCGACCGCGAAGACTCTGAGTTTGGCATCACCAACGACCGTCGCACGAAATATCGCGAGGCATACATTAACGCGCAAACAATGGGTTTACAAAATCACTATTTAGGTGAAGCACGTGAAGCGATCCGTGATGCGCGGGACAAAGACGCGAAAACTCTCGTGCCGAACGTTTGGGAAGATACACTTCGTACCTATCGAAATGCGCAAGGTTTTATCGCGGCCAATCGTCTCGATGAATCTGGCATTCAAGGCGTTACGAAAAAAGCGGTCGATGCTGCAAAACGTCTGCAACGAATCACCAACGAAGCGATCGCAGCGAACCATGCAAGTCCTGAGCAACGAGCTCTCGCATTTGATAAAATCAAACAACGAAACGCGAACTTGAGCGAAGCGGTTGATCAACAAGCGTTCGATCAGAAATTCGACGAAGCTCGCCAGATGTTTGATTCGAAAGATGCCGAAGTTTACAAACAAGGCAGCAAATTGATTATGCGTCTCAAAGGTGTGCAGTTTGCGACCGGCCGCTCAGATCTTCCAGCATCTTCATTCCCGATCATCACAAAAGTTGGAAGCGTCATTAAAAGCTTTGGTGGTTCACCCGATGTTCGCATCGAAGGTCACACCGACTCTCGTGGCGGCAAAGCCGTCAATGAACGTTTGGCTCAGCAGCGCGCCGAAGCCGTGAAAGAATATTTAATCACGAATGTCGGCTTGCAACCTGAACAAGTGCAAGTGATCGCAGTGCGAGATGAGCGCCCAATTGCTTCGAATAAAACCGAAGAAGGTCGCGCCGAAAATCGCCGCGTCGATGTTGTGGTAATGCCAAAAGTTGAAGAAGGACCACAGATTCGACAAGCTCAGTAACCCGCGTCATCCTGAGGCGAAGTCGGAGGATCTCCTTCGGCTTTTACCTCAGGATAGCCCTTTTAAAATCTTTTGATAAATCCCGTCGAAACCGCCGTTACTCATCAAAACAATCACGTCGCCTTTTTTCGTCTCTTTCAAAATTCCCTTTACCAACTCATCAGTGCTCGGAGCTGATACGGCATGATGCTTATGCGATTGAATATCGCTCACCAATTCTTCTGTCGAAAAGCGATCCGTTTCGGAAATCTTGGTTTGATCATATGGCGTTGCCAAGAATGTAAGATCGGATCCCAAGAACGCGTTTGCATAATCTTTTTGAAAGACTTTGCGGCGTGAAGTGGCGGAGCGCGGCTCAAATACGGCGATCAAGCGACGATCTGGAAAACGCTCGCGCATGCTTGCAAGCGTGAGGCGCACAGCGGTTGGATGATGCGCGAAATCTTCGATCACTGTTACGCCACCCGGTTCGCCGAGCAACTCTTGGCGACGTTTCACGCCTAAGAATGAACCCATGCCTTGAAGTACTGAATGCAAAGGCCATTTGAGAGCATGAGCCATCGCAAACACGCCAAGCGCATTAAGTGTGTTGTGCTCACCGAAAATTTTAAGCGCAAGATCAGCGACGTTTTTGCCTTTGAAGTTCACGCCGAATTGATTGCGACCTGCAACCGTTTCACGATGCATGGGCGTGTAGTCGCCCTTTTTCATGCCGTAAGAGAATTGATTTTTTGCTTTGCAATGTTTGAGCAACGAGCGAATGTTTTCATCTTCGGCTTCGTAAATCAAAGTGCCGTCTTCTGGGATCAATTCCAACAAACGTTTGAACGCCGCTTTGACCGCGTCGAGATCGGCATAAATGTCGGCATGATCAAATTCAATCGAAGTTAAAATCACGTGCTTCGGTTTGTAGTGAATAAACTTTGGCACTTTATCAAAAAATGCCGTGTCGTACTCATCACCTTCGATCACGAAGTGATTTCCTTTTGGTGCACGAAACGAATAGTTGTAATTGAGAGGAATTCCACCAATTAAAAAACCCGCTTCAAGACCAAGCGCATCCGTCACCCACGACATCAGTGAGGTCGTTGTGGTTTTACCATGAGTTCCTGCAATGACGATGGATTCACGATTCCCGATCACAAATTCGCCAAGTGCTTTTGGCAGACTCGTGTACGGAATATCGCTCGCGAGAAGAGCTTGCGCCTCTTCGTTGCCACGGGAGATGACGTTACCGACGATCACAAGATCCGGACGATCATTTAAATTCTCTTTTTTAAAACCCTGCTGAATGGGAATTCCCAATTTTTCTAGCTGCGTTGACATTGGAGGATAAACGTTTTGATCGCTGCCCGAAACTTTGTAGCCCATGGATTTCATGATGCCAGCGAGACTCGCCATTGCCGTTCCGCAAATTCCGATGAAATGGATATGACCACCAGGTTTTACTGTCATAACTACCCCCGATAACAGTATCGGGATACTGATGGACTAAAGCAACTCACAAATCCAGTCGTGCAGCCTTGGTCTTAATTCTTTGAAGGCCTCGTTTTCTCTCGTCGGAAAGATTCGGTTGCTTAGGATGACAACAATAAGGTCTTGCGTTGGATCCATCCAAATCGACGTGCCGGTGAAGCCGGTGTGTCCGTATGAATGTCTTGAAAAGTATCGGCCCGAACTGGATTTGAGCGAAGGCTTCATGAACAAGTAGCCCCAGTCACCTTTTGTCGTTTTAATTTGGCGTTCGGTGAATTGTTTTACGACTTCCGGTGAACCAAATGCGGTTTCTTCGCCGTTCAGTGCCCGCCTTAACGTGAGCGCCCATTTGCTGACATCATGAATAGTTGAGAACAATCCAGAATGAGGTGCGACGCCGCCAAGTGCCCACGCATTTTCGTCATGCACTTCGCCTTGGATCAGACGCTTTCTCCAACCACACCATTCGGTTGGTGCGTAATCGGCTTGTGCATGAATTCTGTGGTTGTTGGGCTGAAAGAACATATTCTCGAAGCCAATATCCTCGCGAATTTCTTGCCAGATCTCGAGCAGAGATTTTTGCTTGAGCTCTTCCAAAATAAATCCAAGCAAAAATAAATCGAGATCGGAATAAACCGCTTTCTTTGTTTTATGCGGTTTTCCGGCGCGCAAATACCGTTGCAACTGTGGCCAACGATGATCGGGCTCATTGGCGCCCTTCATTTTTTTATAAAACGGCTGCCACCATGTGAGACCCGCTGTGTGAGTCATCAACTCCGCTACCGTCACTGAGCGATGTCGCCACCACGTCAAAAAATAATAAGCAGGCAGATGGAGATCAAAATCCGACTGACTCACCCATCTCATCCAAGCACTTGCCGAGAACAAAATTTTGGTGAGAGATGCGACGTCGTAATAGCGATAGGTATCACCTATGGTCATATGCGCCTTCAGTTCACCTTTACGATGAACTTCAATCGCCAGACTCGGCGTCACCGATTTTAAATCAGGAACTTCTTTACGAATCTTTTTTTTGAGTGCTCGCTCGAAATCGCGCATGCCTTTAGACCGGTGAAAGAGAAATTTCTAGCTCAGCTTTCGAGCCCGTCTTGATTTTCGCTTTCGTCAAAAACGGAATCGGCCGATTGACCTTACCATGACCCGATTGCAAGTCTTTGAAAACGGGGATTTTCTGTCTCGCCGCAAAACGTGGAATCACATCTTTCCAGATCAATCTTAAATCGGGGCCATGGTGATAAAGAATGTCGCCAAAAATAACAGCCTTGGCTTTCTTGAAATAACCCGCTTGTTCCATTTGCACGAAAGTGCGGTCTAATCGATGCGGTTTTTCGCCTAAGTCTTCGAACAGAATGATTTTTCCCGCGGGATCAAATGACCACGGAGTTCCAAGCGAACTTTGTAGCGTGATCAAATTGCCACCGACGATGCTCGAGCGAATCGTTCCACTCTTGCGTGCCGCTTTGTTGAGTGGCGAAAGCTCGTGATGAAAAATCTCAGATGGTCCAAACAAAATACTTTTTACTTCTTTGAGTTCTTGTTTGGTTGCATCGCCACGACCAAAACGTCCCACCATCGGCGAGTGAATCGTCGGCCACTTCCAAACTTGATTCAAAAAAATGTGTAACGTGGTGATATCGCTATAACCCATGAAGAGCTTCGGATTTTTTGGGCGCTTGAGTTTTGCCAGTTCTGGTAAAAGTCGAATGCTGCCGTAACCACCACGAATGCACCAAATCGCGCAAGAATCTTTGGCAAGCAGCGCGGCCTTCAATTGACCAAAACGTTCTTTATCCGTGGCAGCCAAAATCGGAGTTTTGCCGTGAAAGATTTTAGGCGAAACACGCGGGCGTAATCCCAGCGACTTCACGAATTTGACGGCCGACTTTAATTCCGACACCTCACACGCTGACGCGGGAGCGATAATGTCGACGATGGAACCTTCCTCAAGATGCGGTAACGATGCTAGCATGTGAAATATGGTAACTGATAAAATCATCTGTGTCGGCAAAAACTATCTCGATCATGCAGCGGAATTGGGCGACGCGATCCCAGAAGATCCGGTTTTCTTCTTCAAACCACCAAGCAGTTGGGTTGAAAGTCCAGGTTCAGTCGTTGAATTGCCGAAAAAACACGGCTCGGTTCACTATGAGTGCGAGATCGCTTATCGCATCGCCGTCACCAACGGCCGCCCATCACTTAAGGCCGTCACACTCGGTCTCGATCTCACACTTCGCGATTTACAAGCGACATTGAAGAAAAAAAGTCTGCCGTGGGAAGCGGCCAAAGCGTTTCCGAGATCTGCCATCACCGGAAAATGGATTGCCGTTGATGAGTTCAAGGATCACTTGAAGGTTCCATTTGAATTATTGGTGAACGGCGAACTTCGTCAGAAATCCACAGGTGATCAAATGCGCCGCACTCCAACTGACTTACTCGGCGTTACCGGTGAATTCTTCACCATCTGTGATGGCGATGTGTTTTTCACTGGCACACCAAAAGGTGTCGGCGCGATCAACCCGGGCGATGTGCTGACACTCCGCTGGGCGGATCGCCTACAATACGACGTGAAGTTTTAAGGGTTTGTTGCACAGGTGAACTCATATACGACTTCGAGGTTTTCCCATCCATCGTTGATCTCACGCGGTGCCGCTCGCTGAAAGACGTCCCCGCCGTAGGTGCCAACCAAAAATTGACCCGTGCTTCCTGGGCATTCGGTCACGGTGATTGCAATATGTGGTGGGATCGCAAATCGAACTCCCACTAACGAAATTTTCTTCAGCGCAGCGAGATCCAAACCTTGACTCGCGTTCACAACCTCACCAGAAATTTTGTATGTGGATTCATCCATTACCGCTGTTCCACTGATTAAAACAAACTTCTGTTCAGCAATGGCTTGCATACTTAACAGAAACCCCAGTGCACTTAACATAAAAAGTTTTTTCATCGTATCTCCCCTTTTAAAATATTTGTTTTGGTGCGCGAACAACAATGTCGCGTTGATAACTGACGTGACCATCCGTGAATTGCCATTCAATTCCATAGGCACCCGGCAGGACTGAAACAAATTCTCCGGGTTTTAGAGTGGCGATTCTTTCGAGATGACAATTTCGTCGGCTACCGTTCTCATAGATCATACAAGTCTCACCTAAATCTGTTCGGGCCACATTTCGAAAATCTGGTGTAATCGTCGCAGGATCACCAGAATCAAAAAATGGTTTTACGTTTACGTATCCCCACGTCCCAGGCCTCAGTGTGCTGTAGAAACCTTCGTTCGGCACGAGCATCGTGAGGCTCCAGATCCGGTCGAATTCCTGGTTATTGCTATAGTCGAAGAAAACCGAGAATTTCACTGCCGGGTCGGCTACTTTCGGAGCCGGAAGCGGAATTAACTTGATCGAAAGGTCCTTTCCGGGCTGAACCTCAATCAACGCTCGGGATGTATAGGCGTAATCGAGCAAGTAATGGCCCGGGTAAAGACTTAAAGGCTTGTTCAATTTGCCCTTGATGCATTGCTTTTCGTCGTTGCGAAGACTT
>Ga0105239_10006612_pt1 | contig 13419 bp, 11 predicted proteins | sample KBSC44metaG_FD_92761 | JGI IMG/M metagenome (GOLD analysis project Ga0105239, IMG submission 92761) | Corn rhizosphere microbial communities from Kellogg Biological Station, Michigan, USA - KBS C4-4 metaG | ecosystem: Host-associated > Plants > Roots > Rhizosphere > Soil | place: Michigan, USA... | reverse complement strand
CTGCGCACCGCCTTGCCGTTCGGAACGACCGACCTCTCGTCGGTGCAGGCGCAGTTGAAGCGCTTGAGCCCCGCCGACCGCGCGCTCGTCGAAGCCTACGTCAAGCGCAGCAACGGCGACGTGTTGCCGGCGAAGTTCGCCGACCCCGACCAGCCGTTCACCGCGCGCACGTTCGGCGACGCGATCGCGCTCGAGAAGGCGTGGAGCGTCAAGCGCGACAAGATGGACGCCGACGCCGCGCAGCGCCAGGCCGACCGCGATGCCGCGATGGCACCGCTGCGCGACGCGGTCGAGGCCGGCGTCGCACGGGCGGAAGTGCTCGCGCCGAGCGACCTCGTCGCACCACCGGACCCGTCGGCGCCGGTCAAGCAGGCGCTGCCGAGCGAGGACGCGACCGTGTTCGCAGTGACCGTCTCGCTGCACAACCTCGGCAGCAAGACGATCACCGCCGTGCAGGGTTCGCTCGAGGCGCGCGACCGCGAAGCCTACCTGCCGCTCGACCTGTGCTGGATCGACCTCGCCGATCGCGAGCCGATCGAACCGGCGAGCCGCGCGCTGGTCCGTTGCGCGAACCCGAACCGGCACGTCAGCGAACAGCAACGCGCGTTCATCGACGACGACTCGGGCCGCTTCACGCTCGTCTGGAACCCGAAACGGGTCGTGTTCGCCGACGGCTCGGTGCTCGAGAGCGGGTTGTGACGCGCGTGCGGCCGTTGCGGCCGGCATCGCCGCCTCGACGCCGCAGAGGATCCGCATGACCCTGCCCCGCCACGCCCGCTACGACGGCCCCGTGCTCACGCGCGAGGTCGCCGACGCTATGCGCGCCGCGCTCGCCGCAGGGCATGCGGCCTGGTCGGGTTCGTTCGATCTCGGCCGCAGCCGCGGCGAAGCGACGCTGTCGACGACGGCATGGCGCTGGCGCGATCGCGACTATCCGTGGCCCGACGCGCTCAAGGAACGCACGATCTACGTGTGGGACGGCGCGGCCTTCGTCGCCGCGCACCGCTACGACGGCGCGCTCATCAAGCTCGTGCCGACCGAATGGGGCGCGCCGACGTTCGAGATCGACGGCATCAAGATGCTGCCGACGTCGCAGCTGTCGCCGTATGCCGACGCGCAGCGCAAAGTGGCGCTGGTCGCGCCGCGTGGCAAGCACGTGCTCGACACGTGCGGCGGCCTCGGCTACTTCGCGCGCGCCTGCCTCGAGGACGGCGTCGGCAGCGTGCACTCGTTCGAGAAGAACGCGGACGTGCTCTGGCTGCGCAGCCTCAACCCGTGGTCGCCCGATGTCGCCGACGACGACGCGCGCGGCCGCCTGCTGCTCGAGCATGCGGACGTGTCGACGCGGATCGGCACGCTGCCCGACGCCGCCTACGACGCGATCCTGCACGACCCGCCGCGGTTCGGCATCGCCGGCGAGCTCTATTCGCAGGCGTTCTACGACGAACTCGCCCGCGTGCTGCGTCCGCGCGGGCGCCTGTTCCACTACACCGGCGCGCCGAACCGCAAGACGAGCGGGCGCGACGTGCCGCTCGAAGTCGCGCGGCGGCTCGCCAAGGCGGGCTTCGCCACCGAGCTCGCGCTCGACGGCGTGCTCGCGAGCAGGGCGCCGGGCACGCGCGCCGCGTCGCGCGCGCGCTGAGCACGCATCATCCCTTCGGCCAGCCGACCGCGAGGTCGAAGGTGACGTCGCAGCTCATGTCGGTGTCGTTCATCGGCGCCTCGCGTGCTTCGGTCGTCACCGTGCCACTCATGCGTGCGGCACCCTTCGTCGTGAACGCGACGTGGCCGTTGCCGCCGTCGAGCCCGGTCAGCGTGCCGTCGGTGGCGACGTACATGAGGTTGACGATCGTTGCGATGTCGAGCTCGCCGCCGGTGTGCGCGATCTCCATCCAGCCGGCCGCAGTCGCGCCGCGCTGCGCTTCGACGGCGTCGCCGCGCGGGCTCGTGAACGTGCTTTCGCCGGGTGCCGCGGCGCATGCGCTGCATTTCGCGAGCGCACCGCGATCGAGCGGCTTCGCGGTCAGGTAGATCGTCGTCGTGACGACGCCTTGCGCGTCGCGCGCGTCCTGGAACGCGATGCCGTCGGTGAAGGCGAGGCGCTTGCCGTCGCGTTCGCACCACCCCTTCACCGAATCGGCACGGGCGGGCGATGCGAGCGAGAACAGGAGCACGGGCAGGACGGCGGAGACGATGCGCATGGGGGAGTCCGGTCGCGATCCCCGGCGGGGACCTCTTCTATCCGCACGCACGAAGGCGACGACGCGGGCCACTCGAGGTGCGCGCGCGAACCCGCGCCGTGCCGGCAATGCGTCCCGGCAGCATGTCATGGCGCGCCGTGCCGACGCGGCTCCGCGCGTTGCGACGCGGCTTCGCCCGGCTCGAAGCCGTCGTCGAAGATCGCTTCCGGGTTCGGCACGAACGCGAGGAACGTACCGCCCGAGATGCCGCCGTCGGCCCCGTCGGCGAGGATGCCGAGCAGCGCGCCGGTGGCGCGGTCGTAGCGGCGCACGCGATTGCCGGCGAGCACGAGCAGGCTGCCGTCGGGCGCGACGGCGAGGCCGGTCGGCCGGTTCAACCCGCTCACGAGCGTGCCGACGAAGGCGCCGGTCGCGGCATCGAAGCGGTAGATCGCGCCGCTGCCCTCGCCGCCGACGAGGATCGTCGCGCCTTCGTCGACGATGCCGCGCGTCTCGAACAAGCCGCCGCTGCCGCTCGCCACGAACGCGGCCTGCACCTGCGCGGTCGCAGGGTCGATGCGCGCGACGCTGCTCGAATCGTAGCCGGGCACGTAGAGCAGGCCCGCGTCGCTCATCATCAGGCCGTTGTCGGCGCCGAGCAGGCCACTGTCGGTCGGCAGCAGCGTGCCGATCACCGAGCCGTCGAGCGGATCGAGTTCGAGCACGCGGCTGGTGCCGTAGCTCGCGACGTAGACGCGACCGTCGCTGCCGAACGCGAGGCCGGTCGGGTCGACGTCGGCGTCGAGCTGGGCGAACACGTCGACGAACGCGTAGCCGGCATGCGGGCGGTAGCGCTGGACCTGGTCGTCCCGTTCGCTGACGACGTAGAGCAGCCCGTCGGCCGGATTCACGCGTACCGCCTGCGCGCCGTGGACGTGCCCCTCCTGCTCGAGCTGACGCAGGAACGCGCCGCTGCAGGCGTCGTAGATCGCGACGTTGTCCGAGAAGTAGCCGCTCACGAGCAGGTGCCAGGCACAGGTCGCCTGCGCGCTCGGCGTCACGAACGGCAACAGCAGGGCGGCGGCGATGCGGATCGACATGGCGGTTTCCTCCGGCAGGGGCCAGCACGGTGGTCGTCGCCGCATCGAAGGTCCTTCGCGCGCGCCCGGCCATTCCTCCTTTTTTTCTCCTTTCCAGCGGCCTGCGTTGCGAGCCGTCGCTCCATGCTTGCTAGCATGCCGCGCATGGACGACCCGGCCCCGCCCGCGACCGCGTACCGCTTCCTCGACTGGCGTTACGAGCCCGCGCGTCGCCGCCTCGTCGGCGCCACCGGCGAGATCCGCCTGAAGCCGCTGCTCGATCGCCTGCTGCGGCGCCTGCTCGACGAGCCGGATGCGGTGCTCGCGCGCGAGCGCTTGATCGAGGAGGTCTGGACGCGTCGCGAAGTCAACGACGAAGTGCTGTCGCGGGCGATCGCCGAACTGCGCGGCCTGCTCGGCGACGACGCGCGCGCGCCGCGCTACGTCGAAACGCTGTCGAAGGGCGGCTACCGCTGGATCGCGCCGGTCGAGCACATCGGCGCCACGGCGTCCGCTACGAATGCGAGCGAACCCGGCGCGCAAGCGACGCCGCGGCGCCTTGGCCTCGTCGCTGCGGCACTCGCCGTCGTCGCGCTGCTCGCTGCGTTCGCCGGCTGGCGCCATGCGCACGACCGCGCCGGGAGCCCCGCGGCGCTCGCGGTCAACCTGCTCGGCGCGCATCCGCTCGCGAGCGACCCGCGCCTCGAGTACGACGCGCGCTTCGATCCGGCCGGACGCGTCGCCTACGTGCGCAGCGCGAACGACGGCGACGCGAGCGAGCTCGTGCTGGTCGACCCCAAGAGCCGCGCCGAGCGCGTTCTGTGGCAGGACGCGAATGCATTGCGCCATCCGGCGCCGTCGCCGGATGGTCGCGAGATCGCCCTCACGCGCTACACCCGCGAAGGCTGCGAACTCTGGAGCGTCGCGCTGGTCGACCTGCAGCGCACGCGCCTCGGCGACTGCGCGGCGTCGCCGCAGGGCGGGCCCGAATGGGTCGACGGCGGCGACGCGCTCGTCTTCACCGGCGTCGCCGTCGATGCCGCGCACGCGCCGGGCCTCGTGCTGCTCGATCGCCGCCGCGGCACGCGCCGCGTGCTCACGACGCCGGACGTCGCCGAAGGCGCGCACGTCGACGCGCGCCTGTCGCCCGACCGCACGCGGCTCGTGTACGCGAGCCGGCACAGCGGCGAGGAGCAGCTCTGGCAGACCGACTGGCCCGACCTGCGCGAGCGCCGCGCGCTGCTCAAGCGCACGGAACCCGCCTACGGACACGCCTTCGAGCCCGGCGGCGACGCGCTCTGGATCGCCGGCGACCTCACCCTCTATCGCGCGCTGCATCGCCTGCGCGCGGGGCGCGAACCCGAACTCATCGGCGGGCGCGGCGCGCTGTCGATCGATCTCGCGCCGGATGGCGCCGCGGTGTGGTCGGAAGCGAACTACGACGCCGACGTCTGGCTGCGCGCGAGCGCGGACGCGCCATGGATCGCGATCGCGCGCTCGAATCGCTACGAGTCGCAGCCGGAGTTCTCCGCCGACGGCGCGCGCATCGCGCTGATCAGCAACCGCAACGGCGCCGAGAGCGTGCTCGTGGTCGACCGCCGCGACGGCCACGTGCGGCCGCTCGCGCTCGATCCCGCATTCCGATGGGTGCGCCCGACGTGGTCGATGCGCGGCGACGCGCTCGTCATCACCGCGTACGAGGAACGCCGCACGCGCCTGTACCGCTATCCACTCGACGGCGACGTCGCGACCCCGATCGCGGGTGTCGAGGCGGACGCGTTCCTCGGCGTCGAACTCGCCGATCGCCTCGTCTACCTCGGTGGCCACGGCAACAGTCGCCCGCTGATGCAGCTGCGCGCCGGCGCCGCGGCCGGCGAACGCGTCGGCATCGACGCGGTGACGACCTACCGCGCGTCGCAGGACTGGGTCGTCTGGCGCGCGCAGGGGTCGACCAACCTGCATGCCGCACGCTGGTCCGCGCCGGACGCCGTGCGCGAGATCGCGAGCGACGACGACGGCGAAGCTTTCACGATCACGCGCGACGTGGTCACCTGGCTCGACCACGGCGCGCTGTGGCGAGCGACCCTGCCCGACGGCGTCCCCGAGAAGATCGCGAGCGACCGCCTGCCGAACGGCAACGGGCCGAGCCTCGCCGCGAGCGCCGACGGTGCGCTCGCGCTCGTCACGCTGACGTCGCTGAGCATCGATCTCATGATCGCGGAGGCGGCGCTGCCGGCCGCGTCGCGCTGAATCCCGGCATACTCCGGATCAAGTTTTCCGTACTCGGCGTCGCCCGCGCGCGAACGCGCGCAGGCACAGTACCTCCACGGCGCGACGCCGCATCCCCCATCCCCAAGGAGTCCGATCATGTCCATCGAAAAAATCCTCTACGTCGGCGAAGCCACCGCCACCGGCGGCCGCGAAGGCCAGGCTGCCTCGACCGACGGCGCGCTCGACGTCAAGCTGTCGACGCCGCGCGAGCTCGGCGGCGGCGGCGGCAGCGGCACCAATCCCGAGCAGCTGTTCGCCGCGGGCTATTCGGCCTGCTTCCTCGGCGCACTCAAGTTCGTCGCGGGCAAGCAGAAGGTCACGCTGCCGGCCGACACGACCGTGACCGGCCGCGTCGGCATCGGCCCGATCCCGACCGGCTTCGGCATCGAGGCGCAGCTGACGATCCGCGTGCCCGGCCTGCCGCGCGAGCAGGTGCAGGCGCTCGTCGAACAGGCGCACCAGGTCTGCCCGTATTCGAACGCGACGCGCGGCAACATCGACGTGACCCTCGCGGTCGCGTGAGCGGAGTGGCAATCCCTGGCACGCGCGCGCATCGCGCGGACGAGCGATCGCAAGGACTCGCGCGGCGCGCGTTCGATCTCGGTTTCGGCGGCGCGCTCGCCCTCGCGGGCGCGCTGCTCGCCTGGAGCGGCGTCGAGTCGACGATCGCCTGGCGCGATCCACAGCTCGGCGGCCCGGCCCCGGCCCGGCAGGCGTGGCGCTGGCATCGCGCGCTGACGCCCGCGTACGAACGCTGGGCGCGCGAGCGGTCGGCCGACGCGCGCGCGGCGCGCCTGCCGATCGACGACATTGCAGGCACCGAATGGCCGCTGTTCGGTTCGGTGTACTACCTGCGCGCGACGGAGAACCTCGATCGCGCCTGGCAGCGAGCGCCCGACGGTCCGCGGCCGCGCGAGTACGCGCGCGGCGCGATCGACGCCTGTGCCGACCTGCTCGCCGATCCCGTGCAGGCGCACTGGGTGATGCGGCACTGGGGCGAGCGCGACTATCTGGATCGCGAGGACGTGTTCTACCGCATGATGCTCGTCGACGGGCTCGCGACGCAGTGGCGCCTGCTCGGCGCGTCGCCGCACGCCGAACTCCTGCGCGCGCAGGTCGACGCGTTCGCGAACGAGTTGTCCGCGTCCGCCGACGGCCTGCTCGCCGACTACCCGTCGCAGACGTTCCCGGCCGACGTCGCCGCGGCATGGCACGCGATCCGCCGCGCCGACGAAGTGCTCGGCACCGACCACCGCGCCGCGGCCGACGCCGCGCGCCGCGGCTTCGTCGACGCGATGGCGCCCGACGGCGAGTTGCCGCCGTACGCGTGGTTCGGTGATCCGCCGCGGCCGACGCCCGTGCGCGGCTCGGCGAACGCGTGGCTGCTGCATCACGCGCCGTTCCTCTGGCCCGATCTCGCGCGGACGTGGTCGCGCGCGAACGATCGCCGCTACTGGGTGCCGTCGCGCTGGCTCGGCGGATACCGCGAATACGATGCGCGTGCGTCGGACATGGATTCCGGCGACGTCGACTCCGGCCCGATCGTCGCCGGCATCGGCACGGCCGCGAGCGCGTTCGGGATCGGCGCCGCGCGCAGCGTCGGGGACGGCGAGCGTGCGCGCACGCTCGCGCTGCAGGCGATCGCGGTGAGCGTGCCGTTGCCGAATGGCCGCCTGCTGCTGCCGCGGCTCGCGTCCGACGCGACCGACGCGCCGCTGCTCGGCGAGGCCGCGCTGCTCTACAACCTCACGCAGCCGCCCGCGCCCGGCTTCGACGCGTCGCCGGCCGCCGTCGACGCGACCCCGCGCGCCTTCTGGCTCGTGCTCGCGTTGCAGGTGCTCGGCGGCCTGTTCCTGCTCCGCCGCGGCGCCCTGCGCATCGCGCGTGCGACGCGCCGTCGCGCACCCGTGTGAGGCGCGTCAGCGTACGCGCTCGAGCGTCTGCACCCAGTTCGTTTCCCAGGTCTTGCCACCGTCGGGCGAGTACGCCTGCTCCCAGTGCGCGCCCGTCCGGGTGATCTGCGACCAGGTGAAGCGCACCTTGATCGGCTGGCCGCGCAGCGTGTCGTCCGCATAGAACGTGCCGACACCATCGACGAACCGGCCCTTGACCGGCGGATCGAGGTTGCCGAACGGGTTGCGGCCGTCGATCCACCAGATCGCCCACTGGCCCGTCTTCGGGTCGTAGGCGCGCGGCGCGACGCCGCGGTAGATGCCGGTCGGCAGGTTGAACACCGTGTCGTCGACGTTCGCGCGTCCTTCCATGAGCGGCGACGAGTGGATCGTGCCGTCGAACTCGTACCAGTCGTGGCTGCCCACGAGGACCTCCTTGAGGCGGCGGCTGTGCACGCGCCATTCGCCGACGAGGAAATCGAAATCGTGCAGGCCACTCATGTCCTCCTTGGCGACCGGCTTGGGCACGTCCTGCGATGCCCACGCGCCGGGTAGGGGCGCGAGCACCGCAGCGATCGTCAATCCGAAGGCGATGCTGAACGGTTTCATCTTCCACCTCGCGCGGCCGAAGGACCGCGCCACTATGGCATGTCCGCGCGGCGCGTACAGGGCCGAAGATTGCGCGTCGCACCCGAACCGCCGGCCCACCGCCCCCCGGCTCCGGCCGATACGGCGCCGCCCGGCGCGCGCGCCCGATGCGCTAGACTGCCCGTGGCTCGTCCGTGAAGGGGAACGGATGCACGTCGGCATGCCAGCGATCGCTGCGTGGATGCTCGTTTCGACGGTCGCGACGGCCGCCGAACTCGATGTCGTCGTCGTCGACGCACGCGGCGCGCCCGCCGAGGACGCCGTCGTCAGCCTGCACGGTGGCGACGCACCACCACCGCGCGCGGCGGTCACGCGCGAGATCGACCAGCGCAACGAGACCTTCATCCCCTACGTGGAGGTGTTCCGGCCCGGCGACCGCGTGGTGTTCCGCAACAGCGATCGCACGCGCCACCACGTCTATTCGTTCGCGCCGGCGAAGTCGTTCGAGTTCGTCATCGCGCCCGGCGGCGATACGCCCGCGGTCGTGCTCGATCGCGTCGGCGAGATCGCCGTCGGCTGCAACATCCACGACCGCATGATCACCCACCTGTACGTGTCGGACGCGCCGTGGGTCGCGAAGTCCGATGCGCAGGGCCACGCCGTGTTCCGCGGCCTGCCGAACAGCCGCTACGAGGTGCGCGTGTGGCATCCGCAACTGCGGCCGGGCAAGGCCGAGCCCGAACAGGCCGTAGACGTCGCGGGCGACACCGCGACCTTGCGCTTCTCGCTGCCGCTGCTCGCCGACCCGCGGCCCGATCCCGCCGACAACGAGCGCGCGCGCTACTGACGCCATGAATTTCCGCCTGCGCCTCGCCCTGCTGTTCGTCACGACGCTCGTCGCGGTGCAGGTGTTCACGGCGCTGCTCGCCTACGGCGTCGCGCGCCGCGCACTGATCGCCGACGGCGAGCGCCAGCTCGCGGTCGGCGCGGCCGCGGTCGCGCACCAGCTCGACGACATCTCCTCGCGCGTCGCCGACAACGTGCAGGTGCTCTCGCTCGACTTCGCGTTGCGCGCCGCGATCGCGCAGAACGACCAGAGCACGGTGCTGTCGGCACTGCGCAACCACGGCCGGCGCATCGGCGCCGAACGCATGCTGCTGGTCGGCCTCGACGGCACGGTGCGCTCGGACACCGCCGAACCCGCCGGCGGCGCGTTCCCGTTCGCCGACCTCGCCGACGCGGCGCTCGATCATCCGGCCGCGGCGGTCGTCGCGCTCGGCGGCAAGGCGTACTGGATGATCGTCGTGCCGGTCTACGCGCCGAAGCCGATCGCGCTGATCGCCGCCGGCATTCCCGTCGACGACGCACTGCTCGCCCACCTGCAGCAATTGTCCGCGCTGCCGAACACGCTCGAACTCGTCACCCTCGGTGCCGACGGCCGCTGGACCGGCATCGCGCACGGCGACAACCGCGTCGGCATCGCGCCCGCGCTGGCCGGGCGCGAGCTGCCGTTGCAACCGACCCTCGTGCGCCTCGACGCGAGCGAGTACGTCGTGCTCGCGACGCGGCTGCGCGAATCCGAGCGCAGCACGCCGGTCGCCGCCGTGCTCGGCTATTCGCTCGACGACGCGCTGCGGCCGTATCGCTCGGTCGCGATCGCGTGGGCGAGCCTCGTCGCGCTCGGCCTCGCGATCGGCCTCATCGGCGCTCTGCTGATCGCGCGCGGCGTCGCGCGCCCGATCGAGAAACTCGCGGCCGCCGCGCACCGCATCGGCGCGGGCGACTACGCGCCGGCCGCACCGATGATCAAGAGCGACGAGGTCGGCCAGCTCGCCGCCGCGCTGTCGAACATGACGCTGGCGATCGCCGAGCGCGAGGAACGCATCCGCTACCAGGCCGAACACGACGCGGTCACCGCGCTGCCGAACCGGCACGCCGCGGAGGCGGTGATCCGGCACGCGCTGTCCACGCGGCCGGCGGCCGGCGCGTTGCTGATGGTCGGCCTCGCACGGCTGCCCGAGATCATCCAGACGATGGGCCACACGATCAGCGATCGCCTCATGCGCGACGCCGGCGCGCGCCTGCGCCCGTTCGCTGCGCGCGGTGTCGTCGCGCGCGCGACCGACACGCAGTTCGCGCTCTGGCTCGACGGCGCCGACAAGGCCGACGCGATCGCGATCGCGTTCCGCATCCTCGACGTGCTCGGCGTGCCGTACCAGGAGTCGGACCTGTCGATCGACGCGGCGCCGGCGATCGGCATCGCGCTGCACCCCGTCCACGGCGAGGAAGCGAGCACCCTGCTGCGGCGCGCCGAGATCGCGCTGTTCGCCGCGCTCGGAGCGGAGGATCCGGTCGCGGTCTACGACGCGAGCACCGATCCGCACCGTCCCGAACGCCTCACCCTGATGACGGAGCTGCGCGAGGCGCTCGACCGCAACCAGCTGCGCCTGCACTACCAGCCGAAGCTGCGCCTCGCCGACGATCGCATCGACGGCGCCGAAGCGCTGCTGCGCTGGCAGCACCCGCTGCGCGGCGCGGTGCCGCCCGACACCTTCATCCCGCTCGCCGAGCGCACCGGCAACATCCGCCGCGTCACGCGCTGGGTGCTCGCGAGCGGCATCGCGCAGGCGCACGACTGGGCCGCGCGCGGGCACGCGCTGCGCATCGCGATCAATCTGTCCGCGCGCGACCTCGACGACGCCGACCTGCCGACGCGCGTCGCCGATCTGCTGTCGCTGCACGCAGTCGCGCCGCGCAACATCGTGCTCGAACTCACCGAGAGCGCGGTGATGGGCGAGCCCGATACCGCGGTGCAGGTGCTCAAGCGGCTCGCCGACCTCGGCATCGACCTGGCGATCGACGATTTCGGCGTCGGCCAATCCTCGCTCGCCTACCTGCGCCGCCTGCCCGTGCGCGAGATCAAGATCGACCGCTTCTTCACCCAGAAGCTCGGCGAGGACGTCGGCGACCGCACGCTCGTGCGCTCGATCGTCGAACTCGGCCATCGCCTCGGCTACCGCGTGACCGCCGAAGGCATCGAGACGCGCGCCGCGTTCGAATACCTGCGCGACGTCGGCTGCGACCACGTGCAGGGCTACTACATCGCGGCCGCACTCGAGCCCGACGCACTCGAAGCGATGCTCACGCGCGACGGCGGCGCGACGAACCGCGGCGTGCGCGCGTGAGATGCACGATCGCGATCGCCGCGTGCGTCGCCCTCGCGCCGACCGCGCACGCCGCCGACCTCGACGTGCACGGCTACCTCGACTGCCGCCTCGTCGCGCACGCCGACGAGCGCAGCTACGCCGACGGCGGACTCGGCAAGACGCGCTTCGGCGGCGACGGCACGGACGCGACCTGCGTGCAGGCGGCCATCGCCGCGAGCGTCGTGCTCACGCCGGCGCTCGTCGCACGCGCGGACCTGCAGTACCAGACCACCGGCCGCGACGAGTTCGCGCTGCTCGACGCCTGGCTGCGCTACCGCCCGGTATCGACCACGCCGCTGCGCTGGTCGGTGAAACTCGGCGCGTTCTTCCCACCGGTCTCGCTCGAGAACGACGCGATCGGCTGGACCAGCCCGTGGACGCTCGATTCGTCGGCGATCAACGCCTGGGTCGGCGAGGAACTGCGCAGCATCGGCGCGGAAGGCTCGGTCGAGTGGCGCGGCGAACGCTCGACCGTTTCGGGCGTGTTCGCGCTGGTGCGCAGCAACGATCCGGCCGGCGAACTGCTCGCCGCGCGTGGCTGGTCGATCAGCGACCTCGTCTCCGGCCTCGGCAGTCGCGTGCGCGAGCCCGACGCCTACGCGATCGCCGGCGACGAGCCGGTGCCGCTGCGCTTCAATCCGTTCCTCGAGAACGACGGCCGCCTCGGCTGGTACGCCGGCGCGAGCTGGGAAGCGCGCGGTGTCGGCGCGATCAGCCTGCTGCGCTACGACAACGAAGCCGATCCCGCGAGCCGCAGCCGCGGCGCGTCCCCGGTGCTGAGCTGGCACACCGACTTCTGGAGCCTCGGCGCCCGATCGCGCATCGGCGACGTCGTCCTGCTCGGCCAGGCGATGAGCGGTTCGACCGCGATCGCGCCGTCGCCGTTCTTCAGTACGACCACCGATTTCCGCGCGGCCTACCTGCTCGCCGGCTGGGATCGCGGCGCGTGGCGGCCGGCGCTGCGCATCGACGCGTTCTCGACCGACCAGCTGCCGCGCTCGATCGACGGCCGCGTGCGCGAACACGGCACCGCGCTCACGCTCGCTCTGAACTGGCGTCCGCGCGAATGGCTGCGCGTGACCGGCGAGGCGCTGCACGTGCGCAGCTGGCGCAACCAGCGCGAACTCGAAGGCTTGCCCGCGCAACGCGACGACACGCAGCTGCAGCTCGGCCTGCGCGTCGTGTTCTAGCGCCCGGCGGCGTCGTGCGCGTCCGGCGCGACGAGCAGGCGCAGGCCGACGCCGGGCTCGGTCGCGATCCAGCGCGGCGCGGTCGGATCGTCGCCGAGCTTCTGGCGCAGCTTGCCGACGAGGATGCGCAGGTAGTGCGTGTCGTGTTCGTGAGTCGGCCCCCATACCTCGCGCAGGATCTGCGGCTGCGTGACGACGCGCCCCGCGTGGCCGACGAGCAGCGCGAGCAGCGCGTACTCCTTGCGCGTGAGAACGAGCACTTCACCGCGCAACTTCACCTCCCGGCGCGCGAGATCGACCTGCAGCGTGCCGTCGTCGAACACCGGCGACGCGTCCGCCGGCGCGGCGCGTGCGCGCAGCAACGCGCGCACGCGCGCCATGAGTTCCTGCACGCCGAACGGCTTGGTCACGTAGTCGTTCGCGCCCGCGTCGAGCGCGCGCACCTTCTCCGCCTCGCCCGCGCGCACGGTGAGCAGGATCACCGGCACGCCCGACCATTGGCGCAGGTCAGCGAGCACCTCGTGGCCGTCGCGATCGGGCAGGCCGAGGTCGAGGATCACGAGGTCGGCGCCGTGCGTCGCGAGCGCGGCGAGGCCGGCGCCGCCGTCGGCCGCGGTCTCGACGCGATAGCCCTGCGCGCGCAGGCTGATGTCGAGGAAGCGGCGGATCTGCGGCTCGTCGTCGATGACGAGGATGCGCGCGGCGGCGGCGTTGGCGGGCTCGCTCATGCGGCCATCCTAGCGTCCGCGCGGAGGCGGCGCGAATCCGCGGGGGTCACGCGGGCTCGGCGCGCGGCAACGTGATGCGGATCGTCGTGCCGTGCCCGTCGGCACCGGGCAGCGCTTCGACGCTGCCGCCGTGCGCGCCGATCATGCCGCGACAGATCGCGAGGCCGAGGCCGGTGCCCTGGCGGCCGCGATCGCCGCGCTCGACGCTGTAGAACATGTCGAAGATGCGCCGGCGCTCGTCCTCGGGGATGCCCGGCCCGCGGTCGCGCACGTCGATGCGCAATG
>Ga0105239_10006611_pt1 | contig 13422 bp, 13 predicted proteins | sample KBSC44metaG_FD_92761 | JGI IMG/M metagenome (GOLD analysis project Ga0105239, IMG submission 92761) | Corn rhizosphere microbial communities from Kellogg Biological Station, Michigan, USA - KBS C4-4 metaG | ecosystem: Host-associated > Plants > Roots > Rhizosphere > Soil | place: Michigan, USA... | reverse complement strand
CGCGCGGCGGAACATCGTTGACAACACGATCACCGATGCGGATCTCGCCACTGGTCGATTCTTCGAGGCCAGCGATCATGCGCATGGTAGTCGTCTTGCCACAGCCGGAGGGGCCGACAAGCACCATGAATTCACCGTCATGGATTTCGAGGTTGACGTTATTGACTGCCGTCACCTCTTTTTTGGACTGGGCATCTACGAACGTTTTGTTGAGGTTGGTTAGGGTTACACGTGCCATCGTTGGATCTTAATTTGGGAGTTTACCAGGGGGATATTATGGCCAGTATACGGGAGACGACATATTGGTGTCAAGTTGAGGCTATCGTGGTCTCCCGCCACGCTCCTGCGGTTGCTCCGCGAAGGCTCGCCATGGTATATTCGCATCGACAAATCCCAACCGTTTTCTGGAGTAGCCTGCTTGTTGCGCATCTCCGCCCCGGCGTTCGCCGCCACCACTCTGATTGCCGTTTTTACTACGGCGCTCGCGGGTTGTACCGGTAACGGTGGGAGTAACGCCACGCCGTCCCCGGGAGGGAACGCTCCGGCTACTGCGACCGGGCAGGCCGGCGGCATCCTCCGCTATCCGATCGAAACAGAGCCGACCACGCTCGACCCTGCGCTGGTCCAGGATGGACCGACGATCGATCTCCTGCAGAACATGTATGAAGGTCTTGTCGGTTGGAACGAGAAGAACGAGGTCGTTCCACTGGTGGCGAAGGCCATCCCGACACCGACGAACGGTGGCCGTACCTATACCTTTACGATCCGCGACGGCGTCAAGTTTCTGAACGGCGATCCCATCACCGCAGAGGATGTCAGGTATTCACTGACGCGCTCGCTGGATCCCAAGCTCGCCTCACCGGTCGCGATCAACTACCTCGATGATATCGTCGGCGCGAAAGAGCTGGCCGACGGTAAGGCGTCCGACCTTCCCGGCGTCAAAGTGATCGATCCCAAAACGGTCCAGATCACCCTGGTCGCGCCGCGCGGCTACTTCCTCGGCAAGCTCACGTACCCTACCGGCTACATTCTGAATAAAAAGATCGTGGAACAGGGACCGCTGACCGATGGCAAGGTCCATTCGATCGACGCCGGCAACGCCGGCATCGTAGGTACCGGTCCATTTCAGTTGACCTCTTATGTCCGGGGAAGCAAGGTCGTCCTGACCGCCAACGCCAATTACTGGGCTGGGAAGCCGAAGCTCGATGGCATCGAGCGCCCGATTATCCTTGATCCGCAGACACAGCGGAATCTATACGATGCGGGGGAGCTCGCCTACATCAACCTGCAGAAGGGCGACTTCCAGAAGGATCATGAAAATCCTGCCCTGCAGGACCAGATCAAGTCCTGGAAGCGCGCCGCCACCTGGTATCTGGGGATCAACCAGACACAGTACAAGCCGTTCCGTGATGTCCGGATCCGCCAGGCGATCGCCTATGCCATCGATAAGGATGCGATCGTCAAGCAGGTGCTGCTCGGCGTTCCGGAGAAGGCGACCGGTATCCTGCCGGATGGAATGCCCGGCTACACCGCCTCCGTCCAGGGATATCCCTATGATCCGGAGAAGGCGAAGAAGCTTCTCGCTGAGGCTGGATACCCCAACGGCGCCGGACTGCCGCCGCTACAGCTTTCGTTCCGCCAGAAGCAGTCAGATATCACCCATACGGCCGAAGTGATCCAGCAGCAGCTACAGGCCGTCGGGATACCGGTTCAGCTTAATGCGATGGAATGGGGGGCGTTCCTGAACCTGAACAATCACAATAAGACCGACATGTTCCACATGCGCTGGTCCGCCGACTATCTGGACCCGCAGGATTTCCTCTCCCTGCTGCTGACGACGACGGGCACGGAGAACCATACCGGCTACTCCAACCCCCAGGTGGACACCCTCTGTAAGCAGGCGGATGCGGAATCGGATACGGCAAAACGGCTCGCGCTGTATCAGAAGGCGCAGGATCTGATCATGAAGGACGCCCCCTGGGTGCCGATCTACTATCAGGTAGACCTGGAGCTGATGCAGACGAACGTCAAAGGCATCCGTGATAGCCTGATGGGGCATCTCCCTCACACGACGACAACGGTGAAGTAGGTGACATCCTACCGCCGATCGCTACGAAACGGTTTGCCGCTCGCGGCGCTTGCCCTTACTCTTGCCGGTTGCACCGGCAACGCGGGTAATTCGGGTAGCGCTCCGCCGGCGGCAGGCGGCGGTAGTGCGGCATCAGGCGGTTCGGAGATGCCGGGCGTTTTACGAGAGCAGTTGCCGATCGAACCCCCGACGCTCGATCCGGCGATGACACAGGACGTGTTTACCGGCGAGATGCTGCAGAACGCCTATGAGGGGCTGCTCGGCTGGAACACGAAGAATGAGCTGACGCCGCGGATCGCGATGGCCTTGCCGACGCTCAGCGCCGATCGCAAGACCTACACCTTCACGCTACGCAGTGATGCGAAGTTCGCGAATGGGCGGACAATCACGGCGGAGGATGTCAAGTATTCGTTTACCCGAGCGCTTGACCCCAAACTGGCTTCGCCAGTGGCGATGAGCTACCTGAACGACATTCAGGGGGCGAAGGCGGTCGCGGACGGTAAGGCGACCGAGTTGGCCGGAGTCAAGGTGCTGAGTCCGGCGTCGCTGCAGATCACCCTGGTGGCGCCGCGCGCGTACTTTCTCCAGAAGTTGACCTACCCTACCGGCTACGTAGTGCCGAAGGAAGGTATCGCGAAAGGTCCGAAGAGCGCGGCCGGCGCGTTGACGATCGGACCGGAGAACGCCGCCGAGACGGCGAGCGGCCCGTTCAAGATCACATCGTACGAGCGGCAGAGCAAGGTGGTTCTGGAGCCGAATGAGCACTACTGGGGCGGCAAGCCGAAGCTGACCCGTATCGAGCGACCGATCGTTCTTGACTCCAAGACGGCGGTCAACCTGTACCAGACCGGCAGGCTCGATATCGTCATCAACCTGCAGCAGTCGGACTATACCTCGTTAAAAAACGATCCGGCCTTTGCCAGTGACCTGCATCTATTTACGCGCGCGGCGACCTGGTACATGGCGGTAAACCCAACCCAATATAAACCGTTCGCCGATAAGCGCGTTCGCCAGGCGGTGGCCTATGCCGTGGACAAGCAGAGTATTGTCAAGAACGTCACCGCGAGCGTCTTCCTCCCGGCGACCGGGGTACTACCGCCCGGGGTGCCGGGGTATGCCCCGACGCTCACCGGCTATCCGTACGACCTGGAGAAGGCGAAGAAGCTCCTCGCCGAGGCCGGATATCCCGGCGGCAAAGGCCTGCCGACGATCCATATCCTTTTCCCCGAGAAGCAGTCGGACTTTACGCGGCCTGTTGAAGTGCTGCGCGAGCAGCTTGGCGCCGTTGGCTTCCCGGTCGAGCTGAACGAGATGGAGCATGGCGCGTTTCTGAAGGCGCTGCACAACCGGCAGTTCGATTTAGCCTACGGCGCCTGGTACGCCGACTATCTGGACCCGCAGGATTTCCTCTCCCTGCTCTTCCGCTCGGACGCTCCGGAGAATGAGACGGGGTACAGCAACCCGGCGTTCGATGCTCTCTGCGCACAGGCGGACGGAGAGCCGGACCAGGCAAAGCGCCGTTCGCTGTATGCGAAGGCAGACAGCATTCTGGTGGACGATATCCCGTGGGTGCCGATCGCTTACGGTCGGGATGTGGAACTGGATAAGCCGTATGTCTCAGGAATCCAGGATGCGCTGATGAGCCACCTTCCGCACTACACGACCGCCGTGCGCTGAACATCACGCGGCCTTGCACCTCTTCCGTGCGGGGAATCGGCTATCTCGCGGTACACTAGAGGCGTTCGCGCCTTCGCTGCCCATGCTTCGTTACATCGCCACGCGCCTTGCGCTCGCCATACCGACGCTGCTAGCGATATCTTTCCTCGTCTTCTTTGCCGCCTACCTCTCTCCGGCGGACCCCGTCGATATCAAACTGGGCCAGCGCGCTGCACCTGAGGTGAAGGCGCGCGTGCGGCATGAGCTGGGACTGGATCGACCGCCGCTGGTGCGGTATGGGGACTACGTCTGGAAGATCGTCCGCTACGGAGACTTCGGCACGTCCTATACGACCGGCGAACCGGTCACGGCCTTTGTTCGGCGTAGCTTCCCGAACACCGCGGTTCTGGCGACCCTTGCTTTGATCACGTCGCTGGTAGTCGGCATTCCCCTCGGCATCGCGAGCGCAGTCTATGCGAACCGCCTGCTCGACCGTGTCGCCATGGGGGCCGCGCTTGCCGGCGTCGCTATCCCCTCTTTCGTACTGGGGCCGGTGCTCGTCTTGCTGGTTGCCGTGCGCGCGAATCTTTTGCCGGTGACCGGCTTCTCGCTCGGAGATGGCTTGACCCAGCCGCGGTTCTTCGTCCTGCCGGTGCTGGTGCTCGCTGCCCGCTCTATGGCGCTGATTGCGCGGCTGACGCGCTCCGCCATGCTGGACGTGCTCGGCCAGGACTACATACGTACCGCACGGGCAAAGGGCCTCTCAGCCGGAGCGGTGCTGTTCAAGCACGCCCTGAAGAACGCCTTTCCACCGATCCTGACGGTGGCCGGCACGACCTTTGGCTACCTGCTCTCCGGCTCCTTCGTTGTGGAGACCTTCTTTACGATCCCCGGGATCGGCAATCAGTCGATCGCCTCCATAGAAGCGCGCGACTATCCGGTGATCCAGGGACTGACGCTGCTGCTGGCGGCGACCTTCGTACTGATCAATCTGATCGTCGATATTCTTTACGGACTGCTAGATCCGCGCGCTCGTGTCGCGGGAGTCGGCGTCAGCGGGCCGCGAGCCGCCGCAGGCCGATCGGAAGGGGCATAGGCAATGCCGGACGCCAATGTCGACCTTGCTATGCCCAATGCGCCAGGGGACCATGCCGCCGACGTGGCATCATTGGACGGAGTGGCGGGTGACGCGCTTCTGGCGGAGGCTGTAGCGCCCCCCGATCCCGGAACGTGGACACGACTTCGCCGCAATCCGGTGGCGTTTACCAGCCTGCTTTTACTGGGTGCGCTGGTACTGGTGGCGCTGTTCGCACCGCTGCTCGCGCCCTATCCGTTTGCGCAACAGGCGCTGACGAACGCGCATCAGGGACCGTCTCTGCAGCACCTTCTCGGAACGGATGAGCTTGGCCGCGATACGCTTTCGCGGCTGATCTACGGTGCGCGTATCTCGCTTACCGTCGCTGCTTCCGTCGAGGTCGTGGTGGTCTCCCTGGGGCTGATCGTGGGGTTGACAGCAGGATTCTTCGGCGGTTGGCTCGACAGCCTTTTGATGCGGCTGACCGACATCATGCTCGCGTTTCCCGATGTCCTGCTGGCGATCCTGCTACTGGGGACGCTCGGGACGGCGAATGCGAGTCCGGAGCGGTCTATCGCCCTGGTGGTGTTTGCGCTCGGCGTCACCGGCTGGCCGCCGCTCGCACGGCTGGTACGCGGACAGGTGTTGACGCTTCGGAAGCGGGAGTTCATCGAGGCCGCGCGGGCGTTGGGCGCATCCAACCTGCGCATCGTGCTGCGGCACATCCTCCCGAATCTGCTCTCACCGGTCCTCGTGGCGATCACGGTGGATATGGCCGGCATCATTCTGGCCGAGGCGACACTTTCGTTTCTGGGAATCGGCGTCCAGCGCCCCTATCCCTCCTGGGGGCGTATGATAGAGGATGCGCTGGAGTACTACCGGTCCGAACCGCGTCTGGTGATCTTGCCGTCCGTTGTCTTATCCGTGACGGTCCTGGCGCTGAACTTCCTCGGAGACGGCCTGCGGGACGCCCTCGACCCGCGCTCTCGCCGTTCTTAGCGATCGGCTCTAGATATTAACTCTTAGAGACGGTGGCGTCGTAGCCGTTCGCCTTCAGCTCCTTCTGTACATCCTTGGCGCCCTTTTCGTCCCGGAAGGCGCCGACCTGGATACGATACTCCGTCTTGCCGCCACCCGTTTCGGAGACGATGTTCGTCGCATACCCGCGGCCGTTCAGTTCGGCGGCCATACCGCGCGCCGCATCCTGGCTATCGAACGAGCCGACGCGTACCCGGTAGATCGTGTGTGTCGCGGTAGCTGCCGGGGTGGGCGTTGCGGGTGCCGGCGTCGGTTCTTTCGTTGCTCCAGGCGTGTCGTCCTCCGGCGTCGGCGTCTCCTCGGGCGTCGTATCGCTGGAAGCGGCGCTGGGCGACTCGCTCGGCGTCGGTGTGGGGCTGGGCGATGCAGCGGCGGCAGCCGCCTTTTTAGCATCCTCGGCAGCCTTCTTCTTTGCGTCTTCCGCTAGCTTCTTCGCGAGATCGTCTGCCTTCTTCTTCGCTTCCGCTTCGGCCTTCTTTCGTTTGGCTTCGACTTCAGAGGTAGTCTCGGTGATCATCATGGCGTCCACGGTCGGTGTGGCCGTGGGGCGCGTCGCGGTAATAGAGATACCACTGTTGTCCGGTGATGCGACCGCGACCGTCGTGCCGCCTCCGCCGGGATGGGTGGACGGTCCAAGGAGGAAGTATCCGATACTGAAGCAGACGATGACCACGCCCACTGCTAGCGCGACCCACTTAATGATCGAGTTATCCGAGTCCATGTGTCGTTTAGAGCCTCCGTACGCTGCCCTGACAGCGCGCGCAGCCTGAGTGTACGGCGCGCCGCGGGCACTGTCAACGACCTGCCGCTAGACGCTGCCTGCCGCGGCCGCCATCTCCTGCGCCATGCGCAGCGCGCCGATCAGAGGGCTGGCGTTCGGCAGGACAGCGACGAGTCCTGCGGGATAGCTAATCGCCGCAAAACGATCGAGAACCCGCCTGAACGGCGCCTGCAGTAGTTCGCCGACCTCCCAGAGGCCGCCAACGGTCGCGATGGGGATAGGTACGCCTTGAGGGAGATCCAGACGCGCGACCGCCGTTCGGACCTGCGAGCCCAGCCATCCGGCAGCACCGACGAAGAGGTCTGCTGCCTCCCGGTCGCCGGCCTGGGCGCGCGCGGTGATCAGGGGGATCAGGAAACCACGCCCCTCTGCGGAGATCCGGTGACGGGCGAACTCGACAATCTCACCGGCGTCACGGCTCCCGACAGCGCTCATCACGTGCTCTGTCAGCGCTGTCGACACCGCCATACCATCGGCGGCGCGCTGCGTCCGTCGCACGGCCTCCGCCGTGATCCAGCCGCCGCTCCCTTCATCCCCGAACTCCCAGCCGCGGCCACCAACACGTGCGGCGCCGCCCGAGGCGTCCTCCCCGTAGATGACCGACCCGGTACCCGCCAGCGCCATAATGCCGACACCTCCCGGCACCGCGCCGTGAAAGGCGACGGTGAAATCCGGAACCAGTCGCCGTGCCGCCTCGGGAAATGCCTCGCGGAGCGCCGCATCCCAGCGTACGGCGACATCCCCCCTAGAAAGCTTAGCGACACCCGCGACGACAGCGACGACACGGCCGCGTGGGACCTCAGGCTTCTCCCGCAAGCGGAGAAGCGGCGCCGGGCTGCCGTCGGGGTCGGCATCGCCGACGGATTCCCAGATCGGCGGATCGGGACGAGAAGCCAGCGCATACGCGATTCGGACCGATGTCCCGCCGGCATCAATTCCTACGACAAGATCGTTTGTTTCGCTTGCAGCCATCGTTGACCCATGATAGCATAACGATCGTTGTCGGGGCGTGGCTCAGCTTGGTAGAGCGCTGCGTTCGGGTCGCAGAGGTCGGAGGTTCAAATCCTCTCGCCCCGATTTCAAGATGTTATGAAGGGACAAACAGTGATTGTTTGTCCCTTTATCATTTCTGTAAGCCTTCTATTTGTGGTATTTCCTCACAAATCAGAAGGCTTTACTGTTTTTACTCATTATTATTGGAGGTCGTTCCATGGCGGGATGACAAAACCTTCCAGGGATCATACAGTGCCGGCAAAGGGGCGGACAGCCGCATAAATAGGCTGAACGCAACCTTTAGCTGCTTTTGGAAGCAGCCTCGGCGCGCTGCTTGATCGCCGCCAGGGTATCATCCAGGTTGTTCTGCATGGTCTTCAGAATGATCTGCTTGATGAGGCCGCCGACCAGCGGAATCTCCAGCGCGAATTCCAGCGTGGAGTCGAAGCGGGTCGTTGCCTCATCGACGACGGTAAATCGCCAGACCCCTTCGAACTTGTCGTAGTCGCCGGTCAGCTGGCGGAACACACATGTCCCCACTTCCAGGTCCCAAACGTCCTCTTCGACCCAGTGGACTTTGGCGCCGAACTTGGGTACGATACCGACCCATTCGGTAACGGTCCGCAGGCCGTCCGGTGACCGCTCGTTCACGGTAAGCGACTTGACATCCGCCATGAACTCGGGGAACTTCTCGACATCGCGGGCGACGGCGAGGACGGCGGCGCGGGGCGCGGCGATCTGAATACTGGATTCTACTACTGGCATAGGTATAGGTCTAAGGAAAGCGGATCAGGAGTGCTGGACGCCGCCGAACTTGCGGACGCGTCCCTGGTAGTCGACCAGGGCTTCGATAAGGTGCTTGGTTCGGAAGTCCGGCCAGAGCGTATTGGTAACGAAGATCTCGGAGTAGGCGATCTGCCACAGAAGGTAGTTGCTCACCCGCATCTCACCCGCGGTTCGGATCAGGAGATCCGGATCGGGCAGATCGGGGGTGTAGAGGGCGGCAGCGAAGCGGTCTGCCGTCACATCCTCGGCGTGGATCTCGCCACGCTGCGCCATCTCCACCAGTCGCCGTGCGGCGTCCACGATCTCGGTCCGTCCGCCGTAGTTGACACAGAGGTTGAGGGTGAGACGCGTATTGCCGGCGGTGACCTCTTCATCGCGGCGCATTTCGCGCTGCAGCGACTCCGGAAGCTGATCGATCCGGCCGGTGAAGCGGATGCGGACATTGTTCTCGTTTAGCTCACGCAGCTCGTTACGGACGGCGGTCTCGATCAGGCGCATTAGCCCATCGGTTTCGAGCTTTGGGCGGCGCCAGTTTTCAGAGGAGAAGGCGTACAGCGTGAGGTACTTGATCCCGAGATCGGGAGCATCGTGCACCACCTGGCGCAATGCCTTGTAGCCCTGATTATGACCCAACAGCCGGGGCATTCCCCGCTCCTGGGCCCAGCGGCCATTACCGTCCATGATGATCGCAACGTGCTCCGGCACTCGCTCCAGGTCGAGCTTCCCGGGGATGATATCACCGCCGCTCAGCCGGATACGCTTTCCGGAATCCGTCTGACTCATGCGGCGTCGATCTCATCAGCCGTCGCCGCTGGCGCCTGCTCCAGATCTTCGCTCACGGTCTGGTGAAGGGCGCGCCGTTTTTCCGGGTCCGTGTAGACATCCGCCAGACTCTCCAGCTCCGACAGGAACTCGTTGAGCGCTTCGTGGCCGGTGTCCTCTGCCGCCATAGCGGCGAAGAGAACCAGCTCGTACATCATTTCGGCTTGCTGAAGGTTTGACAGGCCGGAAACCAGCTCCGCCAGCGCCTCCGGCGACTTACTTGGTCGCACGAAGGGCTTTGTCGCCTGCGTATAACTTGTGTTGGCCATCGCGGTCACGCCCACCTCCTGTTCTCACTATACACTACGAACGGCCTGCGCCGTTGCAGGCCGTCGGGAAATGTCGCGGATTTCTCAGACTTCCAGAAGCTCCGCCTCTTTGGCCTTTTGCAAAACATCGACTTCGGCCATATAGCGGTCGAGAAGCTTCTGCACGTCCTTTTCAGCGCGCTTTGCCTCGTCATCCGTGATCGCCTCATCCCGCTTGAAGTGATCATTCGCATCGCGCCGGATGTTCCGAAGCGCGACGCGGGATGCCTCTGCCTTGTGAGCCAGCTGCTTCACCAGATCCCGCCGTCGCTCCTCGGTCAGCGGTGGGATAGAGAGGCGGATCAACTGGCCGTCGTTTGCCGGGTTGAGGCCGAGATCGCTGCGCAGGATCGCTTTTTCGATCGTCCCGAGAATGGTGCGATCATACGGTGTAATGGTCAGTAGTCGAGGCTCCGGCACGGCAATCTGCGCAAGCTGGTTGAGCGCTGTCGGCTGCCCGTAGTATTCGATCTTGAAGGAGTCCAGAATACTCGCGTTCGCGCGGCCGGTCCGGAGGGTAGCAAAATCGGCGCGGGCGGCTTCTACGGTCTTCTTGAAGCGACTCTCCATATCCTGGATGATGTCGGAAACGCTCATGATGTTATTTCACTTTCCCGACAAGCGTGCCGATCGGCTGGCCGAGGACGGCGCGCTTGATGTTGCCCGGCACGTTGATATCGAAGACGATGATCGGCAGGTCGTTTTCCATACATACGGCAAAAGCGGTAAGATCCATCACCCGCAGTTTTTTGGCGATGGCCTCTTCGAAGCCGACGACCTTATACGGGACGGCATCGGCATGCTGCCGTGGGTCTTTGTCGTATACCGCATCGGTGCCGTTCTTGGCCATCAGCACGACATCCGCGCCGATCTCCAGCGCCCGTAGAGAGGCGGCGGTATCGGTTGTGAAGTACGGATTGCCCGTACCCGCGGCAAGGATGACCACACGCCCCTTCTCGATATGCCGAATCGCACGCCGCCGGATGAAGGGTTCCGCCACCTGAGTGATGGCGATCGCCGTCTGAACGCGAGTGGGAACGTCCAGCTTCTCCAGGGCGTCCTGCAGCGCCAGCGCATTAATCACGGTCGCCAGCATGCCGGCATAGTCGGCCGTAGCCCGCTCCATCCCTTTTCCGGAGGCGGCAGCCTGCCCTCGCAGGATGTTTCCGCCGCCGACCACAACGGCGACCCCGACATCCTCACGGTGGATATCGGCGATCTCCAGAGCCAGCTTACCGATCGAATCGGCGTCGATGCCGTATCCGAGCTGTCCGGCGAATGCCTCGCCGGACAGCTTCAGAAGGACGCGACTGTAACGGCGGCGCTGTCCCTCCGTCAGATCACCGTTGGATTCGGTGGAGTTGCTCACGCGGTCTCGCCATCCGCCGGCCGCGATACCGCTTCGCCGACCTCGAAGCGGGCGAAGCGAACGATGCGTGCCCCCTTGTATTCGGCAACCAGTTGTCCGACGGTCTTCTTGTCATCGCGGACGTACGGCTGGTTCAGTAGCACGATCTCGCCCAGGAACTTCTTGACGCGTCCCTCGACCGCGGCGTTGATCGCGGCCTGAGGCTTGCCGGCCATCTTCGGATCCTGCTCGGTCTGCGCGACGATGATCTCGCGCTCCTTGGCGATCACGTCGGCGTCGACATCGGCATCGACCAGGAAGCGCGGCTTGGCGAAGGAGATGTGCATCGCCACCTCGCGTCCCAGCGCGCCGTCCGTATCGCCCTCGGTCTCGACCAGAACGCCCACGCGGCCGCCGTCAGCGCCGGCGCCGGTCGTGCTGTGAACGTACGCCGTCACCTGGCCGTTGTCGCCGGCATGGTAGCGCACGAACCGACCGACGACGATCTTCTCGCCGATCCGGTTGATCGCCGCATTGAGCGCGCCGCGCACGGTCTTGTCCTCAAGATCGGCATCGGCATGCGCTTCGGCAAGGAGGGCCTCGACGTTGTCGGCGGTCGAATCGGCGGCCTTCTCGGCGAGAACACGGGAAAGCGCCTTGAAATCGTCGTTACGCGCAACGAAGTCGGTCTCGGAGTTCACCTCGATGATGACGCCGGTCTTGGCATCCGCCGCGACATACCCCATCACAAGGCCTTCGCCGGCCACGCGCTCGCCACGGTCTTTAGTGCCCTTCTTACGAAGAAGCTCGATCGCCCCGTCCAGATCGCCATCCGCCTCGGTAAGCGCCTTCTTACACTCCATCATCCCCAGCCCGGTGCGCTCGCGGAGCTGAGCGACCATTGCAGCCGTAATCGCAGCCATGAAATCGTCTCCTTGCGTATCGAAAAGTATGCGTTCGGTTGTTACGTTTATTACGTTGTTGCGTACGCGGCAAATGGGGGCGGACGGGCCCTTTACGCACCGCCCACCCCCATTATAGCCATTTGCGTGTGCGGTAAGCGCTAGTCGGAAACGTGCGCGTTAGACGTGTTCGATCCGGTATCGGCACCCGTTCCCACAGACACCTGAAGCGGCGCGTCGCCGGTCTCTTCCGTCGCAACCACTTCCGCGGCCTCGCCGGCTACCGGAGCGGCAGTCGCCTCAGCGGCATCGGCAAACGCCTGAGCAAGCGGGCGGCCATCGGCATCGTACTCAAAGCCGGTGCGGGCGTCCTCTTCCATCTGGCGGCGGCGGGCTTCCGCAGTCGTCGCGACCGGCACTACCTCGTCCTCGGAGAGAACGGGAACCTGCTGGCCGGGCTCCAGACCCTGCTCGTCCCACTCGTGCTGCTTGACCTCGATGATCGCATCGGCGATCTTGTTCGAGATCAGCTTGATCGCGCGGATGGCGTCGTCGTTGCCCGGGATGATGTAGTCCACCTCATCCGGATCGCAGTTCGTATCGACGATCGCAACGATCGGGATACCGAGCGAGCGAGCCTCCTCGACCGCGATATGCTCCTTCTTCGTATCGACGATGAAGAGCGCCGCGGGCAGGCGAGGCATATCCTTGATACCGCCGAGGAACCGCTCCAAGCGATCCTTCTCCTCGGTCAGAATCGCCGCTTCCTTCTTCGTCAGTTTGAGGAACGTGCCGTCGCGCTCCATCATTTCCAGCTCACGAAGGCGGGCGATGCGCAGCTGGATCGTGCGGAAGTTGGTGAGCATACCGCCCAGCCAGCGCGCGTTGACAAAGTACTGGCGGGACCGCAGCGCGGCCTCCTGTACGGCGTCGCTCGCCTGCTTCTTGGTGCCGACAAAGAGAATGGTGCCACCGGACAGAACGGTGTCCTGGACGAACTTCTGAGCATCATCGAAGAGCTTCAGGCTCTGGTGCAGGTCGATGATGTAGATGCCGTTGCGAGACCCGTAAATGTACCGCTTCATCTTGGGGTTCCAGCGGCGGGTCTGGTGGCCGAAATGGACGCCTGCTTCGAGCAGGTCCTTCATAGCGATCGTTGCCAAGGCAATGGATCCTTCCTCGGTTTTTGGGCCGCGCCGGATATCCGGCGTCCTGATGAAACGGCCCCCTCCCCCGCCCTTCCGACACCTGGTATTACGGATCGGAACCGAGCACGCGCGCTGACAGACGTCACGCACGGCGGCGGGGTGCGTACTGACTTACAGGGACGCACAAAACCTTCCCGTTATACCACGAGAAGAGGTCCTTTTCAAGCTGGAAACAGACAAAGGCCGCCGACGCACACCAGCAGCAGAGGTTATACTGAGGACCATGAGCGATCAACCGGACGGGACTTTGGCTGAAATGCCGCAGCTTTGCTTTATATCGGATGCGGCTTGGGAGCAGTGGCTGGAAGAGAACGGGACGGCATCCAATGGCATCTGGCTGCAGTTTGCCAAGAAGGGATCGGGCATCGATTCGGTCACCTATCCCGAGGCGGTGGAGACAGCGCTGTGCTTTGGAT
>Ga0105239_10006610_pt1 | contig 13423 bp, 9 predicted proteins | sample KBSC44metaG_FD_92761 | JGI IMG/M metagenome (GOLD analysis project Ga0105239, IMG submission 92761) | Corn rhizosphere microbial communities from Kellogg Biological Station, Michigan, USA - KBS C4-4 metaG | ecosystem: Host-associated > Plants > Roots > Rhizosphere > Soil | place: Michigan, USA... | reverse complement strand
GACGCCCCAAACAAGGAGTGCAGCGATTGATCGATCGAAAAACTCTCCGGAATTCCCAGCCGGTATTTGGGATCCGCGTAATCCCAGCGCGTTTCCTTCTCGACCAGCGCCAAGCGATTGGGCAGGTCGCCATAAACTTTATTCGTCGACATATGAATAAAGGGCGACTCCGGCGTCCAGCGGCGCGCAGCTTCCAGTAAATTTATCGTACCGGCCGCGTTGGTATCGAAATCATCGAACGGAATCTGAGCAGCGCGATCGTGCGAGGGCTGGGCCGCTGCATGTACGATGACACCCGGCCGTACACTCTCGACCAGGTGAAGGATGCCTTCACGATCACGGATGTCAATCTGCTCGTGCTCGTATCCGGGAATTTCTCGGCGCAACCGTTGCAGTGACCATGAGGTATCCCCATCCGGCCCGAAGAAAACGGCGCGTTGGTTGTTGTCGATACCCAGAACCGAGTAGCCAGCCCGATGAAAATGCAGGCACACCTCGGACCCGATCAATCCACACGATCCAGTGACTAAAATGCGCTGTTTTGTCACTTGCCTGCCAGTTCCAACACCGCCGGAGTGCCGGAAGAAATAATCGGTAATAGCGATCCCACGTCACTCCAATTTTACAGTAGGAGCTTCATTTTTTCGTGCGGTCTAGTAGCGCTTCGAGCCGGAGTCATTAGGTTGTAACTTAGTTGTGCCAAGATCAAAAAATTCCGCAACACTCGCGGCATGTCGTCGTGGGCCCACTGGACCTGTTTTGTTATCGGAGGGGAACAGGTCCAGTGTTTACGCATTCATTGTGAGGAGCATGCTGCGCGCTCGGTGAGGAGCATGCTGCGCGCTCGCAGTAATGCACTTTTTGCACTTCGAAGCCCAGCGTGCACTCAAAATATTCTGAGCCGAAGTTTCCGCGCAAATCCTAAGCGAATCCTCAGGCTACCGAGCATATACTTGCCTCGATAGCAGGTAGGAGAGCCACTCGTGAAGGCCGGCGCAGTCGCATCCACGATGAGGACCAATCTAGCTCTGACGATCGAGCGTCAGATTCCGTCCAGCACAGGCTTCCGAACAAAACGACAAAGGAAAGGGGATATTTATCAATGCCGATTTCTTTTTCTCATTGGCGCATCTATTCCGGGCTGCTGCTATGCGCGGCCCTGAGCCGAGGTGCGAATCTACAGAACTCGGGACTCCAGTTGGTGGGAACCATTCCTGTACCGCACTGGAGCATAGGTAAAGCCAGCACGGATCTATTCGGATTTAACCCGGTGACGAGGACCATGTACTTGGCGGACCGTACGAACCATGCGATCACGGTGATCGACACGCACACCAACAGCGTCGTGGGGCAAATACCTTTGGCCGCCACCACCGTCGTGAACCAACCGCTGATTGCTATCGATCTGCAGCAACTTGTAGTCTCCGACGGTGTCAACTCGGTTCTCGTTTGGGACCTACGCGCGCCTCTTGGAACCGCCCCAACAATTTACTCCGTGCCGAATGTTCCCGACGGCATGGATTACGACACCATTAATCAAACGGTTTACGTGGTAAACGATACCGCACCCTATAATTTGACCGGGATCAGCTTGACCAAAAAGACGATCGTGAGCCAAACCCAGATACCCTTCAGCGCCGATCTGATCAAGTTCAACCCACGCGATGGCAAGATTTATATCGCGATGGAAGATGCCGACAATAACAACGCGTCAGCCGGAATTGCGGTTTACGATCCGGCGACCAACACCATGTCGGCGCCCGCAGTGTACAAGGTCGGGTCAATCTGCCCGGGCCACGGAATCGACATCGATCCGATCTCCAACGTAGCGGTGATGGGGTGTTTCCAGGGAACTTCAAACGGTAACCTGGGCATCGATTTAGCAACCGGGAAATTCGTTCAATTCACCGACGTAGGGGGAACCGATTCCATCGTGTTCAACCCCAATCTGCGGCGCTTCTATTCCGGCTCCGGCCTGAATACGGCTACCAGCAGCGGCTGCCCCGCTACTCCCAATGCGCCTCCCTTCGGTTCGCTGGTTCCGGTAGTTGGTGTCTTCGATGCAAAACACCCAACCACTTCGGCCCCGGCAAAGCTGGACGGAGTCGCCTGTACCGGCCGAGGGAACCACATCGCCGGAGTGGATCCGATCACGGGAGATGTATATGTTCCGGTCGCGCAATTTCCAGCCGATCCCACTAGCAATACCACCGGCATCGCCGGCATTCTGGTGTTCCACGACACCACCCATCCAGCGCAAGATTCCGATGGCGAATCTGTAACCAATCTGAACGGTAGTGGAGCCCTTTCAGGCACCGTGCGCACAAAATCCGACGGCGGCCGGCGCACCCGTCTGCAGGCCAACATCACCGGTGTCGCCGGGACATCCGCTTCGCTTACGGTGCCCACGACAGTAGCAATTGAGTTGGTCCATTGCGCCGTTACGACCAGTTCCGCCAGTGCCAGTTGTGATGATTTCTTGCTGGGAGATCCGCTCATCGGCAGCGTCATGACGCTGTCGGTAGATGAAAGCGCAGTGACGCGTGGGACAATCTGTGGCGGGGAAGGGAATTCCTGCCCTGGCGGTTCCGATCACGAGGATTAAGAACTCGATCTCGCAGATCAGCCGCCGCCGCGCCCGGCCCGGACAGGTGTCGAGATGAGCTTGCTCTCCTCGGCATCGCCATTCACCACAACTCCAAAGAAGGGAGTCATCATTTCTTCCCAGGTCATCTGACCGAAGTAGACGGTTTTGTTCGGGTTGGGGTTGAACTTGTTGTTCGGCGAATTGTCGAAGTGAGCGTCCACCCGGAGCTTGGTTCCCTTGGGAATGCGGATCGCGGCGTTGTAGCCAATCTGCCAGTTAAAATCGTAACGCGGCACATTCAGCACTACTTGCTTCCGCCCGTCTGGATACTCCAGCGTCCAGGTTTGGTCCTTACCGCGGACATGCATGTGCGGCATCATGTAGACCAGTTCCGCGTCCTGCTGGAACGTCGCTTCGGCATGGGGGCTTTCCCAATTGGGATCGTTCGGTGGAATGGCGAACTGCTTGGGATCGAATGGCGAGGAAATCAGCAAGGATACATAGCGCCGTTGCGGCGGCTCCTTCGCAACCGTGAAAGCGATCTTCACATGATCCGTAACCGCGGTCCCATTGGGGTTGTAATGGACCACGAAAACGATGTCGGAACCAGCGCGGATCAGCTTAGCGGCGTTCAAAACCCGGTAATCCGCGGCAACATTTCCCGGCAGGTAACAGTCCTGCGCACCACCGCCGGGGAGCGCGCTTTCCCGCAAAATGGCGGCAGCATCAGCATCCAGGCGATTGACATCCTGCGGAAGCGCCGCGAAGGTGGACCCTTTCTCCGGAATCGCCGACCCTTCTTCGTCGCGCGGCTTGTCCATCCATACCCCGAGCCCGTACTTCACACCCGCTTGATGAGGCACATAGCCGGTACAAATGTGATGCGTCACGGCTGGGAACTCCGGTTTGATCTGCACCGAAGTAACCCAGGTATCTTTTGTGAAACCCGTGGGAATGATGACCGTGGTCCACTCGATGACATTGTTCTTCGGGTGTGCCGCTACGTCGGTTACCGGTCCGTTGATGACAATGTCCGGTTGAATCATCCAGCCCTCGGCCCATTGCACCGGATGTGGCGCGTCTTTCGAATCTCCTTCGAGAGCCCCGCTATCGGCCCATTGTGCGATGGTGTCGATTTCGTTTTGCTGGAGGGATCGATCGTTCAGGTAAGGACCGTAATGCGGATCGGCGTTCCACGGCGGCATCTTTCGCGTGGTCACGGCGGCCTTCATCGCTTTGGCCCAGGGTCGCGTGCTTTGGTACGTGAGGAACGACATCGGCGCAACCTGACCCGGCCGATGGCAGCTTTGACAGTTTTTCTGGAGAACCGGAAGTACGTCCTTGGTAAAAGTAACGGGGGAGGATGGATCGGCCGCCACGCCAGCCACTCCCATTGCCAAACCCGCCACAAATAAGCGAAGCATAATCATGGTCCTTCCAATCGCCACCGACAGACTATATCGGATTGAGCTAGCTAAGTCTAGCCGCTTTGCTATTCGCTCTCAATGTTAACCGCGTAATAGGCGACCGTCTTGGTAGGGACTTCCTTGAACCAGTGGGGCGTCTTGGCCGGAATCGTAATTACATCGCCCTTGCCGAGATGGTAAGTCGTTCCTCCTTGGACCGAGGGAGCCCGCATTTGATCAGCCGCGGTCCGCTTGGGCTCGACCATTGTGCCTCCCACTATCAGCGTCGCCTCGCCTTCGACCATGATGAACACGTGGTTAGTATGGTCGTGGTATTCAACCTCACCAGATGTCCGGCGATTTGCCAAAACGACCAAGCCTGGATCGCTCACGATAGGCCCGCCTTTGGACATGACTTCCGTGACCTTGTCGTGGCCAATGTAGTGAACCGCCGCCGGTACGCCGCTACCGAGTAAGACGGCAGCCGCGACCAAGAAAACTGTCGTTGTTAACAAGGTCATTCGCGTCAGCAGAGTCTTCATGGTGTTTCTCCTTTGAGTTGCTTTCAGCGCCCCTAGGGAAGGGCGTAAACAAACATAGCATTGACCGCCTTGGGCGGCCGGACTTCGCCCGCGAGTGATGCCGGTACAGAGGTCGCCCAACTCCCACCGCCAGTCCCAGCGGGGACGGCGACGTACTGTTTCCCTTTAGCCATATACGAAATGGGGAATCCCTGCGCCGAAGTTAGCAAGCGGGTCTGCCAGAGAATCTTTCCCGTCGAGACGTCATAAGCGAACAAGTGGCGATCCCAATCGCCGCCGAAGGCCAAGCCGCCCGCGGTGGTGAGGGCGGCGGTATTAAACGGAGTCGGCATGCGCTGGCGCCACAAAACCTTGCCCGACTTGAGATCCAGCGCCAGGAACTCGCCCAGATTCCCTCCTCCCGCGGGGAATTTGTAATCGATGCGCCGGACCGGACCGTTGCCGCCCTTGCCTAGCACCTTTTCCACTTCACCAAAAGTCGCTCGTTCGCATGTGAGCGCCATGGGGATATACAGCGCATTCGTCTGTGGGCTAAAGGCCATCGCGCGCCAATCCTTGAATCCCATCGTGCTGGGGCACATGTCGACTTCCACGCCGATCTGGGGAATCTTATCGGGCCGGTAGGTTACCTTGCCTGTCTCCGGTCCAACTTCAACCAGATTCTGATATCCCAGGTCCGTGGCGTGTACGAAGGTTCCGTTGGTGCGGTCAATCTGCCAGAGGATGCCCAGCTTGCCCATCTTGAAAAGCGACTTGCGGCCATTGAAGTCGATCAGCACGCTCTCGAAGACTTCGTCCATCTCGTGTGTTTCGCCGCGAAGATGCTGATAGTACCAGCGCATTTTCCCTGTGTCGGGATCGAGCGCGAGCGTGGAGTTGGTATACAGAGCGTCGCCGTCGGTTCCGCGAACCGCACGCGCCCACGGCTTGGCCTGCGCCGTACCCCAATAGACGAGATTGGTTTCCGGATCGTAGCTGCCGGCGATCCACGCATCACCTCCCGCGCGAAAATGCAGGGGCAGGTCGCCCCAGCTTTCACCACCCGGTTCGCCAGGACGGGCAATAGTCGAGGTTCGCCACAGCTCCTTCCCGGTCGCTGCGTCATGACCGGTGATGAAGCAGACATCCTCTTTATACCGGCTGCATCCGTTGATCCCTGCGATAACCTTGCCGCGTACCACGATCGGGCCGGAGGTGTAACCGTAACCCTGCTTGGAATCCGCCACCACGGTGTCCCACACCAGTTTCCCGGTGCGCGCGTCCAGGGCAACGATGTGAGCGTCGTTGGTGGTTCCGAAGACTTTGTCGTCGTAAATGGCAATATTGCGCTGGACACCGCCGGTGACACTGCCGGTGGGGGCCGCCACGTCCCGCTCCTTGGGCTGGTGCTCCCAGATCAGATCTCCGGTAGCGGCATCCAGCGCCTGAATAACGCCGTGTGGATTTGGCAGGTACATGATGCCGTCGTGGACCAGTGGCGCTGACTCCTGCGCCCCGTCCTCCATGGCCCACGACCAAGCGAGTTGGAGTTTTTGAACGTTGTCGCGTTTAATCTGATCCAGCGGGCTGTAGCCCCAGGCGTTGTCAGTGCGCCTCCAGTTAAGCCAGTCGCCCGGCGCCGGGTTGCGGAGCATCGCCTCGCTGACGGGTCGGAATTCCTTGACTTGGGCGAGGAGCCACAAGCTTCCCGCTAACACGAAGGCGATCAGGACGGGCACTCCGGTTCGCGATTTCATGATGTACTCCTCTGGGTGAGTCTATCGCATCCGTTCAGACGGTATGGTGTAGAATCCTGACAGAAGGCGGCGGCGATTTCCTGCCTTTATCGCAAGGGGGAAGCGAATGACTGACAGCACCCTCGCGGCCGGACCGATTCAAGAGATCGACGTCCTGTGGATCAACGCCGGCCTGAGCTGCGACGGCGACACCATCGCCGTGACGGCGGCGACTCAGCCCAGCCTCGAAGACCTGGTGTTCGGAAATTTGCCGTGGATTCCGAAGGTCAATTTTCACAATCTATTCCTGGCTTACGAAAACGGCGATGAATTTCTGGAGCGTTTTCACCGCGCCGTCCAAGGTAAACTGGGGCCGTTCATTCTTGTTGTCGAAGGTTCGATTCCCGACGAAACCAATAAGGCCGAGGGCTACTGGGCGTCCTTCGGAACCGACAATCAAACCGGCCAGCCCATCACCACCTGCGATTGGATCGATGGCCTCGCGCCCCAAGCCTGGGCCGTTATCGCGGCTGGAACCTGCGCCACCTACGGCGGAATTCATGCCATGGAAGGCAATCCGACGGGCTGCATGGGTCTCGCCGATTACCTGGGATGGAAATGGAAAGCGCACTCTGGCATCCCTATTGTGTGCGTACCCGGATGTCCCGTGCAGCCCGACAATTTCATGGAGACGTTGCTATACCTGCTCCACATGGCGGCTGGCCGCGCGCCGATGATCCCGCTCGACGAAGCGCTACGGCCCACCTGGCTGTTCGGCCAAACAGTTCACGAGGGCTGCGACCGCGGCGGATACTACGAACAAGCCGAGTTCGCCGAAGAATATGGGTCACGAACGTGCATAGTAAAACTCGGATGCTGGGGCCCGGTAGTGCAATGCAACGTCGCCAAACGTGGGTGGATGGGGGGAATCGGCGGGTGCCCCAACGTGGGCGGAATCTGCATCGGATGCACCATGCCCGGTTTCCCCGATAAGTTCATGCCGTTTATGAATCAGCCGCCGGGGTCGTTACTTTCTTCGAAAGCCGTGATGACTTACGGGCGTGCGATCCACGCGCTGCGGCGCTTTACCCAGGCGTCGTTGAATCAAGAGCCAAGTTGGCGGGGGCGGACCGATGAGCGCGCAATCGAGCATACCTAGCAGCGATCTAGGGGCCGCCGAAGCCGTCCTGGCAAATCTGGCCAGTGTGTTTTTCGATGCGGCGCCGCAGGCTCTGCGCTCGTCGCCGGAAGCGCACGCACCGACGCTGGAGGATCGCTACCGAGTACTGCTCGACCAGATTCCCGCGGTCGTGTTCATGGCGTACTTGGATCAAGGAATCGGCGAGGCCTACGTGAGCCCTCAGATCGAAGCCACCCTGGGCTTTTCGCAAAAAGAATGGCTGGAGGATCCGGTTCGCTGGTATCGGCAAATTCATCCGGATGACAAAATCCGCTGGAGTAATGAAGCTGCAGAGATGTTTCTCTCCGGGAAGCCGCTGCGTTCGTCCTATCGCGTCATGGCTCGGGATGGCCGCGTGGTTTGGTTTCATTGCGAAGCCCGCCTGGTCCGCCGCGACGATGGCGAGCCGTGGTTCATTCACGGCGTCGGCTTCGACATCACCGAGCTCAAGCAGATGCAGGAGGCGCTGCAGGAAGAACGCAACCTGGTCTCGGCGATCTTCGATACCGTAGGAGCGCTGGTGGTGGTGCTCGATCGCGAAGGGCGCATCGTGCGCTTTAACCGTGCCTGCGAGCAGATGACCGGCTATGGCTTAGAGGAGGCCCGCGGCAAGTATATGTGGGATCTCTTCCTCGCGCCCGAGGAAGCCGCGGAGTTTGGCAATGTATTCCGCCAGGTCCGTGAAAGCTCGCCGTGCACCGAGTATGAGAGTTGCTGGATCGCGCGCGATGGCAATCAGAGAAATATTGCGTGGTCGGCCGCGGTCCTCGCCGGTTCCCAACAAACGCCTACCTACGTCATCGTTTCCGGGATCGATGTCACCGAGCAGCGACGCGCGCAGGCCAAATTCCGCGGCCTGCTCGAAACCGCTCCGGATGCCGTCGTGGTGGTGAACCAAAGTGGGAAGATCGTGCTGGTAAACGCCCAAGTAGAAAAGCTGTTCGGCTACAGCCGCCGCGAGTTGCTCGGAGAAGAAATCGAGAAGCTCGTGCCGGAGCGACTGCGCGGGAAGCATCCTGGCCACCGCAGAAGCTTTATCTCTGAGCCGCGGGTTCGGCCCATGGGCGCCGGCGTGGAATTGTATGGCTTACATAAAGATGGTCATGAATTTCCGGTGGAGATCAGTCTCAGCCCGCTCGAAACCGAAGAGGGCATGCTGATTTCAAGTGCCATCCGCGATATCAGCGAGCGCAAGCATCTGGAAAAGACCATCCTTGAAATCAGCGAGATCGAGCGCCGCCGAATCGGGCAGGATCTGCATGACGGTCTGGGCCAGCACCTGACCGGCGTCGCGTTCATGGGTAAGGCCTTGGAGGACCGCTTGGCGGAATCGTCGATTCCCGAGGCGGGCGAAGCCGCGAAGATCGTGAAGCTGGTGAACGAGTCCATTAAAATGACACGCGACCTGGCGCGAGGGCTGCTGCCGGTGGTCTCCGCGGCCCACGGTCTAATGTCCGCGCTGGAGCATTGGGCCGGCGAGGTCAGCGAGTTGTTTCACGTAAGCTGCCGGTTCGAATGCGACTATCCCGTGTTCGTTCACGAAGAAGTACTGGCGGAACATCTCTACCGCCTGGCACAGGAGGCGGTCACCAACGCGATCAAGCACGGACACGCCCGCAACATCGTCATCGGGCTCGCCGTGGTGAAAGGCGGTGGCGTGCTCACCATTCGGGACGACGGCCGCGGCTTCGACACGGTCCTGCAGAGCCCGCAGGGTTTGGGCCTGCGCATTATGAGCTATCGGGCTAAAATGATCTCGGGATCCCTGAGCGTTCAATCCTCAACGAGCGGGGGAACCATGGTCAGGTGCTTGTTTCCGATTACTGATCGTCTGGTGAATGCACAAAATGCAACCTAGTGCCGCGCCAGCTGCACGAAGCACGGTTTTCATTGTCGACGATCATCCCATCGTCCGCCAGGGACTGGCACTGCTGATTAATCGCGAGCCGGACCTGATGGTATGCGGCGATGCCGAGGAGGCTGCCTCCGCTCTGCGCCGCATCGAGGAGCTGAAACCCAACCTGATCGTGGTAGACGTCTCCCTCAATGGGCCCGATGGTTTGGATCTGCTCAAAGAGATTCGCACCCGCGATGCGGATTTGCCGGTGCTCATTCTGTCGATGCTCGATGAGTCGCTGTACGCCGAGCGCGCGCTGCGTGCCGGCGCCAACGGTTACATCATGAAGCAGGAGGCGACCGATCGCGTGCTGGTAGCCATTCGCCGCATCCTCGACGGAGAGATTTACTTAAGCGATCGCATGGCCAACCGTATGCTCCACCGCTTCGCGAGCGGTTCCCAGGTAGAACAGCGATCTCCCGTCGCCGACTTAACCGATCGCGAGCTCGAAGTGTTCCGGCTGATCGGCGAAGGCCACGGCACCCGGCAGATTGCGCAAGAATTGCACATTAGTGTGAAGACAGTAGAGTCCTACCAGGCCCACATCAAAGATAAGTTGTCTCTCAAGAACGCCCGCGAGCTGATGCAGCGCGCGATTCAGTGGACCGTTGCCGATAAACCCGCGTAATCGCCATACCTGAATCTTTTCTTTCGGCCATCGGGGAATCCCCGATCTCTAAATCAGGTTCATTCCGCTTGAGAGGGTTGCCCTTTAGCGTTTTAATAAAGCGGTACTACGTGCAGTGCAAAGGAGCCGCGCATGCCCACCGACGTTGTCCCTTACGGCCGGAAGACTCAAAAGCCCTCGCCTATTGCGGAAGTTCACATCCTGTGGATCACGGCCGGTTTAGGTTGTGACGGAGACTCCGTCTCGGTAACCGCAGCCACTCAGCCCAGCATCGAAGACGTCATTCTGGGCGCCATTCCCGGCCTCCCTAAAGTACATTTGCACAATCCGGTCCTGGCCTACGAAGTTGGCGACGACTTTCTTAAATACTGGTATCTCGCCGAGCAGGGCAAGCTAGAGCCGTTCGTTCTCGTAGTGGAAGGCTCCATTCCCAACGAGAAGATCAAGAAGGAAGGTTACTGGGCAGCGTTAGGCACCGATCCCCACACCGGCCAGCCCATCACCACCAATGAGTGGATCGATCGCCTGGCGCCGAAAGCTCTGGCGATCGTCACTGCGGGCACCTGCTCGGCCTACGGCGGCATCCACGCGATGGAGGGAAATCCCACTGGCTGCATGGGGCTCGCCGATTATCTTGGCTGGGACTGGCGCTCGAAGGCCGGGTTGCCGATCGTCAACGTTCCCGGCTGTCCGGTGCAGCCCGACAACTTCATGGAGACGCTGCTGTATCTGCTGTATCAAGTAGCCGGCTTGGCCCCGATGATACCTCTCGACGACCAACTGCGGCCGAAGTGGCTCTTCGGTAAAACCGTGCACGAAGGCTGCGACCGCGCCGGCTACTACGAGCAGGGCGATTTCGCGGAAGACTACAACTCTTCGAAATGCATCGTCAAGCTGGGCTGCTGGGGTCCGGTCGTGAACTGCAACGTACCCAAGCGTGGATGGATGAACGGCATGGGCGGCTGTCCCAACGTCGGCGGCATTTGCATCGGCTGCACTATGCCGGGATTCCCCGACAAATTCATGCCGTTCATGGATGAGCCGCCCGGTGCCAGAGTCTCCGCCGGCACCATCGGCATCTACGGCCGCGCGGTAAGGGCGCTGCGCTCCTTTACGAATGACACCGTGAACAAGGAACCGAGGTGGCGGCATCCGCGTGCCGAGCTCACCACCGGTTATCGGCCCAGGGCGTACTGACGACCAAGGAGATCATTATGAGCACCATCACCGCACCCAACGTACAGACTCCCAGCAAGTCGGGAAACCTGGTGGAGATGAACTGGGACCCGATTACGCGGATCGTCGGCAGCCTGGGCATATTCACCAAGATCGATTTCGAGAATCGCCGCGTAGCCGAGTGCCACAGCACTTCTTCGATCTTCCGCGGTTACAGCATCTTCATGAAGGGTAAAGACCCGCGCGACGCCCACTTCATCACCAGCCGCATCTGCGGTATCTGCGGCGATAATCACGCCACCTGCGCCACCTACGCCCAGAACATGGCCTTCGGCGTGCGCCCGCCCGCGCTAGGCGAGTGGATCGTCAACTTGGGCGAAGCGGCCGAGTACATGTTCGACCACAACATTTTCCAGGACAACCTGGTGGGCGTGGATTTCTGTGAGCAGATGGTCAAGGAAACCAATCCCAGTGTGTGGACGAAAGCGGAAAATACCCCTTCGCCGCACGCCGCATTGCACGGCTACAGGACTATCGGCGACATCATGAAGGCGCTGAATCCCTTCACCGGCGGCTTCTATCTGGAAGCCCTGCAGATGAGCCGTATGACGCGCGAGATGTTCTGCCTGATGGAAGGGCGGCACGTACACCCGTCGACTCTGTATCCCGGCGGCGTGGGCACCGTTCCCACCGTCCAGCTCTTTACTGATTACATCGTGCGCCTCATGAAGTATGTCGAGTTCATGAAGAAAGTAGTGCCGCTGCATGATGACCTGTTCGATTTCTTCTACGAAGCGTTGCCGGGATATGAAGAAGTGGGACGCCGCCGCATTCTGCTCGGATGCTGGGGGTCTTTCAACGATCCCGACTACTGCGATTACACCTACAGGAACATGACCGAGTGGGGACGGAAGATGTTTGTCACCCCCGGCGTGGTAGTCGACGGCGAACTGGTCACCACCGACCTGGTCGACATCAATCTGAACATCCGCATTCTGCTTGGCAGTTCCTACTATGACGACTGGCAGGGCGGCCAGACCTTCGTTAAACAGGACCCGTTGGGCAATCCTGTCGATCAGCGGCACCCCTGGAACCAGACCACCACCCCGCGCCCGCAGAAGCGCGATTTCAAGGATAAATACACCTGGGTAATGTCTCCCCGCTGGTTCGACAAACGTACCGGCGACTACCTCGCTCTCGACACCGGCGGCGGCCCCATCGCCCGCTTCTGGGCAACGGCTCTGGCCGGCATGGTGGATTTCGGTTACGTAAAATCCACCGGCCACAGCGTAAAGATCTACTTGCCGAAGACTGCCTCGAAGCCTGAAGTGGAATTTGAATGGAAGATTCCAAAGTGGAGTAACGCCATCGAACGCGATCGCGCCCGCACTTACTTCCAGGCGTACGCCGCGGCAGCCGCCCTGCACTTCGCCGAGAAAGCGCTCCAGGAGTTGCACGCCGGCAGAACCCGCACCTGGTCTGACTTCACGGTGCCTGAAGAAGCCATCGGCTGCGGCTTCCACGAAGCGGTTCGCGGCGTGCTCTCGCATCACGTCGTCATCAAGAACGGCAAGATCGCGAACTATCATCCCTATCCGCCCACGCCCTGGAATGCCAACCCGCGCGATTCCTATGGCACGCCGGGTCCATATGAAGACGCGGTGCAGAACACGCCGATTTTCGAAGAGAACGGACGCGATAAGTTCAAGGGCATCGACATCATGCGCACCGTGCGCAGCTTCGACCCCTGTCTGCCCTGCGGCGTGCACATGTACGACGGCGGCGGCAAAATTCTGGAGACGCGCCATTCGCCCATGTTTGGTTCCGACGGGTCTGGCAACAACACCTGAGGACGACTCATGCCGGCACAAGCGGATTTCCAGCAGCGCCTGAAGTCGATCGAAACCTTGCTCGGCGAGATCGAAGCCAGCGCTGATCCCAACCTGCGGACGCGCGTGCAGGAGTTGGTGCAGTTAGTCATGGACCTGCACGGCGCAGGGCTCGAACGCATGCTGGAGCTGATCCGTGCACCCGGCGATGGAGGCGAGGAGCTGGTCCAAAAGCTGGGCCGCGATTATCTGGTGGCGAGCCTTCTGGTCTTGTACGGCCTTCACCCGCTGAACCTCGAAGCTCGCGTCATACAAGCCGTAAATAAACTGGATGCGCGCGAGGTGGAACTGCTCAGCCTGGAACGCGGAGCCATCCGTTTGCGTATTCAAGCCAACAGCCACGGCTGCGGTTCCACCGCGCAGGCCCTGAAAGAGATGGTCGAAGACGCCATCTATCAAGCCG
>Ga0105239_10006609_pt1 | contig 13424 bp, 21 predicted proteins | sample KBSC44metaG_FD_92761 | JGI IMG/M metagenome (GOLD analysis project Ga0105239, IMG submission 92761) | Corn rhizosphere microbial communities from Kellogg Biological Station, Michigan, USA - KBS C4-4 metaG | ecosystem: Host-associated > Plants > Roots > Rhizosphere > Soil | place: Michigan, USA... | reverse complement strand
GAGCTTGGTGTTCTTGGTGCTCTTGGTTTCTAACCCACTGGGGAGACCAAGCACGCCACCTACGATAGCCCAGAGTGATCGTCAACTAACTACTCGTCCTACAACTACACCCCAAACTACAGGTTTCCAACCCAGAGCGAGATGTGTTTGGAGTCATTGAGGGAGTCCAGTTGTACATGATCACAATTTCCAACCCTACAAACATCACAACCAACTGGGAATATCGACTCAACCGGCGGATAAAGGCATTTCCTCCGGGCAAAGCCTCATACATACACAGGGATGTTCCAAATTACGAGGCCCATCTCGGCGCCTAGCTCCGCGCTTGCATAATAATATACGGAGTACAACATCCCACATCGGGCAGACACGGCGGACGCAAATCGATGCACATCCAGAGCATCCCAGAGTATCTCCCTCAAACGACCAGGTGTAGCCGACGAAAATCCGGGGTTAAATCTCCTAGCCTCCGGTAACTAGCAAAACTTGATCTACCACCCAATGTGGGAGCTTTGTAACTCCATGGGAGGGAGGGCGCCACTGTACCCCCTCTGAAACTTGCAGATACCCCGTCTTCGTCGGCCTTTGAAATGGCAAAAGGTCTTTGAAAGCCTATTCTAGAAGTCTGGCAACTGACTCAACGCACCGACCCGATTCGCCCCGGCCGCCTCTCCGCCTGTGCAGGTTGTAATACCTTCCATTCTACAGGGCACTGCCTCATTGCTCATTTGTTCACTTCGTGTTCAAGTTCCGTGTGTGAGTTTCCCTCGGACAAGCATTTCAACGGAAGTCTCTACAAACACTGGCGTTGGCTCAAGCTTAGGATAGTTTCTGCTTGGCGGTGAGCCGGATCGACAAGCATCCTCCTCCATTTCGCTGCAATGTCGTCAGGCGACCTCAGCATACTGTTACATCCAGGTTGATCGTCTCGAGCACCCGAGGCCTTCTGGTAGGTCGACCAGCCATCCAACTTCACCTTGCCCACCTCCGCCCAGCATTGCTTCAACTAGCTTATGTGGCGCCACAAGAGTTCCAAGCTACTTGGCAATTGACGCCTGTCCCTGTGGATTGGCTCACGATCCCCGCGTCCTTGCCCCAGCATGGGTGTTTGGGGGTACAACGTCCGCCGGTGGGATATACGGATCCTAACCCTGGCCGAGAGGCCCTGGTTGAAGGCAATCTCAATGCCTCGAGAGGGAAACTCCAGGCTGAGTCTTGCCCTAGAAATTTTCGAATCCTCGACTCCCAGGGTGGGAATACTTAAGAACGGGCTTTGTCCCCCCATTTTCGAAACACCCACCAGTCGATCGCCCAAGGCTTTTCTCGTTGTGCTCGAATTGAGAAAGACAACTCAGTCTGATCTGAACCGATATTTCTACTTCCACTTTCTCTTCGATCACATCTATCCACATATCCGCAATGGGTGGTGGCGGCGGCGGAAAGCCCCTCAATATTTTCAGGCTCGGCCGATCTCTTGAGGATGAACCAAAAGAAGTCCTCAATTGGCGACTATGGTTTGCCGTCTTCTCCTTTGGTATCATGGGAGCCGCTCGCGGAGTCGACGAGGGTTTGATCAGCGGTTCGAAACACCCCAATCACTTTGTGAAGTAATCAATCACTGATCATGACATAGGAACATTCAACACGAAGGATTTCCAGAAGCTTTTGCATTTCGACGAGCTAGACGAGGAGGCCTATGCCAATGTGAAGGGAAACGTCTCCGCCATGGTTCAAATCGGTAGCGTCGGTGGTGCTCTTCTTGCCTTCATCCTTGCCGATCGTATTGGACGTCTCTGGGCAACCCGACAGCTTTGCATCCTTTGGATTCTCGGTATCGTCATTTTCTTGACAAACAACGGTCGTCTGGGACAAGTCTATGCTGGCCGATTCATTGCTGGTCTTGGAATCGGTCAAACCACTGTCATTGCGCCCGTTTACATCTCCGAAATTGCTCCCCGGGCTGTTCGAGGTCTTTGCACCTGTGTCTTTGCCGGATCTGTGTATATTGGTATCATGGTAAGCCGCATGCTGTAAAGTCTGAAGATCAAGATCAATATACTGACTCCCTTTCCCTAGCTTGCATATTTCGCCTCGTGGGGCAGCAGCCTGCACATCAACAAGAACAGCTACAACTCCTGGGTGGTGCCCACATCGCTCCACCTGATGTTCGCCGGAATCATCTTCATTCTGTCATTCTTCAACTACGAGTCCCCGCGTTTCCTCATCAAGAAGGGCGAACCAGAGCATGCCATCACTAATCTCGCGCGCGTCCGAGGCCTACCCGCGGATGACGAGTACGTTGTCTCTGAGATCAACGGCATCAAGCACCAGCTCGCTGAGGAACAGGAGGCGACCATGGGCCAGGGTGCCTGGGGCTACGTGCGCGAGATGTTTTGCATGCCTAACAACTTCTACCGCATCTACCTTGGTCTCGGTACGCAATTGCTCAGTCAATGGTCTGGAGCCCAGAGCATCACGATCTATGCGCCCGATATGTTTGCTCTGCTTGGAACGAAGGGCCAGAACGAGAAGTGAGCTTTTCCGCTTTGATCATAAATTAAATTGCTTTTAACACCCATCTAACTATGTTGACACAGGCTTTTCGCAACCGCGATCTTCGGTGTCGTCAAATTCGTCGCGGCCATCATGTGCGCGCTCTTCCTCGTCGATGTCGTCGGTCGGAAACGATCTCTGGGCATCGGAATTGGTCTTCAAGCAGTCTCGATGTGCTATGTCGCCGCGTTCTTGACCGCCGTCCCCAACATTGATGAGGATACGGTCTTCACACCGTCGCAGAAGCACGCCAGCACCGGTGCCATTGTCATGATTTATCTATCGGGCTTCGGGTGGGCAATGGGGTGGAATTCAAGTCAGACTCCCCCCCTGGTCGGGCTAGTATTCAATGATAGAAAATGCTAACCGGCTGTGACTTTTAGTCCAATATCTCCTGAACGCCGAAATCTATCCTCTCCGGATCCGCGCCATCAGCTCTTCGCTGGTCATGTGCTTCCACTTCGGTAAGTTCGCAACCCGGCCCCCCTAGGAAAAACCAAACCAAACCAACCTGCTCACAAATCACGTCCACAGTCAACCAATACGGCAACTCACGCGCGGTGCCGAGCATGCTGCTCCCGACGTCGGCGGGTGGGATGTCGCCGAAGGGCACATTCTGGTTCTTCACGGTGATCACGGTGATCGGCGGGGTGTGGGCATGGTTCTTCATCCCGGAGACCAGCGGCCGCAGCCTCGAGGGCATGGACGCGCTGTTCCGCCTGCCCTGGTACAAAATCGGGCGCTACGGCCAGAAGGATGCCGAGACCAGTGACCAGTATGCCAGGGAGCGCGTCCTCGAGGAGAAGAGTGCCGCGGCGGGTGGCGCCACGCAGGTCGAGGTCGTCACGGGCGACGAGGCGGCGCGGGAGAAGACCGTGTAAGTAGTTCAACGGAATTGCGGATGATCGAGTTAGTTGGTCGCTTGGTCTGGGATTCCTCAGTCCAAGTTGGACTATGTTTGAAGCCCGCCATGGTTTTGGGAAGATCAAAGGGAAACAAACGCCTTATGATGGTCATGTAGCCACAAGTGATAACCGAATTGAATCGCCAAATTGCAATTATCTGAACCAACATACTACTTACTATTCAACGCCGGATCGCCTTTCCATTCACAACTATCTGTGAGGCAGAGACAGACCAGCAAGCCTTGCCGTTCAATCGTGTGAAGCTCTGGAATAAAACTAGCATAGTAAGTAATTAGTTCAATTACTGTTCGGAAAATTCGGAATATAATCTCCCCTGCCGGGTGCGACCTCCAAGTTAAATGTATATCAATTAGCATGGCATGGCACGGCATCTTACGGGCCATACCCATGAACATGCTAGCTAGCATCGCGTCTGGGAGAAACATACAGAGGCTCTCTCTTGAGTCTTTCACGACGTTTCTAACGCAACCTCAGGCAGGCTGTGTGCTTCACTGTAAATGGCATAGGACATGTACATAGTCCACAACAGGCACACTCGAGGTACTTGAATAACTAGCCTCGTCAACCCCCAGCACAGTCCAGACAAGTCATCATGCCAGCACTCCCTCTCACATCTCACTCCTCCCTCCCGGCCCACCTCACAATTTACTCTTCGCACCATCGACCACCCTCATCGAGGCCCTGCCATTGGACAGGACAACCTTGCCCTCGACCTCGGTGACGAAGCGGATCTCCTCGAAGCCGCCGCCGAGCTGTTCGCCGGTGCGCCAGATCTTGACGACGATCTTGACGCCCGGCTTGACGGGCGCCGCAAACCGCGCCTGGAAGTCCTTGATGTTGGCGGGGTCGCTGCCGCCCAGCTCCTTGAGCAGCGCATGCGCCGACGCATTCCAGCTGAATAGCCCGTGCATGATCGCGCCGCCGAACCCCATTTTCTGGCCCGGTTCGGGCGTCGCGTGCAGCGGGTTGTAGTCCCCGTTTAATCTGCGGGTGAGTGCAGGTTAGGAGGTCGAGGTTTCTGGAAGGAAGAGGGGGGGGTTGTTTGAAAATGGCCGAAGCCAAGGGGGGAATGTAATGAATGGGTGTCGCTTACCTGTACAAATGTGCACTGTCAGGCGTCAGCTGGATCTCGTGGACCTTGTCCGGGGCATTCTCCCTGCCCTTGGGCGGCGGGTAGTTGACGGTCGCGGGGCCCTTGGGTCCTCCCCAGCCGCCCTGGCCGACGAAGAAGCCGCTGCCGATGGCGCGGGTGTACACCTCTTCGGTCTCCTTGTCGACGATGAGCGTCTCGCTCTCGACCACCGTGCCGGGCTTGCCCTTGTCATACACGCCGAGCACTTTGCTGCGCAGCTCGAACTTGCGGCCCTCGGATGTGGGTGGGAGAGGCTTGAGGAACTCGATGCGGCGCTGCCCGTCCAGGACTCGCCGCGGGTCGAGTTTCGGCACACCTGGGATCGGGTTGCTTTCTTGTGCCGCGTAGAAGTCGATTACTTCTTGTGTGGTCTTTTTGAATGCTGCGTGTGGTCGGGGAGATTAGCTGGAGTGAGGGATGGCGTGTGGGAGGGAGGTGGAGGGCAGGCGATTGGGACTTACGCAGGATGATGGCGTAGGTTGGGAAGACGGCGAACTTGGGGTGTAGTTCCTGTGGATGGCCGTCAGAAATCTGTTCACATAGCCCGTGAGGGTCTCAATCTCTTGGTCTTCTCTTACATAGATAAAATGTAATTCATCCTTCGCGGTGGCACCGATACTGACGGCGAAGAGGAGGACATCTCGCTTGAGCCACGAGACCTCTTGTCGGGGGTATTCGAATCCGACACCTGGGCCTGGCATGTTGGGCGGCTGTTGTGTGGCTAAATGGGAATTGAATGTCTTGCTTGAAACACTCAACAGCGTGCTCAGGAGCGAGAGGGATAGACAGCGAGAGGGAACGTCGACATGGAACAAAGGCAGACTGGTTCACTTGTAGAGCTATGGATTTATGCGGGGAATCAGCAATCACCTCACCGAGTCGAGGTACCGAGGCAATTCGCTTTGTTTCAGGGCCTTCGGTCGGCCGATGGGGATTCGGTGGTTTGGCTGGGATGCCAGTGGGACTGGGAATACCGGGGACGAGACGAGATACGGGGCTGCTGATAACTAATCGCCAATAACAGACTTCGCAGTCCAAGGACGCCTTGCTCCCCTCGGCTATCCGGTCGGCAATGATACAATAAAACCAGAGAAATTGAAGTCATGCCATGTTGATTTTCCGGTTCTCTCTTGATTCTCTCAATCTCTATTCATATGTCCATTCTTGAATAAAAAAGCTCCATGTTGTCAAAAATCAGCATCAACTCGTGGGGTATCTAGTGTAAAAATAAACGAGGAGCTTGAGTTTTCGGTTCCCGGGATTTTTCTTCATTACGGTCATGGGTTCATTCCATTCTTCGATCATTGCAATTCTTCCGCTGGTATTAGGCGAGAACCTCTCTTCGCTCGCTGTCCGCCTTTCTCATCCCGTCATTGGTGCTGTGTGAATTCCTTCGCAATCGCTGGGAAGTGCCATGACTAACTCTGCTTGGGGTTTTGGGAAACCGACGACCACCCGGAAATCATGCATTGGTCCCACGCTTTCATATCAAACGGCCCACCTGGTTGCTATGCATGACGCGAGAAACAAAAAGTCCAATAAAATGAGTGCACATCCACTGTGGAAGATTAACACATTCTGTATTCGCATGAGCCAGCAGCGGTCCGTGTTCGGTCCTCGGTTGCTAGCTCATAATCGATCTTGATGTCGAGGTCACGGCGGTTCTTGTTGTTGGGCTTGTTGGAGAGGAATCCACGCACGTGCTCACCTTCCTCTACAGTCAGGACTTCTCGAAGATAGAAAACCGTCTGTTTCCAGTGAGTGTATTTGGTGTGCGGACCCGTTGAGAATCGAATGGGTTTATGGCATGCTTGGAAATCGATATCGAACCAGGCAATGAGAGCGTGAATGAAGTCGTTCCTTTGCACTCGTAATTGGAACGGTTCCGAGAATGCCAGGTCAGCAACCTGGACGGTGTTGAGGTCGATGGTGAAGACTGGGCAAGGATCTGTGACCAGCGCTTTCAGTTCCACTGTGTCAACCAATGGTTCTGTCAATGCACTCTCCTTCATGGGCGAGTAATCGAACCCATAGACGTTGTCCCAGACTAGACGATATCAGTTGGATATTCTCACACATCTTTTGCTGTTCCACTTACATCCGATCTTATCCTCCTTGTACTCTCCATCTTCAATGGCTGCCATATAGATGGTAGCCCTGTCTGGGAAGATCTTACCTCCTTGGGTCAGATATTTGTCTCGAGCATAGAGTACGGTATCAAGCATGCTCTCGTAGAGAAGGAAATATCCCATCCACTCAGAAATGATGATATCAACCTTGCCATTGTTCAAGTGTTGGACTGGCATTTCCACCTCTTCCATTTTGCCCTGTAGGAGTGTAACCTTGCTGGTTAATCCGTTCACTTCGACAATTTCTCTGGCTTTGTTGATGATGCTCGACATGTCCACGCCGATCACATGTTTTGCGCCAGCCTTTGCGGCGAACCTGGAGCGGTCAGGAAAATTTACCCGGGTTGTGGCCAAGGCACTCACATGCTGAGGATGCCAGTCCCGCAGCCAACGTCGAGAACGACCTTGTCCTTGAAGAGATGCTTATTCTGGTAGATAGAGTCTCGGTATGACCGGGTTCGAACTTCATCTTTCTGCGATTTGACATCAGAAAAAGTCGGAATGGCCGTGGGGAAGAAACTTACCAGCATTTCTTCGTGAATACCATGATGATCATAGCCGTGGGAAAGTCAGCGAGGTCTCTTTCTTCATTGTAGCCCACATCCTATTACCTAGTAAAGTAGCGGACTTCAGAGTGTTCCATGCCCGCCATTCTCTCTTCAGTGGTCATGGCCGCTAGGTCGGCCACGGAGGGCCCAGGCTTGGTACCGTTCATGTCTGGTATTTTCGCGAGGGGAGGGTTGAGGGGATATTAGAGGAAGAGGTCGAAACGAGAGTTTAGGAGGATCTAGGAGAACAAAAGATATACTCAGATCTGAGATGATGTGAGAATTCTCGAGCCTCAAAGACAGAAATCTAAAATAGACTTTCTCGAGGCCTAGTCTGAATGCTTGTAGAATTATTTCTAGTAGCGCAGTTGAAGTTGCAGTCGGTCGCCTGTCAGATCCGATGTGGCAGGGTCACGTGAAATATACGGCGGAGTATAGTAATCAGCAAGGATTAAGTTCGAGATCTCTGTGGGAGTGAAAGGGTTTTTCCTATATATAGTACGCCCAGGAGAATAAGAAGATACGCTTAGTCCCAAAAATCTCAAAAGTCCTGCTGGCACTATCTTCTAACTACTTTCAAGCAGCTCAGAGGCATTTCTATACATAGTAAAAACACAAAGCGGGCTCAAATAAAAAACAAAAAATATGGAGTTGGCGCGAATCGAACACGCGACATCTCGCAATTAAGGCTTTGCAAAGCGAGCGCTCTACCCCTGAGCTACAACCCCTCGGGACATATCTGTGGCTGAATTTCAGCTAGTAGAAAATATGAATCAAAGATCCTCCAGGGGGCTTCTTGAGGGGAAGGTCTAGCCTAGAAGAAAAGTCGTGGCAATTGGTCAGATTGGATAGGCGGGAGGGGCCGAAGGGCCGAGTATGATTCGCAACTCAACACCTATCCCCCTTCCTCGAGAAAGGACTTCCAATAATCAGGGCATAGTTAGGATCACTAAACTTCCGAAAGTATTGGGTCTGAATTACCTGAAAAGTCTACAGCTTTTAGTACCCGGAGGCCTTCCAAAATGGGGACTATTTCCTGAAATGGGACTCGACTCGTACGAAAGAATGCTACCAATATTTTGTACTCATGCCAGAATACCAGGTTGATGGTGCTTACAAGTTACGATCACTGACGCCAGACCATCCGCGATGTGATATAATGTTGACTAATATCCTCATCGGTCAAGGACTCAAGGTTGTAGTCACCTTGAAGTTCTGGTGCAAGTCAATACTATTCCAGAGAGATTGGAAGACATGGAACTCCCCACTGTGCAATTGCCTGGGATGCGACGCTGTCAGGCTGAGACCAAGAAACACACTGCGAGAACTCCCACCACCAGAAGTCATGCACAGCCCCGTGTTGGAACTTTCGCCAAAACCTGGATCCCTGAAAGCTACACAACATGAGCTGTGCCGTGCCTCTCCACCTGCACCCTATCATGCCACAAATCCATCCCAGGCGGCCTTAAACCCCGCATCCCTACGTTGCAAATGATGGGGATTTGCAACATGTCCATGACGATCGTGGAATTGTAACACACGGACCGCACCGCCTAAGCCACTCCTCCCGGCCCCGACACGATGCTTCGCATTTGCTTCAAGCTGTCGCAGGCCCCAGGATTGGGTGGCACAAAGCTCCATGTTGGTGAGATGCTACCCATGAGAGTGATGTTCGGCCCCAGGGAGCCTTGTTCTTACCCCGGTTCTTTGCCCGAGGGCCCTGCCTTTCAGGCGGACTGATGCCTAGAGGGCAGCCAGGCGGAATGATCAGCTCGTCTGAATGCCCTTCCCTCAATATAGCCTCTTGTTGGGGGCTTCGTCAAAATGGCTCACTCTGTGCATATTCCACCCCTTGTGGCTCAGAGTCGAACCATTTCGCTGCTAGCCCTATGTTGCAGCTTCTCAACCAAGATAGACGATGACAACAACGCTTTCCCATATGCTCGGTCGCGAATCGTCCGAGAAATCTGGCACAGCAGCAAGCTCGGATTCGGGAAGAACAGTTGCGGAACGCAATTATGCCTGCGAGCAGGACGATAGTGTGGTTAAACATGCAACGATTCTTGACATTGATCCGTCTTCTCGTCTCCCAAGGGACGGGATGACATTCAGGAAGCCCACTATTGAAAGTCTCCTTCGCCATGGTCCCGCTGAAACCATGAACGAAATCAAGGGCCACAGAGCAAACATTCGTTGGGTTCACCTGCGATCGAATTGCATGAGCTGGGTAGAGGACTTGATGGAGAAGGTTTGTGAGGAGAGGCATATCCCCCTGCAAGAAAATAACTCCCAGCGGCCATCCACCCCCTCTCAGATCAACCCGCTGTTAAGGAAAGACCTGTGGGCTCATCTCTTCCACGGCAAGGCATCTGATCAGATCCAGACACGGTTCATGGGACCCACCTGTACTCCATTCTCGATTGATCTGGAGGATGAACAGTCTGACTCAACTAGTGAGTCGACCAAGGGTCCTAGGAATAACCTCGTCCTGTACCTGCCTTACCTCAATTGGGAGCTAGCACAGTCATGGAAGCAAAGACAAGAATTGGTCCGAGAGGTCAGAGAAGGTCGAGAGATTCATGAACAGGCCGACAGCGAGTTAATCAGGAGATACCTACACCATGATACCGCTCCACTCCACGATCGCCGCACTCTTCACCAAGCATACTACCATGATTTTGGCATGACCAGGTCGCTCCCAAAGTACGACCAAGTCATGCAAAGATTCACGGCAGAGATGACCTCGGAGCAGGAAGCAAAGCTCCTTGTGGTGGATCAGCTATGGCTCTGGATCATCAAAGGAAAGGGCCCCAACGGGCAGGACGGTGACGAACCTATGCCGGACCTAGTGGTCACAGCTTTCCCGGGCCGGTTCAATGGATGCTATGATTCCGCCGATGTATATCACGGCATCATCGAACACCTCGAACGCGGCCTTGAGCCTCCTCTGCGCAGCGCAAATGACCTAGCCGCCGTCATCGTTGAACACTGCACCGGTGTGTTCTTCCAACGCCAACTTGAAGCCGACAAATGGTTCTTGGAATTCTACGCTGCCGCCATCGGAGTGATTCGCGACAAGCAGAAGACTGCATTCAAGCGGTTCTGTGATACATCTCAAGAACTCGAAGAGTTGCAGATCAACCAGACGTCACTGGTTGAAGTATCCCGCAAGCTCGAAGACGCCGCCTTCTCAATCAGCGTCGAGACAACACTTTTCAGTCAGATCAAGGACATTATCGACGAGCTGGAGTGCATAGACTACATCCTGGGACGGCAGGATGACATGGTACGGGCATTGACGCGCACCCAGAAATCCCGCAGTTTGCGCACTGTAAGCGACATTGTCAAGGAACGGAGAAGCACATGGGCAGGGATCGCGCTGACGGCGAAGGCCGCGTACAGCGAGATCCAGGCGCAGATGGACCTGAAGCAGAAGCAAAGCAGTCTCGCCGAGGCAAGGACGAATCGATATCAAGTTGAAGACTCAGCAAGGCATGGCCGGATCATGCTCCTATTCACCGTCGTCACCATCATCTTTCTGCCGATGTCCTTTCTGGCCACGTGGTTTGGTATGAACATCCGGGAGAAGGAAAATGGTCAGTTAACACTTGGGCTCATTTCTGCTGTGGTGTTCCCTATTTCAATTGTGATTGCCGTCGTGGCGTTGATCTTTGCTTTCAGCCAGAGGTTGAGGGATTGGCTAGCCGGGTGTATTGAGAGGGTCATTGATGGTACACTAGGTCTCTTCGGCATTCGTGGCAGCAGGAGCACTACTCTGAGTCCGCATTCGGGGGTTTACAGGGATAGGGACAGGCCAAGGCGGTTCGATGTGAGGCTGAGGAGACTGACGGAGACGGATCTGGAGGATGATATCGACGGTAGGAGGCATAGCGAGGATCCAATTGTGTAGTTGGGGATGGCTTGCTCGCACAGACTGTACGATCAAGATGCTGGCAATGGTAATGCATGCTTGTTGGCTCTATGGAGGGACCTCATAATGGGACCCTTCCAAACATCGCGCTGCAATGGAGGGATGGAGACTGGTCTGTCTGACTGGAGGCGCGAATGATCAATACCGTATTGCTGGTTATGGATTCAACTTTGCTTCGTTCACTCAACTTCAACTTGGGGAATATCTAGAGCTTAGGGCTCAACTTTTAAAATGCTCACCAAAGGTATGAGACACTCAACCAATTCCACTAAGCATCACACACACTATCCAGATTCCGATGGACTTGGTCGCATCGTTCTCTGTGCTGTGATGGTGCAATGCAATTCTATGCAAAGCAGCGCCCCCAAGGTAGCAATGGCATTTACCATCTCCACTTCCCAAATCCGTTCCATAACAAAATCAGAGAGACAGGGTCGAAGCATTTCGAACAAAGCTCCGAGCATAGGCCCCCTTGAATTCCTACTCGCGAGAGTTCTGCATTCCATTCCACCCGTCGACAACTTTTGGAATTTCGAGTGCTCTTGAGGAGGACTTGGCTGGTATCCCAGATTCAATTTCGCCCCGGCACCACATGAGATAGATAATCTTTGTCGCATTTCAAATCCAAAGGTCTTCAGCATCAAGAATCACCCACGCCTGCTCGTCGTCGCCTAAGTTAACGTCGACCAGTTCGTCTTCCTCAGCAACTTCCTCTGCAAAGCTAGTGGCGGCCGGCTCCTGAGGTTTAACGACACGGAGAATGTATTTCAGAGCAGTCTCGACTTTGCGATCAAAGGTCCTATCATAGCGTCAGTCATCACAGTTCATCAATGGGCCATCATTCATCATTCAGCTGTACTTACCGATCTTCTCGAAGCTCAGGAGTTGAAGCCACCACGAAGGTCCACGCGATGATTTGATCCTGCGAGATTAGCTCCCAGAGCACAAGCAAATCTTGCAGGCTGTCAGCTAGAGTTTCTCGGTTGTATCTGACGATCTCCATGAAGTCTTCAACCGCTCTAGTGAACTCGCGGCACTGGAAGTAGCTTTCGAAATCGTAACGGTCCAATTCCAGTCGGGTGATGTCGAAGTCCATGACGGCGGTCGGGGTATCGAATTGTTGTACGAGGGCGATCTAACTTGTGTTTAGCTCAGTTCTAGTTGATAGGAACCGTGGTCGATGGTGTTAAGGGGTTGAAGAAGAGATGGGGTAATGAGATGAAAGATGATAGCACCTTTCTGAAAAGAGCTCTCTCTATCTACCTGGGGAGGCTCTAGGTAGGTGAAGTCAGTGGTCTCTTGAGCAACACTGCCTTTACCAAGCAGCGCGACAAGGCTAGTCGCGTTATGCATCATGAGGCAGCTCTCATACAGGATAACAAGTGTGATGTGCTACACCGGTATCCCAGGGAACACGAGAGTCGACACATATGTGAATACGCAGTAAGTCCCTAATTAACTAGGCATCCATGAATCTTCACGTGTACGTCCAGTCCCCCTAGGTAAACCATCCCACGCACCCTCCCTCCCCATCTACCCTCCCCCAAAATTCACACATTGATATATTCCAGTTCCGGAAATCCCTCCAACATCCGACGAAAGCGATTCCCCTCTAAGCTCCCTAGAAGGAGTTGGGGCGATAACCTAATACGTCGATGGCGGATGTGCCAAAGTGGTTGGTTGGTGGGCCCGCCAGAATATGTGTTGTCAGGGGTTGTCCTCATGTATTCCGAATGCGAGAAAAGCATCTCGAAAAGAATGGCCGGTATGAGGAGGGTTCGACGCTCTCTGAAGCCAACTTATCATTTTTTGTGCCTTTTTTGGATATTCCGGTTTTTGTTGCGCGGGTTGTGGGAAGAGGTGTGCGAGGCTAGGTGAGTCTACCTCTAAGGCTGCGTAAATATAGTATGAATGTTATTACCACTACCTAAATGTAAACATGTTTGAGATTGAATTCTTAAATATAGTCTTTCCTCAATCCTTCTTTCCTTTCCCCCTTCTCAATCCTATGAGATCTTTCCCCAACCTCATTTCCTTCGCAGCATATCTACCGCGATGTCTGTAATTAAACTCAGCGATCTTCCGAAAGAGACCGGCATCTACCTTGGAGCTGGTGATGCTGGTCACGTCCGATTTAACACCAGCTGCACCATCGCAGGCCGTGACAGAACCAACCAAGTCCCACTGGATGTCCGGGCGTCGCTT